>ENA-UOUJ01000130-UOUJ01000130.1-activated-sludge-metagenome-genome-assembly--contig:-NODE-130-length-67588-cov-5.373388_pt1 | contig 67588 bp, 68 predicted proteins | sample MGYA00249839_ERZ747224 | MGnify/ENA primary metagenome ERZ747224 (study PRJEB28782, sample SAMN03220277) | activated sludge metagenome | biome: wastewater; feature: sewage sludge; material...
ATCCGGGAGGAGTTTGCTCCAGATCAAACTGGTCAATAACGCCATCGCCATCAGAATCAATCAATACTGGAGGTGGAATCCTCATCAAACGAGGATTGCGGATTTCGCTGTAAGCATAGTTAAGTGGGTTCAGCCAGTAAAGCGGTTCCACTCTTTTCTTTTTATTACCTAAGTTTACGTTCAAACCTAATGAAAGATAGTTATAGGTATCGAAATCACGAGTTAAACTACCTTGCTCAGACCAACGTACATTATCTAATAAATCAGATTTTACATAAGAGTGACGATCTTCCAAAGCTATATTTAAACGATCGTTTAAGCGGAAAGCCAGTCCCATGCCAACTGTAACTGATGGTTTATAATAACCTCTGAAAAGTGAACTGTGAGGAATGCTTGGATCAAGTTCATCAGGGCTTTCATAAGTATGATCTTGTAAATCTTTTAACTGTTTCAAGACATCTTTTTTCTTTGTATAATCTTGAGTTTTAATGATATTAGAATAATCATAAGGCCTGTTATTGGCATCCAAAACATCACTTTGAGCACACCAGGTAGTAACCCCAAGACCTCCTAAAGCATAGAGCGTAAGAGAAGTTTGATCTTTATAAAAGCGAATATTATGAACATTAGCCAATATTTGAAGACCTAAGTCTTGAACAATTGTTCTATAATTATAAAAAACCTCTGGAAATTTCAAATTTGCAGTTTGAGTTCCTTGCGGATTATATCTTTCATACCATGGGTTGTTAGAGCCACCATACTTATAACCTGTTGAAGGCCTATAGTTTTGACCAATACCACGTCCATACATTCCTTGCAATCTCAAAGAAATTACATGACCCAATGCTTTACGAATGTGAACTGCGGTTCCAATAGAAGGAACAGATCTTACGTCACCCAAAATGTTAAACATACCACCGCTTACACCAATTTCCCACATATCACGTGGCTTTGCAGGGTAATCATAGGTTCCGGCCAAAAACTCATTGTGCTGAGGCAAATTCTTACTTGAAATAAGATTGGCATCGGTTACGTCAAGACCAGCGCCATAAATAGAGCGGGTAGCAGTAGTTTGTGCAAATACTGTTGACGCAAATAAGCAGAACAAAACTGCTAATAATGTGTACTTTTTGCTTGTCATAATTAAGGATTAAGATTTAAAAACGATTTTTAAATATTCATTTAATGAGCAAATTTAGAGCCATTTCTTTATAAAACAAATTTTTAACAAAAAAAAATATAAAATTTTTATTTTATATAACGATTTTTTACTATTTAAAAAATGAAATTTTTTGTTGAAACTGAGCTTTTTACCCTTATTTTGCCTTTATAAACGACTATGCAACTCCCTTTATCTTTAATAAAAGCAGAATTAAACAATTTCGAAGGCCATTTTAATAGCGCCGTTAAAAGCAACACCCCTCTTTTGGATCGGATAATGCGCTATATTGTTAAAAGAAAAGGAAAGCAAATGCGGCCGATGTTTGTTTTTTTATCAGCAAAACTTTTTGGTACCACTACCGAATCTACTTTTCGGGCAGCCTCACTTGTTGAAATTTTGCATACCGCCACTTTAGTTCACGATGATGTAGTGGATGATGCGCCGGAACGCAGAGGCTTTTTTTCGGTTTATGCGCTTTGGAAAAACAAAGCCTCAGTTCTTGTGGGAGATTACCTGCTTGCAAAAGGTCTTATTTTATCGCTCGAAAATAACGACTACCGGATATTGCATATTCTATCTGAAGCGGTAAAAAAAATGAGCGAAGGCGAACTTCTCCAATTGGAAAAGGCTCGAACGCTCAATTTTAAAGAAGACTTATATTATGAAATAATCAAAAGCAAAACAGCCTCACTTCTTGCCTCTGCATGCAGCGCCGGCGCCTGGAGTACTACCCAAAACGATGAAATTGCCGAGAAAATGCGGATTTTTGGCGAAAAAACGGGTGTCGCCTTTCAAATAAAAGACGACTTATTTGATTACGCCAGCGAAGACGTTGGAAAGCCCACCGGTAATGATATAAAAGAAAAAAAGATGACATTACCACTTATTTATACATTAAATAATACCGACAATGCTACCCGACGCAAAATTGTTAATATTGTAAAGAATAATAACAATGACAAAAAAAAGGTAGCATGGGTTTTGGAGGTAGTAAGGAATACTGGAGGAATTGACTATGCTGTTCAAAAAATGAACGAATTTAAAAATGAAGCATTGGAAATTTTAAAACAATGTCCAGATAACGAGTATCGCAAGGGATTGGAAGATTTGGTGCATTACGTAACCGAACGAAAATACTAATTTAATAATATACCCTGACCAAACAATTAACAAACAGTATTGAATAAAAGATGGAACATATTAGAAGTTGAAGAATCAAAGGTTATAGATTTACACAATACATTGAAAATCAATCCGATATTATGTAAAATCTTAGTGCAGCGGGGTATCGAAAGCTTTGCCGATAGCAAAAGTTACTTTCGCCCACAATTAGATCAGCTTCACAGCCCGTGGCTGATGAAGGATATGGATAAAGCCGTTAAGCGAGTTGAGGAAGCGCTTCAATCCAATGAAAAAATTCTGGTCTATGGCGATTATGATGTGGATGGCACCACAGCGGTAGCCAGCATGTACACATTTATAAATAGTATCCATAATAATGTGGATTTTTATATTCCCCATCGCTATCGCGAAGGATATGGAATCAGTAAGGCTGGCGTAGATTTTGCCAAAGAAAACAGATTTACTCTTGTTATTGCCTTAGATTGCGGCATTAAATCGGTTGACTTAATTGATTATGCCAATAGACTTGGTATTGATTTCATTATTTGCGATCACCATTTGCCCGAAAAAGAAATTCCTAAGGCAATTGCTGTCTTAAATCCCAAACAAACAGATTGCAACTATCCATACAAAGAATTATGTGGCTGCGGTGTAGGATTCAAATTGATTTCTGCCCTTTGCGAAAAATTAAAAATCCACCACGAAAGAGCCTTTCAGTTTTTGGACTTAGTAGCTACTGCCATTGCTGCAGACATTGTGCCCATCACCGGAGAAAACCGAATTCTGGCTTTTTATGGGTTAAAAAAAGCAAACGAAGACCCCAATTTGGGTATAAAAGCCCTGATTACTCTAAGTGGTTTAAAACTACCACTGCAGATTAGTAATCTGGTGTTTATGATAGCTCCAAGGGTAAACGCTGCCGGCAGAATGGATGATGCTCGTAAGGCAGTTCAAATGTTTATTGCTGAAAATCAAGAAGAAGCGCTGGAGTATGCCGAAATGTTGCATAGCGACAATACCGATCGTAAAGAAGCCGACAGCAGCATTACAGAAGAAGCGCTGGCAATTATACAGGCTAATAAAGAGTGGGTTGGCAGAAAATCTACTGTGGTTTATCAATCTCACTGGCACAAGGGTGTAGTAGGCATTGTGGCATCCCGAATAATTGAAACACACTACCGTCCAACAGTAGTACTAACCGAAAGCGGAGAATATGCCAGTGGCAGCGCCCGAAGTGTCCCCGGCTTTAACCTTTATGAAGCTATTCATGCCTGCAGAGAATACCTTTTGGGTTATGGCGGCCATTTTGCCGCAGCCGGCCTCACGCTCGAAAAGCATCATATTGAAGCATTTAGGGAGAAATTTGAACAGGTAGTATCGGCTACCATTAAAGAAGAACAGTTAATTCCGGAAATTATAATAGACTCCGAAATCAACCTTGAGCAAATTACCCGTCCTTTTTTTAATATTTTGAAGCAAATGGAGCCATTTGGCCCCGAAAACATGAGGCCAACCTTCCTTGCCAGAAATGTTGTTGATACCGGATTTAGCAAAATTGTGAAAGAAGATCACATTCGGTTTGTAATTCAGCAGCAAGAAGCCACTGTTATTGGTATCGGTTTCAATCTTGCAGATAAATTTTCAATTGTAGAAAGTCGAAAACCTTTTGATATTGTGTTTAAAATTGATGAAAACGAATGGAATGGCAATAAAAGCCTTCAACTAAAGGTAGAAGACATCCGTGAGGCTGAATAATAATAATTGGTGACAAAAAGCAATAAAAGGCATTGAAAATGTTGCTATTTATACTAAAAAACCTTCCTTTTCAAATCATAAATCAATTATTCCTCTTATCTTTGCACCCCCTTAGCAAAAACTAAGGATAAAAATTATTTTTTAACAAAAACAATTGGGTAATGAACAATTATGAATTGATGGTGATTTTTACTCCAATTTTGAATGACGAAGATTTCAAATCTGCGCAGAAAAAATTTAAACAAATGGTTGCTGATGCAGGTGGAACAATCGTTCATGAAAATCCCTGGGGATTAAAATCACTGGCGTACCCTATCCAGAAAAAAACCACCGGTTTGTACTGGGTATTGGAATATACTGCGCCATCCGACTTCAATGAGAAGTTGAAAATTCAACTTCTTCGTGACGAAAATGTACTTCGTCACCTATGCACTAAACTCGACAAATACGCCGTTGAGTATAATGCAAAAAAGGCTAGTGGCGTAAAAACAGGAACCGAAAAAGCAGTGGAGGCATAATATTATGGCAAAGAACGAAATAAAATATCTTACGGCCATTAAAGCCGACAAGCGTCCAAAGAAATTCTGCCGTTTTAAGAAATATGGTATTCGCTATGTGGACTACAAAGACGTAGAGTTTCTGAAAAAATTTCTGAACGAGCAAGGCAAAATATTACCACGTCGCCTATCGGGCAACAGCCTGAAAGCACAACGTCAGGTTTCTGATGCTATCAAAAAGGCACGCCAAATGGCTTTGTTGCCTTATGTAACAGATCTTTTGAAATAGGCCATCTTCCCTAACCCGCATTGAGCGGAGACAGTAAAGCCTTTGATTTACTGGGATAAAAACAAATAAAAATGGAAGTAATTTTAATTCAGGATGTGGATAATCTGGGCGCTGCCAATGAGGTAGTAACCGTAAAGAATGGTTATGCACGTAATTTTCTTCTGCCACGCAAACTGGCTGTAGAAAACAGCCCTACCAATCGTAAACAACTGGAAGAAAGATTGAAGCAGGTAAGGAAAAAAGAAGAAGCCATGCTTGCTGCTATCAATGATGTGGTGGCAAAACTGAAAGAATCGCCTTTAACAATTGGCGCTAAAACCGGTACAAGTGGTAAAATTTTTGGTAGCGTTACCAATCTGCAAATCAGCAGGGCCATTCGTGAACAAAAAGGATACGATATTGATCGCAAAAAAATCAATATTGTTGAAGAGGTTAAAGAATTGGGCACACACAAAGCTACTATTGACTTTGGCAATGGCCACTCCACTGAAATTGACTTTGAGGTAGTTGCCGAATAACAACTACTCAAGAATATTTTCTATAAAACGCCTTAGGTTAATCCTAAGGCGTTTTTTTTGAAGTCAACTTTACAAAATTCTATGCCCAATCTACAGAATCCGGCGGCAACTGTGCTACATAAGACTGAAGGGCTAACCTGCCGTTTGCAAGCATATCCATCATCTCCGTTGGATTGAAATCCAAACCGCCCGGACCACCTCCCAAAGGATTTTCGGGTTGAATAACATGAATTTTTAACGGTAACCTGTTTTGAAAGCGATTTGTGAGGTCGCTTAAAGTAAAATATTTATTGATATCCGCCTCGCTTACACCCAGATCTTTCATATTGTTCTTAACACTTTGTATGTATTTCAATGCGGCATTATACTGAAAGGGCAGCAACAGATCATTTTCACTTACATCGGTTATAAACATATCAATCGTTTGCTGAAGAACACTGAAAATATCCGTAAACTGATTAGCGGCGGGCTTAAATTTCCGGGCCGAATGTAGCACTGTAAAGATTTCTGAAACATCTGTATCTGCCGCAATAGCCACGCCTGCATATTCTCTTACCCCTCCATCTACAAACTGATAATCCTTATGTGCATCACCCGCAACACTCTCATTTACTTTCACCGGAGGCGTAAACACCGGCTGGCTGGCTGAGGCTAACACAGCAGCCCGAAACTGATCGGCATTAACAAACTTCTGCACCTGATAATAATTACTCATGACCGGATTTTTTGCATTGGTGAAAACAACTAATTTCTGAGTTTGCAGACACACCGTTGTAATATACAAATCTCTGCCTGACATCATCAGGTTATTAAAGAAAGCGTCATTATATGTTTTATTGATGATGGATTTCAACGGTTCAAAACTAAAAATCGAAACTTTCCCGTCAATCACCCTTTGACCAAAATTGTACTTTTTGATGATCTGATTATTATCAACGGTAGTATATAATTCCTCTAGTTTATCAATCATTCCCAGTGCTGCTAATGGAGTAATTAAAGCTCCCGTACTTGTACCAACCAGAACATCAAATTTCAGGTGATACGTCTGAACAAGATCTTTTATTACACCTACAGAGAATGCCCCTTTCGATCCTCCACCGCTTATAACCAATGCCCGTTTCATAGTATTATTTTTTATATGTTTTTAATTAATCATCAGACTCTTTGGATTTTGAAAGGCTCACACCAATAAATGACTGAAACCACCAGGTGTTGAAATGATAATCTCGCTGTGCAGTAATTCCAAGATGAATTTTCTTAAACAATTCCACAGCTAAACCGCCTCCTGCCATCTGCTGTTTGGCTGTACCCCAATTGGCTTCTGCAAGCAAATGTATGTTGGCATAACTGCCCATATACTTTGTATCCAGTGTTTTTATTTTCAGCGCCAGCATGGGACCAAAAAGCCCTGACAGCTTCTTATTATTATAGGTCATCCCTGCATTTGCACCAACGCGTAATACATTTTCGGCAACTGTTATTTGTGGATTGAGCCCTATGCCACCCAAATACAAATCAGGTGTACTGGATTTAAACCCGGAGGTAAATCCATTACTTAGCTTTCCCAATAAAATAAATCCTTTTGTAAACTCGGGATCCTGACTGGCTTGAGCCGATATTAAAACTGAATAAAACAAAAAAGCAAATAGCACTATAAGGTTTTTCATACTCAGGAGTTTTATTTAGTAAAAATACAACCAGCCGAATACAATGAAAATACCTAAAACAGGTGATGAAGTAATGTCAAATCCTAAATTCTATTTAGCCCGCCAAACATTATTAGTGCGATCCCACTCAGGTAATTTTTTATCAGGATCTATTATCACCTCAGTTATTTCACTTGTGGAATTAACTTTCAGCCTGTATTCATTACTGCGTTGCCAAATTTCTGCGGGAAGATTCAACAACTGCTGATTACCGTTTTTTTCTTTTATCTGAACTTCCACAGGCATCACCATTTTTTCACGATTTTCGAGCGTTACAATGGCTCCATTGGCAGGAAGCCCTTTATTGTAACTCACATTTGTAACAGCCTGATCGAGTTTCCAGTTGTTGAAAATCCATCCGCGCCAAAACCAGGCCAGGTCTTCGCCGGCCACATTTTCCATTGTGCGGAAAAAATCCCAGGGTGTTGGATGCTTATAAGCCCAGCGTCGAATGTACTCTTTAAATGCCCCATCAAACCGCTCTGGTCCTAATACCACATTTCGTAACATGCGCAACATTTTTGCAGGTTTATAATAGGCCGCAACCCCCAGATTTTCTACCTGAAGCACATCTGCAGCAGTGTTTAACAAATCCATTTTTTCTCCAAACTCCCACTTAGTGGTAAGCATAGATTCCATAAAGAATGATGCATCTTTAAATTCACCGTTATTAAAGGATTTCGTAGCAAAGTCGTTTATAAAAGAGTTAAATCCTTCATCCATCCAGGCATCTTTCCTTTCATTGCTACCTACAATCATTGGGAACCATGTATGTCCAAACTCATGATTGGTTACATTCCAAAGGCCGCCACCACCCTCTCTGAAATTACAAAATACAATACCCGGGTATTCCATTCCCCCTGCCACGCCTGCTACATTCACCGCTGCCGGGTAAGGATATTCAAAATAATTCTTTGAATAAAACTCAATAGCGCCCTTTACCATTTCGGTACTGCGTTGCCACCCGTTTTTCCTAATGCTTTCCTCAGGATAAGCGCTTAATGCCAGACTTTTTTTACCTGCTGCCAGATTAATTTTAGCCCCATCCAATACAAAAGCCTTAGATGCAGCCCAAGCCACATCTCTGGCATTATGAATTTTAAACTTCCAGGTAATGGGTTGCTTTTTCTGCAAACCATCCGATTTTTTTACATCCTCCGCGCTTCTGATAACTACAGTTGTTTCGCTATTTTTAGCAGCGTTATAATTTGCCAATTCATTTGGCGAAAAACATTCGGCAGGATTAAGCAATTCGCCGGAACCTACCACAATCATATTTCCGGGAGCTTTTACCCAAAATTCAAAATCGCCGTACTCTAAGTAAAACTCTCCCTGTCCAAGATACGGAAGCACATTCCATCCTTGCACATCATCATACACACACATTCGTGGATACCACTGTGCTATTTCATAGATATTGCCATTTCTGGTTTTTTGCTGCCCCATTCTGTCGGTGCCAAACACCGGCACATTAAAAGAGTAAGATATTGAAATTTTGACTTTGCCACCGGATGGTTTTATTGCCTCCTGAAGCCAAATCTGCATACGGGTATCTGTTACAATATACTTTGGATTATATTTTTTTCCATTATACTCAATTGATACAGATGCGAGCACAAGACCATCTGTAAAGGTCTCATTGGATATTCTTGCACTTGCCCCTGAGTTGGTAATAGTGCCTCTGGAATCCTTCTTATAAATGTTTTGATCAAGCTGTAGCCAAACAAATTTCAGATTATCGGGACTGTTGTTTGAATAAGCAATATCCACATTACCCTTTACTTCGTGAAGGGCAGTATCCAGACTACAGTTAATCATATAATCAGCCCTGTTTTGCCAATATCGGGGACCCGGTTCTCCGCCGGCGCTTCTGTACTCATTTCCGGGAAACGGATAAAAATCCTGAGAGAAAGCTTCTTTGGGATTATAATTAGACTGAGCAACGATATTTGCAATAGAAAAAAATAATATTATAACAAGACCTATCTGTTTCATCAGGCAATGATTTTTTACAAAAATTGTAATAAATATCGGGATTAATTTCTTAAAAAAGTATTAACGGTTGTTTTTATGATTAAACAAGTATGCAAAAGTTAAGAAAACATAGCTTCCGCAATCGCTACTGACTCCGGCTTACCTACATCCAACCATCGGTCATTCTCATGGGTATAGCCCAATATTGTGTGGCTTCGGGCCACATCAAGATAAACATCAATTAATGAAAATTTTCCATCAAAATAAATCAAATCAAAAATTTCATATTCAAATACAGCAACACAATCATAAGATTTGGCTGCATAATTGCTCATGGGCACCGATATTTTTTCTTCGCCTGTGGCATTATTGCGCCAGCCGCATAATCTGTTTATTTTATCAAAAAGTAAATTTCTCGTTGTTATTCTGTTGCCAACAGCAATAGTAGCTATCGGTTTTTCTTCATCGTGATATGCCAGCAGCCGATGAAGGTTTAAGTCGGTAAGTACATCCGCATTAAGCGTGATAAATTTTTCTCCTGAAGTAAATAGTGATTGGGCTTTCAATAAGCCGCCGCCGGTTTCCAGCACGGCATCTGTTTCATCACTGATAATTATGTTGCTTCCCCATCCTTTGTTTTTTTCAATTGACTCAATAATTTGATCTGCAAAATGATGCACGTTTACAATCACATCAGTAATTCCATACGCCTGAAGATATTCGACATTTCTTTGCAACAAACTTTTTCCGTTTATCATTGCCAAAGCCTTTGGATGGTTGTCCGTCCAGGGTTTGAAGCGGGTACCCAATCCTGCACAAAAAATCATTGCCTGCATGTTTAATTATTTGATTTTTATTTGTTTATGAAATTGTCATCATTTAACTGCATCATCCATTATTCACCCAGTTCTTCTCATCCTGAACCCAATGATTGAGTTTTATCTTTACTTTGAACTTATTTTTCAAATGTCTGGTTAAAGCATCTGCAGCATACACGCTTCGATGCTGACCTCCCGTACAACCAAAACTCACCATCAGGCTACTGAAATTTCTTTTGATAAAATCTTCTACAGTAATGTCCACCACGTCAAAAACACTATGAAGAAATTCAGGCATTTGGGTTTGTTGTTCCAAAAACTCAATTACCTCTTTGTCTCTGCCTGTTTTGCTTTTGAATTCCTCTAACCTTCCCGGATTCAATATTCCCCGACAATCAAAGACAAAGCCGCCGCCATTTTTTTTACTTTCGGGGTCATCATCTTGTGGCAATCCTTTTTTGAACGAAAAACTACTGATTTTTACAACTAAAGGTGTTTCTTCGGTAGCCTGCACCGGTGTAAATTCTTCAATAATTTTTTCGGCTACGCAAATCTGTAATACTTTTTCAAACTCAGGTAACGCAATACCCATCGAATTATTCGAAATAAATGATCTCAGATTTTTTAGCGCCAATGGAATGCTGGTGAGGAAATGCGCCTTTCGCTCAAATAAACCCCTGAACCCATAAGCGCCTAACACCTGTAGCAATCGAATCAACACATACCCATTATACTGACCTACAAAACTCAATCTGTTTAAAGGCTTATTCAACAATGGCTCCAGCACATTCATATAGTCTGTCAACAAACTTTGTTTCCAGTGGTCGGGTAGCTTGGCACGAGCCTGCCAAAGCAGGGATGCTACGTCATATTGTGGAGCGCCTTTCATACCTCCCTGATAATCAATAAAATGTACTGAGCCGTCTTCCATTACCTGAATATTTCTACTTTGGAAGTCGCGAAACATAAAAAATTTATGATCAGTATGCGTAAGGTAATTGCTCAATGCTTCAAAGTCATCAATCAGCCCTTGTTTATCATAGGGTTTGCGTAGCGCATCCAAAAAGTAATACTTGAAATACAACAAATCAGCCATAATTGCCTGGCGACCAAATTCTTTATTAGTCAGACATTTATTATAATCTAAACCTTCATCTCCCTTCACCTGCAGGTTTGCAAGATTCTCTAAACTCTTTTTAAACAGGCCGTAAATTTCATCAGTATAACCCTCACTTTCCAAGCGGTTTATGAGTGAAATACTTCCGTAATCCTCCTGCAGATAATATTTTCTATCCTCACTAATTTTTAGAATATGAGCAATTGGCAGTCCTTTTTGTGTAAAATTCTCAGAAAAGTAAAAAAAAGATTCGTTTTCTTTTACGTTTTCACCATAAGTACCAATAACTGATTTCCCGTCTTTCCAAATCCGAAAATAACGTCTCTCGCTGCCGGCCTGTTGCAAAACCTCCATAGAATCAGGTTCTCCGCCACTCCACTCTTTGAATAGTGATGTTATAAGTAAAATTTTTTCCTGCATTGGGCAAATGTAATTTAAAATACAGAATATGAAATACAGAAAGTGGTGGCGAATGATTATTTTAGCGTTTGCATAAAAAATTAATTAGACATGGCTGTTATTTTACCGGTTGAGGGCAAAATGCCCACTTTTGGAGATGATTGCTTCATAGCGCCTAATGCCACAATTGTTGGCGATGTGGTAATGGGCAACCAATGTAGCGTGTGGTTCAATACTGTTTTGCGCGGTGATGTGAACTACATAAAAATTGGGAACAAGGTTAACATTCAGGATAATGCAGTAATTCACTGTACTTATCAAAAATACCCCACCAATATCGGCAACAATGTTTCCATTGGGCATACTGCCATAGTACATGGCTGCACGCTGCATGACAATGTGCTGATTGGTATGGGAGCAATTGTGATGGACAATGCCGTAGTACATAGCAACACAATCATTGCAGCCGGAGCGGTTGTATTAGAAGATACAGTCTGCGAGCCCGGAAGCATCTATGCCGGTGTGCCTGCCAAAAAGATAAAAGATATTTCAGAAGAGCTAATTAATGGTGAAATAAATCGAATTGCCAATAATTATATTAAATACTCGGGATGGTTTAAAGATAAAAAGGAAGAGTGAAATCCTTTCTCAGTATTTAGGAATATTATCACCCAGCGTATCCAGAATATTGATATAGCTTAGGTAGCGTTCTTCAGTTATTTCACCTTTTTGTACTGCCTCTTTAATAGCACAGTTTGGCTCGTTGATATGTACACAATTGTTATACTGGCAATTTTGAAGGCGCGACAGCATTTCAGGAAAATAATGTGACAGTTCTTCTTTTTCTAAAGAGGTGATGGCCAGTTCTCTAATACCGGGGGTATCAATAATGCTGCCACCATTCGGCAAATCGTACATGGTGGCAAAAGTAGTGGTGTGCATCCCCTTTCCGCTCCAGCCGCTGAGTTCCTGAGTTTTCAAATCAACACCCGGTAAAATAGCATTTATCAGCGACGACTTACCCACCCCGCTATGTCCACTGATTAGTGTAATCTTATTTTGCAATAAACCGTTTATTTCATCAATCCCCCGATTTTCCTTAACACTAATGGCCAGTGTTTTATAACCCAGGGATTCATAAATGGATGAAAGATGTCTGTATTTGTCCTCCTCTTTGGTTTTATACAAATCAGTTTTGTTAAAAACAATGATTGCAGGCACATAGTACATTTCGCAAACAACCAAAAAACGGTCAATAAAGCCCTGCGAAGTTCGCGGCTCCTTGAGTGTGCCAATCAGTACGGACTGGTCTATGTTGGCCGCAATGATATGTTGCTGATATTTTACCCTTGGCGATTGTCGGTTGATATGATTTCTTCGGGGCAGAATATCAGTAATGATTGCCGTTTCTTCATTTTCATCTTCCACCTCAATTTGCACCTCATCGCCTACTGCAATCGGATTGGTACTGGTAATATCATCTATCTTAAATACCCCCTTTATGCGTGCATTATGCAATACACCGTTTTCATCTTTGACAGTGTACCAGCTTCCGGTTGATTTATAAACGAGCGCTTTGATTATGAATTTGTTTAAATATTAATAGCCTGACAAATAGAAAAAGAAAGAATTTTTCATCCCCGATTTTTTCTATTTTATTCTGAATCAACTTCTTATACGCTTACATTAAACTCGCGGAGGGCATCATTGAGGCTTGTTTTCAGGTCGGTGCTGGCCTTACGCTTTCCGATGATGAGTGCACAGTTCACATGAAACTCTCCTGCCGGAAATTTTTTGGCGTAGCTGCCCGGAATTACTACACTTCTGGCGGGTACTCTGCCTTTGCTCTCTATGGGTACAATACCGCTCACGTCAATTATTCGGGTACTCTTGGTGAGCACCACATTGGCACCCAATACAGCTTCTTTTTCCACCACAACGCCTTCTACCACAATACTGCGACTGCCGAGGAAACAACCATCTTCTATAATTACCGGACTCGCCTGCAACGGCTCCAATACACCGCCGATACCAACGCCTCCGCTTAAATGCACTCCTTTTCCAACCTGTGCGCAACTACCCACAGTAGCCCAGGTGTCCACCATAGTACCCTCGCCCACATAAGCGCCAATATTTACATAAGAAGGCATCAGAATCACATTGCGGCCCAAAAAAGAACCATATCGTGCCACCGCATGAGGAACAGCCCTAACTCCCTGACTTTCATAATCCTTCTTCAACAACATTTTATCGTAAAATTCAAAAGGATCTACATCCCATTTTTTCATTGGCTGGATGGCAAAATACATTAAAATTGCCTCTTTCACCCATTGGTTCACCACCCATTTTGTACCCTTTTTTTCTGCTACACGAAGGCGGCCCTTATCCAATTCTTCAATAACCGCATGAACGGCATCACTGTATTTTTTATCTTTTAATAACTCTCTGTCGGCCCAGGCCGCATTAATTAAATCTTGCATATTATTTTTTTACAGCGCCAAAGATAAAAGAAAGTTCGCTGTTTGAAAGATAGAATTGGGATACGTTCCCCTAAATTTCAAACGACCACGATTTTTCACCATTTAAAAATGGCTTTCGAGATTATTCAATGAAAATTCCTCAAATTTCAGCGTTTCAAATATTTTTATTCTTAAAAATTGACAGTATTTTGGAAAAAAGGTAATAAGTCCTTCGTTTATTTGGTATCAAACAAATCTATCTTTGCTGTTATGAATTTAGGGTTCGATGCAAAGAGAGCATTTCACAACAGTACCGGATTGGGCGTTTTCAGCAGGGTGCTGATAAATTTACTTGCGGAACATTTTCCACAAAATGATTATTTTTTATATAATCCTAAACCCGGGCAACTCTTCACTCCTGCCCATAAGTGTCTGCATGAAAAACAACCCGATCAATTATTGCATCAATTGTTGAGAAGTTGGTGGAGAACAAAATGGATAACAAATGACTTAATTCGTGATCGGATAGATGTTTATCACGGTCTAAGTCATGAAATCCCTTTGGGAATGGGTAAAACAAACATCAAATCAATAGTAACCATGCACGATATGTTTCCCGAAATGTATCCAAATGAGTATTCTCCCATTGATGTAAAAATATACACAAAAAAAACCAGATATGCCTGCGAAAATGCCAATCGGATAATGGCTACCAGTGAAGAAACCAAAAGAAATATCATTGAATTTTACAAAACAGACCCCTGTAAAATTGAGGTCATCTATCAAACCTACAACCCGCTTTTTGCAGTTATTCAAAATGATTCCGAGAAGGAAAAAATCAAAGAGAAATATAACTTACCGGATAGGTTTTTTCTGCATGTAGGCACCATTATTCCCCGAAAAAATTTGTTGAATATTTGCAAAGCGCTGCATATTTTAAAAAACAAGATAGACTTACCGGTGGTAGTAATCGGGCGTGGTAATGAATATAAAAAAACTGTCCAACAATATATACATGATCATCATTTGGAAAAGCAAGTGATTTTCCTTTCAGATAAATTAAAGGAAGCGGGCAAGAATCCCTTTGTAGAAACCGAAGATATTCCCGCTATTTTTCAAATGTCTGAAGCCATGGTTTACCCCTCGTTCTATGAAGGCTTTGGTATTCCGGTGGTTGAGGCTTTGGCCGGTGGTACGCCGGTCATCACTTCCAATACATCGTGCCTGCCCGAAGTAGGTGGAGACGCTGCTTATTTAGTAAATCCTTCAAAACCCGAAGAGATTGCCGAGGGGCTGAAAAAAATATTTGATGACCCACAAATAGCTCATTCTATGAAACAAAAAGGATTGGAACATGTAAAAAAATTTGCACCGGAGGTATATGTATCCCATGTAATGAGAATGTATGAATCTGTATTAAAAGATTAATTTACAAAATATGAATCATGACGTTTGAAGAAGATATATCGCATTGTTTAAAAGTTTTGAAAGAAGGAGGCGTTATCCTATATCCTACTGACACGGTGTGGGGATTAGGTTGCGATGCTACAAATGAAAATGCTATTGCGAAAATTTATAAAATCAAAAATCGTAACGATAGCAAAGCTTTAATCGTATTGGCAGCCACAGAACGGCAGGTAATGAAATATACGGCAGCAGTGGATTTAAGTCTGTTTGACTATCTTGAAACCGCCGAAAAGCCAACCACAGTCATTTACGAGTACGGGCTGGGCTTTCCTGACAATCTTACTGCCGATGACGGTAGCATCGCCATAAGAATTTGCAGGGATGATTTTTGTAAAACATTAATCAAAAGGTTTGGCAAGCCAATTGTGTCAACATCAGCCAATATTTCGGGACAGCCTACGCCTCAGGTTTATCAAGAAATTAATCAGTCAATCATTCATGCAGTTGATTATGTTGTAAAATACAGGCAGGATGACACGAACCCTGCTCTGGCTTCTTCTATCATCAGATGGAATGATGGCGAAATTGAATTTATCAGAAAGTAATTAAAAAGCAAAACTGCTTTATATTTGCCGCCCTACATGGAAATTCAGTTAAACCATAAAGAAGAAATTATCGTCAATAAAATAGCCGAAGCCGCACAGGAACTGGGATTAGAGAGCTATCTGATTGGCGGTTTTGTGCGCAACAAAATACTTGGGCGACCTACAACAGATGCAGATATTGTTTGCCTTGGCGATGGAATAGAGTTGGCTAAGGCAGTTGCAAACAAATTTACAAAAGTGCCGGAGGTTAACTTTTTTAAAAATTTTGGCACTGCTCATATTCATACAAGCGATTTCGATATTGAGTTTGTTGGCGCAAGAAAAGAAAGCTACGCGAGGCACAGTCGTAAGCCCGAAGTAGAACCCGGAACCATTGAAGACGATCAAAACCGGAGAGATTTTACTATCAATGCATTGGCAATAAGTTTGAATAAAAATGATTTTGGCAAATTGATTGACCCTTTCGGTGGGCTGCTACATTTAGAAGAAAAAATAATTATAACCCCATTAGAGCCGGATCAGACTTTTAGCGATGATCCGCTTCGCATGATGCGCGCAATTAGGTTTGCTACCCAATTAAATTTTTCTATCGCACCTGAAACGCTGGAAGCTATTTCACGAAATGCAGAACGGATAAAAATCATTTCGCAAGAAAGAATTACAGATGAATTGAATAAAATTGTTCTGGCAAACAAACCATCAATTGGTTTTGACTTACTTTATAAAACCGGTTTGTTACAAATCATTTTTCCTAAAATGGTTGACCTTGTAGGTGCTGAAAATAAAGACGGTATCGGACATAAAGACAATTTTTACCACACTCTTCAGGTGTTGGACAATATTTCTCAAAATACAGACGACCTCTGGACCCGATGGGCAGCTATCCTGCACGACATTGGTAAGCCTGCAACAAAAAAATATGAAGATGGACACAGCTGGACTTTTCACGGGCATGAAGTAGTGGGAGGAAGAATGGTACCAAAAATATTTGCTAAACTAAAGCTACCGCAAAACGAAAAAATGCGTTTTGTAAAAAAATTAGTCGAACTCCATTTGCGCCCCATCAGCCTCACCAAAGAAAATATAACCGATTCTGCTATCAGAAGATTACTCTTTGATGCAGGAGAAGACTTTGAAGCCTTAATGATGCTTTGCGAAGCCGATATAACCAGCAAAAACAAACAAAAAGTCAGACGTTTTCTTGAAAATTTTAAATTAGTAAGAGAGCGCTGCAAGGAGGTGGAAGAAAAAGATCAGATACGCAACTGGCAGCCACCAGTGGATGGCAATCAGATTATGAAAATGTTCGGACTTGCACCTTCGAAACCGGTTGGCATTTTGAAAGACGCTTTGAAAGACGCTATCCTTGATGGAGACATTGCCAATAACTATGATGCTGCTATTTCTTTCTTAATCCAAAAGGCTAAAGAGATGGGTATTGCTCCGGTTTAGTCATTTTTACAATTAGAAGGTTTTATGGAAATTTTTTATCACTGCATCTTATAAGCAAAACTTACGCCGGCAAAGGTTTTTATAAGATTCTTTTTCATTCAGTGATTATGGCTGATGTATAAAGGCATAGCATTTTCATAGAAAGAATCTTGTGAGTTCATTTATTCATTCACTCATAAAAACCATCATTATGAAACAGTCAGAAATACTTGCCGCCGCTTATCTCGATATTGTCTTTGAAGGCAGAAATAAAGATTATGGCGCCTATCAGTTGAGAGCAACTTATGAAAAACGAATGTGGAAAGCGCTTCTAATCACCCTTGGGATTTTCTCCCTATTTGCAGGAGGGTTTTATTTGAAAAACGTTTTGTTTAAGGCTGAAAATAAAACCCGGTTTAGAATTACGGAAAGTGTAACTATTCAAGACATTAAGGCCGACAAAAAGGAAATACCTCCGCCTGTGGAACTTCCCAAACCGGTGGAAACACCCAAAATAAAAACCATTGAATTTGTAGTGCCTAAAGTGGTGCCGGACAAGGAGGTAGTAACCCCTCCGCCTACTCAAACCGAAATTGAAGAAGCAAAAATCAGCAATATCACTACTGAAGGCATTAAAGACGCAGGGGTAGTGCTTCCTCCTCAAACAATTGATAACAACAAAGGAATTATAGAAATCAAAACCTATAATGACGATAATGGTGGGAGGCCATTTGAAAAAGTAGAAATTGATGCAAAATATCCCGGGGGAAATAACGCCTGGAAAAATTTCCTGGAGCGCAATCTACGTGGTGATGTACCTGTTGAAAATGGCGCAACCGGCGGAACTTTCACTGTTGTTATTCAATTTAAAGTGGACAAAGGCGGCAACCTGAGCGACATTAAGCCGCTTACTAACTTTGGCTATGGCATGGAGCAGGAAGCAATACGTGTGATAAAAAAATCGGGTAAATGGATACCGGCCATACAAAATGGAAGTGAAGTAACTGCCTACCGCAAACAACCGATAACGTTTCAGGTAATGGAACAGTGATGTTCAAAGTTTGAGGTTTAAGGTTTTAGGTTCAAAGTTCAAGGTTCAAGGTTTTAGACGTTAGAATTTAGATTTGTGAATTGAGATTTATGATTTGTGATTGCAGATTGCAGATTACTGATAATCAATTTAAACTGCCTAAAGCATACAGCCTAAGGCCCATAGCTTTTTTCGCCGCAGCTCATTGCCGTAGCCGTAGCTTCTTAAGGTTTAAAGTTTGAGGTTTAAGGTTCAAGGTTTGAAGATTACATTAGACTTTAGATTTTAGATTTTAGACGTTAGATTTGTGATTTATGATTTGTGATTTATGACTTATGATTTATGATTGCAGATTGCTTACAGCCTAAGGCATATAGCCTAAAGCCTAAAAGCCGCAGCTCGTTAGGGTTTAAAGTTTAAGGTTCAAAGTTTAAGGTTTAAGGTTTCAGATTATGGATTGAAAATTATTGATTATCAATCGCTTAGAGCCTACAGCCTACAGCCTACAGCTTATATGGTCGCAGCCGATTATCGAAGCCGTAGCCTGTTAAGATTTAAAATTCAATAATTTAGTTGTAAATTTGCAACAAAATTCACAAATGACATTACACAGGGAAGGCAATGCCACTATCAGTATAGCCACATTATTATTTTTGGCAATTAATGCAATCAGTTATAAAGTTTTGTTCGAAAATTATTTTGCAATATTTATAATTCTTTTAATCATCACATTTTTTTTATTGGGAATCATTTTATGGTTTTTCAGAATTCCAAAAAGAACATTCACTTCGGATGACAATGTTATAGTTGCTCCTTGTGATGGCAAAGTGGTAGTAATTGAAGAAGTGCAGGCTGATGAATATTTTCCCGACAAAAGAATACAGGTTTCAATTTTTATGAGTCCGTTAAATGTTCATGCTAATTTTAATCCCGTAAGTGGCGAAATTGTATATAATCAATATCATAAGGGGAAATATTTAGTGGCATGGCATCCCAAATCTTCTACCGAAAATGAAAGACATACCAATGTTTATAAAACTGAGGGTGGCAAAGAAGTGCTCACCAAACAAATAGCGGGCGCTCTGGCAAAAAGAATTGTAAACTATAATGAAGTAGGTAAGAAAGTAAAACAGGCCGGTGAAATGGGATTTATCAAATTTGGCTCGCGAGTAGATTTGTTTATTCCCTCAAGTGCCGATATAAAAGTAAAATTGGGTGACAAAACCACGGGTGGCATTTCGGTAATTGCACAGTGGTAAAAAATTTGAGCGGCACCTACGGTACCGCTCATTTAATATGACAAACAATCGGATTTACAATTTTTCAAACCTTGCCTGAAAGAACCGCAGGTATTTTGGCTCGTACACCATTTTCATCCCTTTAATTTTATCACGCCTGTCAAGTACTCTGGCAGCAGATTCTGCAATCACGTCCATGTGTGCCTGTGTATATACCCTTCTTGGCAGCGTAAAGCGTACAAGTTCCAGTTTGGGGTAATAATTCTCTCCATTTGGTTTTCTTCCGGCAGATACGATACCCCTTTCCATAGTTCGGATGCCGGCATCCAGATAGATTTCAGCAGCAAGGGTTTGCGCAGGAAACTGATCCTGTGTAAGATGTGGCAGGAATTTTTTTGCATCCACAAAAATTCCATGACCGCCTGTTGGCCTCACAATCGGAATTCCATATTCCATCATCTGATTTCCGAGATACTCTACCTGGCCTACTCTTGCACGCATGTGATCGTCATGCACACTTTCTAACAGGCCAATTGCCAATGCTTCCATATCGCGGCCGGCCATTCCTCCGTAGGTATGCAAGCCTTCATAAACAACCACCATGTTTCGCGCTTCTTCAAACGCATCCCAATCATTCAATGCCAAAAAACCGCCTATGTTCACACAGGCATCTTTCTTTCCGCTCATGGTAGCGCCATCAGTCTGGTCACAAATTTCTCTCACAATTTCCTTAACCGATTTCTTTTCATATCCCTTTTCACGCTGTTGAATAAAGTAAGCATTTTCGGCAATCCTCGTCATGTCAAGCATGATTTTTATCCCATGCTTTTTAGTCAGCTTACGCAATTCCTTCAGGTTTTTCAGGCTGATGGGCTGGCCGCCGGCCATATTTACGGTGGTTGCTACACAGATATAGGGAATCTTCTTAGCGCCGTGTTTTTTAATAAGGCTTTCAACCTTATTTAAATCAATATCTCCCTTAAACGGATGTTCCGAGGTAGAATCATGTGCTTCATCAATAATCACATCCACGAAGGTTCCACCCGCCAGTTCCTGATGAAGCCGGGTAGTGGTGAAATACATATTGCCGGGCACAATGTCTCCTTTTTTTATCATAATTTGAGACAATATATTCTCTGCTCCCCTACCCTGATGCGTAGGCACTAAGTATTTGTAGCCATACACCTCCTGAATTACCTTTTCGAGATGATAGAAATTCTTGCTCCCGGCATAGGCTTCATCTCCCAGCATCATGCCACTCCACTGCTGATCACTCATTGCATTGGTACCACTGTCGGTAAGTAAATCAATATAAACATCTTCCGATTTCAGTAAAAAAGTATTGAACCCCGCCTCCTTCAGCGCTCTTCGTCTTTGAGCAGGCGTGGTCATCTTTATCAGCTCTACCATTTTAATTTTATATGGTTCGGCCCAACTGTTTTTGATTAATTTTTTCATAACAAAATATTTTTAAATTTCAACTTTATTTTTTCTAAGAAACCACAGGCTTTAGTTTTGCCGTAAAGTGCCGCAATAATTTCGCTTCTTCGGTAATTAGCAGCCCTTTATATTTTTTTCGGTTTTTAAAAACTTCAATAATTACTTCTGCCACATAATCTATATGGCTTTGAGTGTAAACCCTTCTGGGAATTGCCAGACGAACCAACTCCAGTTTGGAAGGAATCAGTTTCCCTTTTTCATCATATTTCCCAAACATCAGTGAACCGATTTCTACAGCCCTGATGCCTCCTTCTTCATACAATGCACAGCACAAGGCCTGCCCCGGATATTGGTCAACAGGAATATGTTTTAAAAATTCTTTCGCATCCAAATAAACAGCATGACCTCCTGCCGGTCGCATCACAGGCACACCTGCATTATGCAATTTTTCGGTAAGATATTCAATGCTACGTATGCGATATTGGAGATAACTTTCATCTACTACTTCTTCTAACCCGATAGCAATAGCCTCCAGGTCGCGCCCGGCAAGACCTCCATAGGTAGGAAAACCTTCGGTAATGATTAACAGATTTCTTGCTTCCTGAGCCAGATGTTCGCTTCGCAAGGCCAAAAAACCTCCAATATTGGCAATGGCATCTTTTTTAGCGCTCATGGTTGCACCATCAGCATAAGAAAACATTTCACGTGCAATATCAATCACCTGTTTTTTTGCATATCCTTTTTCACGGAGTTTTATGAAATAAGCATTTTCTGCAAAGCGGCAACAATCAATAAAGAGAGGAATTTTATATTGTTTGCAAATCTTGCTTACCTCTCTGATATTTTTCATGCTTACCGGTTGTCCACCACCCGAGTTATTGGTAACAGTAAGAATCACCATTGGAATATTTTCTGCGCCTTTCTCTTTAATCACTTTTTTCAACGCTACAGTATCCATGTTGCCTTTAAAAGGAGCAGGAATGGCAGGATGTTTACCTTCTTCACACACCAGGTCAATTCCTTCGGCGCCGCTAAACTCAATATTGGCGCGGGTTGTATCAAACAAGGTATTGCTGATAAAATATTTCCCCTTTCCACCCACAAGGCTAAATAATATTTTTTCGGATGCTCTGCCCTGATGAGTAGGTATGATAAATTCCATCCCGGTGATGCTTTGCACGGCATCTTTAAAACGATAAAAACTGGGGCTGCCCGCGTAAGACTCGTCGCCACTCATCATACCTGCCCACTGCCGGCTACTCATGGCATTGGTACCACTGTCGGTAAGCAGATCAATCAACACATCGTTTGAGTCTATCAAAAATGGATTGTAATGCGCTTTTCTTAATATTTTCGTTCTTTCTTCTTTTGTATTAAAATATATCGGTTCTACGGACTTAATCCGGAACGGCTCAATAATTGTTTTCATTCTATTAAATTTTTAGTAAATGGTATAATAATACAATTACATGTTTGGCATTTGGCCATAACCTGCAATACGGCAATACAGCAGAAAAATCTGTATAGCAAAAATTATAAAAAGTAGAATTAAGTAGGTTTGCGAAGAATTTTACTCCAAAGAATAAGAGCAGCCCTCATGCTTTTACTATGGTATTGGCAAACTTTCATAATGCAAAGATGAATAAAATAAATCATCTGAAACAAATATTTTTTAATTAACACTTTCAGAATTGACTTTTTCCATTATTTTTCAAAGACAATTAACTCAAATTATTCCAGTACTTTGATGAGTTTTGCAAAATGGCGCAAATAGTAACCCTCAAACCGGCTTTCTATTACACCTTTACTACTTGAAGAATGTAGAAAAATAATATCGGGTTGGGTTTGGGTGATAATGCCGATGTGGCTGATACCTTTGTTATCGCTACCGGTAAACAATATCAAATCGCCCGGTCGGGCCTCTTTCATTTCAATAGTTTTACCCATATTTTCATAATTATAGGAGGCTCGCGGGGCCTTGATTCCAAAGTGATTAAAAACTAAGAATAACAATCCCGAGCAATCTAATCCGGCCGAAGGATCTGCAGAAGCATATAGGTATGGCGTTCCTAAATAAGTTTTTGAGTAAGCAATGAGGTCATTTCGATTAATGTTCAATAATTTACCGGCCGCTAAAGACATTGTTGTTGAGCCTGTATTATTTGTGCTATGGGTAGCCACCGAATTTTCTTTAACAGGGCCGGCTTTCAGTTTTTTGGTACTGCTGCATGAAAAGAAAAGCATTGCAAAAACAAGAACCGAGAATAATGTAGCTGTTTTCATACATTCAAAAGGCAGAAATTAAATTATTTTGGCTTTACAATCCTTTTCCGAAATTATCATAAAAAAAATACAGTAGAGAATCATTCATCAATGAACTGATTAGCAAAAACTAATAATATCATTAACATCAAAAACCCTACTGTAGCACAAAAAGCCTCTCAGAAAGAGGCTAAAAAATCTTTTATAAAAAGGGATTAATATTTTCTATCGTAACCGCCACGGCTTCCGTAACCGCCGCCACCTTTTTTGTAGCCGCCGCCGCCGCCAAAGCTTTTCTTTTTGTAGCCACCACTACCACCTTCTTTTGGACGGCTTTCATTAACAACAATATTTCTGCCGTCAATTTCTTTACCGTTCAAAGCTTCGATAGCAGCTTTTGCTTCTTCATCATTGGCCATTTCAACAAATCCGAAACCTTTACTACGATTACTAAATTTGTCTAAAACGATTTTTGCAGAAGAAATTTCTCCAAATTCAGAAAATAAATTTTCCAACTCCTGATCACTCAGGTTCCAACTAAGATTACCAACGTAAATGTTCATTTTTAAAATAATTTTATAATAGAAAAAGTGCAAAACAGTACTAAAAAACCATTGAACATTTGTGATATTCCGGAACCTTATTACTGAGTGAACACCAAATAATTATCAAATATAGGTTAAAAAACAAGGTTTCCACCAAAAAAATATTTTTTTGAAAGAAAATCAACCAATAAAAAGCCAAAAAATGACCTGAAATATGCCCGTTTAATGAATAAAATTCCTGCCAAATAAAAATTATTCATGACACAATATATTTTTATGATATTTGTATTATTATTATTATCAATTAATTAAGCAATAAAATTAAAAATAAAGAATAAATAATAATAACTAATACCTATGAACCTCAAAAATAAATGCTACCGCCTATAAATTCTCTAAAAATTGAGTTAAAGGGAATTTTATCGGCATCTAATGGTTTGCAAAAAGACAACAGATTCAACAATCTTTCCTTTGTATCCACATGAATACTTTCTGTTCCAATCATATTTAAAACTTCTTCTGCAAAGGGACGCATGGCATTCAGTTCGTACAGCAGGCTCGAGTTAAACATAGCATCGGCTTCCTCCTCATATTTAAATATATTTTCATACTCACCTTTTCTTACACTATCCCACTGTTCAAGTGTAGCTTCGGGTTTAGTGCCTCTAAAACGAAAGCCTCTCACCATCCTGCGCATCAGCCTTACCTCGGTGGTAGGGATACGGTTAACCAAATCTACATTCAACTCAAAAAGAGCGCTAATGTACACCTTAAACAAAAAGTTTCGATGGATGCCCGGCAGCAGATTCGGATTTAACGCATGAAGCCCTTCAATAACTAAAATATCTGAATAGCCCAAATTCATAGTATTCGTTTGTGGCAACCTGGAGCCGGTTACAAAATCAAAAATCGGGGTCTGAACCGTTTCTCCATTAATCAGTTGCAGAATATGCTTTTGCAACAGCGGCAGATCGAGCGCATTCAAACTTTCAAAATCATAATTTCCATCGCTGTCGCGAGGCGTAAATTCCCTGTTTACAAAATAATCATCCAATGACTGCGGTATCGGCCTCAGCCCGTTTACTCTAAGCTGCATAGAAAGTCGTTGGGCAAAAGTGGTTTTGCCGGATGATGAAGGACCCGAAATAAGCACCACCCTAATGGCATGATGCGCCCTCAATATCAAATCGGCAATATCTGATATTTCTTTTTCCTGCATAGCTTCCGCAATGCCAATCAATTCATTGCCACGCCCCGCATCTATAAAACTATTGAGGTCAGGCATCAGTTCTATCCCAATATTACTCAGCCATGACTGGGTTCTTTCGTAAGTGGCCGCCAGTTTTTTGGGCAGCACCAAAGGCGACCCATCAATAGCGCCAATAGAAAAGTCGATGATAAAACCACCGGAAAACGGAATGATTCTAAACATTTCTGCCATTGAGGTATTGGTGTTGGCCGGATAAATAGTGCGCACCAGCTTATTTTCCAATTTGTAATGATAATAACCATCCCTTTTGTACAAAAATTTGATTGGACTATTATTGTTCACCCATTCTTTCATCCGAAACTCGATTTGCCTTACCTCCCTTACCGAAAGAACAGAACGGGCAAGCCTGCAAAACACTCCATCCTGAATAGAATAAGCTGTCTTTAAGTTATCATCAGGAAAAAGCGCTTCAGTTATTTTTATTAAGCCAAGCTTTGTTGTCTGCCGCCGTTGACGTAAATGAGTTTCTTCCATAGTCATTTCTTTTAAGTATTCAATTTCATATACTTTATCATGATTTTCAGAAAATTAATAAACAGCGAATCATTCTCATATTTGAGTGTTATAAAGTTACTTAATAATTAAAAGAAAAAGAAGAATTAGTTGAAGTGCTACCATTTATAACTTTGTATTCATACATCGGAACGGGTTATTAATTTTGGGCTTTGACAACCTCAAAATTATGGGAACTATTAGTCAATTATAATAACATGAGAAAAGTGCTATTATCAGTAAGATGCGTTGATAAAATAAACTCCACTGCACAAAAGTATCTTTTCGGGCTTGTTGTCGTTTGAACGGGAAAATAGACATTGGGAACCTATGAGTTCCAATAATTATTCAAAATAGTTCACTTTTGGTAGAAAACTTTATCCGATTTTCAATAATTATTGAATAACTTTTTGTATTGATAGAAATAATTCTATCTTTGAATAATCAGGCAAAACAAATATTGCACATGAAAAGATTTAAAGTAAAAGAAATCATCGAGACCTTAAAAGCAGACGGTTGGTTTCTTTGCAATCACAACGGAACCAGCCACCGGCAGTTTAAACACCCTGTTAAAAAAGGCAAGGTTACGGTGAATGGAAAGCCAAGTGATACTTTATCACAGGAATTATTAAACAGTATTTTTAAACAGGCAGGGTGGAAATAATCATTTAAAAAGCATAAAATGAAAAAGATTAAGGTATTAGTTGAATGGTCGGGCGACAACTTTAGCGCCGGTACTGGTGAAATAAACGGGATGGTGTTTGCAACTGGTAAATCGCTGGATGACGTAAAGGAAAAATTTACGGAAGCATTTAAGTTTCATATTGAAGGTTCTTTATCAGATGGCGATAAATTACCAGCTTATATAGTAAATGGAAAATATAAATTTGAATACGAATTGCAGGCATCCGCAATGCTTCATCTGGCAGATGGGTTAATTACCCGGTCGGCGCTTTCACGTGTTACCGGCATTAATGAAAAACAACTCAGCCACTATCTCACAGGACATCGAAAAGCTCGTTTGAAACAAAACGAAAAAATAGCTTTAGGGATTAAAACCATAAATAAACAAATTAACCATATAGCAAAACTTATATAACTTTTTTTGATAATTTCGCCCCTTGCCAACCATAAAATTACAGAGTACAATGGAGCCATTTGAGACAACCCAATAAAAAGTAATGAAGTATTGCTGACCGGCTACTGAGGTAGAAGACGGGAACTTTATTCACAAAACCAATGACCAACTGAGCTATTATATGTACCTAGCCGACCCCGACAGCCTGAGTAATGAGGAATGGGCTATGCGATATGAAGAGCTGGAATGGATTAGGCGAAAAGAGGCAGGAAAATAGACCCTATTTAAGGAATAGTTGAATTAAAAGTCGAATAAACCCAATGGCTATCAAGACCAAAAAAAGAAAACCCCAGATGTTCATGTGATATTCCACTACAAATTGTTTTCTACAAAGTTATCGCAAATAACACTGATTTAAGTGTTCTATTTGAATAAAAAGGCACAGCATACAGCATAAAGCCCAAAGCATATAAGCTTTGAATTGTTAGGCAAATGCATCTAAATTCACATATAGGTAATCATTATCAATCCCAGAGGGATAAATTTATGATAGAACAGGATTGAACCCTATTTTCAGAATTCCAAAGAGGTGAAATGCCATCCCTACACGATTTTGAACACTACCAAATGATAATCTCTATTATGTCATCAGCCTTTCAGGCTTCTTTTCAGACTAAAAATCAGATGCGTTTGCCCTATTCGAATTGCTTTCTGCCATCAAGAAAAATTAAGATTTCAGCTTTTGATAAACTGACAGCAGTAACGGTGATGACACCTCCTTTGTTTTGCATACCGGCAAATTGCTCAATGTTGACTAACGTAATTGAATGTTTTATTTTCACAGTTTGTTACTATCAATTAAATGAGTTGACCGCATTTTTAGCGACTCCCTCTTTACTGCATACATAGCCTCCTCACAGCGTTTGCCAAGTAAACTTATGTTTTCAAATTTTTGGTCAAAACCATCAGCAGCAACCGTTTTTACGTTTTGCAAAAGTTCCAATAATAGGTATTAATATATTTGTTCATATCATTGGCTTTCTTTTTATCTTTGTGATAAGATAGTCAGAATAGCAGCTTTGGATTGCATTTTCCTTAGTGATGTTTTTCTGACTATTTCTTTTATTGTCCTGTCTTTATGTCTTTGTGCTTGTCCAACATATTTTGCAGTTTTACATATACCAAATTTATATATTTGGTTACTGAAAATAGGCAATTAGTTGACAAAAAAAGCAATCCTCATTTTAAACATTATCTCTGGCAACAATAATATTCTGCAGAAGAATCAGTTTTCTATGAAAAAATCTTAATGGAATTATTTTTCAACCACTTAAAATACTATTTGTTATAAAGTAATATCTACCTTTGCAAATTATTAATTTACAATTATGTCAGAAGTTTTAACTCAAACATTAACGTCGAAAGATTTTGTTACCGACCAGGAAGTACGTTGGTGTCCCGGATGTGGAGATTATTCAATTTTGGCACAAGTGCAAAGAGTAATGCCTACATTGGGTATTCCTAAAGAAAATATTGTATTCATTTCGGGTATTGGTTGCAGCAGCCGCTTTCCTTATTACATTGATACTTTTGGTATGCATTCAATTCATGGAAGAGCCACTTCCATCGCCTCCGGCCTAAAAGCTTCCAGGCCCGAATTGAGCGTATGGGTAGTAACCGGCGATGGCGACAGCCTTAGCATTGGTGGCAACCATACCATTCATTTACTTCGCAGAAATTTAGATATCAACGTTTTATTGTTCAACAACCAGATTTACGGTTTAACCAAAGGTCAATACTCTCCTACTTCTGAACAAAATAAAATCACTAAATCAACCCCTTACGGAAGTATAGATTATCCTTTCAATCCGGCTTCACTGGCTTTAGGGGCTAATGCAACATTTTTTGCACGCAGTATGGACCGCGACCCCAAACACCTGCAAACAATGTTACTGAGGTCGCATAAACATAAAGGAACGTCTTTTTTGGAAATATATCAGAACTGTAACATCTTTAATGATGGCGCTTTTTCAGTTTTTACCGAAAAAGATACCAAACCCGAAGAAACATTGTTTCTCGAACAAGGTAAACCATTGGTGTTTGGAAAGGACAACAATAAAGGTCTTCGCTTAGACGGTTTTCAACCGCAGGTAGTTACGGTTGGAGAGGATTTCAGTATAGATGATTTGTGGATACATGATGAGCATGATATTTACAAAGCACAGATTTTGGCACGCATTCATGATGATCCAGCTATTGCCGACCATCTGCCCCGTCCGTTTGGTGTGTTTTACGAAAATGACCGCTCTTGTTATGAAGATATTATGAAACAGCAAATTGAAGATGCAGCAAAATCCAAACCGGCGAACCTGAATACGCTCCTCAAAGGAAATGAGGTTTGGACTATACAGAATTAGGCAAGGATTTCATACTTAATATATTTAAAAATGCCACTGGATTTCAGTGGCATTTTTAATTCAAACTATTTTATTGCTTCCCCGCCGGTTCCAAAGGCACAGCTTTTTCTATTGTTTGCTTGCCCGGCATTGTAGTTTCATAAAAATATTTATTGTATGTATTATTAAGGTTCCTGTAGGAACTACCATCCCATAAAAATGCTATGATAAACCATACAAACAATAGCATGGGTAAGATAATGGCGACAATAAATCTTTTGAGTTCATCGCCCAGGTGCATGAAAACAGAAACTATATAATAAGCCTTCAACATTGTGAGAATACAAATAACACCCTTTAGAAACAACACCAGGGAATAACTGGGCGGTGTTGCTCCTTTATGCAATAGATAAATGGTAAAACCTAATGCCAACTCGATCAGTGTAATTATCGATAGGATAATGGTTGTTTTGATTACCCTTTTCTTAAAAGAAGAAGTTTCCTGATGATGTTCAAATGTAATTTCTGGAGATATAACAGATGCTTGTTCCATATTATTTTAATTTCGAAAAATGAATTGAAGAAATTTATACAAGATAAAATGCCATAAACACAAATACCCATACCAAATCTACAAAGTGCCAGTAAAGTCCGGCCTTTTCGATCATCAGATAATGACCTCTTCTTTCAAAAACATTTGCACGGGTCATTAATAGCATTATAATATTGATGATGATACCACTAAACACGTGGAAACCATGGAATCCGGTAATACCAAAGAAGAAGCCTCCAAAAGCTACCGGCCCTGTTTCTCTTATATGGATATTGGAATTGGCTATCATGTTCACCAACTCAGATTTTTGCGAAGCCAGCAATTGGGCATGGCTCATATCACTCAGGTGATTTTCGCTCACCACCGATGCAAGCGTATTTATAGAGGTATTGTTCAATGCATCTGTAAGTGCCTTGCCCTGTACTAATTCTCCCCACGGATTAATATTTGTTGCCTGACCAATCAGTTCAATATGGCCGCTCACCACTGTAGGGTGTTCGCCAAAATAAAGGTGATTCCACTCCCATGCCTGACAGCCTAAGAAGAACAATCCGCCGATGATGGTCCAAATCAGCCATTTTTCTACCTCCTTTTGATTCCGATTATGCCCTGCATGTACCGCCAGCACCATTGTTACCGAACTGAGGATGAGCACAAAGGTCATCACACTTACAAATGCGAGCGGCAGATTGGCATGGCCGGCAAAAGGAAATGCGTTAAATACAACTGAAGGATCGGGCCAGTAGTTCTGACTGAAACGAACGGTACCATAAGATATCAGAAATCCCCCAAAAGTGAAAGCGTCACTCACAAGGAAAAACCACATCATTAGTTTGCCATACTCCAGATTGAACGGACTTTTGCCTCCGCCCCACCAATTAATGCCTTTGGATGATAATGCTGTTGATTGGTCCATAAACTTGTTTTATAATAATTTTTAAGCTGTTATTAAAAAGAAAACCATCAAATAAATCCATAAAATATCTACAAAATGCCAGTAAATCCCCATCACTTCTACAGGCACTGCACTGTAAGATTTTGTTTTACCAAAAAATGATCGCAAAAACATAATAGCCATAGCTACAAAACCTCCCAAAACATGAAGCGCATGTAAACCTGTGATGACATAGAAAAACTGGCCTGCACCTGATGACCCTTTAAATCTTACGTTTTGGCTCCAAAGCTCCGAGTAGCCTATAAATTGACAAACAATAAACAGCAATCCCAGAACCAGTGTAGTTCCCAGCAGCGCTCTATATTTTTGCATTTCACGATTTCTAAATTTTTGCAAAGCCACATAAATCGTAATGCTGCTCAAAAGGATGACTACTGTGGACACCCAAAAAATCTTGGGGATTGCCATAGTTCTCCAACCTGAAAAATTGCTTTTTACAATATATGCGCTTGTTAGCCCGGCAAACATCATTATAATGCTGGCAATAGCTACCCAAAGTGTAAATTTTAAAGGATGTAGTTTATTGTTTTGTTCCTGCGCCACTGTTGTAACAATCATTTGTTCAAAATTCTTTAATTATTTTTAAATTTTTGCAAGTAATAATGCCAGTAATACTACAGGCAAATAAATATAGCTGCCAAACATCACTTTTCTGGCAGATGGTACATCCATTTTCTTATACAAACCTACCGATCTTAGGATCATAAAAATATTGGCTCCCACAATTAAAATCATTCCTATTATCCCTCTGATGCCATCCAAAGAACTTATATCTGTAAAAAAAGGAGCCAGAGTAATTGGGGTCAACAGCAAAGAATAAATTACCGTTTGCAAAGCGGTAAATTTGGTAGGGCCTTTGTCGCTTGGCAACAATTTAAACCCAACCCTGCTGTAATCTTTATGAGCTACCCAGGCTACCGCCCAGAAATGTGGGAACTGCCACAAAAACTGAATACCAAACAGAATGATTCCTCCCATCCATATTATTTCCTGCCCGGGTACAAAGCCGGCTACCCAACCTATAAGGCAAGGTAAAGCGCCTGGCAAAGCTCCCATAAGTACTGCAATAGAATTTACCTTTTTTAGAGGTGTGTAAACAAACCCATAAAGAAACAAACTCAGCGATGCCAGAATACCGGCCGTCCAATTAAAATAATAACCCAGTATAAAAACACCCAAACTTCCCGTTAGTATAGCAAAACCCCAGCCTTGCTCGGGTGTAATTTTACCGGCTGCAACAGGCCTCCTGAAAGTACGTTTCATTTGTGCATCTGTATCCTTTTCCAGTACCATATTGATAGCATTTGCTCCTCCGGTAACCAACATACCGCCAACAAAAAGCAAAATAATTCGTAAGGCATCATACTGAACTTCGGGAACCAACAGATAGCTGATGACACTGCTAAACACTACCATTATACTCAAAGATGGTTTTGTCAGCTGTACAAAATCCTTTAAACCAGCCTGTTTTTCCAAAATATCTGTATTTAATGCTTCAGCCTTGTTCACGAAAAATAAATTCTCTTAATGTACCGATTCATTTTCTCCCGGGCCTTCTGTTTGCAGTATAAAATCTCTTCCGTCTTTGCTATAGTCATAAGCCCATCTTTTTACTTCCGGAATTTCACCAACCCAGTTTCCGTGTCCGGGGTTAATAGGCGTTGTCCACTCCAACGTAGTGGCACTCCAAGGATTGATTGATCTGCATCTTCTTCCCTTATACATTGAATAGAAAAAGTTAAACACGAATAAAATTTGTGCAAGGAAAACGATGATGGTTACCACGCTTATCATTGCATCCAAAGCATGAAATTGACTAAAGCTCACCCACATGCTTTTGTCTAAATAACGCCTTGGCATACCTGCCATTCCCTGGTAGTGCATTGGCCAGAATATCAAATAAGCTCCTGCCAATGTAACCCAGAAGTGTATATAACTCAAAGTATTATTCATATATCGACCAAACATTTTGGGAAACCAGTGATAGACACCTGCAAACATTCCAAAAAATGCTGCCACACCCATAACTAAGTGGAAGTGAGCAATATTGAACATGGTATCGTGCAAGTGAATGTCAATTGTAGAATTACCGAGCCAAATACCCGTAAGACCTCCCGAAATAAAGAAACTAACAAATCCTATGGCATACAACATTGAAGGTGTAAATCGAATATTACCCCTCCAGATGGTTGTAAGCCAGTTAAATACTTTTATAGAAGAAGGTACCGCAATCAATAACGTCAGTAGTACAAATACCGATCCAAGGAAAGGGTTCATACCCGTTACAAACATGTGATGCGCCCATACAAACAACGCCAGCACACAGATTGCCAGTAGCGAACCGATCATGGCTGTGTATCCAAAAATGGGCTTTCTTGCATTAATCGCCAAAATCTCTGACACTACTCCCATCGTAGGAAGAATAATAATATACACCTCCGGATGACCTAAGAACCAAAATAGGTGTTGAAATAAGATGGCGCTTCCACCTTCATTGGATAAGGCCTGACCTGCCACAAAAATATCACTCAGGTAAAAACTGGTACCCAGATTTCTGTCGAAAAGCAATAAAATCAAACCAGATAATAATACAGGAAAAGCCAACGCTCCCAAAATAGCCGTAAACAGGAATGACCAAATCGTTAAGGGAAGGCGGGTCATACTCATGCCTTTGGTACGCAGGTTTAATATGGTTGAAATATAATTCAGATTACCCAATAATGAAGACACCACAAATAGCGCCATCGAAATAATCCATAAATCCATTCCCACTTTCGAACCACTGGATGCCTGTCCCAGAGCGCTTAAAGGAGGATAAGCCGTCCAACCTCCAGATGCAGGACCTGTTTGTACGAACAAGGAAGAAAACATAATAATACTGGCTATAAAGAAAAACCAGTAGGAAAGCATATTCATAAATGGCGAGGCCATATCGCGCGCACCCACTTGCAGCGGAATCAACATATTTGAAAATGTGCCGCTCAATCCGGCTGTAAGCACAAAAAAGATGAGGATTGTGCCGTGCATTGTAATTAATGCATAATAAAACTCGGCATGTATTTTTCCTCCTTCGGCCCATCGGCCAAATACGGTTTCCAAAATAGGGAAACTATGGTCAGGAAATCCCAACTGTAGCCTGAATAATACCGAAAAAAGTCCACCAATCAATGCCCAAATGATACCCGTAACCAGAAACTGTTTGGAAATCATTTTATGATCTGTACTGAAGATATACTTAGTTATAAAAGTTTCTTTATGATGATGCACATGTTGTTCTTTATGACCAACCTCGCGTGAGGCAATCTCCGGTTGCATATTTAAAATATCACTCATTTTTTTCTTTATTTAAAGATAGCCGACGTAATAAAATTTTACTTTGGTTAGGAATTAGTTCGTTGCAGGGATAGCCGGGGTTGATGCCGAAACCTGATCGCCCGCGGTGGTTGTTGTTTCTTTTTTGATGGTAGCCCATTTAGGCTTTTTGTTTTTCATCCATTGATCAAACTCCTGCTGTGTTTCTACCAATATTTCACCTCTCATACCTGTATGTCCTGCGCCACACATTTGGTCGCAGGCAATTTCATACACAAAATCGGAATTGCCGGTTTCCTTTTGCATTTGCTTGGTAGTTTTTATGGGCGTAAACCATATAGTGGTAGGTGTGCCCGGTACTGCATCCATTTTCAACCTGAAATGTGGCAGGCCCACACTGTGTACAACATCTTTGGCCCCGATTATTAATTTTACCGGTTTATTAACCACCAGATGCATTGGTTCGCCGCTTACATAAATATCATCATGGTTGGCTGCATCATCCCATATCTGACCAAGTGGATTGTCGTTTGCCAAATCAATGTTTTTATAATATTTTTTCCCTAAAATACCATCATTTCCCGGATAACGAAACTCCCATTTGAACTGACTTCCGGTTATTTCCACCAACATTGAATCTTTTGGCGCAGCACCTGTTATCTTATACCAGGTAATCAACCCAAATACTATCAGTATTGCCAAAACAATTGCCGGAACTGAAGTCCAGATAAGTTCCAACTTATTATTATGAGGGAAATAGTAAGACTTACGCTCATCAGACTCTCTATATTTAAAAGAATACCAGAACAACAAAATTTGGGTTATAAAAAACACAATACCTGTAATGATAAGCGTGTATTTTATCATTTCGTCCACAAGGATACCATGATCCGAAGCTGCGCTTCCAAATTTTAATACTTTATCACCTAATGTGTGATGTGTCCAATAAACGCCAAAAAGCCCTACTATCAAAAAGCCCAGCAGCATGTAGGCGCTTATTTTATTGGATTGTTTTCGCGATTTTTCTTCACCGCGAATGATAGCCATTAAATCATTTGCCTTGGCAATTTGAATAACTATATAAAAACCCAATAATAAGATGAGAATAATCAGAAAAGTTTGCATAAAAGAATCTTGTTAATTAAGCGAGTGTAAAATAATGAAAATATGATAAATATCATGTTTTGATTTTTATTTTTTATAAAAACTATAAAAAAAATCCGCCAAACGACGGATTTTTTATTTTAAGTAATGTTTTTCTCCCTTTTTACGAACTCTTTTTTCTAATTCTGTTTACAAAACTACCTGCTTCGGCTATTTGCCAGAATACCAACGCAGCCAAAACAGCTATTACCAACAGTATAAAATAAACTTGCATAATTTCAAATTTAACTATATCAAAATTACTTAATAATTTTTAAAATTGTTATTAAGTGTGATGAATAACACTCTCTTTCACAAATGGGTGGTTAGTAGCAATGAGCGGATATTTACTCAAAGTTCGCCCAACAAAATAAATAATCAAACCTACAAAGAATAATGCAATTCCCAGAATGAGCAGCAAATTGGGAGCCTTATCAGGCGATACTGCCGGAAATACCATTTGATAAAAATCTAACCAGTGACCAAAAATAACTAACAATGCAACATAAGTAACAATGGTGTAGTTACGCTTAGAATCGCGGCTCATAAAAATTAAAAGCGGCACTATAAAGTTTATGATAAACATTGTCCAGAAAACAATAGAATAAAAGCCCTTTGTTCTTGACTGAAAATAAACGGTTTCTTCAGGTATGTTGGCATACCAGATAAGCATAAATTGCGAAAACCACAAATAAGTCCAGAATATTGAAAACGCAAAAATAAATTTACCCAAATCGTGAAGGTGTTCTTTATTAACTATTCCTAATAGCCCTTTATTTTTAAGATAAATTACAAAAAGTGTAATTACTGCTACTCCCGTAACAAATGTACTCGCAAATGTGTACCAGCTATACATAGTACTATACCAATGCGCATCAATACTCATCAGCCAAAGCCAGGGAATAGAAGACATCACTGTCAATGCAAATACAATCATAAACAAACCGGCAGTTACCGTATTTTTAAACTGAAAATTATATTTCTGCTTTGGATTTTCCCATGAAGTTTCATCGGTACTGCGTGAAAGTTTGCGCATTTGCCAACCCAACAATGACCAGAAGAATACGGTAAGGATGGTTACTACTGTGAAAAATGTAGGATTCAAAAATCCTTTTTTAAAATTAAGCACACTGTCATGCTCCACATGAGCTGCATCAGTCCAATGGTAGATTACATGATTTCCGCCGTAAACAATTGAAAGCAGAATTACAACAGCAATTACGCCAATTATTGGAACCATTGCTGAAACAGCCTCTGTAACTCTTGTAAAAGCTATTTGCCATCCTCCCCATGCCAATGCAGTTGCACACATAAAGAACATTGTAGCATTGCATATCATGAGAAAAAACACACTATTTTGTAGCAAGGCTGCCCAAAACACGGCATTATTGGCTTGTTGTTCTTCGGGGGTGGCAGCAGCGCCATGCGTTGTAATGTACAAAACAATAGCGGCTAACAGACCTACGGCCATCAGTATAAAAGCAGTAGTGTTATACTTTTTTGAAGGAATAAATTTTTCAGCTGTTGACATTCCGATTCTTTTATTAATTCTAAATAATTTATTTCTGTTTTTTATTTTGCAGCAGTGCTGTCCGAAGCAGCCGCAGCCGTAGCTGTTTTACCCTGCTTACTTCTAATAAATTTGATAATCTCCCACCGTTGAATAGGTTTCAGCTGAGAGGCATAGCTACCCATTGCTCTGATACCGTAAGTGATGGAATGATACATCGTGCCGTCGGCCAAGGCTATGACATCCTTATCCATAAAATTTTTAGGCGCTGCTGTATATGGTCCGTTGCCGCCATTAAATAAGGGGCCGTTGCCATCTAATTTTGAACCATGACAAATACCGCAGTTTATTTCATACAATCTTTCAGCTTCTTTCAGGTCAACATTGGCTACAGTATCTAATGGATTCTTTACATTTTTTGACAGGGCATACCCCAAAGAATCATTTTTATAAGGATACACAAAACCTAAATCATCATCCTGAGCCACAGTTCCTTCTACCGGCAATCCGTTGTAGGAACTAACGCCTGCCTTCTGCAATGCATCGGTTGGGGCATAAGTTTCGTATGCAACACTATAAGCCATGTCGGGCATGTAAGAATAACCGGGATTATTATTTCCGGCCCCGCAGCCTACTAACAATCCGCCTGCTATTATTGTGCCTATTAAAAAATATTTTTTCATATTCTGTTTAAGTCTCTTTTTTGAATTTAGATATCAGACGTTAGACATAATTTTTTTAAAATTAGAATAATCGTCGCCTATACTTCCGGTACCGGTTTACCAAACTTCACTGTATCCTTATCATAAGTACCAAACCACCAGCCGGTTTCTCTGTGCTCTACTTTTACATCTGCAGCTCCGGCGCTTTGTAAAAATGCAACCGCTTCTGCCTCATTGGTTTTATCGGTACATTCTATGGCCATTAAAAACGTGTCGTCAGTAATTTTTGGGCTAAAATGATCTTTCTTTACAAACGGCGCCAATTGACAAAGCCAGCAGAAAGTAAGTACCATACCCACTGCAGCAAATAATACTGTCAGCTCAAAAATGATGGGAATCCATGCCGGAAGCGAAAAGAAGGGCTTACCGCCAAAGTTCAACTGCCAGTCAACAGTAAGCGCCCAGGTGATAAAACCAATTGCGGTAGCGGTTCCGGTGATACCATAAATAAAACCGGCAATGTGCAGGTCAGTGTCTTTTTGCCCCATTACTTTGTCTAATCCATGAATTGGAAACGGCGTATAAACATCATAAAGTTTATATCCCGCCTTACGAACTTTCGTAACCGCCGGAAATAATACTTTTTCATCGTAAAAATTACCCGTTATAAATTTTTTGATTGCCATTTATATTAATCGCTTTTATTTTGATAATTAGTGATGTGCGTTAGCATGTTCAAATGCTTCCAATGACTCTTCTTCTTCAGTTTTCATTGCTTCTTTGAAATTGTCGCCACTGCGTTTCAGAATATGCTTAATTTCAGCTATCGCAATAACAGGGAAGTACTTAGAAAACAGGAAATAACAGGTGAAGAACAAACCTATAGTACCCAGGAAGAAGCCAACCTCCCATAATGAAGGCGAATAATAAGTACTCCATGAACTCGGAAGATAATCACGATAGATGGAGGTAACGATAATCACAAATCTTTCGAACCACATACCAATATTTACCAGAATACTCATAAAGAATGTAACCAGTATATTACGTCTCATTTTTTTGATCCAGAATATTTGCGGAGACAGTACGTTACAACCCATCATAATCCAATAACTCCAGCCATAAGGACTATTCAGGTTCACCCTGTTCTCTTTAAAGGCAAACCACTCAAATGGTACCGCACTGTACCATGCCATGAACAACTCCGTGAGGTAAGCAATACCCACAATTGAACCTGTAAGAATAATTACCTTATTCATTACGTCAATATGTTCGATAGTAATATATTCTTCAAGATTTAAAACTTTGCGGGTTACCAATAAAAGTGTTTGCACCATTGCAAAACCACTAAATACCGCACCGGCTACGAAATAAGGCGGGAAGATGGTTGTGTGCCATCCGGGAACAATTGAAGTGGCAAAGTCGAAAGATACGATAGTGTGTACCGAAAGTACAAGAGGCGTAGCCAAACCGGCCAGTACCAATGAAAGCGCTTCGTGCCTTTGCCAGTGTTTGGTGCTGCCTGTCCAGCCGAAAGAAGCCAGACCATAAAACCATTTCCTCCATTTTACTTTCGCTCTGTCGCGCAGGGTAGCCAAATCAGGCAACAGGCCTGCATACCAGAATAAAAGGGAAACGGTAAAGTAGGTAGAAATTGCAAACACGTCCCACAGCAGCGGAGAGTTAAAATTCACCCACAGTGGTCCGCGGGTGTTTGGATAAGGCATTACAAAAAATGCGTTCCACACACGCCCCATGTGCCAGATAGGAAACTGACCGGCACACATTACTGCGAAGATAGTCATTGCCTCAGCAGCACGGTTTACCCCGGTTCTCCATCCTTGCCTGAAAAGCAACAAAATGGCAGAAATCAGTGTTCCGGCGTGACCAATACCCACCCACCACACGAAGTTGGTGATATCCCAACCCCATCCGATGGTTTTATTGAGGTTCCACTGCCCCACACCATACATAACTTCCATAGTAACCGAAACGATTCCAAAAATCAGCAATGCAGCCGAAATAAGAAACCCAGTCCACCAAAGCGCACTCGGTTTTGCCTCCACCGGACGGCAAATATCCTCCGTTATCTGGTGGTAGTCTTTACTTCCTACTACCAATGGCCCTCTGGCCTGCGATTCGTATCTGTTTAATGACATATCCTGTTATAAAATATTTCTAATAATTTTTTGCCTTATTTTGAACTATTGACCTCAATTGTCGTTATTACCTTTAGTTTGTTCAAGATACTTTCTGTTTCTTTCTATAAATTACGCTTCATCACTATTCAGAAAATTTTTCAATTCTTACTTTATCTTCAATAGCCTTTCCTAATTTTTTTACCCGCCATGTTCACTGTGTTCAGTTCCACCGGGCATCTCTTCCGTATTTCTGATTTTTGCCAGATAACTTACATTTGGCAATACGTGCAATTGCTCCAGAGAATAGAACAACCGTTGCGGATTGTCAAATCTCACTTTATTAATATGGCTTTCATTGTCATGCAGATTACCAAATACAATCGCATCTGTAGGACAAGCCTGCTGACAAGCAGTTTTGGCTTCTCCGTCTCTCAATGGCCTGTTTTCTTTCTTAGCCTGTAGTTTGGCATGTTGTGTCCTTTGAATACAGAAAGAACATTTCTCCATCACACCTCTTGAGCGCACCGTTACATCAGGGTTGAGTACCATTCTGCTCACCGGATCATTCATTTGATGCACTACAGGATCCAATTTACCCACCACCTTTTGGTTCTGATTGTTCGGGAAGCTGTCGGCTCCTGTATAATCAGCCCAGTTGAAACGGCGTACTTTATATGGACAGTTATTGGCACAATATCTGGTGCCAATACAACGGTTATAAGCCATCTGGTTAATGCCTTCTTCACTATGAGTAGTAGCTGCCACAGGACACACATTTTCACAAGGGGCATTGTCACAATGCTGGCACATCATTGGCATAAATACCACGCCTTTTACATCATCAGGATTTTTCTCATCACTGATGAAATAACGGTCAATACGCAGCCAGTGCATATCGTGATAGCGAAGCACCTCTGCCTTACCTACCACCGGCACATTATTTTCGGCATGGCAGGCTACCACACAGGCGTTACATCCATTGCACACGTTCATGTCTATGTTCATGCCCCATTTCAGGCCTGGTTGGTCATGTACCCCATAAAGTGTTCCTTCTTTTCTGAAATCGCCTGTTTTTTTGGCATACTTATTTACCAGTTCCTGACGCCATTCTTTTACTTCATTCGGATTCTTCTTAAAGTAAGCCAAAGTAGTCTCACGCAACACTTCCACCCTGTCCTCATAAGAATTATGAATTTGGGTCTGTGCTACTTTTTCTTTTCTCTTGGCATCGGTAACTGTTACATTAATAGCTTCATAGCTGATCGTGTCTCCACTGAGCGAAGCAAACGGAAATACGTTTTTACCCACTCCGGCAGCAGTTCTGCCCAATTTGTCGCCACGTCCGTAACCTACAGCGATAGCAATGGTATTGGCATTCATGCCCGGCATTACCAATATCGGCAGTTCGATACTGTTGTTGCCGCTTTGTACTTTAATTACCGGTTTATCGGGATAATATTCGTAATCAATATCCAACTTAATACCCAACTCTTCTGCTTTTTTCATAGAAATCAAAGCACAGTTGCCCCAGTTTGATTTTGTAACAGTATCGGGCAACTCCTGAAGCCATGGGTTGGTAGCTCCTGATCCGGAGCCAATAGCTATTTTTTGATATAAAACCAATTCATCTTTTCCTCCGGCAGGATAGCCGGCAATAGCAGTTGCGGCCGCACTTAATGCACCGCCACTATACGAACCGCCGCCACCGGCAGTTGTTTCAACAAATCCGTTTTGCAATGCTTTGCTATAAGCAGATTCGCCACCTAATTTTCCCTGCCAGTATTCTTTGAAATAAGCATCGTAATTTTTATCACTGCCACTCCATTTCAACAAAGAAGACTGAAAGGAGCGGGTCTTAAACAAAGGATGAATAGTAGGTTGCATAAAACTTACTACACCTGCCTTTGGTTCAGCATCTCCCCAGCTTTCCAGAAAATGGTGTGAGGGGATAATATATTTGCACAATTCGGTTGTTTCGTCTAATCTGTAACCGAAAGAAACCGAAGTTTTAACTCCTTTTAATGCTTTTGCAAATTTTGGAGCGTCAAAATAGTCATAAGCCGGATTAGCGCCGTAAATCAGAATGGCGCCTACCTGGCCACCTTCCATTTGAGCAATGAGATCGGCAAATTCTTTATCAATACCTTTGCGCGAATTGTTGGCAGCTGCAAAATCAATGGTGGCGCCATAAGCGCCAATGGCATTATTGATTGCATTCACAACCGTTTGAATATTTGCATCATTGCTGCCACACACTACCAGCCCTTTGCCGGAAGCAGCTTTCAATTCGGTAGCCACTTTTTCAATACCGGCCTTCAATTTTGCATCGGCAATATCCGGTGCGGTAGCACCTCCACAGCAGCCAGCAAGGCCAGTGCAACAGCTCCGGTTTGTGACGGGCGGTGTGTAAAGCGCTCATCGGCATTGGAACCTGTCATGCTGAGATAGCTTTCAAACTGGTAGTGCTTACTGATTTTAGGGCTGGCTTCATCAATTCGGCGGCCTTTGGCATAACCTGCAGCCTGTCCGATTGGATCGAGCCAGGTACCCAGAAAATCAGCGCCCAAACTCACAATTACGTCAGCAGCATCAAATTTGTAAGACGGCAATTTTCTTCCAAAACCTGATGCCTCATTCGCCTGTAAAATACCGCTGTAGCTTACAGGGTCATATTGAACGTGCTTCAGATTAGGATATTTTGAAATAATTTCTAAGGTAGATGGAGAATTGATAGTGCCGGATAGCAAAACTACATTGCCTGCAGATGCCAATTCAGCCATGATGGCTTTATCAATATCTTCAAATGTCGATTCTTCAAACTTATCGCCCTTTTTGATTTGAGGAAAACGCAGGCGATGGGTGTCATACAGGTCCAGCACTGAAGCCTGAACAGCTGCAGAAGTACCTCCTTTGGTGTACGACAAATCATTTCCTTCAATTTTTATGGGCCTTCCTTCTCTCACTTTAGCCAAAACCGGCACCGCATAGCCGTCCTGAATATATGTAGTAGCATAAAATTTAGCTTCACCCGGAACTACATTGTCCGGTCTGATAGCAAATGGAATAGCATGACGCACCTTGGTTTTACAACTTGCCGCCATAGTAGCAGCCGCTGTGCTGAAACCCAGATACTTCAGGAAATCTCTTCGTGGGGATTTAGTGTCCAACAGTTCCTGACTCTCAAAATCTCCAAAAGGCAGGTCTTCCTGAAACTCATTACGATTTTTCTTGTTAAAACTTTCAGGATCATTTAGTTGTCCGAAGCCTTGCCAGTACTTTTTTTGGCTCATTATATCAATTTGAAATTTTGATAATTATTAATAAAATCTTGTTCAATCTCTCCGCAAATAATCATTTTCTCAATATATATAAATTTTTGTTTATTTAGTAGTGGCATTTCTGACACTCAATTCCACCGATATCTTTTACTGTAACACTATCCATTTTACCCGATTTAATATCATTATGGAATTTTTCGTAAATGCTGTAAAACTGATTTCCGGAGCCGGCATCCTTGTTGAAGTTCACCGCAGTTTGCCTGTGGCAGTTTACACACCACCCCATACTCAGTTCGGCAAATTGAGTAACCTCATTCATTGCTGTTACTTCACCATGGCAAGTCTGACATTGTACATTTCCTACTCTAACGTGTTGACTATGATTGAAATACACATGATCGGGCAGGTTATGAATTTTTACCCATTCGATAGGTTTTGCCTTTGATTCATCCCAATTATTTGGATTTTGAGGATCAAAACCGGCGTATTTAAACAATTTTTGAATTTCGGCAGTACCGTCAACCATTGCACCTGAAGCATCGGTAAGTTGCTCACCGTTATATTTCTGAATGGTTTTATGGCAGTTCATACATACGTTTACCGAAGGAATGGCTGCTGTTTTGCTTTCCCAGGCATTTCCATGACAATACAAACAGTTGATCTGATTGATTCCGGCATGAACTTTATGGGAGTAGAAAATTGGTTGTAGGGGTTCATAATGAATCTGACGATTCATATTAATCATTGCCTTTGAGAAATAATAACCGCTCACTGTAAATAAGATGATACCAATCGTTGCTAAATAAACCTTATTTCTAAAGAAAGGTAGCGGCTCCACAGTGGGTATGCCTTCTACATCGTTGGCCAGTCTTTTCAATCTGCGGTTTACAAACATCAGGGTTATGGCTATCAATGCCAGAACCAAGGTAACAATGGCAAAAATCCAATTATTTTGAGATTCACTGGTTGCCGGTTTGGCAGCGCCTGCAGCAGGGGCCGGCTGATCTAACTTTCCGGTAAATTTGGCATCAATATATGCCAAAATATTATCAATTTGGGCATCAGTAAGATCTTCAAACGGAGTCATCACCACCGGTGTAAGTTTGGACACCTCTACCGCTTTTGGATAACCCGAAGCAGTTAATGCGATATTATTTCTTATCCACTCATGCAATTTTCCTTTGTCATCCCATTGTGCTTCTATGCCTCCCAATGCCGGTCCAATACTGTTGGATTTCATATCACCGGAGTGACAAGCCTGACACTTGGAAGTGAAAAGCTGCTTACCTTCTTCAATTCCTGCACTATTGCCACCTGCGGCCTTAGTACTATCCTGTGCTATGGAAGCCGAAACCGTAACGGCGAATAGCGTTATCATAATTAATGTTAGTCGGTTAAGTATATACTTATAATTAGTCATAAAAGCATAAAATCTTAAAGTGGATAAAAACCTCTGAATAAGTGCAAAAATAAGGTTCACTATTAACAAAACAACAACATTCCAAAAATTTTTTAAATCCGCTCCCAGACTGCATTACAGCCGATAGAAAATAGTTTATTATAAAAATGGCTAAATTGTTTGTCATATAATTGTCTTTTTTTTTGGCTAATTTTGAACAAGTTTATCAGTTTAAACGACAAGTTGTTTAAGAAATAATTTATCAATTTAAAGAATCTTTCATGGCAATAAATTTAGCCGTTTTTGCAAGTGGAGCGGGGTCAAATGCACAAAAAATTATTGATTATTTCAAGGGAAATAGCAATGTGCAGGTGCGCTTAATAGTTTGCAATAATGCCGAGGCAGGCGTTTTAGGCATTGCCCTACATGAAAAAATTACTTCCCTGCTAATAGAAAGAGGGCGATTTTTTAAGGAAGATAGCTACCTGCCCGTCTTAAAAAATTATGAGATAGACTGGATTATTTTGGCAGGTTTCCTCTGGAAAATTCCTGCAAAAATGATAGCGGCTTACCCTCAAAAAATCATTAATATTCATCCCGCCCTTTTGCCCAAATATGGTGGGAAAGGCATGTATGGTCTTCATGTGCATCGGGCTGTACTTGATGCCGGAGACCCCGAAAGTGGCATCACCATCCATTATGTGGATGAGCAATACGACCACGGCCTCACCATTTTTCAGGCTAAGTGCCCTGTGGCCAAGGATGATACCCCCGACAGTCTGGCTCAAAAGATACATGTTTTGGAGCATAAATACTTTCCACAGATAATAGAACAGGTAATCTTGAAAAAAAACAAACCCTGATACCCAAATTCATATAAACCAATTGCTTGCTCCTGATATATTTATCAAAGTTTTTGCAAATTGTTTAGTTTTTTTGACATCTCAATATAAAAAGATTGAAAAAAGCAGTATCTATATTGGTTTTGATGATGATAATCACTTGTGTGCTACCTACTAATGCACAGGTGGTTGTAAAAGGTACTGTGTATGACAGTATTGGCACCACACCGATTCAGGCAGTATCGGTACTGAGCAGCAGCGGAAAGGGAACAATTACCAACGAAGACGGCCATTATTATATTACTCTGAGCGAAGCAGATTCAATTTGGTTCAGCTATCTGAACAAACCTACCCGAAAATTTGCAGTAAAAGATATCCAGATTCCATACGCTTTCGATATTTCAATAAAAATTCATATCCCCCTATTGCCCGAAGCCAAAGTAAGAAACAGGGATTATAAACGAGATTCTATCCAAAACAGAATAGATTATGCAAAGGCCTTCGATTTTCAGCGACCGGGATTATCTGCTGTTTCAGGAACCGGAACAGCCGGTTTTGACCTGGTAGAAATCATCAATGCTTTCAGGTTCAGGCGTACCCGATCAATGCTTTCTTTTCAAAGAGGGTTGATTGAGGATGAGCAGGAAGCTTTTGTAAAGCACCGATTCAGCAAAGCGCTCATCAGGCGCATAACAGAAATGGACAGCGACAGCTTGATCAACCTATTTGTTCTACAATATCGGCCTTCGTATTTATTTACTTCTATGGCAAGCGATTATGATTTTCATCGCTATATAAAACTTTCTTACAATAGATTCAAACTCGGATTGAGACCGCCTCCCCTCTGGCGAGAAGGAGAAGTAAATGACGATTATTAGGGCCTTTTAATCAAAAACATCATTAGAGCATAACAACTTTAATTATTTGAAAATACCAACTTTTTTTGTTAACTTGTAACACTAAAAATGATATCGCTATGCCAAAAAAAATTTTATTTCTAACAGGTGATTTTGCCGAAGATTATGAAACAATGGTTCCTTTTCAGATGCTTACAATGGTAGGCCATGAAGTGCATGCCGTATGCCCTAATAAGAAAAAAGGAGAAAAAGTAATTACAGCTATTCATGATTTTGACGGTTTTCAAACCTACAGCGAAAAGCCGGGTCACTTATTTGAACTTAACTTCAGTTTTGATGAAGTGGATGTAAACAATTATGATGCACTTTGTATTGCCGGAGGACGCGCACCGGAATATCTCAGGCTGGACAAAAAGGTAATAGACATTGCCAAACACTTTATGGGAGCCAATAAACCTGTTGCTGCAATTTGCCACGGAATACAAATTCTGACAGCTGCGGACACTGTCAGAGGCCGGAAGCTCACCGCTTATTATGCTGTTGGCCCTGAAGTAACCATCGCTGGAGGCGAATATAAAAATGTAGCTGCCACCGAAGCGGTAGTTGATGGCAATCTGGTAACTTCTCCGGCCTGGCCGGGTCATCCGGCATGGATCAGAGCGTTTCTGGAAGTTCTCGGAACAAAAATAGAAGTTTAGGTTTTCTGTTTTTAAGCCGACAATTATCGGTTTTTAATTTCTGCAAGACTTTTTTAAAATAGTAAAGGAACTATCCCCGATTGAGGTAGTTCCCTTTACTCTGTCAGTTAAATTTTTTTTTATTGAGGATTGAAAAATCCCCGCAACCTGCATTTCGTCTTTCGATTGTTTCGGCGGGGATTTGATTTTCAGGTTTTCATTAGAGGTGTACCGGGATTTGTTGTGTAACTTTTTTATTCTTTTATTTTAGTTTTCTGATGAAGTCTGCAACCTCGGGAGAGTCATAATTAGCTTTTCTAATGTTGAATTCTTTGATGGATTCCCAAGCCGCCAAAGCTTCCTTACATTTAATCGAAGTAGGCTTGATTACATACAGTACGTATAATCCACCCCCGGCATTAGGACAGGTAAGACATACTAAAACGTCTCTACAAGTAGCGTTGGCTTGCGCCAGCCAAGTACTGTAATGTGCATTGTAATAATCCTTAATTTCTTTCCAGCAACCTTTGAAAGGATCCGCTGGAGTCACTGGGCCTACCGGCAAAAATATATTATTGCTTTGTGATGCCTTACGCACCATGTAACCTTCCTTATTATCAAAAGCGGCTTTAAGTTCATCATTTGATCCAACAATGATGGCTCCTTCGCTTTCACCCTTTTCATTTACAAATAGTGATTTACCGGCAAATTGCTGGGTTGATACAGTTTCTTCATTAACCGGAATTTCTTGTTTTTGGCAGCTTAAAATTCCAATTACTAATAAAATAATGATACTGCTGATTGTAATACTCTTTTTCATAATCGTTGATTTTTATTTTTAAAAAATGTTTGTTTCACCTGTATATCAGCAGTTGAAAAATATTGTTACCCCCTTTTTGAAAAAATTTTTTATTTTTTTTCAAAAAAGCTTTTTTCGGATGATTTTTTGACAGAAAATATCAAAAAAAACAGATTCAAATAATTGGAAGTATCTTTAACCTCAAGAGAAAAGCCAATTGCATTTAAAATGAAATTGGCTTTGTTAGACTCAAAATTAAGGAGTAGTTTAATGATTATTCATTTTACAAGCTGACTCACAAGTTAAACTTGAAATCAGATTAATTCTTCAGTAGAAAATAAATTTTTCAGTGCAATTTCTTGATTAATTTCTGTGCACTTGCATAATTCGGGTTGTCTTTCCCCACTTTCATTGCGTAGTTTAGCACATCCTTTTTCTTATCTGTTTTATAGGCGCAATAAGCAGCAAAGAAATTGGCTTCATCCTTATAAACCGATGTCCCTTGCGTTATTGCATCCAGTATCGGTAATGCACTATCGTAATCTTCAACCTTCATCAGGCAGAGTGCATAAAAATAGGCAGATGTGGCATCGTCGGGCTTGTTTTCATATACCGCTTTTAAATAAGGCAGCGCCTCTTTATAATTCTTTTTATTAAAAAGCTGTGCTCCTTTTTTTGTATTATTCTGTACTCCTCTTACCACAGCATTTGGATAATCTGGTAATTGAAAGTTATTAATATTGGGTGAGAGAAAAAGAAAATAGGCAATAATGAAAACTGCAGCTACTGAAGCAACAGCGCTAACCCATCTCATCGAAATCACCCTGCCTTTCTTTTTTTCAGTTTGAAAATAAACAGTTTTAAAATGGTTTAGTGTAGATTTTAAATTACCCAGGTTTTCTTCTGCCCGAATATGTTTACTGATGATCTGATCGGCAGATTTCCATGCTTCTGCCAATTTTTGTAATTCGGTGTTTTGTGCCAATTCTCTCTCAAACGCCTCCAGATCTTCACCTTCGAGAGAGCCGTTTAAATAATCAGCTATGTATTCTTCATAATTCATGTGTATTATTTTTTCTGATTTACCAAAGCAATTAACTCCGACATACAAATAGATTTTTTCTTACGCAGATAGCCGTAACTCACTCCAAGGCTCTCCGCCAATTTTTCCTGAGAAATGCCGGTGTAAGACGCCAGAATAATTTGTTTGCACCTTTCGCTTATTTTATCCAGCATACGCATCACCAGCGATTCCCGTTCCATCTGTCTCACATGCATTTCTGCATTTTGCTCATCTTCCTTATCAATAAATACACCATCTTCTAAATTTGTTACCCCTTGTCGTTGCTTTTTTTGCACCTCATTATACCATTTTCTTTTACATATCAAAAGTAAAAACGCATTTAACGGGCAGGTTAAGGTAAAATTTTTGTCATAAGCCATTTTGTAAGTATCTATTAAAGCCTCCTGAAATATATCACCGGCTTCTTCTTCATTGGCGCCTCTGGACAAAAGGTATTTTTTAATTGACGAAGCATTGTTTTTATAAATTTCATCAATTAGTTTATGATCATTCTCCAGCAGCGCTTTAATATATTTTTGGTCAGGATGCACTTTTTTTTATTATATTCAATTTTTGTAAAAATAGGATTATTTCAAAAGGTAACAAATCATAACCAAAATTGATATATGTTTGACTAATATGGAAAAAATGAAAATAAAACTCTTCTTTTCGATATTTATTATTGGAGTAGCTCAGGTTTTGTTTGCCCAGTCGGCAGATTCTGTCATTCAAACAACTGAAAATACCGATGGAATTAAATTCTCAATACCCCTTCGCGAACTTACACAGATACCGGGTGCGCCCAAACCCTTTTATACTTATTTTTGGGATTTTGGCGATGGTCATTTCAGTACTGAAGCATCTCCAACCCACACTTACAAGGATAATGGAATATATGATTGTTCCTTTTATGCTGTCAACAACTATGATGACGGCAAAAAGCCCACAATAAAAAAGAAAAAAATTGAAGTTAAAAATGCCTCCTATCAGGCTTTTCGGCCTTCAGTAGATGAAAAGGATTTTTTTAAAGCAAATGGCATCTTCGAAATGCGATATAATTGTATGGCAATGCCCAACGATACCATGCTATTGACCATCGGACTAAAAAATAAGGAATCAATTGCCGCAGGTGGAAAGTTGTTTTTAATGCTAAACGAAAAGCTTTATTCTCAAACTTGTTTTGATACCACTTCAATAAGATTGTATAACACAGGCAAAATGGTATTAAATGAAAATCCGATGGAGCAAATGCTTGCCATCAATAATCTTGAAGTTACTGAAAGCGGCAGCCCCGCGTCTCACACTGTACTAAATTTTTCATCTTCAACAGCATCATCGGCTTTTCAGCAAGCCCTGCAGATGTATAAAAGTATTTATACCATTGATTTAGATAATTTGGAAGCTAATGAAAGTAAATTTTCATTTGTAGAACTTCATGTTACCCCCGAAATGGTAAAAGACACAAATGCTACTTTAGTAATGACGGGCGTATATGTGCCGCCTTCCGGGAAAGCAGTAATGCACAAGCTGAACATTCCGGTAGTAAATTCACACGATCCCAACAAAATGAATCTTAAAGGGGGCCCATTGGCTTATCGCTTTATTAAGAAGCATCAGGAATTTAATTATAAAGTGCGATTTCAAAATACAGGCGAAGGTCCGGCAAGAAAAGTTGCTCTGGACATCAGCCTTCCCCGAGAGTTTGACATGACCAGTATAAAAATTACGGATATGCACCCTTACTGTCCGCCTTGCGATAGTCTGGCAGGCATTACAACCGGCTGTTGGGAACTGAAACGAAATGATGACGGAGCGCTTTTTACGTTCAAAGGGATCTACTTGAAAGGTACTAATCAAAAAGGAGTTCAGGATAAAGACAGTACAAAAGGCTTTATGGAATTTGGTGTACACTCATTGAAGCGACTTGACAAAAAACCCTTTAGAGCCAGAACGGCTATTTATTTTGACAAAAACGAACCCGTCATTACCAATAATGCAACAGGAAGATTTTTACCGGGCATTTCTCCACTTATCACTGTCGGTTTTGAGCACCATTCATCAGCAAACAGAAAAAGTTCAGGCAATGGGCTTGTAGCTGGTTTCGGACTTGCTCCCTTAGCGCCTCGCTTACCCTATTTTCAATTTGAATTGTTCTATAAAAAAGGAATGAAAACAACCGTAGAAAATATTCATGTAGATAAAGACGGATTTATTTTCATCAAGGAAACAAGAAAAGATTTTATTTACGACGGGTATGATTCAGTACTTACCAAAAATATTGATCAGATTAAGTTGGTCCCATTGCATTTCAGATACAACCTAAACAAATATTTTGGTATTGGCGCCGGCGCTTTAATGTCGGCAGACCTGGGAGGCGAAGAAACGCTCAGTAATTATTACCATCAAAAATCGCAAACCGCCGCATCAAAATATCTGATAAGTAAAACTGAAAAAATTAAATTTATGAGCAATTATCGATTCCAGCCGTTTATTGACGTTCAATTGGGACTTGTAAAATGGGGACCGCATCTTGGCGCTCGATATTATCCCGGTACAAATAAGAATAGTTTTACCTATTTTTATGCCGGATGGCGTTTTTAAAATTAAAGAATAAAGCATTCATTATAACAGGCTGCCATTTTGTTTTACTGGCAGCCTTCGTTCTTATTGCCCTTGCTTTTAAGAACCAATCGCCCAATAAAATCTTTGAGGAATACAAAAATAGCGATGCTTTAGAAGATTATATAGTCTTTCTTTTTGAAAATCTGGACAATCAAACCGAAAAATATCTTCACAAAGGAGACTCTGTCCTTAAAACAATCTGGCGCGAACCCGGGAGTGCTGATGAACAATTGGTTTATTACAATTTGCTGATCAACTATGGATATCATTTGTTGCAAAGTGGCTATATCAGTCAGTCCATCCAATGGTATGAAAAAGCATTGAACTACTATCGTCAAAATAATAATCCGAAAGTAAAAAAAGAAATGTATTATGAAGAATTCGTTGCCAAGCCTCTGGCCAATAATTACACCCGCATCGGCGATTTTTCTAAAGCTAGGGTGGTTTTAAATGATGCCATCCGATCGGCAACCAATAACCAGGATGTTGATATCATTCCATCACTACATCTCAATCTGGCAACTACCTATTTCTGGATGCAAAAATTTGATAGCGTTCAAACTATAGCTGACGCAGGACTACATAATATTCTCAATAACAGCCCTGTCGCCATTGCATTATATAACATAAAGACCGAAGCTTTTCTTGAATCAAAGCAAATGGATAGCGCACTTCTATGCAATAAAAAAGCAATTGAAAAATCGGAGGACAAGCTTACAGGATGGGAAGCCACCACATTTATTAATGCAGCCAAAATTGCCTTAGCAAAAAACAATTACAAAGAAGCATATAGGATTCTGAAAAAAGTTGTAACACAGCATTTTCAGCTTTCGAGCAGGGAAAAAGCCAAAATATTAGTATTAACCGGCGATGCTTATTTGTCAGGGAAAGCGCCTGCCGAAGCTTTAAAATATTATCGCCAATCATTAGAGATGTTCAATTTGCCTCCTGATGGTTTATTTCCCGATTTTACTGTAACAAATGCTTATTACGGTATAGCCAATGCTCTTAGTGAGTATGATGATATTTCTGTTGGTAGTTGGTACGAAAAAGCGATGTTGAACGGATATTATACTCAAATGCTTCTTTCATCATCAATGATGGCATCCAACAGTATTTACGCTGATGAACAAAATACCAAAAAGGGACTGAAGTGGCTTTTTGATAAAGCAATAGAAAAGAAAGATGATGATGCCATCAAAAAAATTGCCTGGCTGGCAGCACTGAATAAAAGCAGAAAATTATTTATTGAACAATTCAGAACCAGCGAGTGGGAAAATGATTCCATCTATCAAAAAAATAAATTACTTTTCGAAGAACTAAAAAATGAATACGTGCTTCTGGCTCAGGCAGAAACTGAAGAAAAAAAATCGGTTGTCAGAAACAGAATCGAATCTCAGGAATATGATCTACAACTAAAAGAGCATAATTTTTCAAGAATCATTAAGATACCTTCTTTCATAAATTTTAAAAGATGGCTGGCTGCTTATTCTACTAACCACACAATCATTTCCTACATTTACTTTGACTCCGCCTATGGCCGGCTAACATTTAATCAAGGCCAGGCATCAATTGCGCTGATATCCGAAGATTCTCTGGGCAATAGGCTGAATCAATTTGTCAAAGATTATTTTGACCCGGTCGGTAATCAGTTTGCCAACAATCCCAATCGTTACTTTTTCGAAGCAAATTATTTTTATAAGGTATTTTTATCCGATACTTTAGAACTACAGCCTTTAGTATTGATTTCGGCTGATGATGCACTCCATAGGTTACCGTTTGAAGCGCTGAGCAAAAAGGAAGACAATCCTGAATTTCTCATCACTAAACATGCCTTTATTTATTCTCCGTCACTCATTGCCAACACTTCTGAAAATAATAATACACAGCATTTGAATATTTCGGCATTCAGTTTCAACAAAGAGCATTTAGGATTTTCTGCCATCCCAAAAGCGAAGGAAGAAATCAGGTATCTGAAGAAGAATTTTAATTCAAGTATTTTTGCAGCTGAAAATGTTTCAAAATCGGAATTTTTTGAACGCCTTGAAAATCCCGAAGTCGTACATTTAGCCACTCATGCCGTTGCCACCGACAGTCTGGACCAACCTTTTATAGTACTTAAAGATAAACTCTATCTGGGAGAATTACAATACGCCATTATAAAAAGTCCGTTGGTTGTTCTCTCTGCATGTGAAAGTGGCACAGGCAAATTATCTCAGAATGAAGGCATGCTCAGTTTGGGCAGATCATTTATCAGCAAAGGAGTACCGGGAGTCATTTCTACCCGATGGGAAATTGATGACGACATAGCTCCTCAAATTATGATAGATTTTTATCAGCAGCTCAATAAAAGTTATAGTCCCGCAATGGCGCTACAGAAAGCTCAAAAGCAATATGTTTCCGAAGCAAAATCTTTAGCAGCACTCAATCCGGTGTTGTGGGCAGGTTTCTATTTCCAGGGTGTAGAACAACCACTGATCCTCAGATCTTCAACCCATTTCGGGTGGTGGCTCCTACTTCTCATTTTACCTGTTTATTTTTTAATAAAATATTTTTTGAAAAAACAAGGTAACAATTTTTGAAAGGAATTGATATACTAACAAAATCAATTTTCCAATAAATCAAAATTGTTAGTTATGAATGTCAGAGCATTATTAATTGTAATCAGTGTATCAACCGTAATCTTTTCCTGCAAAAAAACAAACGTATCTTTTGAAGTCAAAACCAGTGACTTAGAAGATGCTATTCGCTTGGAGAAATTTTTTGCCAGTCATGCCCCACAATATGAAGATTTTACGCTTGACGCAACAGCAGGTGGAACAGTAAGACTCGCAAACGGTACTGAAATAAACTTCCCTTCCAATTCATTCAGAAAAAGAGATGGCAATATTACCACCGGTAGCATTAAAATAAAAGCTAAAATTATTCTGGAGCCTAAAACAATGATTCTTGCAAACAAACCTACAATTGCAGCCAATGGTCAAATGCTGGAATCTTTCGGAGAAATAATTGTATTTGCAACTCAGGGAAATGATACGCTTGAAATGAGCCCCGCCACCGTTCAAAGACCAGCCACAGTCATTGTTCCCATAGGAACTGCCAATGGCCAGGCGCGGAAAGAAATACCTATGTGGAAAGGCGATACCACTATCACTTACACACAAAACGGTTATAATCATGAAAACCAGTCTGTTTCAGTATCTGTTAGCGAACAATACGCAATAGTTAACGGAATGATATGGGACCAGATAGCAGGTTCAGGTTTTAGTGATGGTTCAAAAAGTACTTTTCCATTGGACGGGCTAAACAACTGGCGCAATTGTGATATTTTCTATAATGATCCAAGGCCCAAAACCACCGTTTTAGGTTATTTTGGAGATAAGTTTAATACAGAAACAGGCAATTTCGCAGGTACACACAGCCCCTCCATATTATTTTTCAAAACCAAAGGAACAAATACGCTCATAAATTTTACACAAATAATTATGACACCTGCTCCGGGCAAAGAAGGATTTTTAAGCTACCAGAATTCGATTCCTGTGGGGCAGGAAGGTACATTTCTGGCTTTAAGTTCAAAAAATGGAAAGTTTTATGCTGATATGAAACGGGTTACTATACCAGCCCCTCAAAATGGGAAAAATTATGTCTCTTTTGATTTCAATTTTACAGAAGTAAGTGAATCTCAACTACTAAATATGATTAACCAAATGAGCACCGAATAATCGGGTCAAAAGAACCGTTATGCTTAATAAAAGACTTCTTTCGGGAAGTCTTTTATTTTTTGAAACCAATAAGTGGTTTCTCCTATTATTTTAACTTTAACCATAGGATTACTTAAACATTGATTTATCTTTGCCAGATGCAATTTTCTTCATCATTATTAGAATCAGCAGTGAATGAGTTTTCACGCCTGCCGGGAATAGGCAAGAAGACTGCACTGCGCTTAGTATTGCATTTACTGAAACAGGACGACCAGCAGGTTCAGCAATTTAGTGAGGTGATTGCACGTATGCGCAAAGAGATAAGGTTCTGCAAGAGATGCCACAACGTTGCAGATGGAGATTTTTGTTCCATTTGCGCTAACTCCTACCGGCAACAACATACCATTTGTGTGGTAGAAACCATCAGAGATGTAATTGCTATTGAAAGCACACAGCAATACAATGGCACTTATCATGTTCTTGGTGGCGTAATTTCTCCTTTGGATGGCATTGGACCTGATCAATTGAATATAGAATCCCTTGTACAAAGAATTGAAAATGAAAAGACAGAAGAATTAATCTTCGGCTTAAGTCCAAATATACAAGGAGACACTACTATATATTATATTCAAAAGAAAATACAGAGAAACCCCGTCCGAATTACAACTATCGCCCGTGGAATCGCTTTTGGCGGCGAACTGGAATATGCCGATGAACTTACTTTGGGGCGAAGCCTTCAAAATCGTTTACCCATAGAAAAGTACATGAACCGCTAAGATGATAAAAGTCATCTGCTGTTTTTAAATTTTACTAAACTTTATTTGTAAATTTACAGATACTAATATACTCTTTATGGCTAGAATTATCAATACAGGAATCTGCTCTTACGGAATGAGCGGCAAATTGTTTCATGCTCCTTTTATTAAGGCCAGTCCGCATTTCAGGTTGAGTGCCATTGTAGAAAGGCATAAAAACGAATCGAGAGAAAGATATCCCGATTCAAAACTGTATCGTTCTGCTGAAGAAATGCTTAATGATAAAAATATCGAATTAGTAGTAGTAAACACACCGGTGCAAACACATTTTGAACTTGCCAAAGCTGCTTTAAACGCCGGAAAAAATATTGTGGTAGAAAAACCATTTACGGTCAATGCTGCCGAAGCCATCGAACTGGACAAACTGGCAAAGGAAAAGAATCTCTTTTTGGCGGTATATCAGAACCGCAGATATGACGGTGATTACCTCGCACTAAAACACGTGGTTAGCGAAAATATTCTGGGCACACTAAAGGAGGCTGAAATGAGATTTGATCGTTACCGCCCGGGGCATAGCGGCAAAGAGCACAAAGAAGGCGATAAACCGGGAGCAGGCAATCTGCACGATTTGGGAACTCATTTGGTAGATCAGGCAATACAGTTATTTGGTTTCCCTGATGCTGTTTTTGCTGATGTATTTACTATGCGGCAGGACTTAATTGCAAACGATTACTTTGAAGTATTGCTATACTATCCACGGCCCTTTAGAGTTAGAATCAAAGGAACTGTATTTGCAAGAGAGCCTTACCATGCCTATATTTTGCAGGGAGAAAATGGTACCTTTATGCAGCAAAGATCGGACCTGCAAGAAGAAAGATTACTGGCCGGCGATATACCGGATGTGTGTTCTTGGATTCGTACTCCGGATAATTTTGATGGAGTGCTGAACACAATTTTAAACGGAAGCCACACCCGAAAAAATACCCGCTCAGAAATTGGTAATTATATGAACTTTTATGAGGAAGTGTATCAATCATTAGTGAATCATGCCAGAAATCCTGTACCTGCTTCTGATGGAATTTTGACCATGAAAATTATTGATGCAGCGTTGCAGAGCAGTAAAGAGCAGAGAGTCATAAAATTAGAGCAATAATATTGTATGAATATTTTAAAAGCCTATACGCTCTGCCTTTTAGTTTTGTTTGTAGTGTTTTCTTCCTGCACCTCACAAAGCAGAATAAACAAATCGGCACAACACAATCTCATTAATTCTGCTGGGTTAAAAACTGCTCACGTAGGTATCAGCATTTATAATTTGCAGAAGGATAAATTTATTTATAATTATAATGCCGAAAAATACTTTGTGCCTGCAAGCAACACGAAAATTCCTACCTGCTATCTGGCAATGAAATATCTAGGTGATAGTATAGCAGGATTAAAAGTAGCCGAAAAGGATGACAAAGTCATTGTAACAGGAACCGGAGACCCCACCCTTCTTGATCCGGAATTTTTACATCAACCTGTTTTTGAATTTTTAAAAAAAATAAATAAACCCATTCATGTTATCGCCGACAGCTTAAACACAGCCATTTGGGGTAGCGGTTGGAGTTGGGATGATTATGGGGAGGATTATCAACCCGAAAGATCGACGCTTCCTGTTTACAGCAATGTAGTTTGGTTCAGGAAGAACAATAAGGATTTTATAAATTTTTTCCCAAAGAAAAATATAATTGTCAAAACTGAGGGCAATGGTGATTTTTTAAAAAATGTTACAAGAGATTTAAGGTCGAACAGCTATACTGCCACTTTCGACAGTAAGGGTAAATCTGAAATCAGGGTTCCTTTTATCACTAATGCCACAATGGGATGGGAGTTGCTTGCCGACACATTAGGTAAGGAAATTCACTATACTGAACCTGAAAAAAGCGTGTTCAGGAACTATACAATTTTTTCTCAACCTACTGATTCTGTTTTGAGAATAATGATGCACCGAAGCGATAATTTTTTTGCGGAGCAAATGTTACTGATGGTGAGTAACGCCCTTTTGGACAAGATGACTAACCGAGAAGTAATTGATACCATTTTAAAAACCGATTTTAAAAATATTCCTCAATTGCCGGTTTGGGTTGATGGCTCAGGACTCAGTCGCTACAATCTGTTTACGCCAAAGGATTTTGTATTTATCCTAAAAAAAATGAACCAGGATTTTGGCATGAGCCGTATTGAGGCTATATTCCCAACCGGTGGCAGCGGTACCATTTCCTCTTATTATCTTGACGAAAAAGGCCATATTTTTGTCAAAACAGGTACATTGTCGGGTGTAGTGGCGCTCAGCGGATTTATATATACCCGCAAAAATCAATTATTGCTTTTTTCAATTTTGGTCAATAATCATCGTACCTCAGCAAGCGAAGTACGAAGATCAATAGAAAAGTTTTTGAAAACCATCCGAACAAAATATTAGAAATAATTTTGGCAACAGCAAAAAATACATTTTCAAAACAGCAACGTTTAAAAAGCAGAAAAAAACTTCAGGAGTTATTTTCTTCGGGAAAACGTATTTATGCCGGCAATATAAAACTTCAGTTTTTGATTGAGGATGATGGAATCGGCGAAGTGAAATGCGGGGTTGGACTAAGTGGCAGAAATTTTAAGAAAGCAGTGGACCGCAACCGTATCAAACGCTTGTTGCGAGAGGCTTACAGGCTTCAACAACATTCTGCAAACGATATTGCAGTTCAGGTTCAAAAACAAATTTCTTTATTTTTTGTATATCAGGGAAAAGAGTTACCCGATTACCAGTCTATATTTGATAATACCGGTATAGCTTTAAAAAAATTATTAAAGCATATTAATGAAGCAGTTATTAAAAATACTTAGTTGGCCATTTATTGTTTTGATTAAATTTTATCAGTGGGTCATTTCTCCCCTGCTGGGGCCAAAATGTAGATTTACACCCACCTGCTCTCAATACGCTTTGGAAGCATTTAAAAAGCATGGTATTTTTAAAGGGTTTTGGCTGTCGTTGAAAAGAATTTCAAGGTGCCACCCGTGGGGAGGGCATGGTTATGATCCGGTGCCGTGATTAACCTTTTTATTCTAATTTTTTAAAAAAATGATTACAGGAGTTGGAATAGATATTATTGAAGTAGAACGCGTAGCCTCAAAAATTGGAAAAGAACAGGGTTTTCGGGAAATGGTTTTTTCTAAAGAAGAAATTGATTACTGTGAATCGAAAACTCATAAATTTGAACATTATGCTGCCCGTTTTGCCGCCAAGGAAGCATTTTTTAAAGCATTGGGAACCGGATGGGCTAAAGGTACCGCCTTCAACGAAATAAACATATTCAACAACGAGTTAGGCAAGCCGGAAATTACACTCATTGGCGAAACCGCAAATACATTACAACACCTTCAAGACTCAAAAATAAATATTTCACTTAGCCATTTGAAAAATATTGCTGCTGCAATTGTAGTGATTGAAGAATAATTTTTTTGTAGGTTTGCTACCCATGAACGAACTTCCTTCCATATCATTCCAATCTCCGGCACACATTAAGGCCTATCAGGAAATCAGGCTTGCGGATTTGCTGGAGTATGTCAGTATTAACTCTGTTTATTACAAAGAATTGTTTGCATCAAAAGGTATTGATATTAAAAGCATAAAAAGTATTGAAGACCTTGTAAAAATACCGCCTACCGAAAAAGAACATTTACAGGCAGAGAACGAAAACTTTTTGTGCGTACCCAAAAATAAAGTAATCGAATACATGGCCACATCGGGAACTGTTGGCCACCCTGTAACAATTGCACTCACCGAAAATGATTTGCAAAGGCTCGCTTATAATGAATATAGTTCCTTTGTGTGCGCCGATGGCACTTCTACAGACATTTATCAGCTGATGCTCACCCTCGACCGCCAGTTTATGGCAGGCATGGCTTACTACATGGGTATCCGTAAATTAGGAGCCGGATTAGTAAGAGTAGGCCCTGGAGTGCCTTCGCTGCAATGGGAGGTTATTGACAGGCTGAAACCCACGTCTATTGTAGCAGTACCTTCTTTTATTGTGAAACTAATTCAGTATGCTAAAGACAACGGAATAAACATAAATACTTCATCTGTAAAAAAAGCAGTGTGTATTGGTGAAAACCTGAGGACTGAAGATCTGGAACTAAATGTCTTGGGCAAAAAAATCACACAGGATTGGGATATCAAATTGTACTCCACTTATGCCTCTACCGAAATGCAGACTGCCTTTACAGAGTGTAGCGAAGGCCGGGGCGGCCACCTGAATCCGGAATTGGCAATTGTAGAAATCTTAGACGAAAATGGTATGCCGGTAGCCGATGGCGAAATAGGAGAAGTAGCTGTTACCACACTTGGCGTAGAAGGAATGCCTCTGCTACGGTACAAAACCGGCGACCTTTGCAGGGCGTTGAAAGAACCGTGCAAATGCGGCAGACAAACCCTGAGGCTGTCGCCGGTGATTGGACGCAAAAAACAAATGATAAAGTTCAAAGGCACTACGCTTTTTGCGCCTGCGTTATTTGAAATTATTCATAAAACTGATGCCATAAAAGAATATGTAGCAGAAGTTTATAGTAATGAAATAGGCACCGATGAAGTTTTACTCTACCTTGTACCCTCCGACACGAGTGAAGAAACCACCAACCGAATTGCCTCTTACCTTCAGGCACGCCTGCGTGTAATGCCGCATATCAAATACCTTTCGCCTGAAGAAATGCAAAAACTCCAATTACCGGAAGGAGTGAGAAAACCCGTAAAATTTATCGACAAAAGAAAAACTGCACCATAAAATCAATAAAATTGCTTCTTTTAATACTGTTTTTTTGATTAGGAAGAAAAATAACTCAAAAAATCTTTTTTTGTACCCTTCCATTTATTTTGTTTTTTTGCACCTTGTTTAATCAATACTGTGACATAAAATGATAAAGGTAGGTGGCTCCCGGTTGACTTTGGAAGACTTTAAAGCAATTCTTTTTGATGGTAAATTAATAGAACTCGACCCACTGTCGGTTGAAAAAGTTCAGGCGGGTTTTGAATTTCTTAAAAATTTTATTGACCATAAACTTATATACGGAATCAACACCGGCTTTGGGCCAATGGCTCAGTATAAAATAAGCGATGAAAATGTATTGCAGCTACAGTACAACCTGATACGCAGCCATAGCAGTGGAGGAGGTCAAATACTGAATCCTCAAATGGGTAAAGCCGTAATGATTGCCCGACTTAACAACCTGCTTCAGGGTTATTCAGGCGTTCATTCAGACATAGTGAAACTGCTTGCCGACATGATAAACAAGAACGTAATCCCTTGCATTTACGAGCATGGCGGCGTGGGCGCCAGTGGCGATTTAGTTCAACTGGCACATTTGGCATTGGGCCTTATTGGTGAAGGCGAAGTGTGGTATGAAGGAAAAATAACCCCCGCAGCAGAGGCTTTTACCATAGCCGGACTTACGCCTCTAAAAATCAAAATCAGGGAAGGCATTGCTGTGCTCAATGGAACCTCCGCCATGACCGGTGTAGGAATGATAAACCTTATCAATGCCCATAATTTGTTGAACTGGTCAATTATGCTGTCAGTAATGATGAATGAAATTATGGAAGCATACGATGACCACTTCTCTTACGAACTCAATATAGTAAAACATCACAAAGGGCAAAACAAAGTGGCTGCCGATTTTAGGGAAATACTGAAAGACAGTAAAATGATTCGCAGTCGCTCCGACGTTTTATATAATCCGGAAAATATTCAGCATGATGTTTTTGAAGATAAAGTGCAGGAATATTATTCACTACGTTGTGTTACTCAGGTTTTAGGCCCGGTTTACGACACTTTGCTGCATACCGAAGAAACTGTAGTAAATGAATTGAACTCGGTAAACGACAATCCGGTTGTGGATCCCGAAAATCAAAATATTTTTCATGGTGGTAATTTTCATGGCGACTATGTTTCCTTTGAAATGGACAAACTCAAAATTGCTTTTACAAAACTGACTATGCTTAGTGAAAGACAGTTGAACTATTTGCTGAACAGCAAACTAAATGAAAAGTTTCCGCCTTTTGTAAATCTTGGCGTTTTAGGGTTGAATTTTGGGATGCAGGGCATTCAGTTTACGGCCACATCCACCACTGCCGAAAATCAAACACTTTCTTTCCCCATGTACGTACATAGTATCTCCAATAACAATGATAATCAGGATATTGTAAGCATGGGGTACAATAGCGCACAGTTTGCCAAAAAAGTAATTTCCAACGCCTATGAAGTGCTTTCCATTCAGGCAATGACATTGCTTCAGGCAATAGACTACTTGAATTGTCAGGATAAAATGGCTTCTAAAACATTATCGGTTTATAAGGCTTTAAGAGAAATCTTTCCTAAATTCGTTGAAGATGCCCCTTTATACAAGGAATTAGCAAGAATAAAGACATTTTTAGAAAATAATAACCCATAAAATAAACTGAAATGAATTGGGCTTTAGTAACCGGCGGATCTCGAGGAATTGGCCGGGCAATTTGTACCAAACTTGCCTCGATGGGCTATAATGTGCTCATTAATTATAAAGGGAATAAAGAAAAAGCAGAAGAAACACTTCAAATAGTAAAAAATGCAGGCGTTCTTGGAGAATTAATCCCATTTGATGTAGCAGACAGACAACAAGTGCAGGACGTTTTGGGTAAATGGATTGAAAATAACAACGATAAAATCATTGAAGTTTTGGTAAATAATGCCGGTATTAAAGATGATGTGCTGCTGATGTGGATGAAAGATGAACAGTGGGACAATGTGCTCAGTACCAGCCTTGGTGGTTTCTTCAACGTAACTAAGATAGTGGTAAACAGCATGTTACGCCAGCGTTCTGGCAGAATCATCAATGTAGTGTCTCTGTCGGGATTGAAGGGTCTCGCCGGACAAACTAATTACTCGGCTGCCAAAGGAGGCATGATAGCCGCTACCAAAGCGTTGGCTCAAGAGGTGGGCAAAAGAAATATTACCGTCAATGCGGTGGCTCCGGGATTTATCAAAACCGATATGACCGCCGAAATTAACGAATCAGAAATGAAACAACTCATTCCGGTAAACCGCTTTGGCACACCCGAAGAGGTTGCACACGTGGTAGGTTTTTTGGCCACTAAAGATGCCGCATATATAACCGGCCAGGTGATTTCGGTAAATGGAGGTTTATATACATAATTTATCGTATCTTTATAGGTAAGTTAATTAATCATGAACTTTATATTAAAAGTACTTATTACTGCACTCATTGCATACCTCTTGCCGGGGATTTTATCAGGAGTAAAAATAGCTGATATGAAGACTGCTGCACTTTTTGCATTGGTTCTTGCATTGTTAAACGCAGTTGTCAAACCCATTCTTGTAATTCTTACAATACCCGTAACTTTGATTTCTTTAGGTCTGTTTTTATTAGTTATCAATGCATTTATGGTAATGCTGGCTGCCAATTTTTTCAAAGGGGTTCATGTAGATGGTTTTTGGTGGGCATTGGCTTTCAGTATCTTATTATCTTTTGGGTCTTCAATACTTTATTCCCTTGTGGGTGGCAAATAACTTTGCAATCCCTTAAATATTGTTAAATAAATAAATTAATTATAAGAATTTATTAATTTGCATTAGTATCAAATCATTAATCAGAAGTCCTCATGTTTCTACATTAGGGCTTTTATATTTTCAGCTATTACACTGTTTGCAAATACCATTGGCAACTACTTCAATATTCTTTATACAATAACCCGCAGGAAAGTTGACAATTGGAACCACCACCTCATCTAAGCAAAGTGTTTTTTGGCACACGCTACAAACCAGATGCACATGATGGTCATGATGGTGACCCTCGCCGCACTCATCCTTGCAAAGTGCATACTTAATTGAATTGTCCGCCGATGGAATGGCATGAATAATACCCTTCTCCACAAAAGAGTGAAGCGTTCGGTAAATAGTAACACGATCAAAATTTTCGCCGGCACCTTTTTCAATATCAGAATGTGCAAGAGCGCCTTCAGTATTCAGAAACAGTTGCAGAATTTTTTTTCGACCTTCTGTTACACTGAGTTTATTATTTCTTAAAATATTTTGAATATTGTTCATATCTCTCTATTTAAAGATTAGAAGTTTTACTCAATTCTTTGTCAATATCTTTTAGCAATTTTTTAATTTCCTTCTGTTTAAGACCATCATAAATACCTACCACATCGCCCTGCCTGTTTACTAATGCCCAAAACTGCGTATGTAGAAAATCATCCTCAGGCGAATTCAGATTATTAGCCGGATCATCAATGGTATAGCTTAACCTTGCCATATTGTACAAACTATCCTTTCTCCCTGTCACAAAAACCCATTTTTTGGTATTCACCTTCATCGAATCGGCATATAATTTTAATCTGCCCACCGTATCTTTTTCAGGGTCGCAGGTGTGAGAAACAATCAAAAAGTCAGGATTGTCGTCAAATTTTTCATACACCTTTTTCATGTTAGTATTCATAACCGGGCAAATTCCGGTACAGGTAGTGAAAAAGTATTCGGCCACATACACCTTGCCTTTTACATCTTTATTAGTAAAAGGAAGTCCGTCCTGTGTGGTAAACTTAAAATCTCTGACTTTGCTAATCGGTTCCAACGACCGTTTATTAAAGCCCGGTATCAGCGCTGAGGAAACAAAATAGAAACCCAACGTTAACAAAACAAAAAACGATATATAAAAAATCCCTTTCTTTGACATAGAAAAAATTTGTAAGTTTTGCAAAATTAATCAATAAAAATTCAAATAATTGCAACAATGTTGCTATTTTTGCATTATGAAGTTTAAAATAAACTGGGATGCATTAGGAATTACCGCTTCAGTGGCTTGCGCCATTCATTGTGCAATTTTGCCTTTGTTTTTGGCCAGTTTACCATTATTTGGCATCAATATCATCGAAAATATGGCTTTTGAAATGGGTATGATTATCCTTGCTTTTGTAATTGGCAGCTATGCGCTTTGGCACGGATACAAACAACATCATCATAGCAAAACACCCTTAATACTTTTTACACTTGGCATTATCAGCCTGGTTTTGAAACAGGTTTTCTTAGATTACCATCTGCTTTTGCTTATTCCCGCTGTTGTATTAATTGTATCGGGACATTTGCTCAATTACCGGCAATGCAGGGTTCATAACCATGCGCATGAAACAGACTGCAACCACGATCATTTTTAAAAAGAACTAAAAAAATAGAAATACTTCAGCACAAAGGAGTTAAAATGAGATTTTTTTAGATTGATAACGCAAGGCAAATATTATTTAACTTCCTCATAATCAATATATTCCCCTTCTATTTCCTTTGAAACCTCAGTATTTTGAGTTTGTTGAGATGAATTATTATACGAATCCTGCTGATTTTTAATGTCTCTAAATCTGGTTTTTATTTGTTGTGTAGTTTTATAAACAGGCAGTACAAATTTTACAATAAAGTTGTACATCAAATAAAATACAATTGCAAGAAGAATAAACTTGATCATTTCCTGAATGAAATATTAAATCAATAAACTGCAAATTTCTTCAGTTATTGTGCTAAATCATTGATAACATTGAGAATTATGAAAAGTTTATGCTCCCTGAGGTGATTTTTTAGTTCCGCATTATAAGGGAAATGAATCCAGATTACCTCCTTTCCGTGGTGAATACCCGGAACATACTGAAATCGGTCTATTTGAAATGAAGCCATAATTAAAAAATATAGCGCACAAAGGTCTGCGTATTTTAAATATAATAATTATGCACAAAACTAATAGATTATGCGTGATAATGAAAATTAAAAATCATTTCGAGCAATCAATAAAGGAATAAATAAGTGATTATCAGAGGGGTAAAAAATAATTTAAGGAAAAACATGAAAAATAAAGAAGATAGGTTAACTTGCGTCTATTAGAGAGTTACCAACAAGCCGAATAGAAAAAAATGACTGAGGAAAAAGAAAAACCTGCCCGAATTTAAAAATTATTGCTTAATCCAAATGAATATTATAAATTTAGGAATTCTTGCTCACATTGATGCAGGAAAAACTTCCGTAACCGAGAATCTGCTGTTTGCCAGTGGAGCAACGGAAAAGTGCGGCCGTGTGGATAATGGTGACACCATAACGGACTCTATGGATATAGAGAAACGTAGAGGAATTACTGTCCGGGCTTCTACGACATCTATTATCTGGAATGGAGTGAAATGCAATATCATTGACACTCCGGGACACATGGATTTTATTGCGGAAGTGGAGCGGACATTCAAAATGCTTGATGGAGCAGTCCTCATCTTATCCGCAAAGGAAGGCATACAAGCGCAGACAAAGTTGCTGTTCAGTACTTTACAAAAGCTGCAAATCCCGACAATTATATTTATCAATAAGATTGACCGTGCCGGTGTGAATTTGGAGCGTTTGTATATGGATATAAAAACAAATCTGTCGCAAGATGTCCTGTTTATGCAAACTGTTGTCGATGGATCGGTTTATCCGGTTTGCTCCCAAACATATATAAAGGAAGAATACAAAGAATTTGTATGCAACCATGACGACGATATATTAGAACGATATTTGGCGGATAGCGAAATTTCACCGGCTGATTATTGGAATACGATAATCGCTCTTGTGGCAAAAGCCAAAGTCTATCCGGTGCTACATGGATCAGCAATGTTCAATATCGGTATCAATGAGTTGTTGGACGCCATTTCTTCTTTTATACTTCCTCCGGCATCAGTCTCAAACAGACTTTCAGCTTATCTCTATAAGATAGAGCATGACCCCAAAGGGCATAAAAGAAGTTTTCTTAAAATAATTGACGGAAGTCTGAGACTTCGAGACGTTGTAAGAATCAACGATTCGGAAAAATTCATCAAGATTAAAAATCTAAAGACTATTTATCAGGGCAGAGAGATAAATGTTGATGAAGTGGGTGCCAATGATATCGCGATTGTAGAAGATATAGAAGATTTTCGAATCGGAGATTATTTAGGTGCTAAACCTTGTTTGATTCAAGGATTATCTCATCAGCATCCCGCTCTCAAATCCTCCGTCCGGCCAAATAAGCCCGAAGAGAGAAGCAAGGTGATATCCGCTCTGAATACATTGTGGATTGAAGACCCGTCTTTGTCCTTTTCCATAAACTCATATAGTGATGAATTGGAAATCTCGTTATATGGTTTGACCCAAAAGGAAATCATACAGACATTGCTGGAAGAACGATTTTCCGTAAAGGTCCATTTTGATGAGATCAAGACTATCTACAAAGAACGACCTATAAAAAAGGTCAATAAGATTATTCAGATCGAAGTACCACCCAACCCTTACTGGGCCACAATAGGGCTGACTCTTGAACCCTTACCGTTAGGGGCAGGGTTGCAAATCGAAAGTGACATCTCCTATGGTTATCTGAACCATTCTTTTCAAAATGCCGTTTTTGAAGGGATTCGTATGTCTTGCCAATCTGGTTTACATGGATGGGAAGTGACAGATCTGAAAGTAACTTTTACTCAAGCCGAGTATTATAGCCCGGTAAGTACACCTGCTGATTTCAGACAGCTGACCCCTTATGTCTTCAGGCTGGCTTTGCAACAGTCAGGTGTGGACATTCTCGAACCGATGCTCTGTTTTGAGTTGCAGATACCCCAAGTAGCGAGTTCCAAAGCTATTACAGATTTGCAAAAAATGATGTCTGAGATTGAAGACATCAGTTGTAATAATGAGTGGTGTCATATTAAAGGGAAAGTTCCATTAAATACAAGTAAAGACTATGCCTCAGAAGTAAGTTCGTACACTAAGGGCTTAGGCATTTTTATGGTTAAGCCATGTGGGTATCAAATAACAAAAGACGGTTATTCTGATAATATCCGCATGAACGAAAAAGATAAACTTTTATTCATGTTCCAAAAATCAATGTCATTAAAATAATGGAGCGGTCAGGAAATTTCTATAAGGCAATACGGTTGGGATATATACTTATCTCCATTCTTATCGGATGTATGGCATATAATAGCCTCTATGAATGGCAGGAGATAGAAGCATTAAAACTTGGCAATAAAAAAATATTCGGGCAAGTTTTGACTAAAAACGGCCAGTTGGTAACAAAGGCTAAAATCAAGCGGGCAGAAAGTGCTAATTTGAAGGGCATTGCAACTAATAAACTTCATCTCAGGTTGATAGTGAAGTGCTCCAAAATGCCCGCCAGCTTTTAGCCTCGATCGTTATGTGCCATTTTTGAATGACAATGCGAATAGATACAGACAAACAAATGAAT
>ENA-UOUJ01000131-UOUJ01000131.1-activated-sludge-metagenome-genome-assembly--contig:-NODE-131-length-66372-cov-15.792632_pt1 | contig 66372 bp, 52 predicted proteins | sample MGYA00249839_ERZ747224 | MGnify/ENA primary metagenome ERZ747224 (study PRJEB28782, sample SAMN03220277) | activated sludge metagenome | biome: wastewater; feature: sewage sludge; material...
TGCCTCATCATAAGTGACTGTTTTTTGTCAACCTATTTTAGGCATGCACACCCTGCAACCTGAGACCTGCAACTTGTACCCTGCACCCTGAATCAATCTCCAATTTTCTTTGAATAAAACACAACGAATATGCCTGTGAGGGAAAGAATGGCTGAAATGAAATAAAAGCAAAGGCTTACGGAAACCGCCATGTCTTTATTGAGCATCAATATGGAAGCCGCCCAAACAATGGCAATTTCACGGGCGCCCAACCCGCCGATGCTGAAAGGGAAAAGGGTAGCCAGCGTAGACAGCAGGAATATCGTAAAATAAGCGGGATACGATTCCTGGCAACCCAGGGCTTTTAAAATAAAGGCCACGGCAACCAACTGGCAGCTTTGCACCAGCAGGGCCAAAAAATGTGTTTTAAAGAACCGAGCGCAATGCAATTTAAAAAAATAACGGATCACGAAGTAGTACAATACTGTACCTGCCGCAAAACCACCGGCTACCAGCCATGTATAACCGCCAAACAGGGGTACTGTTAATGAAAGTATTACAAGAATGAAGGCGAGCGCCCATAGCCCGCTCAGCCTGTCGAAGAAAACAGCACTGAAAAGCTGTTTACGCGGTTTATTGTATTGCCTGTTCAGGGTAAGTATTTTATATCCGTCGCCGCCAATGCCGCCGGGTAAAAAAATATTATAGAACATTCCCTGTATATACAATATGATATTGCCTTTAACGGCTATGGGTAGTTGAATATTCCTGAAAAAATTCAATAAGCGAAAGGAAGAAATGACCTGGGAAACGGCGAAAAACAACAGGGCAGGAACGAACAGCCATACCGTTGCATTGTCCCATATGCGGGATAATGCCTGCAAATCTATTTTTGTATAAACCACCCATAAGGTAATGCCGGTAACCGCTATTTTTAAAAAGAGCTTACCGGTATTCCACATCTTTTTTTTGTCCATGTACAATGCGCCTGATCTGGTACGTTTTTTTATTTCCTGATTCAAAATATATGCGGATACTGATCTCGGCCAGGAAGCCAATGGTTATTAGCTGTATTCCGCCCAGCAAAAGTATTAAACCTAAGATCAATAAAGGCTTGCCCCATATGTCGTGTCCCGACAGTTTTAGTATCAGCAAATAAATATTGGTTATCATTCCGATAAAAAGCATAATAAAGCCTATACCACCAAAAAGGTGCATAGGCTTTTGAATATACTTCCTGAAAAACACCATCGTAATTAAATCAGACATCACTTTAAAGGTGCGCCCCAGTCCGTATTTCGATTTCCCGAACTGACGGTGATGATGCTTTACATCTACCTGCACGATGCTGGCGCCCTGTAGCTTGGCCAGCACAGGTATAAAGCGATGCATTTCGCCATATAAGCCCAGGTCGTCTGCTATTTCTTTTTTAAATACTTTTAATGTGCAGCCATAATCTTTAATGTGCACGCCGGTTAGCTTCCTGATCAGGTAATTAGCCATGCGGCTGGGCAGTTTACGTAGCAGGAATCCATCCTGCCGGTTCTTACGATTGCCTGCCACCACATCCCAGTCTTCGGTTTTGAGTTTATGGAGCATGTGCGGGATATCACTGCTGTCGTTTTGCATATCGCCGTCTAACAAGGCCACATACCTGCCTGTGGCATGCTCTATTCCTGCTGTCATGGCGGTGCTTTGCCCGTAATTTTTCCTTAGTTCAATTAAGGTGATCCTTTCATCGGCTATGGTTCTGATCGCTTTTTGCGTCCCGTCTGTAGAGCCGTCATCTACAAAAATTACTTCATAATCAATACCCGATAAGTCAACCCTGAGTTTTTCCACCAGGCGGCCAACATTTTCTACTTCATTTAAAACCGTTATTACTATGGAAAGTTCAGGTGTCATAACTGTATTTTAATGTGAAACCTTTAGCAGGTATAAGGTGTCCAACTGGCTTTGCCTGGTAGCGGGGTTCAGGAATGATGCTTTCAAACGGCTGATGCGAAAATGCTTACCCTCATATATTTCGGCAGGGGGAATAGCAGCCAGCTTTAATGAATCCATACCTTTTGTATCTGTAAGCAGCCAGAATGCATCACCCTGTTTATTTTTAATATCATCTAAAAAGAGGGTAGGAGAGAGGTGCCTGGTTTTGAAATCAAATGCAAAATTATAAGTATTGTAAAAGTAAGTTGCTGAAAGATCAATTTGTTTTTCTTTTGCAATAGCAGCCAGGTTCAGGCCGCCTTCATACCGCAGCAACTGCGGGTAGAAGAAAGAAAAAAGTATAAAGTTCACTAATGCAATTCCGGTAACGCTAACCGTGGCAATTTTCATCAGCGGCTTCTTGTTATTGAGCGCCCACCAGCCTGTATACAAAACGGCTGCAAGGGCAGGTAAGCCTGTAAGAACGATATTGACGTCAAAGCTCCACACGCATAAAATAACTACGAGAACAACAATAAGCATGGCAATGATGGCTTGAAGCCGGGTAATAATGCGTAAAGGCCTGTTGCGGGATTGCGCATCCAGCTTCACCAGCTTAGCCGCAGTTAATATAGCCAGAAAAGGAAAAAGAATATTCAGATAATGCGGAAGCTGAAACTGTGAACCGGAGATCACTATAAAAACAAACACAACAGTTCCTATAGTGAAAGCTTCGGTGTTGTGCAGGAATGCCAGCCTGGTTCTCCACAAATCTTTTAACCGGCTGCCTGCGGCATAGTAAGCCAGGAGCGACCAGGGCAGGAATGCCCATAGCAGCGTATGAAAATAAAAGAAGTAATCTTTTTTACCGCCCCCCCAGTTTTTCCCATCCAGCCGTTCAATGTTTTGTCCCCATAAAATAAATTTTACACCCGAAATATGGGTCATTCCCCTGATCTCTTTTTCGGGATGCAGGTCGAACTGCAGGTAGTAGCAATACAGTACCGGGAGCATGAACACAAGGGTAAGCAACGCTATAGCTACCCATTTTATGTGAAACATGCCGGCAAAGTTGCGTTTATACAGCAGGTAAAAAAACAAGGCTGCGCAGGGAATAACAATACCTGCCATGCCTTTGGTTGAAAACCCGAGTGCCATAAATAAGGCTGCTGCTATTATGTTATACCATTTTTTTGTTATGCCGGCTTCCAGCAATTGCCAGGCTGCCAGGATGATGCAGGCCGTGAGTATGGCATCCATGCGTACATCCATGCAGGCAAGGATAAAGGCCTGGGCGGAAGCTAAAATTAACGCTGCAAGCCTTCCTGTTTCCGCATTGTACAGGCGTTTGCCCGTTTTGTAGGTGGCCCAAACAGCGGCAATGCTAAACAACAGGGAAGGCAGTTTATAAGCGAAGGGCGTTACACCAAATAAATGATAGCAGGCTGCGGCCAGCCAGAAAAGTAAATGCGGCTTATCTAAATAATCTTTTCCGCGGTCTATCAGATCTACGTAGTTATTGTTTTGGTACATGTGAAGGGCGATATTGGCATGGTGCGCTGCATCGCCGTTCATCAGGGGGATGAACAACCCTAGAATATAACAAACACTTAAAAGAAAGTATAAAAAAAAATATTGCTTCTTATCCCCGAAAGACATCATGATTATAATGTATAAGATTTTTCTTCCGGCGAGCCGGGCTTACATTTTTAGCCCGCAAAGTTATCTTATTCGTGAAACTAATCTGCTATAATCTAGCTTAGTATAGGGGTGTTCAATCCTGTTTGTGGTTAACATTATATTGCCGCGCTAATTCACAACAATTTCGCTCAGGAATATCCATCCGGGGCTTCCTTTGCTATTGTGCCATGGCGGTAGTGAGGCAACAGGATGAAGTATGATCTTCAGGCAATGCAGTTCTGCTGTTGTTAACTGAATGTTTTCCTGTAAGGATCTTGCCGGTTCATTTTTTTCGGGTACGCGGGGGGCCAGTTTACCCAGCAATTGCATATGGCCTTCATCCATTCCGCCCCACACTTCTACTTTTGCGGGAGGAAAAATATGACCGCCTGTATTCTGCAGCATCTGCAGCAATATATTTTTGGGAGTAACCTTATTATTAAAGAAGAAATAGTACGCCGCTTCATTTTTCTGATAGCCCAGCCATTCTCCGTTAGAGAAGTTAGCGTAATCACCCAATGCGCCATCCGTAAGCAAACCGGGTGTTTCCGCACTGTATTTCGGATCGGGTTTAGTGATAAAGGATATAGAATCGGGCGCAAATCCCTGCTTAATGAAAGCAGCCTGCACCGGGGTGCTTCCGTACCATCCTTTTTTGTAGGCATTTGCAATCAGCGTAACCGATTCATTAATAGCAACAGGTTCGGTATATAGCAGGCCGCTCACACTGTCGGGTGGCGTTCCATCTAAAGTATACCGTATATCCACTCCTTTAAAAGGATGGCGGATCTCAATTGTTGTTGTTTTATTAAAGATGCCCTGCGGCGTTTTTATAACGGGAGGACTCAACGCTACCATTACATCTCCATTGTCTATGAAACCCGTTTCAATGTATACGTTTGAAAACTTAGCTTTAAGCGGCTGAAGCTGCACGCTGTCTATTTTAGTATCCCATACAAATACCGATTTCAGTTCCGGGAGTGGTAATATTTTTTCTAAGGCGGGGGCCGTAACAGCAGTGCCCGACAACGTTAGTTCACGCAGCTTGGTTAAGGTGCCTAATTGCTCTACTCCCTTCGCAGTAACATCCGTATAATTAAGGTTAAGCTTCTCTATGTTAGTGAGTTGCCGGATCAGTTTTATGTCTTCATCTTTCACCGGCAGGCGGGAAAGGTTCAATTCAACGATTTGTTGTTTTAATGGCAGGAGTTCTTCCAATGCTTTTGAAGTAAAAATATTACGGCCATATAAATTAACCGAAAGCGCCGGTGAGTTTTTTCCCAGGGGCACAATTATGCGGTAGTTATTATTTAAAGCAAGTATTTTCTTTTCGTCTGCCGCTTTAAAATCATATACGGGCTGTGTGGGTACAGCAGGCTGTAAATAAGCGGTGGCCAGTATACGGAAAGTATCCTGTTCGGGAAGGCTGAATAATTTATCTTCGGTTGCCGCGCCTGCTTTTATCCAGGCATATAACAGCGCAGATTCCGTTTCTGTTAATTGCGGTTTGGAAGCGGGGGGCATATGTTTCTTGTCGTCCATTGGTAAATGCAGGCGCCGGATCAGCAGGCTGGTGTCGGGCTGACCCGGGATGAACAATGGTCCCGATTTACCGCCTGCCAGAAGGCCCTCCATATTTTCGAGCAGCAATTCGCCCTTGAGTTTTGATGTACTGTGGCAGCTTGTACATTTGCTTTCCAGGATGGGTTGAATTACATCGGCAAACACAACCGCTTTATCGGGCGGCGTTAAATCTCTTTGCTGCTTTTGAATGGGCGCCAGCACATAGTTTTCTCCATGGGTTAGGTTAGCGCCCCAATGCCCTGTTATGATAATGGTAAAAGTGGCAACAATGGTAAACAGCTTCGTAAATACCACATGCTTTACCAGGAAATTATGGTAGGAGTAAAAAAGAAACCCCAGTATTGCGATGCTTACACCGCCCCATTTGTGCAGGAGTAATACATTGCCTTCACCGGCATCTTCCAGCGATAATAACATGCCTAATATAGCGGTAATTACTGCCGATAAAGCCGCCACAAGCCGCAACAGCGCAAGCCATTCATTGTCCGCTCCTTTACCAACGGGGATCCACATTGTAAAAAAAGAGATCAGCAGCAAAACGATAGGGAAATGAAGGAACATAGGATGCAATCTGCCAGCTACGGCAAGCCACGAGGGGATCTGCAGGAAACTTTCAAATACTACTAAAAAAAGAAGAAAGACCATGCTGCCGAATAATATCCCACCACCAATTCTTTTAACTGTTTGCATGTATGTTGCTATAATTTTTAATTGTTGTATATATCAACCTGCTTCACCTGTTTACATCAACAAAGCAATACCGGTGTTGTGTAAAACAAATGTGAAACCTGCCAGCCGGCAGGCTGGCGTAAGAAGGTGAGAGATGGTGAATAGTGAGCGATGAAATTCACTATGCACTTCCACACCCTTATTACCCCGCGGTCTGACGCTCCTTCATCGCGTACCGGCCGCGGCATTTTTGCTGTCCAGCTTCTGACATTTATCTTCTCACGCTTCAGGTCTCACCACTCACCACTTACTACTTACCACTTACCACTTACTACTTATCACTTACCATCACACCCTGCTGAACTTGTACGGGTATACTTTGTTTGACGCCCATTGTGCCACGTAAATGCTTCCTTCATCATCAACGCACACATCATGCGGATGAACAAATATTTTTTCCTTCTGCAACATGGGCTGTAATTTTCCGTCTTTGTATACCGGCGCTGTTCCGCCGATATTGGAAACCACTTTATTGTTTTTATCTAATATGGTTACAAAGCCGGTTCCCGGAGCATTTAAGTCGGGTGAGCGCAATACCGCGGCATACAGGTGATCGCCATGTATAACCGGCCGGCAAACACAGGCGCCGGGCAATTCAATTACTTCTATCAGCTTTCCGTCTAATGAAAATCTTTTAAAGCAGTTGCGGGTACGGTCGGTGATCAGTAAAGTAGGGGTTCCCTGCCTGCTGTCAACCGTTATGCCATGCGCATTGTCGAGGTTGGCCGTGGTATCTCCTTTGCCTCCGAAGAAATGCTTCAGTTTCCCTTTTTCATCATAGTGCATTATATATTGCGCGCCATAGCCATCGGCAATATAAAAATCTCCGTTATCAAGCACTGTTGTTTCTGTAGGAACAAATGCTTCTTTGTTTTTATACACGCCGGTCTCTTCCGGGTAGTCTATAGTAAACAGCAACCTGCCATCTATTGTTGTTTTATATACCTGGTGCTTACTGGTATCGGTAATAAAGAGGTATTCTTCTCCACCGGCACGATGTAGTGTTAGCCCGTGCGCGCCCGGAAATTGATGGCCCCAGCTTTCTTTTAATTTGCCCGATTTGTTGTAGATAAGAATATTGTTTTTTGTTTCATTTGTAAGTAAAACAATACGTCCCTTCTTATCCTGTATCATTTCGTGGCAGTCATTTACAGGATATTTTTCGGGGTTTAAGGCGCCCCATTTTACATTCATGCGATAGCGCATATCATTGTGCCCGTACACGGGATCATTTTTTCCGGCAAACATATCATTGGTAATAGCCATGGCGCCTGCTGCAAACCCGGCGTTTTTTAAAAATTTTCTTCTGTTCATAAGGGGATAAAAAATAAATTAAAGTATAATTTAGCTATAGAACGATTGCTATGCAATAATATCCCTGACCACCGTACCAGACACATCCGTTAACCTGTACCTTCTTCCCTGGAAGCGGTAGGTAAGTCTTTCATGATCAAAGCCCAGCTGGTTTAAAATGGTAGCATGAAAATCGTTGATGTGTACCGGATTCTTAACAATGTTATACCCGAACTCATCGGTTTCTCCATAAACCATTCCGGGTTTAATGCCGCCTCCGGCCATCCAGATGGAAAAGCAGCGGGGATGATGATCCCTGCCGTAATTATCTTCACTCATAGCGCCCTGGCAATAATTGGTTCTGCCAAACTCACCGCCCCATATTACTAACGTTTCATCTAATAATCCTCTTTGTTTGAGATCGGTGATCAATGCGGCGGACGGCTGATCCACATCTTTCGCCTGCCCTCTCATTTCATTAGGCAGGTTGCCATGCTGATCCCATCCCTGGTGATATAATTGTATAAAGCGAACGCCGTTTTCCGACAGCTTGCGTGCCAGCAGGCAATTGGCGGCATAGGTACCGGGTACCAGGCATTCCGACCCGTAGAGCTTTACAATATCGTCCGATTCTTTTGATACGTCCATGATTTCCGGTACAGCGGTTTGCATCCGGTAAGCCATTTCGTACTGCTGTATTTTGGTAGCAATTTCGGGATCGCCAAAATTTTTGAGCTGTATTTCATTCAACGCAGCAACCTTGTCTAACATTTTGCGGCGGGCTTCCCTGTCCATACCATCAGGATCCTGTAAATATAAAATAGGGTTTTCACCGCTGCTGAACTGCACGCCCTGGTGAATGGAATCTAAAAATCCGTTCGACCATAATTTCGAATATACGCCCTGCCCGTTTCCTTTACCGCGGGACAGCAGCACACAAAAGGCAGGCAGATTTTTATTTTCCGTTCCCAGTCCGTAGCTCACCCATGAACCCATGCTGGGGCGGTTTCCCTGCTGCGCGCCGGTTTGAAAAAAGGTTAAAGCCGGATCGTGGTTGATGGCTTCGGTATGCAGGGATCTTACGATGCAAAGGTCATCTACCACCTTGGCCATGTGCGGGAATATTTCGCTTACCCACGCACCTGATTGCCCATGCTGGTTAAATTTATAGTAAGAGCCTACCAGCGGAAATGATTTTTGCCCGGAGGTCATGCCCGTCAGCCGCTGTCCCTGCCGGATGGATTCGGGTAGATCCTGTCCCATCATTTTATTGAGCGTGGGCTTATAATCAAATGTTTCCAATTGGGAGGGTGCGCCATTCTGGAACAGGTAGATCACTCTTTTTGCTTTAGGCGCAAAATGAGGGATGCCGGGCATAAATCCCGCTTCTTCTTCCACGGCTCCGTCAAAAAGACCGGGAATGAGAAGGGAGCCGAGGGCGGCGCTGCCGAGCCCGATGCTCATACGCGATAAAAACTTACGGCGGTTAATATTCAGCCCGTGTTGTAATAATTCTTTATCCATCACACTTTAGGTTTTTGTAATTGCTTCATCCATATTATAAATTACCTGCACCAGGCGCGCAAGGGCAGCTACTTCAGGGGCAGGGGCGCTCTTTATTTTGTATTCTCCTACTTTGGTAACTTTTTCTATAGTGGCAGGATTGGCTTTAAACCAGGCCTGCTGCTCACCCAGATATTCTAATAAAATAGCCTGTTCCTGTTTATCGGGGTGCCGGTTAATGATGCGTAAAAAAGCGTCGGTAACGGCGGCTTCAGGTTTTTCTTTCTTTTGTACTAATTGATCTGCCAGCGCAACCGATGCTTCTAATATAGTAGGATCGTTCATCATGATCAGGGCCTGCAAAGGCGTATTGGTCCTTGATCTTTTTACTTCGCACTGATCGCGGTTGCTGGCATCGAAGATCATCATTGCAGGCGGGGGAACCGTTCTTTTAATAAAGGTATACATACCTCTCCTGTACAGCTTGTTGCCATGATCCTGCTTGTAGGTGGCCAGCAAACCTCTTCCCGATGTTGCCAGTTCCCACAATCCAGGAGGCTGGTAAGGTTTAACGCTTGGTCCGCCTATGATGGGTTGCAATAAGCCGCTGCTGGCTAATGCCATATCGCGGATCATTTCTGCGTTCATACGGATGCGTGGCGCATAGGATAAATAAATATTCTGGGGATCGGCTTTTAATTTCTCGGGTGTTATTACTGACGACTGGCGATATGTAGCCGACATATATATTTGCTTCACTAATCTTTTGATATCCCACCCGTTTTCCCGGAAATCAACTGCCAGCCAGTCTAATAATTTAGGATTGACAGGTAATTCTCCCTGCATGCCAAAGTCATTGGATGATTTTACAATCCCTCTTCCAAAAATTTCCTGCCATACCCGGTTTACAAAAACCCTGGCGGTAAGCGGGTTTTTTGCATCAAAAAGCCATTCCGACAATCCCAAACGGTTTTCAGGAAGCCCGGAAGGGAAGTCCATGATCGCTTTAGGTGTGCCCGGTTTTACTTCTTCTGCATGCTGGTCGTACACGCCGCGGGAGAGGATATAGGTTTTTCTTGCCGTGTCCATATCCTTCATTACCGATACCTGCAGTCCCACCGTATCCGAGCTGGTTATAAAGCTCAGCACGCCTTTCAGGTCTTCCTGTGTAATATCAATCCGCGGATTTTTGGCAAAAGTTTCATGTCCTCCAACGGTAGATTCCAGTCCAACTTCTTTAATACTATTGAAGAAAGCCGAAAGCTCGAAAAAATCCTTTTGTGAAATGGGGTCGTATTTATGGTCATGACATTTGGCGCATTCAATGGTCATGCCCAGTATGGCTGTACCCAGTGTATTGGTTCTGTCTACCACATATTCCACGCGGTATTCCTCATCAATTACGCCGCCTTCTTCGGTAATTTTATGGTTACGGTTAAAGCCAGTTGCCAGTATCTGCTCTTTTGTAGCATCCGGAATTAAATCGCCGGCTAACTGCCAGGTAACAAATTTATCATAAGGTAAATTTTCATTAAATGCATGAATGACCCAGTCTCTCCATGGCCATTGCGACCTGTAATTATCATCCTGGTAGCCATGCGAATCGGCATAGCGGGCCACATCTAACCAGGGAATGGCCATGCGCTCTCCGTATGCCGGTTGCTGTAACAAAGCGTCAATCGTTTTTTCATACACATTGGGGTCTGTGCTGTTTATGAAGCTGTCTATCATACCGGGCGTTGGCGGCAAACCTGTAATGTCTAATGCAATACGCCGGAGCAGTCTTTCTTTATCAGCTTCCTCATTAGGTGTAAGGCCATGCTCCTCCATCTTGTTTAAAACAAAATGATCAATTTCATTTTTGGGCCACGTTTCATTTTTTATTTTCGGGAGCGCAGCTTTCTGCGGGGGCACAAAGGCCCAGTGCGGCTCATATTTGGCGCCTTCTTCGATCCATTTTTTAATAATACGAACTTCGGCTTCGGTAAGCGTGGGTAAATTGCTTGAAGCAGGAGGCATCATGATGCTGGTATCTGTGGTGGAAACGCGGAGATAAACCTCAGATAGGTTTGGTTTGCCCGGCACTATGGCATGTGCCTGCGGGTTCTCTTTCAGCGCCTTGTAAGCTTCTTCCTCGATGTCTAATCTCAAACCTGCTTCGCGTTTATTGGCATCGGGTCCATGACAGGCATAGCATTTATCGGACAGGATAGGACGAACCTGGAAATTATAGCTAACGGTTTCTGCATTGCCATCTTTACCTGTTTTGTCATTGTAAAAGTATCTGAAAGTAAACAAAACTATTGCACCGGCTATGCAGAACAGCGCAACTATATAAAACTTCTTCATAATGCAAGTTTAACAACCGGGTTTAGTAAGTTGTTTAAAAAGATGGGGCTGTCTAAAAAGTGATATTTTGCCACGAAGTCACGAAGAAAATAAAACCTGAAGATCAGGACTTTGTGTCTTAGTGTGTTAGTGGCATATCTTCCATATCGGCCCTTTTGAAACAGCCTCATTCCTTAACTGATATTGTTTAAGGATGAATTATCATGGTAAGACCAGGTGCTTTACAAAATAAGCCTAAAGTTAAAGAATTCTTTGCAGTATCGTTAAGATTTTAAAAGTAGTATAACCTTGTTTGAACGAATTGCGATAATCCATTATCTGTTACTTATGTTTTTGTTATAGCTTCTTCCATATTATATATAACCTGCACCAGCCGTGTTAATGCAGCTATTTCAGGGTCAGGTTTATTTTTCATTTTATATTCCCCCGCTTTGGTAACTTTTTCTATATTGGCGGGATTGGCCTTGAAGTAAACTTCCTGTTCTTTATAATATTGCATTAGAATACCCAGTTCCTGCTTGTCGGGCTTGCGGTTTATGATGCGTAGAAAAGCATTGGTAACAGCCGCATCCGAAGTCATTTTCTTTTCGGCCAGGTCATCGGCAAGGGCAACAGATGCTTCCAGTACAGTAGGGTCGTTCATCATGATCAGGGCCTGTAAAGGTGTATTCGTTCTTGATCTTTTTACTTCACACTGATCGCGGTTGCTGGCGTCAAACATCAGCATAGCAGGAGGCGGCACGGTACGTTTAATAAATGTATACATTCCCCTCCGGTAAAGCTGCTCGCCATGATCCTGCTTATATACTGTTAGCGTACCCCTGCCCGCTGTAGCCAATTCCCAGAGGCCTGGAGGCTGGTAAGGTTTAACGCTTGGACCGCCTATTGCGGGTTGTAATAATCCACTGCTGGCCAGCACCAGGTCGCGGATCATTTCGGCATTCATACGGATACGCGGCGCATACGATAAATAAATATTTTGCGGGTCGGCTTTTAATTTTTCAGGTGTTATTACCGATGACTGGCGGTAGGTGGCCGACATATAGATCTGTTTTACCAGTCTTTTTATATTCCATCCGTTTTCCCGGAAATCTACAGCCAACCAGTCTAATAATTGGGGGTTGGTGGGTAATTCGCCCTGCATGCCAAAGTCGTTGGATGATTGTACGATGCCTCTCCCAAAAATTTCCTGCCACACCCTGTTTACGAAAACCCTTGCAGTAAGTGGGTTTTTTGCATCAAAAAGCCATTGAGATAACCCCAGCCGGTTTTTAGGAAGATCAGCCGGAAAGACCATGATAGCTTCGGGGGTACCGTGTTGCACTTCTTCTGCATGCTGATCATATGCGCCTCTTGAAAGGATATACGTTTTTCTGATGGTATCCATATCCTTCATTACAGACACCTGCAATCCTGCCGTATCTCTAAAAGTGGTAATAAAGCTCAGCACACCTTTCAGGTCTTCCTGTGTAATATCCATTCGTGGATTTTTGGCGGGAGCTATGGCATCTAATCCAACTTCTTTAATACTATTGAAGAAAGCCGAAAGCCTAAAAAAATCCTTTTGTGAAACAGGATCGTATTTATGATCATGACATTTGGCGCATTCAATAGTCATACCTAAAATAGCTGTTCCGAATGTATTAGTCCTGTCTACTACATATTCCACGCGGTATTCCTCATCAATTACGCCACCTTCATCGGTAATTTTATGGTTGCGGTTAAAGCCTGTTGCCAGTATCTGTTCTTTAGTGGCTTCAGGCATTAAATCGCCTGCCAGCTGCCAGGTTAAGAACACATCATATGGTAAATTTTTATTAAAGGCATAGATCACCCAATCTCTCCACGGCCATTGCGATCTGTAAAAATCATCCGTGTAGCCGCCCGAATCTGCATAACGCGCCACATCTAACCAGGGAATAGCCATACGTTCGCCGTAAGCCGGTTGCTGCAGCAAGCTGTCAATCATTATTTCGTAGGCCCCGGGATCTGTGCTTTTTACAAAACGGTCTATTTGAGCAGGTGTTGGCGGAAGTCCCGTAATGTCTAATGCAATACGCCTGAGTAATCTTTCTTTATCCGCTTCTTCGTTTGGCGCAAGCCCGTGTTCTTCCATTTTACTCACTACAAAATGATCAATTTCATTTTTGGCCCACGCTTTTTTTTTACTTTAGGGACCGGTGATTTTTGCGGGGGCACAAAAGCCCAGTGGGGCTCGTAGCGGGCGCCTTCTTCAATCCATTTTTTAATAATGGCAACTTCTGTTTTTGTAAGTGCAGGTAAATTACCGGATGCGGGTGGCATCATTATGGCAGTATCTGTAGCTGATACCCGTATATAAAGTTCAGATAAATGAGGCTTGCCCGGAACAATGGCATGAGCTTTGGGGTTGTTTTTCAAAGCCTTATAAGCTTCTTCCCGGATATCCAATCTTAGCCCTGCTTCCCTTTTATTGGCATCGGGACCATGGCAGGCGTAGCATTTATCGGACAGGATAGGACGAACCTGGAAATTATAGCTGATGGCATCTTCCTTATTAAGGCTGATGGGTTTTTTGCCGGACAGGTACATGAAAGCGAACAGCGCTATTCCACTAACCAAACAAAATAATACAACTATATAAAGATTTTTCATTGATACAATTTTAACAACCGTTTCCTAAGTTAATCTCTTTTTTTGGTGCAACACTATTCAGTTAAAAGTTGTCAGGAGAAATGCAGTACATTTTTTTAAAATATGAAAAAAATGAATTAAAAGTAACGGTTCATCCAAATAATCGCCTGCCGGAGAAATGGAACAGTAATTGTTGCGATAAATAAAATAAGTAAAACCTCATTGCACTGCCATAGGGTTGTCAGCAGCCTGTTTTAAGTTTGCATGCTACAGGTTGATTTCAAAGGCAAATTAACCTTTTTAAGCCCGGGAGAATATTTTACCTGATTTAAAAAATGCTAAAACAATGGAACAGTTGGTAGAAGTATTCAAAACAAATGTTGAGCAGGAAACACAGGCAGCAAAGCTGTTGGCCGCACTTGTAGATTATTTCCCTTCCTATAAGATTAATTTCGATTTGCAGGATTGTGATAAAATATTACGTGTAGAAAGCCGTAACGGCGCCATAGATAATAACCGCATCATAGAAGCTATTGGCGATTTTGGATATATTATTGAGGAATTGACGGATTAAGTGAATAGGATTTGAAATTTTAGATTTAAAATTTGCAAGTATTCCGCCGTAGTTGCATATTGTATGCTGACTTGGTTCGTTGGCTCAGGTCGCTGTGCGGAGAGCAACTGCTTTGTTATATAAATTGTCGAAGCGGTCAATTTGTCTTGTCCAGTTAACAATGTCTGCATTTATCCAGTTGAGAATTTCTAAAATATTATTGTGGTTTGTGGCCAATGCAATAAGGTCATTACAAACAGGCTCATAATGAAAGATGCGATTTCTGAATTTGCGAATGTGATTGAGTTTATAAGAAATTTTGTCTCTCTGCTTGTTGGCAGTTTCAAGCAGTGGAAAAGCATACATTAAAGGTTTCCAAAAATCTTTAGCATATTGCTTATTGAAAAGAGTTGTCCAAAACCCGAAGGTCAATTCTGCAACCACTTTGTCGGCTGTCATCTGGTTGTGCCCTGTAAGTATTTTTCTTTTGGCAACATTAACCTGGTCAAATAATTCGGGTTGTTTAAATTGTGAAAACCAGTCTGCCGATTTATAGTGTATGGCAAACGAGTTGTGTATAGAATTTCTCAAAGCTATTTCCAGATTGGAAAGCAAAGGATAAAACGATTCTGAAACTTGGGTGTTAAGCCTGTAATACTCAATAGCTTTTTCTTTGTCTGTAGGGAACAGGTTGTAATAAGTACTAAGCCTTTTTGCTGAAAGAAGCTTTTCTAAGTCGTCAATATTCATCAAATTGCCTTTAAAACAGTTGTTACAAATGTAAGTTTAAAGACGTATATTTGCAATGCGATACCCGGTAAATCCTCTCTCCCGCATGGGATGATGAAACCGGGTTTTTGTTTTTAAAGAATTTTGATTGATTTCTAACCCTACATTCCTTTCCTTTTGTTGTTGCGCTTATTGGCCTGATAGTTAGCGGCAATGTATTGTCTCGCGTGTCATCGCGGAAAAATTCCGATAGCGATAATGAACGTCAATAATTTCTTCCAGCGCATCTGCAACCAGTTCTTTGTTGTCCCAATTATTAAGATGTTCTATTACAATTTTTAAACAATCCTTTTTATAAGCAATTTGCCCGATAACGTGGATCCCATTTTTTTGACAGAACCAATAACTGCATTTCGTGGAGAATGATGTGTGTCAAACAAACCCTTATCAAAAAAAGTTGCACAACTCCAAAGTCTCTTTTCCCAATCTCTACTGCCGCATTAATAACCGTCTGCCGTATTTTAAAATCATCCTGCAACAGGAATATATCAAGCATTTGAATGACTTTTGGCTGTAATCTTTTATTGCTAAAATAAAGTCGTCCAATAGATAAGTACGCTGATTTTCTTATGTAGGTATCTTCGTCTGCAAAATATGAAAAAGTGTTTTTAAACTTCCCGCTTTCAATTTCACTTAAAATATCGTTGCTCATTTTTGCAACAACATGTATACGTTCTTGCTTTGGTAAATCATAAAATGCCATTATTAATTCCTTTTAGCAACCCAATACAATAAATGTTTCTAAATCAGTTTGTCGTAATACTAATTATTATCCCGCCCCAGCATGCTTAAATATTTGATAAGATCCGCCAGTTCTTCCTTTCCGGCGCCATCTAACAAACCACCTGGCATTAAGGAACCCTCTTCTTCAATATGTTTCAGCGATTTTTTGCTGACACTCACATTTCCCCTTGTGGCCGTTTTAATCTGGATATTGTCTGCATCTTCAGCCAGTTTGATCCCCTGTATGATCTCCCCGTTAGCCGTTTCTGCCGTTACGCGGCTATACCCTTCTTTAATGTTTTGCGAAGGCCACAATACTTCAATGGCTATTTCCTCCGGCGACAAGCCCCTCCCCAGCGCAGAAAGATTGGGACCAATATTGCCGCCTTTACCATTAATGGTATGACAGGAAGCACAGGAAGGCAGGCGCAGGTACAACTGCTCTCCCCGCGCTGCATCACCCCTTTCCTTTACTGATTTTATCAATTCGCTTATATAATCACTGTCGTAACCGGCGGGTACAGTAAATGCCCTGCCGGCAATTGCATTTAACTGTGTGCGCAAATCCGGCGCTTCCGTTCCATTATTGGCCAATGCTTCCAGCATAAGCCTGGCAGTTTCAGCAGAAATGGTTTGACCTTTTATTTGGCTTGTGATCAGTGCAAGGCCGCCCTGTTGTTCTATAACAGGTGAAATGATCTCCAGCATTTCTTCAACCGTTTTTGCTGAGCGCTGTATTTCATCAACCGTCAGACCGGTTGCCAGGTTTAAATCCAGCCCGCTCAGGCTTTTTAGCGCTGCCAGCTTTATTTCGCGGGGATTGTGTTCGGTACCGACCTGTGTTTTGAGCAGCGGCACAGCACTGATCCCTTCCAATTGAGCGAATGCCTGTATGGCTGCAGCCCGGATTTCAACCTCCTGCGATTTGTCCTGCACAAGCTGACCCACCGTAACACCCGCCTGTTTGATCTGCCAGCTCTTCAGCAGCTTCATTACAGCTAATTTAAGCGGTGTTGCATTCGCCGCATTCAGCACTTCCGTTAAATAACCTGCAGTCTTATCTGAAAGGGATTGCGGACCGAGAGCGGATAACTTGTCAAGCAGCGCAGCGTCTTTTAATTCGGTTCCGCGTTGGATCACATCGTCTATATAAGCACCGCTGTCTGCCTGCGCCAATGCCAGCAACAACCCTGTTTTTTCTGTTGCCGATAGATCTTTTAATGCTATCAGTTGGATAAGTTCCTTTGCAGGAAACCAGGCTGGCGGGTCGTCGGCGATAACGTGGGCCAGGTGAGCGGGTTTACTGAAACGGATATTTCCCTGGCGTAGTGCCCTTTCCCATACAGGACGCAGGGTGTATACTGTTTTTTCCCACGCATAATGAATGAACCTGTCTGTGGGATGGTTAAATATTTCAGCGGCTATCGCTATGGACTGGTCTTCCTTTATATAACTTAAAGCTACCAGCGCGTGTAGCCTTACCCGTGGGTTGCTATCGTTTACCAACAGGCGAAGTGCATGCAGCGGATCCGCCATACGGTCGTGCCATTTTGAAATTACCTGCGCCGCATAGCCTCTTGCTCCTGGCTGTATCCCTTTCATCAGACGGGCAACGAGGCTTTCATTCACGGTATCGTGACTTTCGAGCACACCTGCTGCTTCCACCAGGTGATGCTCATATGCGATATCGTTCGGATCAAGCTTTTGGATCCATGCATTTACTGCAGCAATAACCGTGTCTCTGGGGAGGGTGGCAAGCAACCGCTTTACCTGGTATCGTACCCAAAATTCGCGTGACTTCAGATGGTTAAGCAGTTTAGCAACCGGTTGATCTGCCAGTTGCGGTGGTTTTATAAGCGGCCTGCCTTTGGCTGTAATACGCCATATGCGGCCACGCAGCTTGTCTCTGTCCGGATGACGTAAAGATGCCTGGTAATGACCGATGATCGGGTCATACCAGTCCAATACATAAATCGCGCCGTCGGGCCCCACATGCACCTCTATCGGGCGAAAGCTTCTGCTAGCGGATATGACCAATGGTTCAACAAGCCGGGCTTTGAATCCTGAAGCATCATCACTTACCTTCATACGCTCTACCCTGTTATTGTAATAGCCCGCCATTATAAAATCTCCCTGCAGATCTTCAGGCATGTGTCCGGTACGAACGATCGCCAGGCCCGAGCCTTTGATCTCGAGGCTTCCGATTTCCGGCAGGTAGGTACGTTTGGAGTTTTCAATTAGCCCCGGAACGGAATAATACAGCGGCGGATCATTGGCTTTGTGAAACATATTGCCCCAATCGTCAAAATTCATTCCCCATGGGTTAACACTTGCGGTAGACCAGTCGAAGAAATTGTCCAGCTTACCTGTATACGGACGGTATCGCCATATCCCCGCCCGGTTTTGCCGTTTTATTCCCCAGGGGGTTTCAATACGGCTGTAGATATTATGACCCTGCGAAAAGAACAGGTCACCGCCAGGGCTCCAGCTAAATGAATTGATCGTTTGGTGGAGATCGCCCGTGCCGAACCCGGAAAAGATCACCGACCGTTTATCGGCTTTCCCATCATTGTCGGTATCTTCAAGAAATACAAGCTCCGTTTGTTGCCCCATATATACGCCGCCATGGCCGAGCTCAAAGCCAAGCGGAATGTTCAGGCTGTCGGCAAACACGTCTGAAGTGTCCGCTATTCCATCGTTGTTTCTGTCTTCAAGAATAAAAAGCTTGTCGTTTGGTTTTTTCCCCAGTTCCGGGTGAGGATAGGTGGTGGTACACAAAACCCAAAGCCTGCCACGCTCATCCCAGCGCATCGCTACCGGGTTGGCGATACCGAGTGATTCAGATGCATATAGTTCTATCTTATATCCATCAGCAACTTTAAAAGACGCCAGCTCCGCTTCAACCGAATTATCTGTTTCCGATGGCGCTACCGACATAATATTTTGCGGTGGTACAGGATCCGGTATTTCCGCAGCTTGCTGCTTACCGGGCACGGGAGCCTGCTCCGGCTGTTTGCAGGAGCAGGTGCCAATTATTGCAGCCAGCAATAACAACATTGCAATGTGGGAATACAGCACCCGGTTGTTTTTTAACCGTGTTGTTTCAGAGATATAATTCATGTATGCTTTTGCGTTATAATTTGTCGCTTTCCTCCCGGATACGCTGCTCCGCTTTTTTGAGATACGATTCCAGGACGGTTCTTTCTTCCGGCAGTATCCTGTGGTTCCTGTCCTTCCAATCGCGGCTGAAGGGTTGCACCAGTTCACTGCCGTAAATAAATGCCCAGTTACCTGCCCTCCAGTACTGGAACCACAAACTATTCATTTTCTGTACCTGTTTGCGCAAAGGTTCATAAGCGTCTTTGTAAACAGAAGGCAGGTTCAGCTCCTTCATAATAAGCGTTGCCGCCAGTTGCTGCGCTTTTGCAGTAAGCTGTATGCCATTTGTGGTATAGTGTTCCTGCAAACCGGGTACCCTCATCCGGCGAAATAAATCTACATACACATAACCTTCTTCTTCAGCCATCTGTTTAATGGCCATGGCGTATTTATCTACAGGCGCCTGAACTACAGGTATACTCTCTGCCCGTTTTCCGGATAATTGAAGCGCTTTGGCTTCGAATGGAACAGGAGACACAACAACGATCTTCCTGCCGTCTTTACGGACGCTATCCAGCAGGCGTTTGTAATCGTTGATAAAGCCCGGCAGGGAATCTTCTCCCTGTATAGATTCCATTTGACCGAACTGCACAAATAACACATCACAATGAACACTGTCTAAGTTGCTTTGCCATCCTCCAAAACCTGTTTCGCGATATTGTTCTGCCGCTACATCTCCTTCCCATGCCATATTGCGGAAATGCAGAGCTTTGCCGGGGTTGGCAGCGATCAATAACGTTTCTAAGTAACCGCTTTTACGAAAGTTGGCCATATTGGTACCCCCTGTAAAAACCACCACATCATTATTTTTAAGTTCCAGTTTCCGGTTGCCCAATGTTTTTCCATCCGGAATGCTCAAAGGTGTCCGCAACTTTTCTTCCAATTGCTTTTCATTGAGCCCGGCCAATTCTATTTTGGGGTGATGCACCAGCTTATTAAAGCGGTAGTGTACTGTTATGGGAGGACCGCTATGCATTTGCACCGCGATCCGCCCTCTTTTTTCACCGAAGAGATCTTCTACCGCAACGGATAAAACACCGTTGATGGCTGTCCATATCCGGTTGCCCGATGCCAGTATTTCGTAGTGGTTCCAGTCTCCCGGGCGTACAGCCTTTTCACCCTCGTCGGGCCAATCTATATAAGTGCGGTCATGCTCATGGTAAAGCCTTCCCCAAACATCTTTCCCTACATCTGCCTGGTAGCCTACGGCTTGTCCCGATTCATCGAACTTTTTTGAGCGGAACTGGATGCCGGCATTACCGTCATTGGGCTCAAGCTTAACATCTACGCTCAGGTAAAAGTCAGTCACTTCTGTGTTCGACCATAAAAATTCGTTTCGCTTCACTTCGTGAGTGGAATGTCCTACAATAGCGCCATTCTGTACCGACCAGTAGCTGCTGTCGGAGGCAGACCATCCATCCAGGCTGGTACTGTTGAAAAATCCGGGATCTGTTTGGGGAGAAGAATTACAGCCGCCGGCCAGTAGCATTATTCCTGCGGCGTAAAAAAAGCTGTATATAAAACGGAAATGAAACAGTTTATTGAAAATTGACCATTGCATGATTATCCAAATATTTTTCTGAGCTTTTGCCAGGCTTCAAATTAATAATCTTTATCGTGTCAACAGGTCTGTAATATTAACGGATTAATCTAATATATTAACCAACATGTTGTTTCGCAAAGACGGGCCTTTCATGAACGTCATTGCGAGACCCTAAACTGATCAGGATAATGTATACTATTTTTAAGGGTCGAAGTAACTCCCAATTGGGATACGAGTTTTTTTAATTTACCGTTTATAGTTGCATTTCGCTTCGGATTTGCGGGAATAAGGCATCAGGTGAGTACTAACGATAGGATGAATACTCCTTCTGCTTATAGCTGACGGCCTTCTTCGAATTTCGAAATTCCGGCTTCGGATTTCTCAATTTATGGTTTATCGTACCATTGGGATTCGCTTCGGATTTAAAATTTAATATTTGAACTTTATTTGTTTCTTGTAATTTGTTTCTTGATGCTTTGCATTTTTCCTGTATTCCACTGTGTGCTTCTATGTGTCACTGTGTCTCTGTGGTTCATTGTTTCAAGGCTTTCCGGCTTCGGGTTTTGAATTTTGCCGTCATGCTGATTAAAACCGGGGAAGCAAAAAACCGTTTTTCCAAAAAATCATTACATTCATACATGAGAATTGCTATAACCATTTTACTCGCCGTATGCATTTGTTCAGCGCATGCGCAGCAGGTTGATAAAAAATTACAAAACCGCATAGCCGACGCCGTTAGCGGATTTAATGGCACCGTGGGTATATACGTGCACGATCTGAAGCATAACAAAGTAGCATTCCTCAATGCCGACACGGTATTTCCCACTGCCAGCATAGTTAAGATCCCTATCCTCCTGGGCATCATGCAAAAAATAGAAACGGGTGAGCTGAACTACCACCAGCGGCTTATGTACAGGGATTCGCTTTTTTACGATGAAGGCGACGATATCCTTTCGCGTTTTAAAGACAGTGCTACCATTGAGCTGAGCAAGGTAATGATGCTGATGATCACCATCAGCGACAACTGTGCCAGCCTCTGGCTGCAGGCCCTCGCCGGTTCGGGAACAAGGATCAACGAGATCATAGATAGCATTGGCTATACTTCCACAAGGGTAAACAGCAGAACAACAGGCAGGGAAGAAAACAGGCGCCTATACGGCTGGGGACAATCATCACCGCGTGAGATTGCCGGTATTATGGAAAAAATCGTTCGGGGGGAAATATACAGCAAGGCAGCAAGCGATAGAATGCTCCGGCTATTGGGCCGACAGTATTGGGATGAGCAGGCCCTGTCGCAAATTCCTGCCGGTGTTTTTGCAGCCGATAAAACCGGCGCTGTAAACGGCAGCCGCAATGAAGTGTTGTATGTAAACGGTAAAAGAACGCCTTATATCTTCAGCATATTCACCAAAAACAATAAGGATCAAAGCTGGAATGAAAACAATGAAGCATGGATAATGACGAGAAAAATATCGGCGCTCCTGTGGGAATATTATAATGGTAAGTAATTCATTCACGCACTTATACAGGCTCGGATATATAACAGGAAAAGCCACCCCGGAGGATGGCTTTTGCAAAAGCGGTTATCATTATCCTATTCTCCCGTCAAGAATAGCTTTATCAATAGCTTCTTCCTGCATGGATTGTTCTTTCAGCTTCCGGAGCTTCCTTCCATAAGAGAGCTTTGTGATGAGTACAAACAATACCGGAACCACAAATATAGCCAGGGTAGTGGCCGACAGCATGCCACCAAACACTGTCCATCCAATGGTTTTACGGCTCTCCGCCGCCGCGCCGGTGGCAAAGGCCAGCGGCAGCACACCCAGTATAAATGCCAGCGAGGTCATAACGATGGGGCGTAAACGCAGTCTCACCGCCTGTAAAGTGGCATGCACCACATCAATGCCATGGTCTACCCGCTCCTTCGCGAACTCCACGATGAGTATTGCGTTCTTGGCGGCAAGTCCTATCAGTGTTATTAACCCGATCTGCGCATAGATGTTATTAGACAAGCCGGGCAGCAATATCAGGGTAAGTATGGATCCAAAGGCGCCGATAGGCACAGCAAATAATACCGAAAAAGGAACCGACCAGCTTTCATACAACGCCGCCAGGAAAAGGAACACAAACACTAAGGAGATGGCAAAAATGAGCGACTGCTGGCTGCCCGCCGCTATTTCTTCCCGGCTCATGCCCGAAAATTCGTAGCCATAACCGGATGGCAGCGTTTCCGCCACTTCCTTCAGGGCTTCAATAGCCTGCCCGCTGCTGTAGCCGGGCGCCGGCGAACCATTAATTTCAATGGTACGGTAAATATTGTAGTGCGATATTACAGCGGGTGCTTCTATGGTTCTGGTAGTCATCAATGAGCCAAGCGGTATCATATTTCCCTGGCTGTTGCGCACATAAAATTTCTCAATGCCATTCAGCGAGCTCCTGTAGCTGCTGTCGGCCTGTGTCATCACGCGGAAGTTTCTTCCGTACAGGTTAAAATCATTGATATAGCTGCTTCCCAGAAAAGTAGACAAGGTGCCGTACACATCTGAAATGGATACGCCTAATTTTTTTGCCTGCTCCCTGTCCACATCTACCTGGTAGCTGGGTGTACGTGCGGTAAAAAAAGTATAGGCCATAGCTATTTCCGGCCGCTGGTTTACCTTGGCCAGGAAGTCACGTGAAATTCTTTCAAATGTATTAATATCGTCTGTGCTGCTGATCTGCTGCAATTCAAATGTAAACCCTGATGTGGCGCCTAAGCCCGGAATAGCAGGCGGTGCAATAACCAGGATCCTGGCTTCTTTAATATCGGCGGTAGCGGCGCGTATTTTATTCATCACATCCTGCGCGTGCTGCCCTTCGCCTTTTCGCTCATCCCATGGTTGAAGACTGATAAAGAGCGTGCCGGCATTAGATTTAGTGGAAAAGCTGATGATATTCAGTCCGGCCAACCCACCGGCTACTTTTACTTCCGGTATCTGACGGATGCGCTGCGCGATGTCGCGCAGCATGTCAACACTGCGTGTGGTAGAAGCGGCTTCAGGCATTTCATAGGTAACCAGCAGGCGGCCTTCATCTTCAATAGGAATAAAACCCGTTGGCTTGCTTTTAAAAAGAAAGAATAAGCCCACAAAAAGCACCACCAGCATTACCAGCACATAAGGTGTTTTTTTGATCCATTTACCCACGCTAAGGGTATACCCGGTGGTTAGCCTGCCGAATATGCCGTTAAACCATACAAAGAATTTTTCAAGCAGGTTCTTTTTTGCATCCGCAGGTTTGGAGGGCTTCAGCATTACCGTACACAAAGCGGGAGTAAGCGATAAAGCCACAAATGCCGAGATAAGCACGGAAACGGCAATGGTAATGGCAAACTGCTGGTACAATCTTCCTACTATACCCGGTATAAAACCCACCGGTATAAATACCGCTGCCAGTATGAGCGCAATGGCAATTACCGGCCCCGAAATATCTTTCATCGCCTTGCGGGTAGCTTCTTTGGGCGACATCTTTTCATGGTCAATATTATGCTGTACCGCTTCCACCACCACAATGGCATCATCCACCACAATACCGATTGCCAGTACAAAGGCAAACAGGGTGAGCGTGTTGATGGTAAAGCCCAGCGGACCAAATAAAATGAAAGTACCGATGAGCGAAACCGGGATTGCCAGCACGGGAATAAGCGTAGCGCGCCAGTTCTGCAAAAATAAAAATACCACCAGCACTACCAGTATCATGGCTTCCACCAGCGTAAACATCACCTCGCTGATAGAAGCTTTTACCACCGAAACGGTTTCCAGCGGAATAATAAAATCAATATCCTTCGGGAAGCCTGCTCTCAATCCTTCCAGCGTTTTCATCACGCCCTCATAGGTATCCATGGCATTAGCGCCCGGCGCCTGGTATATGAGCAGGAAGGCAGCGGGCTTGCCGTTGGCAAAGGAGCTGATGCCATAATCAAAACGGCCCAGCTCCACCCTTGCCACATCTTTCAGGTAAACGATGCTGCCATCGTTTGGCCGCGTGCGTACAATAATATTTTCAAAATCTTCCAGCCGGTTCAGGCGGCTGTTGGTGAGCACACTGTATTCAAAGGCCTGCGCGCCCGGCTGCGGATTGCCACCCACCGTACCTGCCGCCACCTGCAGGTTCTGCTCCTGCAAAGCGGCATTTACTTCCGCAGGCGTCATATTTAATGCAGCAAGCTTTTCGGGGTTCAGCCATATGCGCATGCCAAACTCATCGGCACGTGAAAACACATCGCCCACACCTTTTACACGGGTTATGGCATCTTTAACATAGAGGTTCACATAGTTACCAACGAACTTCGAATCGTGTGATCCGTTGGGCGAGTAAAAAGCCAGCGCCATCATAATGCTGGGATTCCGCTTTCTAACGGTAAGGCCCAAACGTTTTACTGCATCCGGCAGCGTAGGCTCCGCCACGCTTACCCTGTTCTGCACGTCTAATGTGGCAATATTAATATCGGTGCCCACTTCAAAGTTCACTGTAATGCTGCTCTGCCCGCTGCTGGTGCTGTTGCTGCTCATATAGGTCATGCCAGGCGTGCCATTTACCTGGGTTTCAATGGCAGTGGTGGTGGTTTGCTCCACGGTTTGCGCATCGGCACCCGTAAAATTTCCGGAGATAGATACGGTTGGCGGAGAGATATCGGGATACTGGGCAACAGGTAAATTGATCATGGAAATAATACCAACCAATACAATTACGATGGATATTACCATTGCCGTTACCGGCCGTTTTATAAAAGTTTCTGCTATCATGCTGTTTGCTAATAAAATATTCAGGTATGAGGGATCGGGTAGCAGCTGTCAGCTATATACTGTCAGCCCATCAAATTAACCTACTGCGCGGCCTGATCAGGTATGGTTACTACCGCACCTTCTCTCAGGTTCTGGAGACCTTCCACTACAACTTTTTCACCCGCTTCCAACCCGTCTTTTACAATGATATCCGCCCCTATCTGCCTGCTCAGATTTATTTTACGCTGGGTTACTTTACTGCTGTCGCCTACTACGTATACAAAGTGTTCTCCCAACTGCTCGGTTACCGCCTTATACGGTATCAGTACCGACTGTTCAGCCGAAGTATTCAGCACTTTTACCGTGGTGCTCATGCCCGCCTTCAATAATTTTTTATCATTGAGGAAAACCAGGCGCACTTTAATGGTTCCGGTTTGCGCATCCACCGCCCTGTCAATAAAGCTGATGCTTCCTTTATATGGATATATATCTTTGCCGAAAGCAATGGTAAAAGTAGAATCGCCGGGGCGTTTTTTATCCTGCTGCAATTGCGAAAAGCGGTATATTTCTTTCTGATCCACGGTAAAATCTACCGCTATCGGATTGTCGGTAGACACCACGTTCAGCAGGCTTTGACCGGCCACTACCGCTGTACCTGTTTTCACCTGTGAGATCCCTATCGTACCATCAAAAGGAGCGAAGATAGTGGCAAAATGAACATTGGATTGTACGGCATTCACGTTTGCACGGGCAGCCTCTACCTGCTTTTTAGCGGCTTCCAGCGCGGCATCGGCGTAATCTACCTGCTGTTTGGCTATGGCATCCTGCCTGTCTAACTCATGATACCGGTCGGCATCTTTCTGCGCCTTCAGCAAATTGGTTTCCTGCACCTGCAAATTGGCCTGCGCCTGCTGCACATTGGCACTGTATACCTGCTGGTCTATGGTATATAACCTTTGCCCCTTTCTTACCCTGTCGCCATCCTTAAAGTAGATACCGGTAATATAACCGCTTACCTGGGGCCGCAGCTCTACATAGTTAAGCGCGGTAACAATGCCAGGATACTCATCGTAGTACACTGCATCACTAACCCTGGCTTCCTTAACGGCTACGGGTACTGCAGGCGGGGCACCCTGCTGCTTTTGTTGCTGCCCTACGCCGCACGACATCATGAACAAGGAAACGCTGATCGCGGAATAAGATAAAACAGATCTATATATCATTGAACTTTACATTATATTTTTAAAAATAAAAAAATTCGAAGCCTGAATTTTGAAACCCGAAGGAAGCCAAATTTCAGAAACCAAATAAAACTTGCGATGGTAAACCTGTGAGGACTGCCAAAGCTGCCCTGCAGTCCTGACAGGTTTTCACATTAATCCCTTATCTCTCCCAGCGCCTTCTGCACATCAATTTTACTTGCCAGTAATTCATACAAAGCATTATAGTAATTGATCTGTGCCGAACGGAGATCCGTTTCCGATGTAATTACTTCCAGATAAGTTTTTATACCGGATTTGTACTGCAACTGAATAATATCATATACTTCCTTTGCCAGCACCATATTTTCCTTTGTTGCCATATAGCCGGCATAGTTACTTTTATAATTAGCCAATGCGGCATTGTATTCTGCATTTACTGCATTGCGCAGGCTTACTATATCAAGATTTGTTCTTCTTAGCTGCCACTGTGCCTGCCGGATCTCATACTTTCTCTTCCCTCCCTGGAATATAGGAAAAGACAACGTGAGACCTGCATACGAGGCAGGATAGGACTGATTATATAATTTATTGAAATCATTATTGAGATAATTCAGGTTATAGGCGCCATTAGCGGAGAGCTGCGGCAAAAAGCTCCATTTATTGTATTGCACATTCGCTTCCTGCAATTTTTGCTGTGTACTCAGCAACTGGTACTCAATACGCTTTGTATAATCAGGGGTTTGTGAAGTATCCAGGAGTATTTCTTTTTCCATGTGGGTACTGTCGTACGCTATTTGCAGCGGGGCATTTACAGGATAGTTCATCTGCGCTTTCAGGTTTTCTATCCGTGCCTTTAATAATACCTCATAGCTTTTTTTTGCGGCCACCGTATTATTGAGCGCGATAGCTGCCCGTTTATAGTCTGTTTTATCGGTTATGCCTGCCTGGTACTGATTGTAGGCATCTTTGTAGCTGCGTTCGAGGCGAACAATATTTTCATCCGATACTTTAATCTGCTGCTCCGTTGTGAGCACATCATAAAATGCTTTGGATACATTGGCCACTACGTCTATCTTAACACTTTCCGTATTTTGCTTGGCCTGCTGCCTCACATCAGCGCGGGTGCGGCTTGCCAGCAATACATCCCGGTTAAAGATGGCCTGGTTAAGGGTAAACATTAAACCGGAAGTATTATCAACCCCCAGCTTAACAGGATTACCGCCAATAACACTGGTTTGCACTTCGAAGTTGTGCTGAAAAGTATAATTGAAATTAACCTGCGGGAACCATTCGGAAAGCTTACTTTTAATGGCCGCTTCCGTTATTGCTTCATCTATTTGCGCCTGCTGCACAACAGCCTGCTTTTCTACAGCATACGCAATGCAGTTTTCCAGCGTGGCCTCCTGCAGTAAGGAATCAGCTTGTTGCTGTGCGGCTGAGTGAAAAGAAATAAAGATCAGGCACGTTAAAAATAACAGAACTCCTTTTCTCATAAATGTATTATATATACTATCCGTTAGTGAAATATCAGCCGGGTACAGCATTTAGTCTACCTGTATTATTCCCGGTTAATCCAATGTGCAAGCAATAGTAAAGTACAGGGAAAGGAAATCAGGCGGCGAAGTTAAAATTAAATACACCAATAAATCAAACGTTTGTTTAATTTTTTTGTTAATGAATCATTAACGCGGCAGGAGCAGGGCAGGGTCCAGGGTCCAGGTTACAGGTTACAGGGTGTGCAGGCAGCAGGGTGCATTTAAAATTGTCGCGATAAAAAAGGTAAATTTAGAGAACCAAATCAATATTGCCATGACAGAGTCTGCTTTTATGGCTTTGGCGCAAAAGCGTTATGCCGAACTTCAAGCCCTCAACAAGATTAATAGTTTTTATGATTACGAAAAGGAGTTTGATAAAATATGGCGGGAGTTAGGCCGGGAAGTGTTAGAAGCAACTATAAGTGAGGTGCCCGACAACAGGCGTAAAAAAAAACACTTACCAAATACGGGAAGATCAGTATAAGCAAGCAGCATTGTTTTTGTGAAGGGGGAAATGGTTTTCAGATAAGCCCGCATTTACAGGAGTTGCTGGTATATGCAGGGCAGTTGGATTGTTATGAAAGGAGTAATGAGGTTTTGCGAAAATTTATTGATGTGGAAGTAAGTGTCTCGCAGGTGTATTTGGTTACAGATTGTTACGGGAAATTGGCAGAAACGGAAGTAAATGTAAGCCGCTCCTTAGAGCCTGTAAAAAAGGATGAAGTGTTGTATGTACAAGCAGATGGCTCTATGTTGTTAACCCGTGATGAAGGCTGGAAAGAAGTAAAAGTGGGCAGAATGTTTACGAGTGGATCATGCATTGACCCCAACGGGAAATCAGGCTGGATAAGACATTGCCAGTATGTGGCTCATTTGGGAAATAGCAAGGATTTTACCCAACAGATGGATAGCTTTATAGAATCCTATGGAAGGTTGGGGACATCGCCTGGTGTTTGTTTCTGATGGTGGAATTTGGATAAAAAATTGGATAGAACTTGCCTGCCGGCAGGCAGGGATGCCTTTCCCGAAGCAATATCTATATTAGATTATTACCATGTTTGCGAACACTTGCATCAATTTGCGAACATTACTTTTAGTGAGGAGGCTGCGCGAAAAAAATGGGTAACCAAACAAAAGGAACTTTTATTGGATGGTAAGGTAAAAAAAGTAATTGCCAATATACAAAAACAAGATAAAGAAAGTGAAGCGGCTATAGAGCTGATAAATTATTATACCAGTAATGAATACCGGATGGATTACAAAACGTATAAAAAGATAGGGGCAGGTATAATAGGCTCCGGAGCGATAGAATCTGCTCATCGAACAGTAGTTCAAAAACGAATGAAACAATCAGGGCAGAGGTGGACTAACACCGGCGCACAAAATATGCTCAACCTTCGGGTGCTTCAAATGAACGGACAATGGAGCAAAGTCGTTATGATGATAAAAAAAGCTGCTTAGATAGCCGCGACAATTTTAAATGCACCCAGGCAGCAGGATGCATTCCCTGGAATTTGTAACTTGCACACCTTCCACCTTATACCTTGAAACTTGTAACCTGCATCCATCCTATCTTTGCGTATGACCATTTACGAAGGTTACCGTTTCGTTTGCGAAGCATTATCTAATATATACGATCAACGGGAAGCCGGGAATATTGCGGTAATGGTAATGGAAAAAATTACCGGACTCGGGAAAATGGACCGTATGCTGCATAAAAATCAAATCTTAACGGAAGAGCAGGAAGCCCCGCTTACTCATTATACCGCATTACTGATACAACACCGGCCTGTGCAATATGTACTGGGTGAAGCATGGTTTTACGGTATACCGCTATATGTTGATGAAAATGTGTTGATCCCCCGTCCTGAAACGGAAGAGCTGGTAGAATGGGTGGTGAGGGATGAGAGGAGAAGGTTACAAGTTACAGGTTACAGGGAGCAGGTTACAGGTTACAGGTTACAGGGAGCAGGGGGCAGACCTGCTATATTGGATATAGGTACCGGCAGCGGTTGCATTGCCATTGCCTTAAAAAGAAACATTCCCGAAAGTGAAGTATATGCAATAGATATCAGCAACGAAGCTCTGGCGGTTGCCCGTAAAAACGCTCATAGCCAGCAGTGTCCTGTTCAGTTTTTTAATATGGATTTTTTAAATACCGGGCAAAGTAAAGGATTGCCACAACTTAACATTATAGTAAGCAACCCGCCTTATATCCCACAAAAGGATAAAGCAGATATGTATAAAAACGTGCTTGATTTTGAGCCCCATACGGCCTTATTTGTGGAAGACAATAACCCCTTAATTTTTTATTCGGCTATAGCGGATTTTGCCGTACAACATTTACAGCCCGATGGGTGCATCTATACCGAAATTCATGAAACGATGGGTGAAGCGGTAAAAAATATTTTTATCCAAAAAGGATTTACGCATATCATTGTGCGCAAAGACATGCAGGGGAAAGACCGTATGATAAAAGCTGCGAAAGCTAATTAGCGCTTACAGAAGCCACGGCTGTGGCGCCTAATTTTTTTGCGGTTTGCAGCACTTTATATACATCGCCCCAATGCCCGGCCGTGTCGGCATTTACCACTACGGAAGGCTTTTCGGGAGCTTTGGACAATACAAGCTGCAGCTCACTTTCCAGGTCATCTAATGAAATTCTTTTTTGACCAATATAAGCCTGGTTGTTTTTATCTATGGATACTACCACCGTTTGCTTTGATTGGGTATCGCTCTTCCCTCTGGGAGCCGACACTTTTATTACATTAGGGTTTGCCAGTGTAGATACAATAAGAAAGAATAACAACAATATAAACAATATATCGTTGAGCGCATCGGTATGCACCCTGGCACTATCCCTTAATTTTTTTCTCAGATTCATTGCTTCTTTTGTTGTTATGTAAGTGGGCAAGTTAAGCTACCCGGTTAAAAGCGGCATGTTTAATATTTTACACGCGATCAGCTATCAGCTATCAGCTATCAGCGAAAATCAACTTTCCAGACAGCGGTCTGACGACACTCCTTCGTTGTGTGCCGACCGCCACTATTTTCACATTATTTAGTTGGTTCCTGCAGCACATCTATAAATTCGGCGCTGGCGGATTCCATCTGGTTTACATTTTTATCAATTTGTGCATTCAGGTAATTATATCCTACATAGGCCAGCAGTCCTATGATCAATCCACTGGCTGAAGTGATCATTTTTGTATAAATACCGCCGGCGATGGTGTTGAGCGTATATTCACCCGTAGAGGAAATACCGTAAAATAACTGTACCATTCCTATAATGGTGCCCAAAAAGCCAAACATGGGCGCTATGCCCGCTATTAATGACAGCACCGAAATATTGCGTTCCATTTTATAAATTTCCAGCTTTCCTACATTTTCCATGCTTTTTTCAATGGCTTCAATAGGTTTGCCTATGCGTTGCAATCCCTTGTCAATCATCCTGGCTACAGGGTTAAACGTGTTTCGTGCCAGCGACCTTGCCGCTGTAACATTGCCGGTAACAATATGATCGCGGATGATGCTCATGAAGTTATAGTCTAACTTACCGGCATTACGAATAGCGATCAGGCGTTCAAAAAAGAAAAATATGGCAATTACCAATAGTAATGCAAGGGGCAGCATAATCCAGCCTCCCGCCAGCAGCAGTTCCCAAAGATTCATTTGGGTACCCGGCTCGGGGATACCATGCTGGCTGGCTAACGCTTTATTAAGAGAATCGGGAGCAAGCTGCAGGAAAAATAATCTCATATTATAGTATTATTGAAAGTGCGACAAATGTAATGACAAATAAACAAATTTATCACCCCGTTTGCCGAACGTGAAAATAGTGTGATTATTTTCTTTATAAGTAACCACCCCGGTCTATTAACAATTTATATAGAAAGCAAATAATCATGCGCCGGCCATCAGCTGCCGCGCTTCATACCGCAACGCATCCAGCACAATGCTATGCAACGAGGTTTTAGGATCGGCATCCAGCAGTTCCAGGATGCGTTTGCTCAAATCCATACCTGTGGCTGTTTCGGGCAGGGTATGCGCCAACTGGTGTAAAATAAAAATATTCTGTTCTTTAAGATTGGTTACAGCCTGCCATGCCTGGGCAGATACATATAATTGCTGTGAAAGATTGTATTCATATTCCTGTTTGATGCTTTCCACCAGCAGCACATGATAAGCCGACGCTTCCATATGGGCAGGCGAAAGTCTTGATATCAGGTTTTTCAGGGAGATGCGTTCGGCCAATATGGTGAGCCGCTCATAGGCCTGTAATTGCAGTGACGCATCGTAAGCGGGCTTTTTCCTTTCCTTTTTAACGCCTCTTGTTTCACGGAAATAGAATAAAAAATACACCCCCAGAACTCCCACAATAATTATGATAGCCAGAATGATGCTGCTGTTATTGTTCATGTTGCAAATTTGTACTGCTTATAAAACAAAAATAAGCGTATTGTGTTGTGTTAAAGAAAAGAAGAAATAAAAGTAAATCTTTTTAACTGCTATGAGCTTTCAACCGTCAGTGCTGTGAGGTGTCCGTTATCGCCTATCAGCCACCTCTCACAATTCACTACTCACCTCTCACTTTTCACGTCTTACCACTTACTACTTACTACTTACCACTCTAATAAACCATCTGATGTGTTTGTTTAACAATCCCCATTACAAAAACACTTTGAACGTGTCCTATATTCTCTGCTTCGCTTAATTTATTTACATGAAAATCATAATAAGCGTCCATATTCTCCACCATTACTTTCAGCATAAAATCGAAATCCCCTGAAATATTATAGCATTCTGTCACTTCCCGCATGTCCTGTATGGCCTTAATAAATTTAGCGCCTGCTGTTTTATTATGCTGTTTGAGCGATACATAACAAATTACGATTAGTCCTCTTTTTATTTTAGTATGATCGAGCAGGGTGGCATACTGGCGGATCACTCCCGCTTCTTCCATCCTTTTAATCCGTTCATGCACCGGTGTGGTGCTCAGGTGTATGGCATCCGAAACTTCACGTACCGTAATCCGGGCGTTTTGCTGCAGGAGCCGTAAAATGGCGATATCCTTATCATCTAATAAAGGAACCTGTACAGGCAGTTTTTCTTTTTGCTGCGTTTTTTTCATGCTACACTATATAAATATCCTTTAAAATTAGAAAAAACATATTTTTTTCCCAAATATGAGCCATGCGCTAATATTCTGTTCTATAAGCGTAGTTTTGCATCAATCATTATGGCATAAGCTAAAAACGTATTCATACATCATTAAATCATTCAACACATGTCAGCCGTTTCCAAATCCATTGATTTTTCATTGCCGAATAAGGTAAAAGATATCAGCCTTGCCGCATGGGGCCGTAAAGAAATTAAATTAGCTGAGGCAGAAATGCCGGGGCTTATGGCTATCCGTGAAGAATATCGAGCACAGCAGCCTTTAAAAGGCGCCCGTATAGCAGGATGCCTGCACATGACCATTCAAACCGCGGTATTAATAGAAACATTGATTGAACTGGGTGCGGAAGTAAAATGGAGCTCCTGCAATATTTTTTCAACACAGGATCATGCCGCCGCAGCTATAGCGGCAGCAGGTATTGGCGTATACGCATGGAAGGGACAAACCAACGAAGAGGCGGAATGGTGTATTGAACAAACCCTGTTTTTTGGCAGCGCCGACCGCCCGTTGAACATGATATTAGATGATGGCGGCGACCTGACGAATATTGTATTTGATAAATACCCTGAGCTTATTCAGCATGTAAGAGGACTGAGTGAAGAAACCACAACAGGCGTCCACCGTTTATATGAAAGGATGCAGAAAGGCACATTGCCTGTTCCTTCTATTAATGTAAATGATTCTGTTACCAAGTCGAAATTTGATAACAAGTACGGATGCAAGGAAAGCCTTGTGGATGCTATACGCCGTGCTACGGATGTGATGCTGGCGGGTAAGGTGGCCGTTGTGGGTGGTTATGGCGATGTGGGCAAGGGTTCCGCCGCTTCCTTATCGGGCGCGGGTTGCCGTGTGATCGTTACCGAAATTGATCCTATTTGTGCTTTGCAGGCTGCCATGGATGGCTATGAAGTGAAGAAAATGATTGATGCGGTAAAAGAAGCCGATATTATTGTTACTGCCAGCGGCTGCCGCGACCTGATAACAGGCGAGCATTTTAAATTAATGAAAGACAAAGCTATTGTTTGTAATATAGGGCATTTTGATATTGAGATTGATGTGGCCTGGCTAAATAAAAACTATGGCAGCACCAAAGACACCATCAAGCCGCAGGTTGACCTGTATACTATTGACGGCAAAGACATTATTTTATTAGCGGAAGGCAGGCTCGTAAACCTCGGATGCGCTACCGGTCATCCCAGCTTTGTGATGAGCAATTCTTTTAGTAACCAAACACTGGCTCAGATTGAGCTCTGGACGAACTACAAAAACTACGAAAACAAAGTATATGTGTTGCCCAAGCACCTCGATGAAAAAGTTGCCCGCCTGCACCTGAAAAAAATTGGTGTTGAGCTGGAAGAGCTTACCACAACGCAGGCTGAATATCTCGGTATTCCAAAAGAAGGCCCTTATAAAGCGGAACAGTACAGGTATTAGGAGGGAGGGTGTAAGGTATGAGGTGTGAGGTATAAGGTATAAGGTATGAGGTATAAGGTACTTCCACCTGATACCTGAGCGTTCACACCTCCTGTATCAGGCGCGCATGCTTCGGGCTGCTATATCTTCCATATAAACAGCATAATGACTTTCGTGATATACGCATTCGCCGTTCCGAATAAGCAATACCTGCGGTGATTCATGCCGTACACCCAGGTCTTCCGCTATCTTATTGGAAAGCGCGCGGTAAGTAATCAGGTCAATAAAATGAAAATCTATCTCCGGTGGTACAGGTCCTCTTTCCAGCCTGTTCTTTATCATAGAGCTGGTACCACAGCGGGTAGAATGTTTGTAGATTACCTGTGGATTTACTTTTGATTTCTCGAGCAACTCCGTTAACTGAGCTTCGGTGGTGAGCACATTCCAGTTCATAATTACAGATTTGAGATGCAGTGTTTGTTCCTTGCAAAGTGCAAAAAGAAACCAATGGCGCAAAGATAAGCACAAAAAAAATCCGGAGATCAATCCGCGCATTGAGCGTTTAATCTCCGGAAAGGAACTATGTTTCTAATTATAAAAACATTTTAGTAGCTGTCGTTCTGCACCAGGTATCCCGGCAGGTTGGATGCCCCGTCAATGGCATTTTGCGGGATCGGGAAGATCCTTTTCTTAGGATCTGAATTAGTTTTCTCCGTCCATGTGCCTTCGTATTTTCCAAAACGGATCATATCTGTGCGGCGAATATTTTCCCAATACAGTTCAAACCCTCTTTCACGATATAATAAATCTAAGTTCATTTCTGTTAAAGCCGGAGGAACTATTCTTGCCGTTCTGGCAGCACGAATGGTATTTACATCATTAAGCGCTGCGGCTTCGTTACCCGCGCCCTTACGCAATTGAGCCTCGGCACGCATCAGGTAAATATCAGCCAGGCGTAATATAACAATATCATGTTCACCAAAGTTTCTGCCACTCACGGATCCACGGCTGAATTCATATTTTTCTACCCGGTAGCCATTGTTATAGTTGCTGAAGTCCGAAAAGTTGATTTCCTCCGTAAAGAAAACCGGCAGGTCGGGCCTGTTGCGGGTATTATTGTACAGCTTGCCCACTTTCATATCTCCATTGGGACATGTTTCAAACGCACCTCCTGTTCTTATCAATCCATACTGTTGCCCCCTTAATATACCGCGGTCTATATGAAAATTGTTACCCGGAATACAGGTAATAGTGGTATCCAGGTTTCTTTTAAAAAACCGGCCATCCATGTCAGCCGGGTCGTTGGGCGCATAGGCCTGTTTCCAGGTTTGATAAAAATCAGATGTAATGCCTGGTCCGTCTGTTCCATTAGCTCCGGGGTATGCAGCCAGGGGAAACTGGTCACCAGAAAGAGAAAAATATGCCATACGGTTGTGCCCATTAAGATCTGCTCTCTGGTCAACTGCAAAAATCAACTCTTTATTGGTGTGATTGGCATCATCAAATATTTCAAAATATTCAGGTGACAATGCAAATTTCCCTGAATTAATGATCTGGTCGCAGTATTGAATCACCTTGTCCATATCATCAGTGGTAAAGCTGAAAGAAGAGGCATAAATATCGCGATATACAGCAGACTGCAGGTGCAACCTCGCGAGTAATCCCCATACCGCCTGTTTGGAAATTCTGCCGGGGCCCGTATCATCTCGCAGCAAAGGTTCAATAGCCAATAATTCCGATTTAATATATTCTATGGCATCATTACCTCTTAAGATCACAGAGTTGGTCTGGGGATCGTCTTTTTGAAATGCTATGCCAAATAAATCGAGGCAAAGCAGGTTGTAATAAGCACGCATTCCCCTGGCTTCAGCCAGGAACAATGGTGCATTAGGATCGGTACTGGACGGCAGCGCGGTAATTGCCAGTATGGCACGTGAAATGCCTTGTGTTAAGTTATTCCAAACATTTCTCACGTTGGGATCGGCACTGGTAGTTTCATGCCTGAGCAATGAAATGTAAATACCATTATCTCCCCAATCAGTACCCCCCCTGTAAGGCAATATTGCCTGATCAGTAGAAATTTGCTGCAAAGCAAAATACTGTGTGTGCTGAAATAATCCCGGTAAAATCGCATATACTGGAGCGATCAACCCTTCGGTTACTTCTTTTTCGGTAGAACCGGTACTGGAAGTTTCATCCAGCACCTGTTCATGCAGCTTGGTGCAACTGCCAGCAAGACTTGCTACAGTATATAATGACAGTATATAAAATATCTTCTTAACCATAACAATCAGATTTTAGAATGATAGATTTAATCCAAAAATTATTGACCGCGCTTTCGGGTAATTCAGGTAGTCAATACCATAAGAAAGTGCTCCGTCAATAGACCTGTCTGCATTGATTTCCGGATCATAACCATCATATTTGGTAATTACAAAAAGGTTTTGGGCAGTTACAGAAATGCGCAAATTGGAAACCCAGTTTTTTACGCCCAGTTTGTCGGTATTAAAATTATAGGCCAATACTGCATTGTTCAGTCTCAAATATCCTCCGTCTTTCAGGTACCTTGTACTGATGCTTGCAGCATTATTGATAGACTCGTTGGGATACTGTGTGGCCTCAGTTGTTGTGTTTAAATTTTTTGCAATTCTGGCCCTGTAAAAATTACCGGTGGCCGTGTTATCATAAATTTTATTGCCGCTTACGCCATTAAAGTTTACACTAAGATCAAAGCCTTTGTAATTAACGTTACCCCAAAATCCATATACCGATTTTGGTACTGCTGATCCGGCAGAGATACGATCCTTGGGCGTAATAATACCATCTTTGTCTGTATCAGCGTACTGGCTTGTTCCGTCGCTGCCGATCCCGGTAAATTCAAGCATATAGAAAGTACCGATAGGCTGACCATTGACATAGCCATTGATAGTGGCGCTGGTTAACCCTGAACCACTGGCAGAGCCTGAGAATATTACCTGGTAAGGAGATCCGCTAACCCTGTTTTTAATAAATGCGGCATTTCCACCGATGCCGAAACCAAGATTAGGGGATATTTTTTTTCTGTAGGCCAGATCGAGCTCAATACCACTGTTTTTAATAGACATGCCGGGGATATTGGCGTAATATGTGGCGCTTGGCTGAACAGGATCCTGCGGAGGAATAGAAAGTAGGATGTTATCTGAAATTTTTTCAAATACGTCTATCGCACCGGTAAGCGCTCCATTCAGCAAGCCGAAATCAAGCCCCACGTTTGTGGTTTTGGAAGATTCCCACCGCAGATCGGGATTTGCCAGGCGGGAATAAAACGTACCCGGAGGGTAGCTCCCTGTAGGATACAGGGGATAGCTTACCGAAGCGTTCACTTCGGTTCTGAAAAGAGGTTGGGTAAGTTTAGGACCAATTTCCTGGTTACCGGTTATACCCCAGCCTCCTCTTAATTTAAGTACATTAAAAGCGGAGTTTTGCATAAACGATTCTTCAGCAATATTCCATCCTAAAGAAAAGGAAGGGAAATAACCATACCTGTTGTTTTCCCCGAATTTGGTTGACCCATCCATTCTGAAGTTTACCGTTACCAGGTATTTGTTGTCGAACCCATAATTAATACGGGCAAAATAAGACTGAATTTCGTTGATATTGGCGTTACCATAAGGGCGGTTATTAGCCATGGTTAATTCCTGCCCGATACCAGGATTGTATATGGGATCCAGGTCGTTAAGCGGCAGCTTGTTAATGCTTGATCCCCTGAACTGGTACAGGATATTCTGATAAGAATGACCTGCCAGCGCAGCAATACTGTGATAACCAATATCGGTGGTATAGTTAAGATAATTTTCGATGATCTTGTTACGCACCAGTGTTGACTGTGTTTCGAATCTTCCATCACGCTGCGGTACCTCATTGGCGTAATTAACATAATCGCGGGTGCCGGTTGCGTTATCAATACCAAAATTCAGCTTATAGGTAAGTCCTTTTATAATTCTTAAAGTAGGTGTAATATTCCCCAGCACACGATTGATGCTGGCAACATCTTTATACAGTTCGAGTTCAAGCAGCGGATTGCTAACGTTCTCAAATTTTGCCGGGTTGCCGTCTGCATCGCGTGCCGGTAATGTTGGGTTATTGGAAATAGCACTTCCGATCATACCATCAATGGGTGGCCTGCGGTTGCCGGTATTGCTTGCAGTAAGGTTGATATCAATGGAAAGGCGATCATCCCATAATTTTTGGGTAGCGTTAAAACGACCGGTATACCTTTTCAAATTGCTGCCTTTCAAAATACCATCCTGGTTTAACGCATTTAAAGAAGCGTAATATACCAGCTTGCTGGTGCCTCCGCTTAAGGTAAGGTTATTATCATAAGTGTTAGCGGTTCGGAAAATTTCATCCTGCCAGTCAGTAGAAGCACCGAAATCTTCCAAAGTACCCCCTGCGGCTACTACCTCCTTTTTAAACTCTTCAGTTGAAAATATAGGCAGTTTGTTGGCCGGGCTGGCAATGCCTACAGCAGTGGAATAATTGAGTGCAGAAGTACCCGCCTTGCCACGCTTTGTAGTAACAAGTACTACGCCGTTTGCACCACGGGAACCATAAATAGCAGTAGCTGATGCATCTTTCAGCACATCCATTGATTCAATATCCTGCGGATTTAAAAAGTTGAGGGGGTCACCGCTACCGGTTCCGGCATTGTCGAGTGGCACACCATCTATTACAAAAAGAGGGGAACTGCCGCTTCTAACGGTACCGGACCCGCGAATAACGATATTCACGCCTGCACCGGGCTCACCACTGGATGATGTTATATTCACGCCGGCAACCTTTCCCTGCAATAACTGCTGGGGGTTGTTTACAATCCCTTTGTTAAAAGCCTCGGCTTTTACAGATTTTACGGATCCGGTTACATCTCTTTTACGTTGGGTGCCATAACCTACCACTACCACGTCTTCAAGGCTTTGAGCAGCTACTTTTAGCACAGCAGCCAGTTGTAAGCCGGAAGCCCCTACGGTACCCGTAAGCGTTTCAATACCATAGCCTACATAGCTTACCGTAAAAGTATAGCTGCCATTGGCAAGGCCTGAAAAAATAAATACCCCTTCCTCATTGGAGGTAACGGTTGTTTTTGATTTACTGGAGGAATGCTCTGCTGTAACAGAAGCGCCGGCAACGATATCGCCGGTTTCTGTTTTAACGGTTCCGGTAACGCTTCCCTGGGCTTGCGCCGAAAGATGCAGATACGATGGTAATAACAATACCATTAACCATAGCAATCGTTGTCTCATACGCGTAGTTAATTTTGGGTTGTATAAAATATATTGCAGGTAAACATAGTACTATAATTTTACTTAAACATACCCCGGCCAGTGCAAACGTTTGAAATTTTTTCCGGTATAACCATGCTATCTGCCTTCTATAGCTTACATACAGACAAACTGCAGCAGGAAAATGATGCATCTCAGTAGCAAGTGGTGAGTGGTGAGTGGGAAGTGGGAAGTGGGAAGTGGTTGCAGGTTGCAGGTTGCAGGTCGCAAGGTACAAGGTACAAGTTCAATCCTCCCTACAACCTGCGACCGGAGATTAGTGGAGAGTGGCTTGCCTGTTTCAAGTTACAGTTACAGGTTACAGGATGGAAGTTATAAGGGTGCCGTTCCCTTGAAACCTGTAACCTGAAACTTGCACACCCTGAAACTTGCAACCTGCAACCTCCCCCTACCCGCCGAGCGCGTCCATCGCTTTTTTTACGCTGCCATGCTGCAGCAAAATGGCTTTGGCATTATCATAGTCTTTCAGCCCGGCTTTTTCCATCAATATTTTTACCGCCCGGTCGGTGATCTTATCATTGATCAGCAATACATTTACCATGCTGTTGTCTTCCACCCTGCCCAGGCGTATCATAGTAGTGGTGCTGATCATATCAAAGATCATTTTTTGTGCCGTACCGCATTTCATCCGGGTGCTGCCCGTAACGAACTCGGGGCCGGTGATCACTTCCACCGGCAGTTCTGATGCCGCTGCAATGGGCGACCCGGGATTACTTACTATACAGCCGGTAGTTACGCCTGCAGAGCGGCATTGTTTTAAAGCTGCCAGCACAAAAGGGGTTGTGCCGCTGGCGGAAATACCCACCACTATATCTTTATCCGAAATAGCATATGCTTTCAGGGCATCCCACCCCGCTTCCGTATCATCTTCCTTTTCTTCAGGCGCTTCAATAAGATGTTCCACACCACCGGCCAATATCACGTTTACCATGCCTTTTGGAATACCATAAGTGGTAGGCAATTCAATAGCGTCTAATACCGAAAGGCGTCCGCCGCTACCGGCGCCTAAGTAAAACATCCTGCCGCCAGCCTCTAATTTTTCTGCAATGGCGGTGATCAGCCTATTAAGCTGCGGCAATGCTTTTTCTATTGCCGGCGCTACCTTTTTATCTTCGTTATTGATGTGAGCGGTAAGCGCTTCTACGGTCATTTTTTCAAGGTGCCGGTACAAAGAGGGCTGTTCTGTAATTCGTATCATAGTAGTGTTAAGAGCAATTAAATGATGGCTGATACCCATTGGCCATATGGCTGTTTATTAAAATAGCTCAGGCTGCTGATTATCCTCAGGCTTCCTTTTTTCCCATTCCATTTCCGTGCTTTTCGTAAAATCGGCAAGCCTGGCGCCAACGGCTTTCCAGCCCATTACTTCCACCATTTTGTTCACCTTAATTTTGGCTTTTCTGATCTGGGCGCCCTTTCCACTCTGCATTACCAGCACAGGTGAGGCTTCTGTAGTAACCGCTTCCAGCAGGTTTCCTTCTCCTTCCTTTATAAAGAAAAATTTATTACGCAGCGTAGTGGTCTCAATCTTAAATCTTTTGATATTGTATTGCAGCTTTTCTTTATCAAGGTACACGGCTGTTACTACTTTTTCAGGATCAAATTTTTCAATCAGCACTACCTTGTCCCCGTCAAAGCGCTGGCTCAGCTCCGTATCAGAAATTTCATAGTTACCATTATTGTAAATGATCAGTAACCGGTCTTCACTATCGAACATCCCCAGGTATTGCCCTTTTTCTTCCGCGTTAAGCCTTCCAAAGGTATCATCAAACCATAGCTTTCTTCCACTCAGTGTTGAGCGCCCGGCTTCCTTGAACTTCACAGATTTAACAGGATATTTTGTTACCTGGTTACCCATGCTGCCCCTGCCTTTGATCTCTAATTCTTCAAAATAAAATTCGAGCTCCTTATTGCGGGCAGTTGACGAAGGGCTGAGCATAATCTTAACAGCTTCCGCTTCACCATTGGGATTAACAGAAAAATAATGCACTTTACTTTTGTCTGATCCTTTGGTCAGGTCATACTCCTTATCACGGGTAATGCTGGTAACGTTAAACCGTTTGGCGTAGCTGATCCCCGTTTTCCCATCCATGTAGATCATATTATAAGTAGTACGCTCATCATTTTTCTTAAAAACGGCAACATGCAGAATGTCTTTCCCGATAAACACTTTATCCGCTACCTTCACCACCTTCATTTTACCGGCTTTGGTAAAGGCTATAATATCATCTAAGTCTGAGCAATCATCTACAAATTCATCCTTCTTTAACCCTGTGCCTATAAATCCTTCTGAACGGTTTACATATAATTTGGCATTGGCAATGGCTACCTGCTTGGCCTGTATAGACTCAAACAGCCTGATTTCCGTTTTGCGTTCCCTGCCTTTACCGTATTTTTTTAAAAGGTTATCATAGTAGGCTACAGCAAAGTCTACCAGATTCTCCAGGTCGTATTTTACCTGTTTGATCTCTTTATCAATGTTCCTGATCTGCGCATTCAGCTCATCAATATCCAGTTTATAAATTCTGCGTACCGGTTTCTCCGTCAGTTTAACAATGTCTTCTTTAGATATTTCCTTTTTCAATTGTTTTTTAAAAGGAACAAATGCTTTATCAATAGCCATTAATACCTTTTCCCAGGTTTCATGCTTTTTTTCTAATTCTTTATATATTTTTTCTTCAAAGAATATTTTTTCGAGTGAAGTATAATGCCATTTTTCCTGCAATTCCGCCAGCTTAATTTCCAGTTCCTTTTTCAGCAACTCTTTGGTTAAGTCGGCTGATGAACGGAGCAGGTCGTGTACGGTTATGAAACGCGGCTTTTGTTCAGCGATCACGCAGGCATTCGGTGAAATGCTTACCTCACAGTCGGTAAACGCATACAATGCATCAATGGTTATATCAGTGGAGATACCGGGGGCGAGGTCAACATGCACTTCCACATTGGCGGCCGTATTGTCGGTAACCTTTTTTATTTTAATCTTTCCCTGGTCATTCGCTTTCACAATGGAATCCATCAGCTGCGCGGTAGTTACACCATAGGGCACATCGCGTATGACCAGCGTTTTTTTATCTAATTCCTCAATGTGTGCACGCACTTTTACCTTCCCCCCCCTTTTACCTTCATTATAATTCGTTGCATCAATCATTCCGCCGGTTTGAAAATCGGGGAATAATTCAAATTTTTTGCCGCGTAAATGTTTGATAGCCGCTTCAATGATCTCGCAAAAATTATGTGGTAATATTTTGGTTGATAAACCAACCGCTATGCCTTCCGCTCCCTGGGCCAGCAGCAAAGGAAACTTCATAGGAAGCGTTACCGGTTCATTTTTTCTTCCGTCATAGCTGAGCTGCCATTCAGTGATTTTGGCGTTAAAAGCCACTTCCAGCGCAAATTTGCTTAACCGGGCTTCAATATAGCGGGCCGCGGCTGCATCATCGCCTGTGCGCACATCACCCCAGTTGCCCTGCGTTTCAATGAGCAGGTCTTTTTGTCCCATATTTACAAGCGCATCACCAATAGAAGCATCTCCATGCGGATGGTATTGCATGGATTGCCCGATAATGTTAGCTACCTTATTAAACCGCCCGTCATCCATTTCCTTCATGGCATGAAGGATGCGGCGCTGTACCGGCTTCAGCCCGTCTTCAATTGCCGGAACAGCCCTTTCCAGGATAACATAGGAGGCATAATCGAGGAACCATGTTTTATATTGGCCATGAATGCCGGATTCATTTCCTAAAAAATTGTCTTTACTCATATAAATATTTCCACAACCTTATGTTATGGGATAATAAACTGTTTTTTAATAATGCTATCACCGGAATATCCGTATTACTATTTACTGTCTTCCTGCTTTCCTATTAGGCCAAGGTGCGTAAACTTAAAACCCGTGAAATACTTTAATCCATAGCCAAATGTCCTGTCCATGCAGGAATGCCCGAATAATATGATACCGGTAACCTGTAAAGTCCAGCTACCGGGTAACCAGCCTGCAATAAAAAATATAGCGGCAATACCTTTATGATGAAAAAGGTTATACGAAATGGCGCCGGCCCTGTTACCCGCGGCATATCCCAGCATGCTGATATCCGGCCCCAAAAACAGCAACAGGTATATCCACCATTGTACCTGCATATCGTATAAGGCATATATGCTCAGTGCAAATAAAGCCAGCTCTTCCCATTTTAAAATGAATTTCATCTTATTCATTTACCTGTTCTGTAATACCGGCTTTGCGCCTGATCTCAAAATCTTTCATATTCTTTAATGCACCCTGTATCTCATATTCTCCGCCTGCTATTATTAACTTCAGCCTCCACAACAGGTACGCGTCACCGGTAGTATGCTTGTTTTTTGATAAAAACTGGGCGATGAGCTTACCTGCCTTTTGCCAGTCCTTTGTAATGAAACTTTTCAGATCCGCGTCATAAAAATCATAATCATACTGCACTAACTTTTTTCCGCCTTCCAGTATACGTACCCCTTTATTTTCATTGCAAAGCCTTATCCATTCATCGGGATCAACTTCAAATTCGCTTAATGTAATGGGGCGCGCCAGCTTTTTTGCTTTTAAAAATTCTTTCGGGGGAATGGTGTGCAGCCAGGAAGGATAAAAAATATTTCCTTTTTCGTTGAAAAAGGGAAGGTTATTCAGATAAAGGATGAACACCCTGCCCTGGAATTCTTTTAGAAAATGCAGCAGCCAGTAGTAACCGCTCACATCATGCTTATTCTGCGCGGCCCAAATCCATACTATCTCTCCCGGATTACGGCGCAATTCCCCCACCAGCTCTGCTATGGTTTTATAATCGTCTACAGAACCATCTTCCGTTTTCCCGTCATAATCGCCGCCGGCCAATACCTGCATCCACCAGGTCTTTCGTGCTGCTATACCTTCGCCAATATATATGTTAGCTAAAGGACCAACCGCATAATCATCTTTTATCTGTACCACTTCACCCTGAAGGGTTTCGTCCAGTTCAATGGCCTTTGTTAAAACGGCGGTGTCTGCTTCATTAAAAACAATGTGTATCATGTAACTGTTTTGGAATTAAACCTATTGTTATATTAATGATCATTATGCTGTATCTCATCGTAAGAAGTGAAACGGGAGAACTTCACGCGGAAATCCGACACTTCTTACCCGGCTTTCACATCCTCTGCAATATCTATTTCTACCCGCAAATTATCAATAATAAACTCCTGCCTGTCCTGTGTGTTTTTGCCCATATAATATTCCAGCAGCTGCTGCAAATGCGTTTCGGGCATCACCATTACCGGCTGCTTGCGCATATCCGAGCTGATAAACCGCCCAAATTCATCCGGTGAAATTTCACCCAGCCCCTTGAACCTCGTAATCTCGGGTTTAGCCCCTAATTTTTTAACAGCAGCCTGCTTCTCCGTTTCATCATAACAATAAATTGTTTCCTGTTTGTTACGTACCCTGAACAGGGGCGTTTCAAGAATGTATACATGCCCGTTCTTTACCAGGTCGGGAAAGAACTGTAAAAAGAAGGTAAGCAGCAGCAGCCTGATGTGCATGCCATCCACATCGGCATCTGTTGCCACTACTATATTATTGTATCTTAACCCTTCAATACCGTCTTCAATATTTAAAGCGTGCTGCAACAGGTTAAACTCTTCATTTTCATATACCACTTTTTTAGTGAGCCCGTAACAGTTCAGGGGTTTACCCCTCAGGCTGAATACGGCCTGCGTTTCCACATCGCGGGCCTTGGTAATGGAGCCACTTGCCGAATCGCCTTCCGTAATAAAAATAGTGCTTTCTAACTGGCGCTCATGAAAGGCTTCCCTGCTCTTATTATTTGGCGGATCATCGTTGAAATGGATACGGCAATCGCGCAGCTTGCGATTGTGCAGGTTGGCTTTTTTTGCTCTTTCGTTAGCTAATTTCTTTATGCCCGCTAATTCTTTGCGCTCCCGCTCACTTTGCTCAATCCGCTTTTTTAAGGCTTCAGCCACCGCCTGGTTTTTATGCAAAAAATTATCCAGCTCCTTGGAAAGGAATTCATGCACGAAATTCTTCATGCTCATGCCGCCTTCCTGCATGTACTGGGAGCCCAGCTTGGTTTTGGTTTGACTTTCAAATACGGGTTCAACCACCCTTACCGCCACGGCAGCCACGATGCTTTGACGGATATCGGTAAAATCGTAATCCTTTTTAAAAAAATCACGCACCACTTTTACAAAGGCTTCGCGGAAGGCCTGGTGATGGGTTCCGCCCTGTGTGGTGAACTGTCCGTTTACAAAACTGAATATCTCTTCGCCGTAATCGTTATTGTGCGTTATAGCCAGCTCAATATCTTCACCTTTGAGATGTATAATGGGATAACGGATCTCATCGGTATTCGTTTTGCGCTGCAGCAGATCCAGCAATCCATTTTTGCTGACATACTTTTTACCATTGAATGTTATTATCAAACCGGCATTCAGGTAACAGTAGTTCCATAACAGGTTGTCAATATATTCCGGCTGAAAATGGAAGTTGCGGAATACGGTTTCATCAGGAATAAAGGTTACCAGCGTACCATTGGTTTCATCCGTTTTCGATTCTTTATATTCCTTTACCAATATGCCCTTTTCAAACTCCGCCGTTTTTTGTTTGCCTTCCCTTATCGCCATCACCTTAAAATAATTACTCAGTGCATTCACCGCTTTGGTTCCCACACCGTTTAAGCCCACCGATTTCTGAAAAGCTTTGCTATCGTACTTGGCGCCGGTATTGATCTTGCTCACTACGTCTACTACCTTACCTAACGGGATGCCTCTTCCAAAGTCGCGAACCGTAACCGTTTTCCCTTCCACCACAATGTCTACCTGCTTTCCATATCCCATCATATGCTCGTCAATGCAATTATCCAGCACCTCTTTCAGCAACACATAGATGCCATCATCGGGGCTGCTGCCATCGCCCAGCTTTCCAATATACATTCCGGGACGTAACCGGATATGTTCGCGCCAGTCTAACGATCTTATCGAATCTTCTGTGTAGTCAAACAGGTTTTGTTTTGCTTCAGCCATATATTATTTCTATATTCAGCGTATGAGAAACGGGCAAAGGTATACTAATTATTTTAGTAATTACAGGACGCCGCAAATATAATAAAACGAAATCAGAAGCCCCCAGGCAGAATATGCACGCCTGTGTATAACCCGTCGGATATTAGCCTTCAGCAATCAGCTATCAGGTTTTACAGGCCAATACTTCTCATCCTACATACTATCTTCTCACCCTATACCCTATACCTCACACCTTATACCTGACGCCTCATACCTCATATCCGGAGACTGACAACTAACTTCTACGCTTCTGTTAATATACCTTAACATAGTGCTGTTATATTTTTTGGCATAGTAGTTGTTTTGATAGCGTATCCCTCCTGATTTTTATATCCCCTGGAATAAGATAAAGTTGTAACCAATTACAAAATCAATAAATTCCAGCGTTATGAAAAAAGCAAGGCTCACATTGACGGCATTAAGTATTGTTGCCGCAGGATTATTCGCGTTTAACGTGTTTACAAACGGTTCAGTTAAGGGTACAGTTAGCCCGGCGGATGCTGCTGTTAGAGCATGGGCCATTTCAGGCACAGATACGCTCAAAGCAGATATTGCAAACGGCGCGTTTGAAATTACTGATGCCAAGCCAGGAACCTATAAGGTAATCATCGAAGCTAACGCTCCCTACAAAAACGCATCTAAAGAGGGTGTGGAAGTGAAGGAAGGAGAAGCAACAGACATCGGTGAAATTACTTTAGAACAGTAGTAACAAATTACTAATTCCATTTATTGCAGGATGTATTAGTAGTTTAGGCTGCAAAAATTAAATTACAGGAGCGGTATGCGTATGCATACCGCTTTTGCATTTATTATTGCCTGTATTATCATTACTGCGGGTGAGGGTTACACATCTTCTTCTTTACTGTTCTTTAAAGCGGTACCGGCATGCCGCTTTGTTCCACTTTCTTCTTAATAACCACATTACTTTACGAAAAGCAGGATAAATATTTCATAAACCATGAAAAAGAAAAAATGTGATCTATAGATTATATTTGACCGGTATTTAAAAAATCTTAAAATAACGCTACCTAAAACAAAGCAAATGAAAAAATTAATTGCTATTATCGCCATCGGCATTATTGCAGGCACAGTTATTTCAGCCACAAACAAAGAACAGAAAATGCTCAGACACGTTGTTTTATTTAAATTTAAAGATGACGCTACTGCCCTGCAGGTAAAAGAAGTAGAGGATGCATTCAGGGCGCTGCCATCAAAAATCAAAGAAATTAAAGCTTTAGAATGGGGCACCAACAACAGCCCGGAAAACCTTGCGCAGGGATTTACACATTGCTTTTTTGTTAGCTTTAAAAGTGAGGAAGACAGGGCAGTATACCTTCCGCATGCTGCGCACAAGGCATTTGTAGACGTGCTGACACCTCACTTAGACAAGGTTTTGGTAATAGACTACTGGGCAAAAAACTAAACGGGTTATTATTTAATACGCTGCTTAAATGAATATAGAAAATAATAAAAATGAAGACGCCCTGAAACTGGCATTAAGCCAGGTAAAGCAGGAGCGTGAGATAATTTATGCAGGCGGCGGCAAAAAAGCAATACAAAAGCAAAAAGAAAAGAACAAACTGCTTGCACGGGAACGTATTGAATATTTGACGGACACCGGCACACCTTTTGTAGAAATTGGTGTTTTTGCCGGCTATGAAATGTATGAAGCATACGGTGGCTGCCCTGCAGGCGGAACGGTTGCCGGCATTGGTTATGTAAGCGGAAAGCAATGCGTAATTGTAGCCAATGATCAAACCGTAAAAGCCGGTGCGTGGTTTCCGGTTACCGGTAAAAAAAATCTGCGCATGCAGGAAATTGCCATGGAAAATAATCTCCCGGTCATTTACCTGGTAGACAGTGCCGGCGTTTTTTTGCCCATGCAGGATGAAATTTTTCCGGATAAAGAACATTTTGGCCGGATATTTCGCAATAATGCACGCATGAGCGCTATGGGTATTACCCAGATTGCCGCGGTAATGGGCGCCTGTGTGGCAGGTGGCGCCTACCTTCCCGTAATGAGCGATGAAACGCTGATCGTAAAAAACCAGGGCTCTATTTTTCTTGCCGGACCTTACTTAGTGAAAGCCGCCATTGGGGAGGAGGTAGATGCGGAAAGTTTGGGCGGCGCGGTAACACATACCGAAATTAGCGGTATAGCCGACTATAAATTCGATACCGAACAGCAATGCTTAGATGAAATAAAAAAGATATGCGCTAAGCTCGGCACAAAAGAAACGGCAGGATTCAACAGGATAAAAAGCAAAGCCCCAAAAAAAGATCCCGCAGCCATATATGGCATTCTGCCTTCAGATGCAACAAAGCCATATGATATGCTCGACATTATAGAAAGCATAACAGATAATTCGGAGTTTGACCAGTACAAACGCGATTACGGTCAAACGATCTTATGTGGTTATGCCCGCATTGAAGGATGGGCAGTTGGCATAGTGGCCAACCAGCGTAAAATAATTAAGAACAAACGGGGTGAAATGCAGATGGGTGGCGTTATTTATAACGACAGCGCGGATAAGGCTGCCCGTTTTATCATGAATTGCAATCAAAAAAATATTCCCCTGGTTTTTTTGCAGGATGTAACGGGGTTTATGGTGGGCAGCCGCAGCGAACATTCGGGCATTATTAAAGACGGCGCTAAAATGGTGAATGCCGTAGCCAATTCTGTTGTACCCAAAATAACGATCATTATTGGCAACTCATACGGAGCCGGCAATTACGCCATGTGCGGCAAAGCTTATGATCCCCGCTTTATTTATGCATGGCCCTCTGCAAAAATAGCGGTAATGGGCGGCGAGCAGGCCGCTCAAACCTTATTGCAAATACAGGTGAATGCCCTGAAAGCAAAAGGAGAAACCATTGATCCCGCAGCAGAGAAAAAATTATTAGATGACATAAAAAACCGCTACGAAAAGCAAACTACCCCGTTTTATGCCGCCGCACGGTTATGGGTAGACGATATCATTGATCCGGCAGATACCCGTAAACTAATTGCAGAAGGGATAGCCGCGGCCAATCATAAAAAAACAACAGACAGCTTTAGCACCGGTGTTTTTCAGGTGTGAGGTATGGGGTATGAGGTATAAGGTGTGGGGTATAGGGGGTGAGGTGTGAGGTAGCAGGTATGAGGTAGCAGTTAGTTTTAAACAATCAATCAAGTCAAATGACAATTTCTATATACCAGGCAGATGCCTTTACACAACATATCTTTGGAGGAAATCCCGCCGCCGTATGCCCCTTGGAAGAATGGCTGCCGGACGCTCTCATGCAAAATATAGCGCTGGAAAACAATCTTGCCGAAACGGCATTTATTGTTCCTGAAAATGACGGATACTACATTCGATGGTTTACGCCGGCAGTTGAAGTAGATCTTTGCGGACACGCCACACTGGCGGCTGCGCATGTTTTTTTCACCCATCTAAATTACCCGGGAAAAGAGATCAGCTTTCATTCAAGAAGTGGACTGCTAAAAGTTACACGGCAAAAAAACGGGCAGCTTACTTTGGATTTTCCGGCAGACCGTTTTGAAAGCGTAACCGATATACCTGCAGCCATTGGCGAAGGCCTGGGGATAACGGTAAATGAAGTATACAAAGGTAAGTTTGATTACATGGTGGTGGTAAACGACCAGCAAACAATTGAACAATTACAGCCCGATTTTAAAATTTTAGCTACCCTTAAAAGCCGTGGCGTACTGGCAACGGCCCGTGGCAATGAAGCAGATTTTGTTTCGCGCTGTTTCTTTCCGCAAAGCGGAATTGATGAAGACCCGGTTACAGGATCGGCGCATACTTTGCTTACACCTTACTGGGCAGGCGTATTGGGCAAAAATACGCTCAAAGCCATACAACTGTCTGCAAGAAAGGGATATTTGGATTGTGAACTATCGGGCGACAGGGTATTAATGAGCGGCTATGCCGTTACGTATATGAAAGGAGAAATAATAGCATAAAATCCGAAGTATTTAAATTCGAATTTCGAAATTTAATACTTCGGACTTCCGGCAACAACTATGACTCAATCAACACTGATCATTTATACCGATGGCGCGGCAAGAGGAAACCCCGGACGGGGAGGGTATGGCGCTGTTCTAAAATGGGGCGCCGCTGAAAAAGAGCTATCGCAGGGCTACCGGCTCACTACCAATAACCGTATGGAACTGATGGCAGTGATTGCGGCGCTGGAAGCATTAACCAAAAACAACATGCCCGTTACCATTTATTCCGACAGCCAGTACGTGGTGAGAGCCGTAAAAGAAGGCTGGCTTAAAAAATGGATCGCAACCGATTTTAAAGGCGGCAAAAAAAATAAAGATCTCTGGAAGCGTTATTACCAGCTTTCACAAAAACATAGTATACAATTTGTATGGGTAAAAGGCCATGCAGATAATCCTTACAATAATCGTTGTGATGAACTGGCTACAGCAGCGGCAGACGGCAAAAACCTGTTAATAGATGATATGTATGAAAATGGAATCAATGACTGATTATAATCAAATTAATAAATTATGTATAAGCTCACGGGCAAAGTACAGCACTATGCATGGGGTGGAACAACATATATACCACAACTGTTAGGTATAAATAATAGCACGCAGCAACCCTATGCCGAATACTGGATGGGTGCACACGCCAGCGCGCCTTCCCTTGTTGAGCAAAATGCAAATCACCACATCGCCTTAAATGAACTGATCGGGAATAACCCTGCACAATGGTTGGGCGAAAAAACTGCCGCCCGGTTTGGCGGATTACCCTACCTGTTTAAAGTATTGGATGTAAAGGATATGCTTTCTATACAGGTACATCCTTCCAAAACAGAAGCGGAAAAAGGTTTTGCCAGGGAAAATGAAGCAGGTGTTGCGCTTAACGCACCACACCGCAATTATAAAGACGATAACCACAAACCCGAAGTAATGCTGGCATTAAGCGATTTTTGGTTATTGCATGGCTTTAAAGAAAGCGCATTGCTCCTCCAAACCCTCCGGGAAACGGAAGCTTTTCAAACCCTGCTGCCTGTATTTGAAAAGGAAGGTCATTATGGATTGTATAAACAGGTAATGGAGCTACCGCAGGCCGCCGTAGATAACCTGCTCAGCCCTTTACTTCAAGAAGCTGAACCTTTATATAAAGTCGGCCGGTTATCAAAATCCGGCCCGGCATACTGGGCATGTAAAACATTAGCCGCTAATAACGGTAACTATAACAATATAGACCGCGGGATATTTTCCATTTATTTTTTTAACATCGTACAGTTGCACCCCGGGCAGGCCATATTCCAGGGGGCAGGCGTGCCTCATGCCTACTTAGAAGGGCAGAATATTGAGCTGATGTCTAATTCTGATAATGTACTGCGCGGCGGATTAACGCTTAAGCATATAGATGTGCCTGAACTCTTAAAACATACTTTGTTCGAAGGTATTATCCCGCAGGTCATGAATGGAGAAAAAAACGGGGCGGAAACCGTGTATCATTGCCCTGTACCGGATTTTGAAGTAAGTAACATTACGGTTAACAAGCTGTCTGCATACCGGCATACCGCTTTTTCGGTAGAAATATTATTGATTACAGAAGGCGAGGCTGAGATCACAACCCCTGTACAAACACTTCACGTAAAAAAAGGAGAAGCTGTGCTGGTAGGCGCTTCCGAAACCTATACCATAGGCGCCGGCACAAAGGCGGTATTATATAAAGCGGGCGTACCGGAGCAGGATGCAATCATAAACAACAAACCATAAACTACAGACTAAAAATCCGAAGCCGGGAATTCGAAATCCAGGGGAAATACAAAGCACCAAATAGCAAATAACAAGCACCAAATAAATTAAAAAATCCGAAGCCGGTAATCCGAAATCCGAATATAAAGCATCAAGAAACCAAATGACAAAAACCATAGAAAATTCAAAATTCAAATCCGAAGACAGAAATCCGCAATCCGAAGCGAAATGCAACCATAAACTGTAAATTAAAAAGCCCCGAGGAGGCTGTTAGCTATGAGCAGAAAAGGAGTATTCAGCCTGTCGTTAGTAGTTACTCACCTGATTGCTGATTACCGGAATACCATTTAACCCGCCGGGTCTATCTCTATATCATATTTATCTAAAAGTCCCGGAATGCCGGAAAGTGAGAACCTGGCTTTTTTAATACGGTTTACTTCCGGGTTAATGGAATAATGGAAAGAACTGCGGAAGTCGGCTTTCTCCAGTATGCTGTTCTCGAACTTCGCATCGGTAAGGTCGCATTTATCAAAAACAGATTGGGTTAAATCGCATTCTGTAAAATCCACTTCTTTGAGCTGTGTATTTTTAAAAAGCGTTTTTTTGATCTTGGTCTTATAAAAAGAAGAATGACTGAGATTACAATTATCAAAGCTGAATGATAAGCCAAACTGGCTGCAGTTTTCAAAATGAAGGCCCAGCATTTTGCAGTCGGTGAATTGTATATCCCTGAATGCGGTTGTTGCAAGGTGTGCCATACTCAGGTTACAGCCTTTAAATGCGCATTCCAAAAAGCGTATATCGTTAAGCCCGGCGTTGGAAAAATCGCAGCCAGTAAAACTACAGTTTTCATATTCGCCTTTAGCCAATGCTTGTTGTGTAAAATCTTTTTTATCAAATGTTTTGTCTTGTATGACTAATGCTTCCATGCCAGTTGTTTAAGATGTTGCAATGTATAGAATGCAAAGCACCAGGAGCCAAATAATATACAGCTGCTTCGTTCCCCAGCATGACAGGCAAAATTCAAATCCGAAGGTTTAAATTTCGAAATCCGAAGCAAAATCCGGAACTCTCCCTCTCCCCGCCCCGCAGCGGCGGGGGACGATGCTTAATGACAACGCTAAGCGTAGGATCTTCCATTCCAACTATTGAATAAAAGTGAACAACGCTATAGCTGGCTGATCAAAACAGGTTCAAAATATTACTTTGCGTTCTTTGCTCCTTTGCGCTCTTTGCGTGAAACAATCCGAAGCGAAATCCCAACGGTAAACTAAGAACGATAAACCCCAAATTGTATATCCCGAACGAAATCAATTCAATCTCAAATTTCAAATCTCCCAATTCCCATTGCCGGATCACTGATACTATGTTTTTCCGTTTCTACCCTTCCGGCAAAACGATGCAGGAAGCCGTTGCCGGATTGTATAGAAAAGTCGTACCAGTTGCCGCTATTGGCCAGCAGCCATTGTATGCGCCTGGTTTTTCCGGGTGCAAGTTCAAATGCAGCCGGTACATTATATCCATAGGCATTGGAAACCATGCTAACAGGAATTGCAACGCTATGGGGGTTATGCAGGCTAACTGCTATCCCTCCTTTCCTGTGGTTGTATTTTAGTTTTATTTCGGGTTCCGCTGCTGTAATATTCCCCGAAAATTTATGAAAATAGCCATTGGTTCCATATACTTCCAGGTCGTAGGCGGCATTGTCTTCCGCTACGTTCCATTCATCTGTGAGCGATTTTCCGGCTTCTACGGTATAACGGCGGGGGATACGGTCTAAGTGCTTAAGATCATATACATGATATACCGCACCTGCCTTGCCGTCGTTTTCAAACAACAGCCTGATCTTTTGCTCCTGTTGCAGCAGTTGAAGGTGTGTATACAGGCGGTAGGGCAGGGCTCTTGAATAGCGGGTTCCTTTTTCCTGGTACAGCGGGGAGGGCGTTTCCGGCGCCACGGCTTTGGGCAGTAATTTGGAAGCTTCATCGAGCGCGGCGTGATTGGCTGTTTCCGGCATTGGAGGAAATACAGGATCATTAGGGGTTTCAAAATCAAACGCGGATAGCAGGTCGCTGCATACCGCACGGTGCCAGGGGCTGATGGCAGGAATGGTAACGCCAAAGCGTTTTTCAATGAACTGTCCCACAGAGGTATGATCCGCCACCTGCGAATCTACCCAACCGCCTTTGCTCCATGGAGAAATGATATACAACGGCACCCGCGGGCCTAATCCCCATGGACGAATATTACCGCTGATGGTATCGCGTTTATCCTGGTAGGTACGGGTTCTTACCGGGCCGCCCTTGCTCATCTCGCTGGCAAAATAAGGATTTGGAAATTCGGATGTGCCTTTATCGTTGTGGAAATACATTCCTGCCAGGTCAAGCGTTGATTTGCCTGCCATTGTACTATCTGCATTATAAGAAGGCACAGCCGGCGCCGGCAGGTGATCAAACAAACCATCGTTCTCATCAAAGGTGAGGAAGAAAACGGTTTTGCTCCATACTTCGGGATTAGCAGTAAGCGCTGATAAAATTGCGTGCGTAAAATCGGCGCCACGGTAAGGGCTGGAAGGGGCTCCCGGATGTTCCGAATCTATTTGCGCAGGCAGCACCCAGCTTACCTGGGGCAGGGTATTGTTTTTTACATCTTCCGCCAGTTTTTGTATTGTCCAGTGGCGCATGCCTTTTTCATAAATGGCTGAACCTGGTTTGGCTGATCTGAAACTTTCAAACGCAAGGCAGCCGTGCATGGCTCCGCTCCAGTTATCATTAGGGTTTTGGTAAATGCGCCAACTGATCCCCGCTTTTTCCAGTACATCGGGTATAGTGGACCATTGAAACGCATTACCCCGGTAGGTATAGCCGGGATCGGGCATTTTGTTGTTCACCCAGCAACGGAGATTTACTGGCTCCGAATCTTCATCGGTGCAGTTAATGCCGGCCGCTCTTTTATCAGGATTGAAATTGCTGCCCGACCAGAATACGATCCTGTTGGGATCCGTGCCGGTTGCTACGGAGCAATGGTGTGCATCGCAAATGGTAAAAGATTCGGCTAATGCGTATTGAAAGGGTATCTCTTCACGGGTATAATAGGCCATGGAATAAGGCGTTTTGAAAAGCGGCCAGTGGCCGTATTTCCCCTGGTTCCAGGCGGCCTGCATGTCGGGGAAGTCGTGGGGCGTGCCGTTGATGAGGGCAGCGTTAGACTTCTTTTTGCTGGCGTGGTAAGGTGGAATGATCTTTTTACCGTTCGACTGAAAGAATGCCCGTTCACCGCTTTCGAGGGGAATGGGAAACCTGTCGCCAAATCCCCGTACTCCTTTCATGGTACCGAAATAGTGATCGAAGGACCGGTTCTCCTGCATAAGAATTACAATATGCTGCACATCGCGGATAGAACGGCTGGCATTATGAGCTTCTACTGCCAGCACTTTTTGCAGCCATGTTGACCATACCGCGGCCGTGCCGGCCGTGGCAGACATTTTAATAAATTTTCTCCTGTTAAGATTGGGCATGAAAGTAATGATTAACGGGTTTGAAAATGTATGTAGAGATGTTTATTCAGGCGGCACGCTAAAGATAAGCAATCTGCGTGGCAGTAGCTGATGTGGGAAATGTGGAAATATGAAAATTGAAAAATGACGGTTTGTTGAGCCTTGAAAGATGAGATGCTCAGCCTGGTTGGCGGTTCTTGTATTACCAGGAGTAATACGCGATATTATTACTTTCAGCATCCGGTGAATAACGTAACCCAAAATGAAAGAACCGCCACGGCAGATAAGTTCTGCAGTAGCGGTTCATAATGCGATATCTTTTCTGGCTTATGCTCCAATAACAACAGCGGTTATAGCCCCGGTTAAATCCCTTGGACCTTCGCCAACCGGTTCTTCATTGGTAGATACCTGGAACCATTGCACTTTATTGGCAGTGTCGGCATACCAGTTAAAATGCACCGGTCTTTCACTTTGCAAAATATGATACATGTCTGCAAAGTCAGAAATGGGCGCATAAGCAACCACGAATTTGGTGGTGCCTGGCGTTACATAGCCAATATCCGTATCGTTGATGATCGTTTCTCCGACAAAAAAATAAATTACGATATTTTGTACTGTAGCGGTGGGCGTTTTAGGTACCAGTGAAATCCACCTTCTGTGATAATTTGAGGCATTCCGTTGCCTGTTGGAACCCACATAATACGATTTGATTTCCATGTGCTGTTTATTTAAAAGGTTACAAAAGTTGCTATCATGTAAAAGATCATATAAGACAGTTATTTGTTACCCTTTGAAAAAACATTCGCCCCTGGTGAACTGTTTGCGGAAACCGGCATTCATCAATACCCTATTTCGGCCGGTGTGCTGAGCTGTTTTCCTAAATGGATCAATACAACAAAGGTGAACCCGTTACAGGTTCACCTTTTACATTCTACAGTTCCCTTTTCTTAAAACAAAGCATCAGGAACTGTGTGCAGGCTTCTCATGTGCGCTCTTATTTATTTTGTGGTGTTGCCGGCTGTTAAGTTAAAACGCCGGCTGTTCATTATTCATGGGGTGCTGCAACGGCAGTATACAACTATCTGTACTTCCTTAATTGTAGTTATTAAGCGGCTTCCTTTACAAATTGTACTTCAGCGGTGATCCTCACCTCATCGCTCACTAAAACCCCGCCTGTTTCAAGGGCAGCGTTCCAGTTTAATTCCCAGTCTTTCCTGTTGATCTTTCCGTTCAGTGAAAAACCGGCTTTCATATTTCCCCAGGGATCTTTGTTGATGCCCCCGAACTCCACATCAAAGCTTACTTCCTTTTCAATACCTTTTATATTCAGTAAACCTTTCAGCAGGTAATTATCTTCATCGAGCCGGGTAAAGGAAATACCTGTAAATTTCAGCTCTTTGTGATTTTCAACGTCAAAAAAATCAGCGCTCTTTAAGTGTGTATCGCGGTCTGTGCTGTTGGTAAATACAGAATCTGCTTCAATAGTTACTTCAACGGTGCCTTTGCTGAAATCATCGTCTTCTGTTAAAACGGTAGCGTTAAATTTTCTGAACTCACCTTTTACATTGGTTATCATCATATGCCTTACCTTAAAAAGGATTTCACTGTGTGCGGGGTCTAATACCCATTTGGTTTGATTTGCCATGTTATGATCTTTAATTGTTTTGATTTAAGAATGCAAAGATCATACAACCATTTTTAGCAGGCATTCACCTGTGTTAATAAATGAAAAAACGGTACAGCACTATTTTTTTAGCGCTATTTCCTTTCGTATGCGGCTGAGCGACTGGGGTTTGATACCCAAATAAGAGGCAATGAGGTATTGGGGAATGCGTTGGGTAAAGTTGGGGAACTGTTGCGAAAATTCCATATACCGGGATTCGGCGTCTTCGCTGTTGGTTTTGGCAAGCCGGTATTGCAACGCAACAAAAGCGTTCTGGATCAGTAAACGGAAAAAACGGTCTATTTCCGGGCAGAGATCGCATGCTTTACGGAAGCTTTGCCTGTTCAGCAACAGCACACGGGCCGGTTCAAGCGTTTCGATGGTATAGATTCCTTTCCTGTCGGAAAAAAAGCTGTAGAGATCAGATATCCAGTGTCCTTCAAGCGCAAACTGCATGGCATGTTTATCGCCCTTTTTGTCAACAATATAAGAATAGCAGGCGCCCTGTTCTATGAAGTAAATATACTTGCAGGATCGGCCCTCTTCGGCAAGCAATACTTTTTTATCAAAAGATTTGGGAAATACGCAGTCCAGAAAAGCGTCGAAAGCAATGTCGGTAAGGTGGTGACCTAATGTTTTTTCTATATGCTGTCTTAATAAAGATTGCATCTGGTAAAGTATGTGCTGGTTTACGCCTCACCTTTCCTCTGCATATTAGGTTATTTATAGCAAATCCGGAAGTGTGGTTATATTAAACCATTGCAAAAGCGGCTGTGGCTGCTGTTCATCGAAGAAAAAAGATCATTCGCCGAATACCGCCACCGTGGTTGCGGAAACACTTACAGGGAAACCTATATTTGCAAAGGTTTTTCATAGGATATTGGATTTAAAACGGGGTGCATTTCTATGCTGCCCCTTTTTTTATGCTTTAAATTAAAAAAGAAAAATTTATTGAATCTCTGCCTTTGGTCTAAATTTGCGGCCACTAAAATTGAGTGAAATGCAGGAAGGAAAGCGTCAGAAACAGGTAGCGGGCTTATTATATGAGGAATTTAATGAAATATTTCAACGGCTGGGGCTGACTATGCTTGAGGGTGGAATGGTTTCCATAGCATCGGTAAAGGTTACGCCCGATTTGCTGGAGGCCAGAATATACCTGAGCTTCTTTCAGTTAAAAGACCCTAATGAAGGCCTAAAGAAAATTGAGGATAAAGCCTGGGAAATTAAAAAGGAATTAACAGCAAGAGTGAAGCACCAGTTGCGCCGCATACCCGAATTGAAATTTTATATAGACGATACACTCGACCATGTATTCAAAATGGAAGCGCTCTTTAAAAAGCTCAATTCGGAAAGAGATGAGAAGAATCAATAATTTGTGAGCTGCTTTCCGGCCGGGTGCATCCCCCACCGTGGGCGGTGTCTGCACCGCCCACAGAAGAAAACGCAATGCTACAATTTGGAATGCACCCCCTGTTTCTATAAAATCTTTTTATATATTACATAATATAAGCCATTTATATTGTACCTGATCTTTGCCTGGAGATATTTTAAAGCAAAAAAATCTACCAATGCCATTAACATCATTGCGTGGGTAAGCGTAACGGCCATCGCTTTTGCCACAGCGGCCCTGTTGGTGCTATGGAGTGCTTTTAACGGGTTTGAAGGCCTGGTAAAATCGCTGTACTCAACGTTCTATACCGATCTTAGGGTAACGGCTGCATCCGGCAAAACCATTATGCTCACATCTTCGCAAATAGCTGCGCTTAATAAATTAAACAATGTAAGCAACCTTTCACTGGTGGCGGAAGAAAAAGCCCTCCTGCAGAACCAGGACTACCAGGCTATTATTGAGCTAAAGGGAGTTGATGCTAACTACACCAAAGTTACCACAGTTGAGCAAAGCCTTGTAAGAGGTAAGTTTTTACTGGGAGATGCCGAACAGCCGGGGGCGGTAATGGGTGTAGGCATAGAAAACGCGGTAGCCATCTTAAGCGACAGGGCCATTGGCGCGCTTACTGTTTATTTGCCCAAAAAAGGAGCAGACGATATCAGCAATCCTTTATCCTCATTTAATGAAGGAAAGATCATTCCCAACGGCGCTTTTGCTGTTGAACAGGGATTTGATAATAAATACGTGCTTACCAACCTTGATTTTGTAAGGCAGTATATGAATTTTAAGCCCGATGAATATACGGCTGTGGAAATAGCGCTTACTAATACAGATAAGGAAAAAATAACAAAAAATGAAATTCAGCAGCTATTAGGCCAAGGTTATCTTGTTCAAACCCGTTATGAACAAAACAGCAGCTTATACAATGTAATGCGCCTGGAGAAGTACGCCATTTTCGGCATCTTTATTTTAGTGTTGATAGTAGCGGCATTTAACATGATAGGCGCTTTGAGCATGCTGGTGCTGGAAAAGCAAAAAGACATTCAGATTTTACAATCTATGGGAGCCACGAGGGGCTGGATACAAAAGGTTTTTTTAACGGAAGGCATTGTGCTGGCTGCTGTGGGCGCCGGAATAGGAATCATACTGGCATTGCTGCTCTGCTTTTTACAGTTGCAGTTTAAGCTTATTCCGCTGGAAGGCAGTTCTTTTATTATTGATTACTACCCCGTTAAACTGGTACTTTCCGATTTTATAATTGTTGCCGCCACCGTTTTTATCATTGCCATCACCGCATCATGGCTTCCTTCCAAACGTGCGGCCGGCCAGCCGTTTGAACTGAGAAATTAGGTAAATCGCTTTTGGGCTAATTTACTTACTTTGCCGTTCAATTTGATCAGCAAGCATAATGAAGAAATATTCGAGGATTTTCAATTACCTGAAGCAATACCAATCGCAGATTGTTCTTTACTTTATTTGCATCATACTTTCCATTGTTTTTTCTGTTGTTTCCCTGGGTATGCTTGCTCCTTTTTTTGATCTTATTTTTATGGGTGATGGTGTGGGTGCGGTACCTAAAGCCGACAGCCCGCTAACAGCATATATTCGCGAATTTTTAATATTATGGGTGGGCGATTTGAATCCCAAAGGGGCATTGGCCTTCATTTGTATTATTATTGTAACCTCCATTTTGCTGAAGAACCTGTTCCTCTATTTATCTTTTAATATTCTTAACCCCATAAAGAACCGGATCGTTAATACCCTCCGTTCGGAATTGTATACTAAAATCCTGGGGCTGCCTATCGGCTATTTTACCGAAAAAAGAAAAGGCGACCTCATCAGCCGCATCACCAATGATGTATCGGAAGTGGAGGTTTCGCTGGTAGGTGCCCTGGAAGGCTGGATACGCGATCCTTTGACCATTGTTATCAACTTTGCGGTTCTGTTCTATATCAGCCCGCAGTTAACGCTTGCCATTCTTGTTTGCATTCCGATCGTAGGGTTTATTCTGGGACGGATTTCCCGGTCGCTGAAAAAGCAATCCAATGCGGCCGCTGTAAAGCTGGGCGAATCGCTTTCAGTATTAGATGAAACCCTCAACGGGCTGCGGGTGATCAAGGCATTTAATATTGAAACTTTGCTTAAGGGCAGGTTTGGCAAAATAAATGATGAATTGTTGTATGCTAAGAACAAGATCAGCCGCCGCCGTGACCTGGCATCTCCCATGTCGGAATTTTTAGGCGTACTGGTTTTTGTAGGTATACTATGGTTTGGCGGGCAGCTGGTGCTGGGTAAGCAGCTTTCGCTTTCTCCATCCATGTTCCTGGCCTATCTCGCCATGTTTTATAATATCATCAATCCTGTAAAAACATTATCTACCTCTTTCAGTAATATGCAAAAAGGCTCTTCGGCTATCGTGCGGATAGAAGAAATATTAAAAACGAAAGTAACGGTAGATGATAATCCTAACGGGAAGCAACTGCTTTCTTTCAATAGCCACATTGAGTTCCGTAATGCATGCTTTGCGTATGATGATGCTGTGATACTCAAAAATATCAACCTTACCATTGAAAAAGGGAAAACAGTGGCCCTTGTAGGATCTTCCGGCGCCGGTAAATCTACCCTGGCCGACCTGGTACCCCGGTTTCACGATGTAACCAGCGGGGAAGTGTTAATTGATGGCATCAATATCAAAGACTATTCACTGCATTCTGTGCGCAGCCTCATGAGCATCGTTACCCAGGAGCCCATACTTTTTAACGATACCATCGCCAATAATATAGCGCTGGGGCACCAGGATGCTACTGATGAAGCCATCATTCATGCGGCAAAAATTGCCAATGCCCATGATTTTATTACTAAAAAGGAAGGTGGATATAACAGTAATATCGGCGACAGGGGTACAAAGCTGAGTGGTGGTGAAAGGCAAAGGCTTACGATTGCACGGGCGGTATTAAAAAATCCGCCTATTCTTATATTAGACGAAGCCACCTCTTCTTTAGATACAGAAAGCGAAAGGTTAGTGCAGGATGCGATCAATAACCTTATGATTGACCGCACTTCTATCGTTATTGCGCACCGGCTGTCTACTGTTCGGCATGCAGATGAAATTCTGGTGCTGCAAAAAGGCGAAATAGCCGAAAGAGGAACGCACGACCAGTTGCTGGCCGTTAACGGCATTTACCGCAGGCTGGTGGAAATGCAGGAGGTGAGATAGGGGTGCAGGTTACAGGGTGCAGGGTACAGGTTGCAGGTTGCAGGGTGCAGGTTGCAGGGTACAGGTTGCAGGATTCAGAAGAGAAATGTGGGGAATGTGGAGATGTGAAAATGTGAGGAATGTGCTGGTTTGAAAATGAGGCGATTAGCTAGTATTTATTCCATCATATAGTACTTACCCGGCTATAGCTAATGGCTAATTGCCACAGGCATCAAGATCCAAATGACAAGAACCAAATATAAATTCAAATCCGAACCCTCAAACTCGAAATTCGAGGAAAAGAGATGTGAAATGAGAGAAAGATCACAGATACCCGATAGCTGATCGCTCACACCCGATCGGAATCTACTTCAGACTCAAAAATTATATCCCATGGTAAAGAACGGTTTGTTGCCGTAAGGCGAGCGCGACTCCTGCAGTACATCGTATTGGAGCATAAGGAGCAATGCACCGTTTCCCCCGGTTGGAATAGCTGCACCACCACCAATTAATAAGGAAGGAACAAATTGGCCTTTTAATTTTTCAGTAGGACTGTTATCGGCGTATTTTATAGAGCCCCAGCTATAATTAACTTCGGGTTGTGCCTGTATTAATATATAGGGAATAGGGTACACCCTGCCAAATATATTTAACCCTGTATAGCCTGACCTGGTTTTTGCTTCAACGCTACTCCAATAGGTTGTGTAGCTGTAATAATTAAAATTAATGCCGGCGCCTGCCGCAAAGTGTGTGTTAAACCTGTAGCCTGCCTGGGGTGAAACGATTATGGACGAAGTGTTGCTGCCAAATCCCAATCCAAAATTGCCTCCGAAAAATAATTTTGATTTATCGAATCCTTTGGATGATGGCTCTTCCGGTTTATCCTGTGCATACGTTGTTTGTGTTAGCGCTGTTGTGATCACTACTAACAGCATCATTATTTTTTTCATCAGTCAAAAATTTTACCCGCGTTTAAAATGTTATTGGGGTCAAATACTTTTTTAATACCCTGCATCAGTTGTAATTGGGTTGCGTTCATAACAATATCCATATAACTTTTCTGCACCAACCCTATACCATGTTCCCCGCTGATGGTTCCTCCCAGGTCCTTTACCAGTTCAAATAAAGCGCGTAAACCTTCAACCATCGCCGGTTCGGTTAAGCTGTTAGCGGTGTCTTCTTTTTTAATGCGGATATGCAGGTTGCCATCGCCCGCATGTCCATAGCACACAGCATGAAAATGATGCTTTTTGCCTAATGCTTTTACACCTCTTATAAGGGCAGGTAAAGCGGCACGTGGCACCACCGTGTCTTCCTCAATCATATAGCCTTTTATTTTTACGGCTTCTGCTACCTGCCGGCGGAGCTTCCACAAAGCGTTTTTTTGCTGCTCATCATCTGCAAAATAAATCTCTCCGCAATCATAACTTGTTAAAACTTCACTAATTGCTTCCATTTCCGCCATTAAAGTTTCCATATGGTTGCCATCCACTTCAATAATAAGATGGGCTTCCGTTCCGGCTGTTATAGGTATAGTGGCATCCCCGGTCATGCTGCTTACGATCAGCAATGCATCTATTTCAACCAGTTCAAGGGCGCTGGGCGTAAACCCTGCCCTGAATATGGCGCTTACGGCTTCGCATGCTTTTTCAAGCGACTGAAAGGGCGCCAGCATCAGCAGATCATATTTGGGAAGCGGGATCAGCTTTAATACTATTTTAGTAACAATGGCCAGGGTTCCTTCGCTGCCAATGATTAACTGGGTAAGATTGTAGCCGGTAACATTTTTAAGCACGTTGGCTCCCGTCCATATTATATCGCCATTGGGCAGCACAATTTCAAGGTTGAGCACATAGTCTTTTACCACCCCGTATTTCACCGCTTTGGGTCCGCCGCTGTTTTCCGCTATATTACCTCCTATAAAACAGGAGCCCCGGCTGGCAGGGTCGGGAGGATAAAACAAGCCTTTAGCCTTAACCGCATTCTGCAATACTTCCGTTATCACTCCGGGCTCGGTAGTTACCTGCAGGTTGCTTTCATCAATGTGCAGTATACTGTTCATCCTTTCGGTAGAGATCAATACGCCGCCAAGATGCGGCAGGGCGCCTCCGCTTAAGCCCGTGCCGGCGCCTCTCGGTGTTACCGGGATCCGTTCGGCATTGCAGATTTTAAGTATCTCACTTATTTCAACCGCTGTACGCGGCTTCAGCACTACTTCCGGAGGAAAGGATAAGGCCTCGGTTTCATCATGCCCGTAATGCAGCCGGGTTGCTTCATCCTCCAGCACATAAGCAGCGCCAACAATAGTTTTAAACCGATTGATATGTTGTTGTGTAAGCCTGGTTTTTTCTGCGAAAGCTTCCATCAGGGATATAATTTTTGCAAAAATCGGTAATCGCATGCATATTCCATAAACTATAAGCTACGCATCGGCAATACTAAAAAGCGGCAGCAAGACTTTTTGCTATGATGCCGGCGCATTCTTTTATTTGATCTGCCGTAATCACCAAAGGCGGCGCCAATCTTATTTTATCTCCATGCGTGGGTTTAGCCAGCAAGCCGTTTTCTTTGAGCTCAAGACACAATTGCCATGCCGCATCGGAATGTGTGTGCTGAATAACAATGGCATTCAGCAAACCCTTTCCACGGATGGTATGAATATGAGGAGAATTTATTTTTTTTAATTCTGATCGCAGGAGCGCTCCCATCTGGTCTGCATTTTCAGCCATTCTTTCTTCTTTTAAAACGGATAACGCTGCAATGGCAACGCTGCATGCGAGCGGGTTTCCGCCATAGGTAGAACCGTGTTCACCAGGTTGTATGGTAAGCATAATTTCATTGTTAGCCAATACCGCGCTTACAGGTAAGGTGCCCCCGCTCAATGCTTTTCCTAATAAAAGGATATCCGGCTTAACATTTTCGTGGTCGCAGCATAGCAATTTACCGGTGCGGCATAACCCGGTTTGAATTTCATCTGCGATAAATAATACATTGTTTTCTTCACAAAGCTGTTTTGCTTTTTTAAGATAGCCCTCATCCGGTATTACTACCCCGGCTTCACCCTGGATGGGTTCAACCAAGAAGCCGGCAACATTCTTATCCGCTAATGCGGTGGCAAGGGCAGCAAGGTTATTATAGGGAATAATTTCAAAGCCCGGCGTAAAGGGCCCAAATTGTTTGGCAGACGAAGGGTCTGTACTAAAGGAAATGACCGAAAGAGTGCGTCCGTGAAAATTACCGGCGCAAACAATGATCTTCGCCCTGTTTTCGGGAATGCCTTTTACCTTATATCCCCAGCGCCTGCAAAGCTTGAGCGCTGTTTCCACGGCTTCAACGCCGGTATTCATGGGCAGCACTTTATCATAATCAAAATATTGTGTTATAAATTGCTCATATGTTCCAAGGATATTGTTATGAAAGGCTCTTGAAGTAAGGGTGAGCTGTTGCGCCTGCAGCAGGAGCGCGTTAATGATGCGCGGATGGCAATGCCCCTGGTTAACCGCCGAGTACCCGCTTAAAAAATCGTAATAGCGTTTATCATCCACATCCCATACAAACACGCCTTTTCCCCTGTTAAGCACTACAGGAATGGGATGATAATTGTGCGCGCCATACTTTTCTTCAAGGGTTAAATAATACGTTGTTTTTTCAGTGAGTGATACAGTAGCTGACATAATAAATATTGTTTTAGGGGTTTAAAACAATTGGAATGATTAAATAATTTCGGATAAAAGCAAGGAATGCTGTTAGTGGCAGCGTTGTTAGCTAAGCAGGATAGCATGAAAGCTATTGGTGATCGAGAAAATCAAGGTTACGATCAAGAAAGGATAATATGTGTGCCCGGTTTAAGATAACAATAAATTGTGCTGCAAGATACGAATAGTTTGGAAGTTTGTAGGTTACAAGTTACAGGTTACAAGTTGCAAGGTGTGCATGCCTAAAATAGGTTGACAAAAAACAGTCACTTATGATGAGGCAAATTA
>ENA-UOUJ01000132-UOUJ01000132.1-activated-sludge-metagenome-genome-assembly--contig:-NODE-132-length-65828-cov-13.609581_pt1 | contig 65828 bp, 61 predicted proteins | sample MGYA00249839_ERZ747224 | MGnify/ENA primary metagenome ERZ747224 (study PRJEB28782, sample SAMN03220277) | activated sludge metagenome | biome: wastewater; feature: sewage sludge; material...
GGATCGACCGGCGGGTGCTGTCGGGAGACCCAGTCCGGCGTCGCATCAAAGGAACGTTTGATGCGACAAGGGTTTATGGCTGGTGCAGTTCACTTTGGGCGTCCGTGCCGCTAGCTCCTGAATCTAGGACGTGCTTTCACCATGGGCTACGAGGCCCGGAGATGGCGCGTGTGTCTACCGGGGCAGCGCTTCGCAGAGGCATGCGCGATTGCCGCTGTTCATGGACGGACCCGGAGAGAATGCAGGCGGGGTTCGGACGCTACACGTTGCCAGGGGTGGAGGGATCGTGCTCGAGGGCTGCGGCGATGGCGGCCGGTGAGGGAAGCGCCGACTGCTCTTCGGCCGGCAGCGCCTCGTAGGTGTAGGACGCCACGGCCAGGGGCTGGGCCGAGCCGTCCAGGGCGTAGCGCACGGTGCGTTCGTTCCTGGAGCCGCAGACGAGGATCCCAACGGTGGCGGCCTGTCTGGGTAGCCGGAGCATGTCGTCGACGGCCGCGACGTAGAAGTTCAGCTGGCCTAGGTGCTCGGGCTTGAATTTGCCGGCTTTCAGTTCGACCACGACGTAGCGGTCCGAGGGGACGTGGTAGAGCAGCAGGTCGATGAAGAAGTCATCGCCGTCGACGTCGAGGGGGTATTGCCGGCCGACGAAGGCGAAGCCGGGTCCGAACTCGGCCAGGGTTTGGGACATGCGCAGCGTCATGGCCTCCTCGATGGCGTGCTCCTGTGCCTCTTCGGTCAGCCCGAGGAAGTCCAGGACCAGCGGGTCCTTGGCGATAGCCCGGGCCAGATCGGTGCCCTCACCGGGCAGTCTGGCCTCGAGGTTGTTCGGGGCAGCGCCGCTGCGGGTGTGAAGGCCGGTAAGGATTTGGTGTTCGAGCACGGACACCGACCAGCCATGTTGGACGGCCCTGGAGGCATACCAGACCCTCAGCCGGTGGTCGCCGAGCTTGTTCAGCAGGGCGACGTTGTGGCTCCAGCTCAATTGTCCAGACGGTGTCTGGACAATTGGCTCCGGGCCACTCCAGGCCTGGGCGAAGGCCCGCATGTTGTACAGATTGGTCCGGGAGAAACCCTTCATGTGCGGGAACTCGTTCCGCAGGTCCCGTGCCAGCCGGTCCAGGACCTTGCTGCCCCACGGCTCGCTACTTTGACGCTCGGCGATGGTGCGCCCGATGTTCCAGTAGAGCTCGATCATGGCGGTGTTCACTGCGCGCTGCGCCTGGTGCTGGGCGTTACCCACGAGATCCTTTAGAACCGTGAGGGTGGCGGCGTAATCGCCGGGGAGGTCCGGCTCCAATGAGGTCATGCCTCCACCCTAGGGGTGGGCCAGCGGACTCAATTGTCCAGACGCCGTCTGGACAATTGAGTCGCCTGGACCGCTTGGAGTCTGTCGCGGGTGTGACAACGCCAGATGTCGTATGCCCCGTTATCGGCGTCTCAAGTTTTGGGGGTTGCGGGCCCTGGACCTCGGAGGACGTCGGTAGGTCGTCTTCGACTCTCAGATCCACAGGCCCCGCCTCTGATCAACTCTGATCAACTCTGGGCAGGCCGTGCCCCAGAGTGCCCGCGTCTTGGATAACTCCCGGGCCGCGCTCTACCGGTTCATCCTCGAGCCCCGGCCGACGCTGATCCCGAACCCTGCCCGAACCAGACTTCTGTGGTGTGACTCGTCGGATAGCCTCGGGGTCAAACACAGTCTGACGAGTAGGGATCCGATGGCACGCATGAGTTTCAAGGTCGCCCCGGGGGTGCGCATCAGCGCGTCCAGCCGGGGAATCCGGACGAGTGTGGGTAACTCGAAGGCCCGAGTGTCGTTCGGGGGTGATGGTACCTATGCATCGGTCGGGGGCGGGGGAGTGCGCGTGAGCCAGCGACTCTCTGGTCCGAGCGCAACCGGGCGATCGAATCCTGGCCGTTCCTCCAGTGCTCGCCCCAGTCTGGCCCAGCTCGAGCGAGCCCAGCGGGCTGCGGAGAAGGAGGCTGCCATTGCCGAGCTGCAGGACCTGGAGAACTCTCTCGTCAGCCTCCACCATGAGGCTTTCGCACCGGCGGCTCCCTATGAAGTGCCCCCGCCCGCTCCAGCGGACGTCGAGGTGCTGCGCGCCCAGATTGAACAACACGAGCTATCCCAGGTCGGTCGGTTCAAACTCTCGGAGCGCAAGGCCGCCAAGGCCAGGGCACGCGAGTTGGCCGAAGCCGAGGCTTCTCGGATCGATAGGCAGAACGCTGAGAAGTATCGGGACCTGTGCGCAGGAAGCACCGAGCTCTGGAAGCTGTTGAATGAGCACGACACCGGCTTGGTCATGGAGACTCTGGAGAGCGCCTTCGCGGACAACGCCTCGGACGCCACCGCCGTGGACGTGGGCACCGAAGACGGTGTGCGGTACGCGACCGTGCTGATTGTGTTCGGTGCCGTGGATTTGATCCCTGAGCGGATGCCCTCACTGACGGCCGCGGGCAAGCCCACCACCAAGAAGCGCACCAAGTCGGAGCGCAATGCCCTTTACGTTGCTGCTCTGGGGTCCACGGTGTTGGCCACCGTGAAGGAGGGACGCGCGGTCGCCCCGTCGGTGGATGAGTTCCGCGTGGTGGTCCTGCGGAAGGATTTGAACGCTGCCACCCCGGCCGAGTTCGTGGCCCCGATCTATGCGGCACGATTCTCCCGTCAGATGATGCAGGGGCTGAACTGGCGAACGGTGAATCCGACCGAAGCCTTGCTCTCTGCCACCGACGCCCAGTTTCAGCGCAAGGGCGCTGCCGGTGATGTCGTTCCGTTGAACCTGTCTGGCAATGAGGACTTGGCACAACTCGTTGAGACCTTCAAGCCGGCCATTCTCGGTTGAACCGTGTCCAGCACCCCCTGGCCTGAAAGGGTTGTACGGGCTGCCTCTATCGGCCACGGGGGCGGAGCTGGCCGCAGTCCACGTGAACACTGACCCGGTTCAATCGTCCAGGCGTATTACGGCTAACTCCAGAGGTCTACGGACGGATAAAAGACCCGCCCCCACCGCCTCGGGATGAGGCCGTGGGGGCGGGGTTCGTGTACGCGGATGGTGGCTATTCGCAGCCGATGCCGTCGCCGTCGCGGTCGAGGTGGCTGCCGTAACCGGGATCGCCGACCCGGACTGGGGCAGCCCCGGCGGCGCGGGCGGCGGAGCAGTTCTTGTAGTACGCGGCGGGAGCCTTGGTTGGCGGAGGCGTGTACGTGGGCTGGGGTTTCGGGGTGTAGGTCGGCGTGGGTTTCGGAGTGTAGGTGGGCTTGGGCGTGGCCTTCGGTGCTGGCGTGTAGGTCGGCTGGGCTGGTGCCTTCGGTGCAGGCGTGGTCTTGGCCGGGGTCGGGGTCTGAGTGGGCTTCTCGGCCTCGCGGGCCTGACCGCTGCTGACGTTCAGGTTCTTTCCGGCGGCGGGCACCTTCTGCGTGTCGCAGGTGGCCAGCACCTTGGCCATGGCGTCGTGCTCGGGCTGGGTGATCCACAGTTCGTACTTGGCCTTCACCGCGATCTGACGGGCGACGTAGTCACAGCGGTAGGGACGGTTCGGGGGCAGCCAGGTCGCGGCGTCCGCGTCGCCCTTCTTGGCGTTGGTGGGCCCGTCGACGGCCAGCAGGTTCAGCGGGTCGTTGGCGAAGGCCACCCGCTGTGCTGCGGTGATCTGCTGGGCGCCCTTCTGCCAGGCATCGGACAGGGCCACCACGTGGTCGATCTGCACGTCATCGGAGGTGTCCTGGCCGCGCTGGAAGTCGATGGTGGTGGCCGTGTAGGGGTCCTCGAGGGTGCCGGTGAGCACGACGCAGTTGTCGGTTCCGGGCTTGTGGGACTCGACGTCGAGGTCCCGGTTGAGGATGTCATTGCGGGTGTCGCAGCCGTTGCGGTCAACGTCTGCCCAAGGCTGACCGAACAGGTCGCGGTCATACCCGGTCTTTGGGGCGCGCCCCTTAATAGGCAGGTCCGCCAGCACGGCGACGGCGGTCTGCGTGTCGCTGTCGTCCGGGACGGCACCGTTGGCCGGCGCCTCCGCGGCGGAGGCGGTCGGCGTGGGTGAGGTGGATTCGGACGGGGTGGCAGTAACAGTGACCGTTTGGGGCGCGGGTTGACTGGAAGAGGCGGAGTCAGGTCCGCAACCGGTAGTGACAAGGACGGCCAGGACCGCGGCAGCGGCGCCCAACCGCTTAAGCCGGGTGGCGTGGTGGGATGCAAGTGAGGTGCTCATGATGGCGCTGAGGATATCGGTTGCCATGATCAAAAAGACGAATGTTCGTGAACGATATGACATTGTGACGGCAAATGGCATTCATAAACCCCAGGTCAAGTGCCACTCTTGATCCGCATGACGGTCACGCGCGGTCCGCATCGGTGCCCCAGGTCGAACTTTTCTCATCACTCATGGCGCAGCTACAGGGCGACACTCTGACCGTTCAGGCACAGAAGCGCAGCTACGGCTGTAGATGGGGTAGTGAATCAGCTCGGCGGTCACTTTTGGTAGGTACCGACTTAGTCGTGTTGATGCTCCTCGGCGGCGAGGTGCTGGCCAGGATCTCTTCCTTGCGCAGGTCGTCGATCTACCGATCCAGGTCCTGTTTCATGGTCGGGATGCGCACGTACCTAATCTCCATGGGCACCCTGTATCAAAAGTCGGTTTTGTACGAGTCAGCTGAGACGTCGTTTTGGGCTTAGTTCTGGAACGCGAATGCATGGCGTGTCGTCGTCTTCGGTCCATCCCTGAGGGAGTGTCCCAGTTCCAAGGAATTGGGACGGCATGACAAGTACTCCCGGTGGCGTGCTGACAGGCTGAGAGGGCGCTCAGCAGTGGGGTGTCCGGCCGCGATGGCAGGATGAGCCCCAGGAGGCAGCGATGGACTTTCCCGAGACCGACACCGATGGGGCGCCCCGCATCACCGCGGAGCAGGTGATCCGTGGGGATGTCTGCCGTTACCTGGAGGTCTGCGACGACGGCACGGTGCACACCAGCAAGGACCTCACCGCGCACCGCAAGGACCAAGGTGACTGGTGGGACCGGCACCTGAACCCGATCACCGACCAGGTCAGTGGCCGGGTGGCCACCTACCTGGTGCGCCCACGCCGGCAGGAGCCGCCGACCGCCCCGCTGGTGTTCGCCCTGGACGTGGCCGGCACCCGCTACACCGGGCACGGCAGGGGCTGGCTGCTGGCCGAGCTCGAACCTGGACGGTACTCGGCCGTGGGGGAGCCTCCGGTCCGGGGCCGTGCCGAGTACCCGGCGTCGGAGATCTTCGCCTGGGACGAGGCCGAAGCCGTCACCAAGCGCGACCAGCATTAGTCCGTCTCGCATCGCTCCTCGTCGACGGTGTGTCCCGCCACCAATCAGAGCTGCCCTGACGAAAGTGTCGAAGGGCCGGTTTGAGGCCCGCCCTGACAGAACACTGTCGTGGTCATCCACAGTGTTCAAAATGGCACACCTCATCTGCATTGACACTCTTCTGATGCCCTTTCGCGCTCCAGGCCTCTCCAGGGGACCGCGAGTCGAGGGCGAGGAGAATCCGTGACAGCCGGGATGGATTGGCTGGAGGTGGGTGCCGGCCGCCCCGGTCCCTGCGCAGTGTCATCAAACCGTGAGTTGTCCGTAGGAGTTGCTCAAAGTTGGACCCGGAGGCTGGAGACACACCGCGGTCCCGTGTTGTAACGAATCCAGGAGAAGCCCCATGACCCCCACCACGCGCCCGCCTCGAATCGGAGCGGGACCCACGAAGGAACTGCACCTTGAGTCGATTCTCGAGCTGGGAGTCGTGGTTCGACGTCTCTATGGTTTCTTCGGGTATCTCCGCGCAGACGTTGAGTCTGTCGCTAAAGGCCGTATGCCGCTCGACGTTGTTGAGGGTCAGCCGGACGTGTTGCTTGTGAGTTCGGGGTCCGGCCGGTTCGGTTTCGGCGCTTGGGCTGTAGAGGTGTACCTCATCACCTGCAATGGAGGGACCTCGATCACGCTCCGGGCCATCGGCGATGACGCAACAGTCCGCGCTCTCAACGGACGGCGCTCCACGCTGTCCCTGGCTAGTGGCGTCAAGAAGATGGAAATTCTTGCTCGATTGCTTCGGGCCATGGACGAGGAGGCTCAAATGATCAGATCGGATCGTCCATAAAGACCCCTCCCCGTCTTACCGGGGTTCAATACATCGACATAGCCACAGACGCCGGAGTGGCCGGCTGGCCGAGGCAGCGTAGAACCCGGTGCCGGAGTGCCAAACCGCCAGTGTCCAAGCGGGTGACCACGTAGAGATCGTTCTCTACGGCCCACCATGTTGGTGAACCCCTCTGGGGGATGGGTATACCGGGTCGGACACTGTGCAGATGTCGATATCCCTAGTCAGGCGTTCGCGGTGGGCCGGGGGTGGCTTGGGCAGCCGGTCGGAGTAGACCCAGGCCTCACCGAGACGGGGCTGCCGGTCGGTGCGCGTACTTCCGCGGCTGCCGGCCGCTGCGGACTGTCATCAAAGCGTGAGGTGTCCGTAGGAGTTCCGCCACGTCGGGTCTCGAGACTGGAAACACACCGCGGGCCCGTGGTGCACAGGACCAAGGAGAACCCCATGGCACCGACCCTTCGCGCGCACGGACCCTTGATGAACAGTGCTCGGGACACTGCAGAACGGGGCGACCCCGTTCTCGTGGCAGCGGCCGGCACCGGTGCCTACCCGCCCGGTCTGGGGGCCGTGCTGCTATTCCGCAGGCACCGCGCCACTGACCAGGGAGTGCGTACCGTGTCGCACCGCACGCTCACGACAACGCAGGGTCGTGTGCGGGCCGTGCTGGCTTGGGTCTGCCTGATGGTCCTGCTCACCGGGTGTTCCCTCGACGTCGACACGCTCCGGGAGAACATCGAGACCCACTGGTCGGGGGTCGAGAAGACCACCCCGACCCAGCCCACCCCTGTGTCGTCCACGCCGGCCACGTCTGGCCCGACCCCGTCCACCCTTGTGTCGTCCACGCCGGCCACGTCTGGCCCGGCTGTCGTGGAGCTTCCTGCCGCCTCGGGATCCGCGAAGGACTGATCGAGCGGGTGGTCCTGCCCGCGGGGCGGGGGTTCGTGCCGCTTTCGATAGCTGTCTGCTCGGGCGTGAGGCGATCAGGGTAGGGCATCCGGGATGAGGCACCTTCGCGCCGTTCCCTGCCGGGTCCTCGGGGATCGAGTCCTGACTGCCCGACCACGACCAGTCGGATCTGCCGGGGCGCAGCGCACCGGGCCTGCTGGTTGGGCGCTCCGGTCGGAGCCGTGGGATGCGGCCGGGCAACAACCGCCCGTGCACCCCGGGCCCATGTCGCCGCCGCGGCCCGCCGGGGTGATGCCCTCGCCGTGAACTCCTGCGGCCGGTCGTGGGGCAGGGGACGATTCGGTGCGGTTCCTGATCCCGGCCTTAGGAGGCACGTCGTGGTTGCCGTGGCCCGCGCAGGAGCATTTCCAGCGGCCCGGCGCTGAACCGCCGGGTCCAGAGCCAGGCGAAGAGGATTGACCCGATGCACAGCACCACGGTGGTGAAGATCCCGGTGGCCAGGGAGCCCGGGCCGGGGCGGACAAACGCGGCCAGGGCGAGCAGGTGTCCGACGTAGATGGTCAGTGACAGCCGCCCCGTGGCGGCCAGTACGGGAAGGCTGCCAGATGCCAGGCGACCGGCCAGCAGGCACAGCCCGAGCACGAACAGTGCGGCACCGGAGCTGGCGATGAGCCACAGGGGCATGTGGGAGTGGGCGGTCGCGGAGACGAGGCGGTCCCAGCCGACGGTCCGCTCCGGGGTGCCGAAGACCAGGATGAGGACTTGTGAGAGTAGGTGCCCGCCGGCGGCGCACACCGCACCCCACAGCACCAACCGGCGCTGGAGTACCGCACTTCGCAGGTCGAGCCGTCCGAGCAGCATCCCGGCCAGGAAGGGCGCCGCCCAGACCACCGCGGGATAGGCCCCCGTGAACAGGATGCCGCTGAGGATCTCTCCGGGCGGGTCCAGCAGCGTCGGTTCCGTGCGCCGGGACACGGGAGCCCACGTGGTTCGGGCGGCCACCCAGGCCAGGGGGCCCACGAGTACGAACGTCCCGGTCAGTGCGCCCAGCACCCAGGTTGGCGCCCTGAGTAGGGGCAGACAGGCGATGAACAGCAGCCCGTAGAGGGGCAGGATCACGCTGGCCTCATGGTCCGGGATCTGCAGCGCCAGGCCGCCCAGGAGCAGTAACACCGCCCGCCACAGGACCATCCGCCACGGTACGGGCGTTCCACCGGTCCCGCGGACGGAGCGGGTCATCAGGGAGATCCCCACCCCGGCCAGGAGCATGAACAGCAGGGAAGCTCGCCCCAGGGGCAGGTCGTACAGTGCCCCGAGGAACCCCTCGGCGCCCCGGGGGCCGACGTTCACCGCGATCATCCCGATGATCGCCACTGCCCGCGCCACGTCCAGGCCCACGACACGGCCGTGGGGCCCAGAGCCACCACCGCCGATTCGACCGGGGGCCGGCAGGTCACCGCCCGGGGAGGCGGAGGACGAAGGTGCGGTTCCCACGACGCTCATTCCGACCCTGTGGGAGCCTCGGCGCCGGGGGCATCCGCGATGGAGACGTCGGCCTCTCTGCGGGGGTCCTTCGCGCCGGTGATCTGCCCGGTGTCGTAGTCGATCGCCAGGGCCTGCACGGACCCGAAGATCGCTTGTTCCCGTTCGGTGCGCTGCAGCTCCCAGTCCCGTGCCCGGATCAGCTCGGCCAGTTCGGTCGAGGGTTCCTGTTCCACCGCCAGCACCCCGTCCTGTAGGTGGAACCGGGGTGCGTCCACCGCCTCCTGGAGCGATGCGCCCTGTAACCCCCAGGCCACCAGCACGCCGGTGAGGATGTTGGGGATCTGATGCCCGCCGGGACTGCCCAGGGCCAACACCGGCCGGCCCTGGCCATCGAGCACCATGGTCGGGGCGGACCAGCTGACGGACTTACGTCCCGGTCCGGGTTGGTTGGCGTCCGAGGCCTCGGTGTCGAACCGGGAGAGCTGGTTGTTCAGGAAGAACCCACCTACGTATGCCGACGCGCTGCCGCCCCAGAAGCTGGTCAGGGTGTTGGTCATGGACACCGTGAACCCGTCCGCGTCCACCACGCTCAGGTGCGTGGTGTTCCCCGCCGTCACGGGCCCGGCGGTGGCCCGCACGCCGGCCGCCGACACGGCCGCATCTTCCGTTCCGGCGGTTCCGTCCAGAGGGTCGATGCTGGCCCCGCCGGCCAGGAGGGACACCTTCTCGGCGATCTGCGCGTTCGCGACCGGGTCGGTGAGGCGGTCGAGCGGGACCTCCACGACGTCGGGGTCGCCAAAGAAGTGCGTCACCGAGCCCTCGGCGGCGATCCACGCCGCGGAGAGCCGGTCCACGTACCCGGCGGTCCCGGGGGTGTGGTCCTGAATGTCCAGGGCCTGGGTGAGTTGCAGTTGCTGGATCAGGGCCGCGCCCGGCAGTGGCGGTGCGGCCGAGAGCACCTGGTAGTCCCCGAAGGGCCCACTGACCGGGGCCATCTGCTCGGGTGCATAGGCGGCCAGCGAGACCGCGTCCAGGCCCTCCACCGTGGTCAGGTCCTGGGCCAGGGTCCCGGTGTAGAACGCCTCGGGCCCGCCCTGGGCCAGCGTGGTCATGGTCCGGGCCAGGTCCTGCTGGATTAGCGTCTGGCCAGCGGCCAGCGGTTCCCCGGAGGCGTCATGGAAGTGCCCCAGCCCCTCCAGGGATGCCGGACCGAAGTCGGCGCGCATCCGCTGGTCTAAGAACTCCGAGACCGGGAACCCCGTCTCCGCCAGTTCGATGGCCGGGTCGAGCACCTCGGCCCAGTCCAGAGCGCCGTGCGCGGCGTGGATCTCGGCCAGTCCGGCCACGAAGCCGGGGATGCCGGTGCCGGAGGCTGGGATCCGGCCGTCCTGGGCCACGACCTCGCGGTAGTCGTAGGCGATCGGAGTCTGTCCGGGCCCGGCCAGGATCGCCGAGCCTCCGCCGCCGATACCGGAGGCATAGGGCTCGACGACGGCGACGGCGAAGGCCGTGGCCACGGCCGCATCAGCAGCATTGCCTCCTGCGGCCAGAATCTGCATCCCGGCCTCGACGGCCGCCGGGTGCGCGGCAGCCACGGCGTATTGCCCGAGCTCCACGGCCGGGCCCGGTTCGATGCTCGGCCGCACGGCAGGCGTCTTGAGGGATTCGTGACCGGTCGATGGCGGCGCCGCGGTAGAGGTCGGCGCCGCGCTTGGTGTCGGCGCGGGGGCACTACAGGAGGTCAGTAGCAGTGCTGCGGCCAAACCGGGAATGGCCCAGCGGGCGAAGCGTGTCATGAATTCCTTCTCGCTAGCTCATCCGAAGTATCCGTTCGTTCCCGGCCCGCGTGGCTTCGTACGTCCCCGCCGCGGTCCCGCCCAGACCCGGCCGGTCTGCGACAAACCGAGTCGACGGGGGTGGGAATGGTCCCCGGGCGTGCCGGCGCGACCACGGTCCAGACCCCCAGCGGGGCCCCGGTCAGGGTCGCGGGTGCTGAGCCCGGGGGCCACCCCCGGCGGGGCAGCCGATTCACTCCAGGGCACCGGTGTCCTGGGCCAGGGTGGTGGCGGCATGGGTGATCGCCTCGGTCATCAGGGCCAAGGCCTCGCGGTCGATGTTGTCCAGGTCGTCACCGGGCTGGTGGTAGTTCGGATCGCGTGGTGCCTCGGCCCGGCCGCCGAAGTCGGTGGCCTCGGCCTCGGTCTTGGTTTCCTTGCTGCCGGTGAACAATCCGCCCACCGGCACCCCGGCCTCCACGAATGCCACCTGATCGGAGGCGAAGTTCCATGAGGTCGGCACCCAGGGCTGGCCCTGTGCGGAGAAGTAGTCGGTGAACACCTCCATGACCTGCTCCGAGCCGTCCGGCACCGGGGGCCCGGAACCGTACTCCCACTCCTCATCGGGCTCACGGGCGTCGTAGACCCCGACGACATGGTTGGGTGAGGCGACCATGTCGACGTTCAGGTACGCGGCGATGGAGCCGAGTTCACCGTCCTCTGTCAGTTCCTCGACGTAATGAGTGGATCCGGGATAGCCGCGGATCTCCTCGGCGCCCCACCAGGCGAAGCGCACCTTGTTGGTCACGCTGTCCTGCTGGGCCAGCCGTTGGGCGGTCTCGAGCAGGGCCGCGGTACCGGAGGCGTTGTCATTGATCGCCGGGCTGCCGGGGACCCCGTCCAGGTGCGCGCCGAGCATGATGACGTTGTCCTCGTCACCGCCGGTGGTCTCGGCGATGATGCTGAAGGACTCGTACTCCTGGTCCCAGGTCTCCACGGTGAAGTACTGCCGGGTCGTCTCGTACCCGGCGCGGGCCAGTTCCCGTTCCACGTACTGGGCCGCGGCCTCGTACCCGGGGCTGCCGGCGGCCCGGTCCCCGTGCTCGTCGGCGAGCACCTGGAACTGTTCCAGGTGCTCATAGGCGGTGGGGATGTGTGACTGCCAGGCCACGGCCGCGGCGGCACCGGCGGCGAGAGTGAGCCGGCCCAGGGCCTTCAGGTCACCCAGTGCTTTCCAGGGCCCGTTCAGCGTCATTTAGTCCTTCTCATCGATGCGGTTGATTTGAGGATAGAGGTGCAGACCCCACCGGGCCTGCGCCTCCGCGGAGAGCTGTCCCTGTCCTAACGGGCAACCGGATCCGTTCCGGAGCCCCGCGTGATGTCTCGGGAGACACTGTCGGGTGTCGTGTTGTCTGTCCCGCCGGGGTAGGTCCCGGGGGCCCCGTCGGTCACCATGGTCCGGGTGCCCTTCACGGCGCGGCCCACGACTGTCTCGAGGGGGCCCTTGTCGTGGTGGCGGGTCCAGAACCAGGCGGCGACGGCGGCGACGCCCAGGTGCAGGGCAAACCACAGTTCCGGGTCGTCGTAGTGGACCTCGGGGGCCAGGGCGATCAGGTGGGCGGTGTACAGGGTCAGGGTCATGGCGCCCATGGCCGCCAACGGGGCCAGCCACCGCCCGGCCCGGGCCCCCAGCAACAGGAACACGCCCAGCACCAGCAGGCCGATGCCCAGGCTGGAGGCGATGGCCAGCGGGGCGTTGGTGTGTCCGGTGGCGATGGTCAGCCACCACCCGGAGGTGTCCGGCAGCTCGCCGGTGCTGTAGGTCAGGGCCTCGTCCAGTTCCTCCGGGGACAGGCCGTCGCTGGCTAGCAGTGCCTGGTAGCCGCCGGCGACGCGCAGCAACACGGTCGAGAGCAGTTGGGCGCTCAGGGCCAGGAGCGCACCGGTGCCGGCGATGATCGCCTGGGTGCGGGTACTCCGTAGGTCCAGTCGGCCTAGGCCCAGCCCGACCAGGAGGTAGGTCATGTAGGGCAGGGCCGGGTACACCCCGGTGAGCAGCAGTTCGGCGGCGGTGCCGGCCGGTTCGGTGAAGAGGGTCACCAGGGTGTGGTTGGAGGCCGAAGTGGACGGCAGCACCGGTTCTAGTTTCTGCATCAGCACCGGCGCGACGATCCCGAAGACGGCCGCGGTGCCGAACAGTACCCTGGGCGACAGGTGCAGGAAGGGGATGGTCAGCAGGAAGAACACCGCGTAGTAGACCAGGATGCTGTAGGCCGGCGGGTCCTCGGGCGAGATGGCCGCCACGACCAGGCCGATGAATCCGATTAGCGCGGCGCGCACGGCCAGTCCGGCCCGGTCCCCGCGCATCCGTCGGCCCTGGTGCGGGGTGGACCCGCCGGTGGACAGGGCCAGCCCGACCCCGGCCAGCAACGCGAACAGCGCCGCCGAGTTGCCGTTGACGATGGAGAACACCAGGGTCGGTGCGTGGGTCACCTCATTGGTCTCGGGAAGGATGTGGACGGCCATCAGCCCGATCAGGGCCAGCCCGCGGGCCGCGTCGATGCCGACCAGTCGCTTCCGCTGTTTGTTCTTCGTTGTCGTTGCCGCGGGGGGATCCACGGCGGTCCCTGGCGGGACCTGTTCCGAGTTCATCGCTCGTCCTTGTCTGATTGTCCATGTTCTGGTGCCCAGCGGCGCCGCGTCCTGCGGTGCCGCCTCCCCCGGCTCGGCGGTGCACACCCGCGGGCCAAGGTATTTCCAGCTTTGGGGCTGGACATGGAGGAACCTGTGCGGGAGTCTCACGGTTTGATGACATTCCCTGGCGGTCGGTGGCTTCAGGACCCGGCGCGCAGAGGAGTCCTTCGGCCCCTGCTGGACCACCCCAGTCGCACCTGGACGGCGGGCCTGGGCTGAGGGCCGTGGTGGCGAGCGGCGCCGACCGGGTGCACCGGGGCCGCGGTGGCTGGCCGGAAGATCTGAGGGCGGTCGACGGCCGGCAGTGTGCCGGTCAGTCACAATGACTGCAGGAAGACCGTGGTGTTCAGGCGGGGTGTTCGCCGGTGCCGCGGCGGCGCCGGGTGTGAAGGAGTGCTGATGTCAGTTGGTCGAGCTGGTCGGGTCCTGGTGGTCGAGGATGAGCCCACGTTGGTGCGGATGATCGAGAGGTACCTGGACAAGGCCGGGCTGGAGGTGGCGGTGTGTCAGGACGGGGTCGAGGCGGTGCAGGCGGTGCGGGACTTCGCCCCGGATGTGCTGGTGCTGGATCTGGGCCTGCCGGGACTGGACGGTCTGGAGGTATGTCGGCAGGTGCGCGCGTTCTCGACCTGCCACGTGCTGATGCTCACCGCACGCGATGATGAGATGGACAAGGTCGTGGGCCTGTCGGTGGGGGCCGATGACTATATGACCAAGCCGTTCAGCGCCCGGGAACTGGTGGCCCGCGTGCAGGCTCGGTTGCGCCGCCTGCATCACCTGGACCCGGCCCCCGCACCGCCCGCGTCCTCGGACACCGCCGTGGTGCAGGTCGGGGCCCTGGTGGTGGACCGTCCCGGGCGTCGGGTCTGCGTGGATGGGGAGCCGGTGGAGGTGACGCGGATCGAGTTCGACCTGCTGCTGGCCCTGTTGGAGCATCCCGGGCAGGTCCTTTCTCGCCGGCAACTGGTGCAGCTGATCTGGAACACCCAGTGGGTCGGGGAAGAGCACGTCGTGGACGTGCACGTGGCCCGGTTGCGCAAGAAGCTTCGGGACCGGGCCGGCGCGCCCCGGTTCATCCACACGGTCCGGGGGATCGGCTACCGAATGGGAGAGTATCGATGAGCATCACCGTCCCGAGACCGGTGGGGTCCTGGCAGCCGTTGACGATGCGGCTGATGCTGGCTCAGACCTTAGTGCTGGTCGTGGGACTGGCGTTGGTGCTGTGGGCGGTCGTGGGGCTGGGCCCGAAGTTGTTCCACGACTTGCTGGTGGCCAACCATCACGCCCACGAGGCCGAGATGGTCGGCCAGAGGCACATGCAGGAAGCCTTCCGGGTGGCCGGCCTGAGCGGGTTGGTTCTCGGCGGGCTGCCGGCCCTGGGCATCGCCGTGGTGCTCAGCCTCTACCTGTACCGCACGATCGGCCGGTCCCTGACCGGGTTTTCCACCGCGGCCCATCAAGTGGCCGCAGGGGACTACCGGGTGCACCTGGTGCCGCCGCGGTTGGGCCCGGAGTTCGATGCCCTGGCCTCCTCGTTCAACGACATGGCCGCCCGGCTGGAGGCGGTGGACACCACCCGACGACAGATGCTCGCCGACCTGGCCCACGAGATGCGCACCCCGTTGTCCAGCATCAAGGTCCACATCGAGGGCGTCGAGGACGGAGTGGTGGACTTCGATCAGGAGACCACCACCGTGCTGTACTCCCAGATCAGCCGGCTCGAGCGCCTGGCCGAGGACATCCGCCAGCTGACCCAGGCCGAGGAAGGACTGACTCGCCTGCACCTGGCAGCCCAGCACCCGGCCACGGTCATCGCTGAGGCCCTCGCCGCCATCCAGCAGGAGGCCACCGCCCGGGACATCACCCTGGTCACGACCACCTCCGGCCCCGCTCCCGGGCCGGTGTCCATGGACCGCGGGCGGATCGGCCAGGTGCTGGCCAACCTGCTAGCCAATGCCCTGCGCCACACCCCGGCCGGGGGCACGATCACGGTGCACACCCACTACACCCCCCAGGCGGTGACGATCGCCGTGACCGACACCGGGGAAGGCATCACCGCCGAGAACCTGCCCCACGTCTTCAACCGGTTCTACCGGGCCCGCACCGGCCGGGAGGCTGGCCCCGGTTCCGGGTTGGGCCTGGCGATCAGCCGAGCCCTGGCCCAGGCCCACGGCGGCACCCTGCGCGCCCGCAGCCCCGGCCCGGGCCACGGGGCGACCTTCGAACTGCACCTGCCGCGCACCTGAGCGCCCCGAGCCCAGCGGTCCGGTTCTACCCGACCGGCAACTGCCGCTCAGGACGTGGGCTGCTGGCCGGCGCTGGTCCGCCGCGGCGCCCGCGGACCAGTGACCGTGGCGCGGTAGCTGTGCGGGTCCGCCCCGGTGGCGTCGCCGCTCAGGTGCTCGGCATGGGACAACGCTTCGGCCAGCAACCGGTGCACATGCGCATCGGTAGCCGAGTAGTACGCGAAGGTCCCCTCGCGCCGGTTCTCCACCAGCCCGGCCAGGCGCAACTTGGACAGGTGCTGGCTCACCACCGTCGGGGCCGCCCCCACGAGTTCGGCCAGCACGTTCACACTGCATTCGCCCTGGAACAACGCCCACAGGATCTTTACCCGCGTCGGATCGGCCAGCATCCGGAAGGTCTCGGCCGCGATGCGGGCATGCTGATCATCCGGAGAGGCGTGTATGGGCGCTTCATGCACGCCCCCAGCCTATCGGGCATGCTGATGCCTACGCAGTTGCGCAGTCGCGCCACCAACCCTCCGGGGTGAGGCCGGCACCAGAGAGTTAAAGCCCCTCAGCGCTGTGGGGTTGCCACGTCCACGGCGTGCCGGCCCACCCCGCATCACCCACGGCGCCGGACCTCGAAAGGTTGTGTCAGGACAGGCTCACCGGCCCGATCGGGCGTACCGGGTCGGACCCGGACGGCCTCGCGGCGCTCAGCGGGCGCGGCGGGCCTCCAGGCCCGCGAGGCTTCCGATGCGGGGCCACAGGATGAACGCTGCGACCGTGGCTACCGCCGCGATGCCGGCCAACACGGCCGCCGCGGCCGCCAACCCGGAGGCGCCCAACCAGCCGGCCAGCGGGTAGGTGATCAGCCAGCAGGCATGGGACAGGGAGAACTGGGCAGCGAAGGCCGCCGGATGATCGTGGGCGGCGACCTGGTCGCGGATGATGCCCCCCACCGGGGTTTCCACTGAGGCCCACCCCCAGCCGATGAGCACCCAGAGGGCGTCGACCCCCACGGCCCCGGTCAGTCCCGGGGAGACCAGAGCCAGGGGGATGAGCGCCGTGGCGGCCGTCAGGAGCACCGCACCGGTCAGCATGACCCGGCGGTGGGGGGCGCGCCGCAGAATCCAGGGAAGCAGGGAGGCCGCGGCCATCGACCCCGCGCCATTGAAGGCCAGGAACAGAGCCACCATGTCATCGCCGAACCCAAAGCCCGACTTCACGATCACCACGGTCTGCACCAGGACGAAAGCCCCGGCGCAGGCCACCACGAGATTCAGCGCGAGAATGGGGCGCAGCGCCGGGATGCGGACGAAGAGCGTGGCACCGCGCCGGACGCGCACCAGGAACGGGGCCTCGTCCTCGCCGGGTCCGGTGATCCCGGTCAGTTTCGGCACCGCGACCGAGAGCACCAGCAACGCCGAGCCGGTGAAGCCCACCGCGGTCCACAGGAACAGTGCCTCGCTGGGCATCACCAACAGCAGCAACCCGGCCAGGACGGGGGACAGGACCGCCTCGAGGTCGTAGGCCAAGCGGGACAGGGATAGCCCGGCGGTGTAGTCATCTCGGTCCACCAACACCTGCGGGATGACCGACTGGAAGGTCGGGGTGAACGTCGCCGAGGCCGACTGCAACACGAACACCAGCAGGTACACCTGCCACACCTCCGTGATGAACGGCAGGGCCACCACGGCCGCGATGCGCACAACGTCGGCCGTGACCATCACCGCCTTGCGCGGCAACCCCTGAGTGAGGGCCGAGGCGAAGGGCGCCACCAGGACGTACGCCACCATCTTCACGGCGAAGATCGTGCCCAGGAGCTGGCCGGCACTACCACCGGCCAGGTCGTAAGCGAGCAGCCCCAGGGCGACGGTGAGCAGGCCGGTCCCGGCCAGGGACGCGACCTGGGCCAGGTACAGGCGAAGGTACGCGGGGTGGGACAGGGCGCGGAGCATGGGGCGGTCCGTTCAGGTCAGCGGGCTGGTGGTGGTGTCTTGGAGGCGGCCACGTCGACACACGGTGACTTTCACGACTAACTGCAGGGTTGCGTATCTGCAGTTACATGCAGATAGTAGCGCGAACCGAGGGATTTCCGCGTGACCGCATACCGGAGGGGAGTCTCCGGGATGGTCTACCTGGTGCGGGATGGGCGATGAGCGTCGAATGCTTCTCGGTCCTGCACCCGACCCTGACCGTGGTGGCTGGGGTCGACCGCATGACGTGGATGATCCGCCTGGTCGTCGCTGTCGGAAAACACCGCGCCGGCAGGCCGTCCCCCTCTCCGGAAGAAAAGAAGGGGGAGCGATCATCACAGCCGCTCCCGTGCATGTCGACCCGTAGGCGAGCGAGTCAGCGTACTGACCATGTCGTCCTGGTGGCCCGCGACCGGCACCGACATGATCGCGCACCGGGGTGATCTTCACGAGATCTTCAAGGTCCGGCCCCTTCAGTCCGTCCCGGGCGGCATCCTACGGTGGATGGTGTGGCGGGCCGGTGGCGGACGGTGCGTCGTTGCGGTTGAACCGACGAAGGAGGACGTCATGACTCATCACGTGAGCACCATGCTGGAGACCTACCCGAAGGAGGTCGGGAACATCGACCGGCAGAAGCTGGCCGAGTGCATCCAGGCCTGTTTCGAATGCGCCCAGACCTGTACCGCCTGCGCGGATGCCTGCCTGGCCGAGGACATGGTCGCCGAGCTGCGGCAGTGCATCCGGCTCAATCTGGACTGCGCGGACATCTGTGCAGCCACCGGGGCGGTGCTGTCCCGGCAGACCGGCACCAACGTCGAGACCACCCGGGCCCTGCTCGAGGCCTGCCGGGCCGCCTGCAAGGCATGCGGGGACGAATGCGAGAGCCACGCCGGGATGCACGAGCACTGCAAGGTGTGTGCCCAGGCATGCCGGCGGTGCGAACAGGCCTGCGCCGAGCTGCTCGCCGCCCTGGGCTGAACCCGGGCATCACAGGGAGGGGGACCCGTCCAGCGGACGGGTCCCCCTCCCTGTGATGCTGTGGCCACCCCGCTCAGGAAGCAGGCAGCTCCTGGAGCATCTGCTCCATCTGAGTGATCTCGAATTCCTGGTCCTTGATGACCTGTTCGGCCAGGGCCACGGCCTGGGGGTTCTGGCCGTTGTCGACCTCGTCCTGGGCCATGTCCACGGCCCCCTTGTGGTGCTCGATCATCCCGTCCAGGAACAGCCGGGCGGCCTCGTCACCGGTGGCAGCCTCGAGCCGGTCCAAGTCTTCCTGGCTCATCATCCCGCTCATCCCGGACCCGGAGCCGTGGTCCATGCCGTTCATATTTCCCATGTCTCCCATGCCCATGGGTTCCTGACCCCAGGCGCTGAGCATGGCGTTCATGCGGTCGATCTCCGGCCCCTGGGCGGCCTTGATCTGCTCGGCCAGTTGACGAATCTGCGCGTCCTGGTCCTGCTGGGCCAGCATGATCTCGCTCATTTCAATCGCCTGCTGGTGGTGCGGGATCATCATCCGGGCGAACATGATGTCCGCATCGTTGTGCTCGGCAGAGATTTCCTCCGCTGAATCGGTCGCGGTACCGGTCGCCGTGGCGGACGCGGTCGGGGAATCGGTGACCGTGGCCTCCGACGTGGTGGCCGGCGCCGAGCTGGTGGCAGTGGTCTCGGAACCGGCGTTCTCGTCTTCGGTGCCGGTGGCGCAGCCGGCCAGGGCCAGGGCGGAGGCCAGGGCCAGGGCGGCCAGAGTGGTGGTCTTCTTCATGGTGTGTCCCTTTCTTCGTGGGGTTGGGGTCGGGAAACTCAGGGTCAGGAGGCGGGGGCTGCCGCGGGCTGCCCGGCCGGGCGCCGGTCCCCCGTGGAAGCCGGGGCCAGGCGGGCCGGAGCCAGGTCGATCCGGCGCAGCAGCTGGGCGTTGAGGGCCACGACGATGGTCGAGGCCGACATGAGGATCGCGCCGACCGCGGGGGAGAGGACGAACCCGATCGGGGCCAACACGCCGGCGGCCAGCGGCACGGAGATCACGTTGTAGCCGGCGGCCCACACCAGGTTCTGGATCATCTTGGCGTAGCTGGCGTGGGAGAGTTCGATCATCGACAGCACCGCGCGGGGGTCGTTGCCGGCCAGCACGACGCCGGCCGATTCCATGGCCACGTCGGTGCCGGCGCCGATGGCGATGCCGACCTCGGCGCGGGCCAGGGCCGGGGCGTCGTTCACGCCGTCCCCGACCATGGCCACGGACAGGCCCCGAGACTGCAGCTGACTGACCTTGGTGTCCTTGTCCTGGGGCAGGACCTCGGCGAAGACCTCGTCGATGCCCAGATCCCGCGCCACGGCCTCGGCGACCTGGCGGGCATCGCCGGTGATCATCGCGACCTTGACCTCCCGGGCGTGCAAGGCGGCCACGGCGGCCCGGGACTCGGGGCGGACCCGGTCCTCCACGGCGATCGCGCCGATGACGGTACGGTCCCGGACCACGTGCAGCACCCCGGCCCCCCGATCCGCCCAGGACCGGATGTCACCGGCCAAGGCCTCGGGGGTGTCCAGGACAAGCTCGCGCAACATGTTCGGCCCGCCGACCAAGACCTCGGCCCCGGCCACGGTGGCCTTGACCCCGCGGCCGGTGGCCGCGGTGAACCCGGTCCCGCGCAGACCCAGCCCGACCGCTTCGGGGTTACCGGTGGCGGCGGAGACGATGGCCCGGGCCACCGGGTGCTCGCTGTCGGCTTCGGCCGCGGCCGCATAGGCCAGCAGCTCGGCCTCGGTGGTGCCGGGCACCGTGGCGGTGCCGGTGACGGCGTGGGCGCCCTCGGTCAGGGTGCCGGTCTTGTCGAACAGGACCACGTCGATGGTGCGCATCCGCTCCAGGGCCATCCGGTCCTTGATCAGCAGACCAGCCTTGGCGGCCCGCTCGGTGGAAATCGCGATCACCAGCGGGATGGCCAGGCCCAGGGCGTGCGGGCAGGCGATGACCAGCACGGTGACGGTCCGGGTGACCGCGTCGGTGGGTTGGCCGATAACGGTCCACACGATCGCGGTGATGATCGCCGCACCCAGGGCGAACCAGAACAGCAGCGCCGCGGCCCGGTCCGCCAGGGCCTGGGCCCGGGAGGAGGACTCCTGGGCGTCAGCGACCATCCGCTGGATCCCGGCCAGGGCGGTGTCGGCGCCGATGGCCTCGATGCGGACCCGCACGGTGTTGTCGGTGGCCACGGTCCCGGCCACCACCCGGTCCCCGACGGTGCGGGCCACGGCCCGGGATTCGCCGGTGATCATCGACTCGTCAAACTCGGCCGTGCCCTGAATCAGGGTCCCATCGGCGGGCATGCGTCCCCCGGAGCGGACCAACACGGTGTCCCCGACCGCCAGCTCACCGATCGGCACCGTGACGGTGGTGCCCTCGGCGGTGAGCTTCTCGGCCTCCTCCGGCAGCAGCTCCGCCAGGGCGTCCAGGGCCGAGGACGCCGCTCCCAAGGCGCGCATCTCCATCCAGTGCCCCAGCAACATGATGACCACCAGCAGGGCCAGCTCCCACCAGAAGTCCAGCATCAGCTCCCCGACGCCCAGCGAGGTGACCCAGGAGGCGACGAACGCCACCGTGATGGCCATTGCGATCAGCAGCATCATCCCCGGCTGACGGGCCCGCAACTCGGTGAGCCCGCCCTTGAGGAACGGGGCGCCGCCGTAGAGGTAGATCACGGTGCCCAGCACCGGGGCGATCCACGCCGAGCCCGGGAACTGCGGGACGTGATAGCCCAGCAGCTGTCCGACCATGTGGCTGAAGAACACCACCGGGATCGAGAGCACCAGCGAGACCCAGAACCGGTTGCGGAACATCGCGGTGGAATGCCCGGCGTGCTTGCCGTGGTCATGGACCTGGTGATCCTCATCCAGGGCCGAGTGGGCATGACCCTGCGGCATCGCCTGCCCGTGGGTGTCGGCGTCCGCCGGGCGGTGGGCGTGGCCGGCGTGATTGGTGTGGGGGTCCGGGTCTGGACGCTCGGCGTTCTGGCCGGTGGGGTGATCGGGGTGGTGCGGGGTGCTCATGGTGTTCCTTCTACTCGGCGCCTGCTCACGACGAGGCGCCGACGTCGAGGGGATGGGTCAGTTGATGAGGACGCGGTAGCCGGCCGATTCGATAGCGGCCTGCACTGCGCCCGCGGAGGCGGGCCCGGTCACGGTGACGAGGGAGACCCCTCCGGTGACCAGGTCGACCCGGACGTCGTCTGCTCCGTCCAGGGCGCTCACCGCTTCGGCGACGGAACCCACGCAGTGCCCGCAGGTCATGCCCTCCACCTGGTAGATCGCGGCACCGGCTGTCGTCCCAACTGGATCGGGACTCTGGCGCCCGGAGAGGGCCGTGGCCTCGGCCGGTCCGGCCGGGGCCGGGGCGCAGCACGAGCAACCGGTCGTGGCCATCGGCAGCGGGGTGCGGGGGGAGTCGGTCATGACGGTCTCCTTCAGATCGTGGGGCGGTGCCGGAGGGCACCTCCACCCTCGGTATATACCCCCGGGGGGTATCATTCAAGGGGTGGGGGGCAGGGTTTCGCGGACGATGAACGGGCGCTTTGGTCACTGGGCAGATCGATGGTGAACGTTGCCCCGGTCCCCGGGCCGGCCGAGGTGGCGGTCAGCGTGCCGCCGTGGGCCTGGACCAGGGCCCGGGAGATGGCCAGACCGACCCCGGAGCCGCCGTGGTCCCGGTCGCGGGCGGTGTCCCCGCGGTAGAAGCGTTCGAAGATGTGCGGCAGGTGCTCGGGGGAGATGCCCTCCCCGGTATCGATGACCCGGAGCCTGATCCCGGACGGGCCCTGCCGGGCCTCGAGGCTGACCTGCCCGCCGGGCGGGGTGTGGCGCAGGGCGTTGGTCAGCAGGTTGCCCAGCACCTGGCCCATGCGCTGTCGGTCCACGTCCACGGCCAGGCCCGGATCGGCGTCCAGGCTCAGGACCACGCCCTTGGCGGTGTAGGCCTCGCGGTGGGCCTCGGCGGCGGCGTGCAGCAGCCCGGCCACCGGTTCGGTGGTGCGGTCCAGCTCGATCCGTCCCTCCTCGGCGCGGGAAACGTCGTTGATGTCCTCCACCAGCCGGGTCAGTCGGGCCAACTGATCACCCATCAGCTCCCCGGTGGGCTCGTCCCAGCGGGAGACCCCGTCTTGCAGGGCCTCGTGGTAGACGCTCAGCACCGAGACCGGGGTGCGTAGCTCGTGGGCCAGGTCCGAGAGCATCCGCCGGCGGGTGTCCTCGGTGCGCTGAAGCCGGGCGGCCATGGTGTTGAACGAACCGGCCAGGTCTTCCACTTCGGTGCCGGCGCCCATGGCCGGGACCCGGGTGTCGTACCGCCCGCCGGCCATGGCCTGGGCGGCGGCGCTCAGCCGGTCCAGAGGGTGGCGGATGCGTCGGGAGCACCAGGCGCTCACCAGTAGGGCACACACCAGGGCGGTGCTCAGGGCCACCGCCAGGACGATGAGGTTGGCCTCGCGGTAGGCCTGCTCGGCGTGAGTCAGCTCCGCTGAGCCCTCGCTGCGTCCGGCCATCACCAGGTGCTCGTGGAAGATCGGCGGGCCGGCGACCATCACCACGACCACTGCGGCCAGCAGGCTGACCGCCACCACCAGCAATTGTGCCAGTAAGAACCGGGCTGCCAGCCCCTGGTAGCGCCGCCGGCGGCTCACTGCTCCGCCATCCGGTAGCCGACCCCGCGCACGGTGTCGATATAGCGAGTCGGATCCGGATCGAGCTTGCGGCGCAGGTTGCCGATGTGCACGTCCACGAGTCGCTCATCGCCGACCCAGGCCGGGTCCCAGACAATATCGATCAACTGACGCCGGGAGAACGCCTGGTGTGGGCGCCCGGACAAGGCGGCCAGCAGGTCGAACTCCGTGCGCGTCAACCGCACCGCCTGCCCGTCCAGGCGGGCCTCGTGTGCGGCCCGGTCGATGACTAGGTCCCCGTAGGCCCGTTCGGGTTCGGCGGCCGCCACCGTGGTGCGCGGCCGACGCATGACCGCCCCCACCCGGGCGATCAGCTCGCGGACGCTAAAGGGTTTGGTGATGTAGTCATCGGCCCCCGCCTCGAGTCCAGCGAGCTTGTGGTGCTCATCGCCGCGGGCGGTGAGCATCAGCACGTAGCACTCGGAGAAGGCTCGCACCCGGCGGCACACCTCGATCCCGTCCAGCCCGGGCAAACCCAGGTCCAGGACCATCACGTCGGGCTCGTGAGTGCGGGCGGCCTGGACCGCATCGGGGCCGGTGTGGGTGAGGGCCACGGCATAGCCGGCCCGCTCCAGGTAGGTGGCCACCATGCGCGCCAACGGCTTCTCGTCATCGACCACCAACACCCGGCTGGCCGCCGGGCCAGTGCCAGAGTTCATGGCTCCAGTCTCACCCGCTCCCGCGCCCCGGCGGCCCAGACTGGCGCCGGGGCGGGGAATCTTCATCAAATCTTCAAGGCAAACCGCACCGGACCGGTGCGCCGCCGGCCGACAATGGTAGGTGGCCCGGCCTCCTGGCCCGGGGCGGAGAGGCTCCATGGCCCCCTGACCCGCAGAACTCTGCTCACCGGCGGCCTCGGGCTGCTCGGCTCCACCGCCCTGATCGGCTGCACTCCCCAGCCCCCAACCTCGACGGCGCCCAGCGCCGCCGGCACGGCGGGCACCGCCGCGGACGCCATCGAACCGAAGGCCCAGCAGCTGCTGAACACCCACGGCCTCCAGGCCACCACCGCCGAGAACGCCGTCACCGCCTTGGACCAGCTTCCCCAACCGCGTCCGCTGGCCCTGACCGGCTCCGTCGGCTACGACCAGGTGGTCTTCGCCGACGACACTGACCAAGTCACCGTCCCCCTCACCGGCGGACAGTTCTACCTCTCCGCGGCGCCCTACCGGACCCAGACACACGAGTGCTACTACCACAACCTTGGCGGCTGCCAGGGCGAGCTCACCGACACCCCCATCCACCTCACCGTGACCACCGAGACCGGCCAGATCCTCCTGAAGAGGACACCACCACCTACGCCAACGGATTCACCGGGGCCTGGATCCCCCGGGACCTCACCGGCACCGTCACCATCATCGCCGCCGACACCACCACCAGCACGGCCTTCAACTCCGGCCCCGATGGGCCCACCTGCCTCACCACCCTGCACCTGATCTGAACCACCTCACATCAGCGTCGGCCAGCACCCAAAGAACACCGCCGAGAGACTCCGAAAGCCACCGCGAACGTACAGACATTCGACAGTCACTAGATCCCCCGAGCGGTCCGGTGGGCACGCCCGTCCTGACTCGTCTGAGGCTTCGCACCTTGGAGGCCTGGGTGCCGAGTAGTTGCAACCGGAAGCAGTGGGGACAATCCACAGGCCCCAGGCAATGCGACTGAGCTGAAACCAACGGTGACTGACAGGGGATTGACAGTCTCCGGCGTCGAACCCGCCGTTGAATCCCGCAGCGCTTGGACCGATCCTGTCAACGCTCCCAGCCAACTAGTAAGGGCCCGTCGGCGGCATGAACGACTTCCGTGGCCTCGTCCAGTACCTGGTAGAACGAGTCCAGGGGGTCCATGAAGTGCCCCATGACCTGATGAAAGTCCTCGGCGTCCTGGTTCAGGACCACTGTGGTCTCACCGGGCGCGGCGGCCGCTGCGCCGGCGGGGATCCGCGCCGCCCCGTCGACATCGAACCCGATGCGGAACCCGATGGCGGGGTGCAGCTGAGAGCCGGTCCCGGTGTCCGCCAGGGTGGCCACGTTCGCCAAGTCAATGCTAAAGACCGGTCCCGCCGGACGGGCCGCGACACGGTTTCCGCCATCGCCGGTTCGCGGCAGGCGCCCCCGTCCGCCGGGCACAACACCAGCCTCACGGGCGGGTCACGAGAACCTCTCACGAGGGCTGGTCCGGGCCCGGAAGGCCGGCCGCGCTGAGATGCCTGTACCTCGTTACCCGGTCCTTGCTCCGGCCGGCGGGGGTGGGCACGCTGGGTGATGAGATGAAAGCCAGCGCTGAACGCCTTCGCTTTTCACCTTCGCCGGATGGTTCGAAAGAGCCCCTCACTGATGAAGGCCGCCGGACTCCAAACACCCTTTATCGGACAGCTCCCGGAATTTCGCTGTGTTGGCAGGGAAGAGTCGAGTTCATCAGGGCCCGGGCGCGGTAGGTGTTTCAGGCGTGGCGCACGGAGGCGGCCTCCTGGTCCCGCAGGGCGGTGGTCTCGAGTTGGATGGTGGCGTGGTCGAAGGAGACGGGGAAGTGCTCCTTGACGCAGGCGAGGACCTGTTCCAGGATCTGCGGGGCGTGTCCGGACTCGAAACACCGGTCGTCGACGACGACGTGGGCGGAAATGACCGGCAGACCGGTGCCGATCATCGAGGCGTGCAGGTCGTGCACGTCCTGCACGTGCTCCAGTGCCAGGAGGTGTTCGCGGACCTCGTCCAGGTCCACGCCCTTGGGGGTGAACTCCATCAGCACCCGCACCGTCTCGCGCAGCAGCGAGAATGCGCGCGGCACGATCAGGGCGGCGATGAACAGGGCGGCAATGGTGTCCGCCTGCTGGAAGCCGGTGGTGTTAATGACGATGGCCGCGACGATCACGCCCACAGACCCCAGGGCGTCGTTGAGGACCTCCAGAAAGGCCGCGCGCATGTTGAAGTTCGCCCCCCGGTTGGAGGCCAGCACCGCGATGGCCGCGACGTTGGCGATCAGCCCGATGACCCCGAAGACCAGCAACTCGGTGCCGGGCACCTGCGCGGGTTCGAACAACCGGCGGATCCCTTCGACGGCGGCGTAGGTACCGACCACCAGCAACAGCGCCGCCTGCCCCAGGGCGGCGATGACCTCGATCCGGGCAAAGCCCCAGGTGCGGGCGCTGCTGGGCGGGCGCAACATCATGGTTGCGGCGATGAGCGCCACGAGCAATCCCGAAGCGTCGCTCACGGCGTGGGCGGTGTCGGTCAGCAGGGCCAGGCTGCCGGTGACCACGCTGCCGACCGCCTGGGCCAGCACGATGACCGCGGTGAGGCCGAAGGCGATCAGCAGCCGGGTGCGCATCCCTCGATCGGTTTGCTGCGGCACCTGACCGTGACTGTGGCTGTGCTGGTGTCCGGCGCCCATCAACCCTCCTCGGTGATCAGTGCGTCATGGTCATGGTGGTCCCGCAGGGACAGCGACACCCCGGAGGTCCCCAGCAGCGCGTCCGCGGTCTGCATCAGATCGGTCAGCCGGGTCGGGTCGGCCAGACTGAACCACGAGGAACGGCCCTCGGCGCGCACCGTGATCAGCCCGCAGTCCCGCAGGCACGCTAGGTGCTTGCTGACCGTGGACTGTGCTAGATGCATGTGGTCCACCAGGTCCCGGACCCGGTGCTCACCGGTGGCCAGGTGTTCCAGCAGCACCAGCCGGGTCGGTTCGGCCAGCGCATGGAACAGTGCCGCGTAGGCGCCGCGGTCCTCGAACCCCGAGGGCTCGTCCCGGATCGGGTATATCGTCATGGAGCGATGATAGCAACCTCTGACGATTTGGAAAGGGCGAGGGCGAGACGGTCGACGCCCCCCGTTATGACCGAAGCCGGGGGGCTCGAGGGCCGGGGCGCTCAGGTTGGTGAGCGTGAGCTTCAGCACCAGCACCGCGGCGGGCGGAGGCGGGCCCGCCACTGCTCGCTGCGTCAAACTCCACGGTTCCGTCGGGCCGGGGCCCCTAGGGTTCGACATTCTCGCAGGTCAGCGCTGCACTCGACCGCGGTGATGGTCGGTGCCTGCGGGCCAGCAAGATCAGGTGTTGATGCACGGAACAGTCCACGGTGGTGACTGGGCATGGCTGGTGCCGGGGTGTGCGACCAGCGGTCTTCCGGAGCGGGCGGTCGGGAGACAATGGAGTCATGTACGCGCCGATCGACCTCCAGACTCCTCTCGTCACCCAATGGGTCGGCACGCTCGTGGCCATCGTGGGGCTGGCGGTACTCACCCACGGGTTGTGGCGCCGCAAGCGTTACCGGGCCCACTTGGACGACGAGGATGCTCGCTTCGCCGGGCCGGACCGGACGAAGGATGCCGTCCGCGAGGTGTTCGCGGGGGCAGGGGCCCTCGTCATCGGCCTGGGCGCTCTCGCCTATGCCATCTACGGAGACATCACCTCGCAGAACAACATCCAGGAGAACGTCGCCAAGAAATACGGGGTTGAAGCGGTGGAGGACAAGGGGTGGCGCGGCAATGCGCTGCGCGCCGACGTCACCATGCCAGATGGCACCGTCCACCGGGACGTTCAGATCATCTTCGAGGATTCCGGCGAACCACAGATCAGCCGCGACCTGAGCGGCCCCGCCACCGACGGCACCGAGTAGACCGCATCCTGGCGTCCGCGGTGGCTCCCGGGCGACCGGTGGCCAGGCCGCGGCCGCAGCATGATCCCGCCTCCACGTCAGCCTGCAGCCCACCGCGGCTGCCACCGGCGGACATATCCCATTTCCGGTCGCGTCGAAGGCCGGTCGTCCTACGCCATCGCCAGCGCTCTCACCGGGGCGGTGCCCTGGGCGGGACGTGCAGGGACAGTAGGTGCGGTCCTCGGTGGCGGCCGGTCCGGCGGTCAGGCCTCCGCGGTCTTCCAGCGGCGGGCGGACACGAACGAATAAGCGCCCAACACCACGTAGAGCAAGAGCAGGGCGAAGGTGATCGCGCTGGTGAGCACGGCCGTGGGACGCTCCGCGGTGCCGGCGATCAGTGCACCCAGCTGCAGGACGTTCATCGAGGTGCCCAGGAGGCCCAGCACGGCCACGGCCAGGGCAACGTGGATGCCGATCTTCTGGCTTTTCAGCCCGATGAGGCCCGCGACCAGGATCACCGCCCCCAGGAAGGCCGGGATCAGCGCCGTCCAACTGGCGAACGCCGTGGCGATATAGGCGATGGCACCGACGGCGATAAGCAGGGCGCCGAATCCAATGGTGATACGAGGCATATCGCTCCTTAGGCAGATGGGGACCCGCACGTGTTCTAATGCGCTGGAGTAGAACTCTCTTCTACGCAGTGTAGTAGAGATGGCGTCCCGGCCTGTGGCCGCTAGACCTGCCGAGGTCTGCCATTCCCACCGCAGGCCCCCTCGGCATCGAGCAGGTCCGAGACGCTCCTGGCGCGTCGGGACGGCACGTTGCCGGCGGTCGGACAGGTCTCGGTGCAGTCCAGCGAGTACGGCACGTGGCCAACCCGTCGGGCATCTCTTGGACCAGGCCCGCATCCGCACAATCCGTGCAGGCCGGGGGCGTCGGGAGCGGCCCTGGATGCACTCGGCCGGTTTCGCCCGGTTGATGTTGCCCAGCTGCTTCGGGTAGGTGCCCAGCATGATGCTTACAGGATGGGTCGCGATGTGCTCCTTCGTCGATCCGCTGGATAGATGCACACGCCCGCCCGGCCATCGACCGTAGACCACCCCTGCGGCGCGGACGAAGGGGTGAACCTTGAAGGTTTCGTGAAGATCGCCACCCGCCACGACCACCGGTCGCGGTGGCTCCGGTGATGAAAACCCGGCCATCCCTGTGTTTCCGGGCCGCGGCCGGGCCGGGGAGGCGGCGCGGCGCCCGGTGTCACCGAATTGCGGATAGGTAACGGCCGTGTATCGTTGCGTAACGTTCTGGTCACGGCGACCGCTGTCAAGGGATGGCCCCCGTGGGGGTGGCACCTCCCTGAAGCCTCGTACCGAGTCGAGGGCGTCGTATCTGTCACCGTCTGCTGAGGGAATCCATGTCCTACCCCACCCGCCGTGCTCGCCTCGAGGCCGAGAAGCAGGCCCGCCGTTCTCACCGCCGCCGCTCCCTCACGATGGGCGTGGTCGGCCTGACCACCGTCGTGGGAACCACGATGGCGGGCATGGGCCCGGCTACCGCCAATGAGGGCGCCTACTCCGCGCCCAGTGGCCCCACCGCCAACACCTGGAGTTGGGAGGCCGACTCCACTCAGTCTGCTAGCGGGTCCTCCCGTGCGTCTGTCGCCAGCACCCCGTTCCCCGCGACCAGCACCGGATCGGTTGCTGAGATCCAGCGGGCCTCCTACACCACCGCCTCCACCACCGCTTCCAGCGGCACCGGTTGGGGTTCGGCCGTGCAGTGGGCTACCGCCAAGGCCGCCGACCCGGGCGTGCGCTATGTCTGGGGCGGCAACGGCCCGACCGGGTACGACTGCTCCGGCTTCACCCAGAACGCCTTCGCCCAGGCCGGCAAGAAGTTGCCGCGCAACTCCAAGGCCCAGTACGTGGCCGCCCGCCAGTACGTCTCCGTGAACAATCTGCGGGTCGGGGACCTGGTGTTCTGGTCCAACAACGGCTCGGCCTCGGGCATCTACCACGTGGCCATGTACATCGGCAACGGCAAGATCGCCCATGCCCGCAACCCGCAGATGGGTGTGGCCGTCACCGACGTGGACTACAGCCCCTGGAACATGATGGGCACCGCCGCCCGCTACTAAGGGTGCCACCCGCAGCCGCTCCACAAGCGGCTCCCGCCCTGGCGCTAGTCTGCGAGGCCCCCTGGACCAGGGCCCACGCTCGTGCTCAGCAGGTCGCGCATGGCGTGTCATCGCGAGTGCGCGGCCGGGCTGTCCATGACCGAGCTCTCCGGTACCCGTCCGTGCCCTGACGGAGAGTGGGGTGAGCGAGGTTGCTGCGGCTGTACACCTGGACCAGGGCCCGAATCAACGGCGCCAATAACGACCGCACCCAGAGCTGGAGGTTGACCTGCCTCCGCCTGGCCGCTCCCGGACATCGCAGCCTAGGATCCTTCTCTGAAGCAGAGGAGGATCCCTAGGTGCGAAGGATGATGAGCAGGGCGGCAGCTCCACCGGTGCCCTCGAACGTCATCGAGGTCGGGGGCGGGGATTCGATGGCGTGGCCGACGTTTTTCCAGGACAGGGAGTCCTGGGAGGGGCCGAGCGCGAACCAGGCGGCGATGGCTACCGCGATCACCACGGCAGCCCCGGTGATCTACCTGCCTCAGCGGGCCGTGAACGACGGCTGATCGCTTTGGGCCTGCCCATATCGGTTCGCTAGGCTGTCACCCGGCGCGTGGCCCGCCGGCATCTGGGGTGGGGAATCCATATCGCTCCATGATTTCCGCTGACGCCGACCGCCGTCCCCTCCGATAACCGGGCCCTTCCGGCCCCGAACCCACCGCCTCCCGTGCTTCCTTCCGGGGCCCGAGGCGTGAAAGCGGCTGAATGCCCGTGAACACTACTTCCCCCCGGCCGCTCGGGACAGGGCCAGCTCACCGAAGCCCGGAGACCCCGCGGGAGGAGCCGGTCACGGTGCTGAGGACGCCGAGGAGTTCCCTGCTCGCACGAGGGACCGGGCTCGTGGATTCAGTACTGCCCGTCGGCCCGTTCCCGGCCTCCTCGTGGCCGGGGAACAATCCCACGTTGACCTCACATCCCGAATCCGGATCCGAGGAGCCGCCGCCTGCCCGCCCCCGTGCACACCGGGCCCGGACCGGCGCAGGACCTGGTTGGCCTGCCCTGGGCCCGTGGTTGGCTCGCCCTCTGCCTGCGGTCCCGCGGACTGCTGAAGAACGTACTGTCCCTTGACTGAGACCCTCACGGACCGGCCGGCCAAGCGCGGGCGCCTCGACTACCGCTTCCTGATCTCGCCCCAGTGGCTCGGTGGGCTGGTCTTCTGCGCCCTCGTCGCCCTCGCCTGCGCCCTGCTGGGCCAGTGGCAGATGGACCGTCGCATGGAGACCGTCGCCGAGATCAACAAGGTGCTCTCTAACTACGACGAGCCGGTCGTGCCGCTGGCCGGCAACGCCGGGCTGTTCACGGACGTGCGACCGGAGCAGGAGTGGACCCCGGTCGAGATGCGCGGGGAGTACCTCGAGGCGGACACCCGGATCGTGCGCAACCGGCCGCTGGCCGGCAAGCCCGGTTACGAGGTGCTCGTGCCCTTCCACGCGGACACCGGGGACGTGATCGTGGTCAACCGCGGTTGGTTGCCCATCGGAGACACCACCCCCGGCCGTCCCGATGTCGTCCCGGCGCCGCCCGCGGGCGAAGTTTCGGTGGTGGTGCGGGTCAAGCCCGGCGAGCCCGACCTGGGCCGGGACGCCCCGGAGGGCCAGCTCGCCTCGATCGACCTGGCCGCGTTCGCCGACAGCGTCGGCTACCCGGTAGCGGACACCGCGTACGGCCAGCTGGCGGAGGAGTTCCCCGCCCCGGCCGTGGCGCTGCAGCAGCCGCCGAAGCCACCGCTGGACGAGGGCCCGCACCTGTCCTATTCGCTGCAGTGGTTCACGTTCGGGCTGATGAGCTTCATCGTGTGGGGTTACCTGGCCCGGCAGCGCGCGGTCAACGACCGCGACGACCGGGAACTGGGGCTGACCGAGGACGACGGCTACCTCTCGGCCCACCGGGCCCCGCGTGCCCGCCCCGTGAAGCGCCGCGGCGGGCGGCCCACGGACGAGGAGGTCGAGGACGCGATGCTCGACGCGGTCGATTCGCGGCACTAGGGATCCGGCGGCACATCGACTGGTAGCGGCACCACATCCTGGCCATGCTCGCCCACACGACGCGGTCCGCCAGCCGGTCGAGAATGGGGCGCACGCCGCGGCGATGGCCGCGGCGATGAAGGCCCGGTGGTCGAACGGCACCGCACCTTCACCAGGCCATGGTGCGGCATGGCCGGTCGATGTGGCGCTGGTGATCAGCTGCCGCGCCGCCGTTACCGGCTGCGCCGTTCGCACGTGGTGACGCGCATGGGGCAGACCCGTCCTGGTCCTAGATCGTCACCATCACCATGTCGTCGTCCACGGTGGCGGTGAACTCGGTCAGCGGTTTCTGGGCCGGGCCGCCGTAGGGCACTCCCGTTGCCACGTCGAAGTGCGACCCGTGGCAGGGGCAGGCGAAGGTTGGTCGGCCCCGGTTCTGGCCCGGGGCCACCGTGCACCCCTGGTGGGTGCACACGGCGGAGAAGGCACGCACCGTGTCCTGGGATTCGCGGTGCAGCAGCAGGGTGCGGCCGTCGATGGCCACGGACGCCTGGCCACCGAGCGGAAGGTCCCCGGCGGCCAAGACCGGGGTGGGGGAGCCGCCGGGGTGCTGGGAGGGTGCGCTGGCCTCGGCCTGGAGGTCCTCCGTGCAGCCCGTCAGTCCCACCGTGGTGGCCACTCCCACCGCACCGATGACCGCGCCGCGCCCCAGGAAGGCTCTGCGGGAGGTGCCGCACCCACCACAGGCCGTCTCACCGTCGCGGTGATCCGCGGCGGTGGGAATGCTGGCGGTGGGGGTGTGGGCGGTGGGATCGATCGCGGCAGTCATCCGTTCATTATCCGCCGTTCGTCTGGGGTCCATGGATGTCCGTGTCTACGGATGCCCGTGACATGGTTCAGGCGCGTGGGCTTCAGGCCGTGGCCGCGCCGCCTCCGCCCGGGTCAATGCTGGTGCTCGTGGACGTAGTCTCGGCTCAGACCGTGTCGGCGCGCTGGGAGGTGGGGGACATGCCGAGGATGTCCACCCTGGAGGCCGCGTTCTGTCGCAGCACGCCGTGGGGTCTTCTGGCCCGGCGGCTGGTTCTCTGGGCGACTCAGGGTGCGCCTCTGGCCGGGGGCGTGCTCGAGGTCGGTGCAGGCAGCGGAGCGATGGCCGAAGCGATCCTTGCGGCCTGCCCCCGGCTGCGGCTCACGATGACCGATATCGACCCGGCGATGGTCCGGGCCGGGCAACGGCGCCTCGCCCGGTTGCCCGTTGAGGTAGGCCAGGCCGATGCCACCGCCCTGCCCTTCGCCGAGGAGTCCTTCGACATGGTGCTGAGCTTTCTCATGCTCCACCACGTGGTCCACTGGGAACAGGCGGTAGTTGAGGCGGCCCGGGTTCTACGGCCGGGCGGGGTCTTCGTGGGCTACGACCTTGTCGCCTCGCGCACCACCGCCTGGCTGCATGTGGCCGACCGCTCGGCGCACCGGTTCATCGAACCGGCAGCGTTCGAACCGGTCCTGCATCACGCCGGCCTCGACCCGATCCGCCTCCAGGTTTCCTTCGGCGGTCGGGTCTTGCGCTTCATCGCCCACAAACCCGACACCGTCCAGACCGATCCGGGCAGTGACAAGGGAGAACACTGAGCAGGGCGGGGGTGGACCGAGGGGCCCTGACGCCACCAGCGCCGGCGGTGCCACATCCATGTCGCCCGGCCTGTCACCCGGGCCTCGATGCGAGTGTCGTGGTGAGGATTCTCCCCCAGTCTTCTACGGGCTGTAGAATTCCGGGGACGTCCTGCCCCGATGGAGAGGTACCGGAAGTACGCCATGTCCTGCGCCCAGCATTCCCGTGAGCCCGAGCCCCCGACTCCTGGCCTCCCCGGCCGGTCGGGTCGGCCGGGACGACGCAGGGTGTTGGCCGGCCTGGCCGGGGTGCTGTCCGTGCCGTTGTTGGCGGCGTGCGGGGCGGAGGATCCGCTGGCCGCGCAGGCTGGCAATGCCGATGGCAAGAACTACATCGCCGGTGACGGGTCCGTCTTGGAGGTCGCCCCGGACCAGCGCGGTGCACCGGTGCAGTTCAGCTCGACCCTGTTCTCCGGCAAGCCGATCGGCACCGAGGACTTGGCCGGGGATCCGGCGGTGCTGAACTTTTGGTACGCCGCCTGCGCCCCGTGCCGGGTGGAGGCCCCGGATCTGCAGGCCCTGCACCAGCGGTTCGAACCCGAGGGCGTCCAGTTCCTGGGCATCAACGTCCGGGACACGATCGCCACCGCGCAGGCCTTCGAACGCAATTTCGGCATCACCTACCCCTCGGTGGAGGACCGGGGCGGGGAGGTGCTGCTGGCGATGACCGACTACGTGCCGCCGCAGGCCGTGCCCACCACGATCGTGTTGGACCGTCAGGGCCGGGTCTCGGCCCGGATTTTGGGGATCGCCGAGCCCTCCACGCTGCGCACCCTGATCACCACCGTGCTGGACGAGCAGGCCTGAGCGTCCCATGCCCGTCTGGACCATGGCCCTGACCACCACCCGGACTGCGGGGGACGGCCCCCGCGCTGGGACCGACCCTGCCGGTTCGAGGCTGCGGGCGTCTGCCTGTTCCCCGGTGGCCGCCACGGCCTGGGACCCCCGGGCGGCGCAGGTGCCGGCGCGGTGCCCCCGTGAGGAGAAGCAATCCAGTGAGGACAGGCGGCCGCGGTGAGCCAGCAGGACAACGTGCGGGTGACCCGAGACGAGGCCGCCCAGGCGAGTACCCCGGCCCGACCGGGGTCTACCGCCCCGGACGGCGGTTCCGGGCGCCAGGACGTGGAGTTGCCCGCCCTGGGCTTGGTCGGCACGCTGCGGTTCGCCTGGACCCAGCTGACGAGTATGCGCACCGCGCTGATGCTGTTGCTGATGCTGGCGGTGGCCGCGGTGCCCGGGTCGCTGTTCCCGCAGCGCCCGGCCGGCCCGGAGATCGTCAACCAGTACCTGGAGGACAACCCGGTGCTGGGGGAGTGGCTGGACCGGTTCCAGCTGTTCGACGTGTACTCCTCGGTCTGGTTCTCGGCGATCTACCTGCTGCTGTTCGTCTCGCTCATCGGTTGCGTGTTCCCGCGCGCCGTCAAGCACGCCAAGGTGCTGCGCTCGGCCCCGCCGCGCACCCCGCGCCGGCTGTCCCGGTTGCCGGAGTATGGCCGGGTCGTGCTCGAGCCCACCGGCCCCGCCCCGGCCCAGGCGGTGGAGCAGGCCGCGCAGGTGCTGCGCAAGCGCGGCTACCGGATCGAGGTCCGCCAGGAGCCCGACGGCGGCGCCTCCGTGGGCGCCGAGCGCGGCTACGTGCGGGAGATCGGCAACATCGCCTTCCACTTGTCCCTGATCGGGGTGCTGGCCTTCATGGCTGTGGGCGGCTTGTTGAGCTACTCCGGGCAGAAAATCCTCGTGGAGGGGGAAGAGGGGTTCGCCAACACCCTCGTCTCCTACGATGCCTTCACTCCCGGCGGTGCCTTCTCCGAGGACAGCCTGGTGCCGTTCTCGATGTCCCTGAAGAGCTTCGAGAAGGTCTTCGACCGGGAGTCGGAGACGCACTACGGCCAGCCGCTGGACTTCACCGCGGTCATGGAGGTCCAGGATGGCACCACTGGCGAGCCGGAGGAGCGGATCCTGAAGGTCAACCACCCGCTGGCGTTCGGCGACACCCGGGTCTACCTGGTGGGCAACGGCTACGCCCCGGAGGTCACCGTGCGGGACGGCAATGGGGACATCGCCTTCCAGGGGCCGGTGGTCGGCCAGGTCCAGGACGAGGTGTACACCTCGCTGCTGACCATCAAGGTCCCCGACGCCCAACCCGATCAGCTCGGCTTCGTCGGGTTCTTCCTGCCCACCGCCTACACCGGTGAGGACGGGGTGGCGATCTCGATCGACCCGGACCTGTACAAGCCCGAGCTGAACCTGAACGCCTACTACGGCGACCTCGGCCTGGACGAGGGGAAACCGCAGAACGTGTACGTGCTGGACACCGAGAACCTCACCGAGCTGAACTCCCGCAACCTCGACTCCGGGGGCATCACCTTGTCGGTGGGGGAGTCCTATGAGCTGCCCCAGGGCAAGGGCTCCATCAGCTTCGACGGGGTCAAGCCCTATGTCGGCCTGGACATCCTCTACGACCCGGGCAAGTGGGGCGTGGGTGTGTTTGCCGTGCTGGCCCTGATAGCCCTGGCCGTGAGCCTGTTCGTGCGCCGCCGCCGGGTCTGGGTCCGGGGCACCACCGGCCCCGACGGGTCCACCATGGTCGAATACGGGCTGCTGGCCCGCGGCGAAGACTTCGGGTTGCGCCAGGAGAACCTGGCCCTGCGCCGGAAGTTCGAACAGCTCTGGCCGGTTACCGCGCCACAGGAGCCCGGGCCGTCCTCGTCCTCCACCACCTCCTCCGGCACGACCTCCGACACATCGTTCACCACTGCCTCAGCCCCTGCCGGGAGCCCCGGCGCCACCCCGGACGGCCCCGCCGGGCCCGTCCAGAACCGACCGGAGTAACCCATGCCGTCCATCAACCTGCAGCTGGCCAGCTACAGCGACCTGTTCATGCTGATCGCCGCGCTGATCTACGCCGTCGCCTTCATCCTGTTCGCCCTGGATTTGGCCACCTCCTCCAAGACCATCCGCGCACTGGAGACCGAACTGGCCCGAGAACGAGAACGACAACAGGACACCGCCGACACCGCCGACGCCGCCGAATCTGTGGCGCGGCGGGAGCATTTGGTGGGCGCCGGCGTGGGGGGTTCGGCCCGGACTACGGGCCCACGGGCGGTACCCGGCGCCCACACGAACGGCACCGGTGCGGGTGGGGGTGAGCTGGTGGATGAGGACATGGACTACCTGGGCACCACCGCCCGCCCGGTGGCCAACGTCGCGGTGGCCCTGATGGTCATCGCCGCCGCCCTGCACGCCTTCGCCGTCATCGCCCGCGCCGTGGCCGCGTCCCGGGTGCCCTGGGGCAACATGTACGAGTTCTGCACCACCGGGGCGATGCTGGTCGCCGTGGTCTACCTGCTGTTCCTGATCCGCAAGGATCTCCGCTTCCTGGGCACCTTCGTGACCGGGCTCGTGGTGATCATGATGGCCGCGGCCACGATCGGCTTCCCCACGCCCATCGCGCACCTGCAGCCGGCCCTGCAGTCCCCGTGGATCGTCATCCACGTCTCGATCGCCGTGCTGGCCTCGGCGCTGTTCACCCTGACCTTCTCGATGAGCGTGCTGCAGCTGCTCCAGCACCGCCGCGAGGCCCGGATCCGCACCGGGGGCCCGGCGCGGCCGGCGTTCCTGCAGCTGGTGCCCTCGGCGCTGAGCCTGGAGAACTGGTCCTACCGGATCAACGCCGTGGGCTTCGTGATGTGGACCTTCACCCTGATCGCCGGGGCCATCTGGGCCGAGGCCTCCTGGGGCCGGTACTGGGGTTGGGACACCAAGGAGGTCTGGACCTTCGTCATTTGGGTGATCTACGCCGGTTACCTGCACGCCCGCGCCACCCGCGGCTGGACCGGGGAACGCGCCGCCTGGCTCTCGATCATCGGCTACGCCTGCATCGTCTTCAACTTCACCATCGTCAACACCTACTTCCCCGGACTGCACTCCTACGCCGGCCTGCCCTCCTAAGAACAAAGAAGGGGCACCGGTCACATCGAACCGGGCCGGGGTCTCAGCGCCAGCTCGCCCCGAGAGGTCCGGAGGGCTCGCGGGGCGGTCGATCCCTTCGCGCCCGGGGTGGACGCCTCACCGCCATCGACCACGGTAAGGTCATCACGTGCTGTATAGTCAGCGCATGCTGACTATTGCTTCGCGCGTGGACGTGATGAACCGGTTGGGTCGGGCGATGGCCGATCCCACGCGATCGCGCATCCTGCTGTCCCTGTTGGAGGCGCCCGGGTATCCGGCCCGGCTCGCCCGCGAGCTGGGGTTGACGCGCACGAATGTGTCGAACCATCTGGCCTGTCTGCGCGGGTGCGGGTTAGTCGCGGCGGAGCCGGAGGGCCGGCAGACCCGGTATGAGATCGTCGATCCGCACCTGGCGGCGGCGCTGACCGCGTTGGTGGAGGTGACCCTCGCGGTCGATGAGACCGTGCCGTGCCTGGATCCGGCCTGCACCGTTGCCGGGTGCTGCTCCGGACGGGAGGGCGCGTTGTGAGTTCGGCGTGTGGCTGCGAAGAACCCTCCCCGACGCCAGCAGTGAGCAACGAGGCGAACGAGGTGCAGGCCCCGTGGTGGCGTGATCGGGGCATCCTGATCCCGGTGCTCTCCGGGGTCGCGTTCCTGACCGGCCTGATCCTGGAGTGGTCCTCCGCCCCGACGGCCGCGCTGGTCGTGTTCTGGATCGGGTTGGTGCTGGGCGCGTCCACGTTCGTGCCCGGGGCGATGCGCAACCTGTTCACGAAGGGCAGGGTCGGCATCGGATTGCTGATGACGATCAGTGCGGTCGGGGCGGTGATCCTGGGCTATGTCGAGGAGGCCGCGGCGCTGGCGTTTTTGTACTCGATCGCCGAGGCCCTGGAGGACAAGGCGATGGACCGGGCCCGCGGTGGGTTGCGCGCCCTGCTGAAGCTGGTGCCGGAGACCGCCACGGTGCTGCGCGACGGCGCACCGGCGGTGATCCCGGCCAGAGAGCTCACGGTCGGTCAGGTGTTGCTGGTGCGGCCCGGGGAGAGGGTCGCCACGGATGGCATCGTGCGGACCGGGCGCAGCAGCCTGGACACCTCGGCGATCACCGGGGAGTCGATCCCGGTGGAGGTCGGCCCGGGGGAGGCGGTGTCGGCCGGGGCGATCAACACCGCCGGGGCCCTGCAGATCCAGACCACCGCCGGTGGGACGGACAACTCGCTGACCACGATCGTGGAGCTGGTCGAACAGGCCCAGGCGCAGAAGGGAGACCGGGCCCGGTTGGCGGACCGGATCGCCCGGCCGCTGGTGCCCGGGGTGATGATCCTGGCCGTGCTGGTCGGGGTGATCGGATCGCTGGTCGGTGACCCGGAGTTGTGGATCACCCGGGCCCTGGTGGTGCTGGTGGCCGCCTCGCCGTGTGCCCTGGCCATCGCGGTGCCGGTGACCGTGGTCTCCGCGATCGGCGCGGGCAGCAAGTTCGGGGTGATCATCAAGTCCGGTGCCGCCTTCGAACGCCTCGGCGGCATCCGGCACCTGGCCGTGGACAAGACCGGAACCCTGACCCGCAACGCCCCGACCGTGACCACCGTGATCACCAGCGACGGGAACACCGAGGACCAGGTGTTGGCCTGGGCGGCCGCACTCGAGCAGCACAGCACCCACCCCCTGGCGGCCGCCATCACCGCCGCTGCCCCCACTGCCACTGCGGCCCAGGCCGTGTCCGAGCAGGCCGGTCACGGCCTCACCGGCACAGTCGCCGGGCGTCCGATCACGGTCGGCAGCCCCCGATGGATCGACCCCGGCCCGCTCGGGCCCCGAGTAGAAGCTCTGGAGGCGGACGGCCAGACCTGTGTGCTGGTGACCCGGGACGGCACAGTGGTGGGCGCGATCGGGGTCCGCGATGAACTGCGCCCCGAGGTCCCCGAGGTCGTGCGCACCCTGGACGCTCACGGGATGCACATCACCATGCTCACCGGGGACAACGCCCGGACCGCGCACGCCCTGGGGCGCCTGGCCGGCATCGAGGATGTGCGCGCCGAATTGCGCCCCGAGGACAAGGCCCGCCTCGTCACCGAGCTGGCCCGCACCCGGCCCACGGCCATGATCGGTGACGGCATCAACGACGCCCCGGCCCTGGCCGGGGCAACCGTGGGGATCGCGATGGGCGCCACCGGCTCCGATGCCGCGATCGAGTCCGCGGACGTCGCCTTCACCGGCCACGACCTCCGGCTGATCCCGCAGGCCCTGGCCCACGCCCGCCGCGGCCGGGCGATCATCAACCAGAACATCGTCCTGTCGCTGCTGATCATCATCATCCTGCTGCCGCTGGCCATCACCGGCGTGCTGGGACTGGCGGCCGTCGTGCTGGTCCACGAGGTGGCCGAAGTGATCGTCATCGCCAACGGCCTGCGCGCCGCCCGCACCCCCCGCAGGCCCACCGCCCAGCCCGCTGGCCGCGCCGCCGCGCCCACCGGCCAACAGGTGCCGGCGGCCTAACCGGGGCGGCACCTGCCGGATGGCGGGCCCGGGTGTCGCTCTCGGGGCAAGCGACACCCGGGCCCGCACCACCGCGGCACGGACCCCCGCTAGGGTGGCAGCGGCATCAGGGTGAGGTCTCGGTCAGGTTCAGGTTGCCACGTCGGATGGGGCGGGGCGCGAGGTCCCGGTTCGTGGGCGCCCGGTGGGCGCATCCGGCCGGGACAGAATCAATGCGGTGAGCAGGAAGGCCATCGGAGCGAACCCGGCCGTCAGCACCGAGATGCCGGCCAATTGCTGGTCCAGGGTGACCGGTGGCCCCCAGGTGCGCGCCATGCCGACGAACCAGTCCGGTTCTAGCACCGGCAGGACACCGGCGGCCAGCACCACGGCCCAAATCAGCAGTGCGGCGGTCAGGACCGCCGCGGTGCGAATCCGGGCGGCTCGCGACGCCGGACGCCCGTCGGAGGGCCCCAGCACCGCGGTCATGAAGCAGAACCCCACCCCGAGGAAGTACAGGTTCGCCACCTGGTGCACGAGCCAGTAGTCCAGCACCAGGCGAAAGAGTGGTGTGTAGTAGAGCAGCCCGAGCGAGACGGCCAGTACCGCGGCGCTGAGGGCCGGGGCCGACAACGCGGGGCGGGCCGCGTCCAACCATTCCCGGGGGCCCCGGCTGCCGTCGGTGCGTCGAGGCACGGTCGCAGCGACCAGCTGCAGGGGCGCGCCGAGCGTCAGCAGCAGCGGAACGAGCACGGCCAAGGCGAGCAGCATCAGGGTGTGGGCGCTGTAGAGCACCATGCCGTAGATCGTCGGCGCCGAGCAGGTGACGTAGAGCAGCAGACCTAACCCGGTCAGCCAACTGGCGGTCCGCGGCCAGGCCCAGGTGTGGGCCTGACGCACTCCGAGGAGGTAGACGGCGGCGGCGGCGACGGTGGCCGCAACCCAGAGCCAGTCCCACCGCCATTCGGTGAGCCACTTCTCCCAGGTCAGTTCGGGGGGCAACAGGTAGCCGGTGAGGATCTGGGCCGGGGTGGCCGCCGGTTTGATCTCCTGCGGGACCGGGGGGGCGGTGCGCCCCAGGGCGGCGGTGACCCCGATGATGCCGGCCATGATGCCCAGCTCGGCCACCACCAGCCGCCAGGCGGTCCGGTCGGCCGGGACGGTGCCGAGCCGGGCGATGGCCCACCGGCGGTGGCCCAGGCCGATGGCCCCGAGCAGCACTGTCGCGGCCGCCTTGAGCAGGACCAACTGCCCGTACGGGCTGACCAGTCCCTCCCATGAGCCCAGACGCAAGACGGAGTTCACCACCCCGGAGGCCAGCACCAGGAAGAACGCCACCCCAGCCAGGGCCGAGAAGCGTTCCAGGACGGTCCTGGCCAACCGGTCACCGCCGGGGGCATCGGTTCCGACCCGGGAGGGGTTAAGCGTGGGGGCGATCACCGTCAGGGCGGCGACTCCGCCCACCCAGACCAGCACCCCGAGCCAGTGCACGACCAGGGCCCCGACGCCGGCATAATGATCGTCGCTGCCGGCGGCGTGGCCGACCAGGGAGATCGGGATGGCCGCCGCCGCGGCCAGCAGGGCCGTGGCGCCCAGCCCGGCCGGGGACCGGACGAGGAAGGTCAGGGTGGACACGACGAAGGCGATCACCACGACGGTGGCCCACGCCTGGCCCACGACCAGGTCGGTGACGAAGTACACCAGCTCCCGGGCAAAAGCCTCGCTGCTCGACACCGGTTGGCCGGACAGATCGGCATAGGTGAACACCAGGACGAGCACCGCTGACAGCGCCCAGAGTACGGACACGGCCGAGGCGGCGGTCATGACCCGGGTGGACGCCGGATGGGAGTCGCGGGCGCCCTGCCGGCCCCCGAGGACCGGGGTGTCGGCGCGCCGGGGCGGCAGGACGGTGGCCGCAAACAGCAGGCAGCCCACCACCACGGCCAGCGCCAGGTGGTGCACGGTCACCGCGATCGGCAGCACCCACCGGGCCAGGGCCCCCGGGTCCAGGGCCTCTCGTTCGGCGAGGGCCCCGGTGTACGCAGCGCTGGCCACGACGGTGGCCGCGGCCAGGATGAACGCGGCCACCAGCCAGGGCGTCGACCGTCCCGGCCGGTCAGAGGCAGCGGCGCTGTTCGGGACGTCCGGTGCTGGCGGTGGGCCCATCGGGGCCGGCACCGGTGGGCCGGCGGTGCTCACCGGGTGCTCACTCGGTGCCCGTGGCACCCGCGCGGCGGCGCGCCAGCAGGGTCGCGACGACGATCACCAGCGCCAGCGCCAGGATGGCCGCCAGGACGATCACGAAGCCGACCGGGAACCCCGAAGCGGGCTCCTCGGCGCCCGGCTGCTCGGCGCCGGTCTCGGCGGTGGGCTCGGCCTGCGAGGGCTCCGAGGCGGTGGGCACCGGCTGGGCCGGCGCGGTGACCGGGGCGCCGGACGGTGACGCTGGGGCTTCCGTCCCGGTCACGGTGAAGTCGAAGCTGCCCTCGATCGGATGGGAATCCGAGGACACCACCCGCCATGTCACCGTGTACTCTCCGGCCGGGGCGTCGGGCCGCAGTGGTTGGGCGGCGCTGTTCCCGTCGATTTGCACCTCCCCGGTGGTCCAGTCCGCGCCCTGGGCGTCCTCGACCAGGATCACCGCGCCCAGGGCGAGCGGGGTGTTGCTGAAGGAGACCTCGATGGCCTCCGGCGCCGTCTCCAGGGCCTGCCCGTCGGAGGGATTCGTGCCGGTCACGACATCATGGGCCGCGGCCGGAGAGAGTGGCCCCAACAGGGCCAGCACCAGGGCGGCCAGCACGGCCAGGATGGGCACGGTGGGCCGGGCAGCGTATGGACGCAACAACTTCTACCTCCTGTAGAAAACGCCCCCAGCCTACCAACGGTGCCCGCCTGCGCCGTCAGGTGTGACCTGTGGTGCATCGGGGTAGTAGTGCTGCCCCTAGGGGAGGGCCGGAGGCGGTGGTCACCGGGAGGTGCCGGAGGGCGTTTCGGTGGCGAGTTGTTCAAGGTAGGCGTTGTACGCATCCAGCTCCGGGGTGCCATGCAGGTCGGCCTCGGCGTCGGCCCGGCGGGCCTGGCGGGTATCGGCGCGGAACCATTGGTGCGCGATAAACACCAGGATCAGCACGGTCGGCAACTCACCATAAGCCCAGGCCAGCCCGCCGGCGACCTTCTGGTCGACCATCGGGTCCAGGTCCCAGCTGGCCGGCGGAGTGGCGAAGAACTCCACGATCGGGGTGGTGGCCATCATCAGGACCACCCCGAAGAAGGCATGCAACGGCATCTCGATGGCCACGTCCAGCAGGCGCCCACCATAACCCTGCTTGGCCGGCAACGGATCACTGGAGAGCAGCGGGACGGTGAACAGGACCCCCGCGGCCAGGAACAACAGCTCCAGCCCCGTGTGGCCGTACCAGGTGGGCAATAACCGGTCGTCCAGGCCACTGAGATAGATCCCGTAGTACGTGATCAAAAACAGCGGGATGGTGAAACCCGGGTGCAGGACGATCCGGCCCCATCGGGACCGCAAACCGGCATGGGCCCATCGCAGCACCGCCGTGCCCGGCCCGCGGTGGGGGGTGGCCCGCAACAACAAGGTGCCCGGACTGCCCAACACCAGCAGCGGGGGAATGGCCATCATCAAGGTCAGTTGCTGGAAGATAAACACCGAGAACATCTTCAGCCCATAACCCTCGATGCCAGCGCCCATCGTCACCGCGATCGCGGCGCACCCAACCACGAAACACAGGGTTCTCCACACTGGCCACCGCCGCCGCGCGCTCCACAACCGCACCGCGCCGGCCAGGTACAGCACGCCCAGCACCACGGCGATGGCAGGGATCAGCGGGATCGGCTGCAGCGTGGGCGCCAGGAAGTTCTCCATGCTGGGAGGCTCCGTGGGGATCCACACCGGCCCGTCCATACTGCGCTCACCCATCGGTACAGAGAGCCTCCACTGTCATCGTCCCAGTCTCCCACGCCCCGCGGGCGGAGGCCGTTCCCGGCTCATCGGCGTGAAGGGCGGCTCGCCCCAGGGCCCTGCAGAAGGCAGTTTGTTGACAACGCTGGGCTCAGGGGTCCTCACGGGCAGGGTACCGCGCGTGAACCCGGACAAAACGGGGCCCCGGGGATCAGCCCGGCCGCGAGAAAAGGATCAAACCGCGTACCGGCCCCGGGGCCCCTAGTCAGCATCTCTTCTGCCTTGAGGAGATGCCACCAGCATAGGACCGCATTGTGGGTCCCACCCGCACAGCGGCTGAAAGTTCCCTGGCAACCGACCACCGGCCCAGGGCCTCATGGACTGTGCCGGAGTCCGGGTGCCCCTGTCGGGACACGCTCGACGGATCCCCCGTCCCCGGGGCGCCCCTGGCGGTTGGCCGGACAGCGAGAAACCCGGGCATGACATCCCTGGGCGTGCGTATCACCGGCCCTATCGATCCGCCACTGACTGCCGGGCCGGAGACCTGCCGGTGGTCCTCGGGGCGAGGGGCATCCTGTTCTCTCGCCTGCAAGGCGACCGCGGACGGCGCAGCTGCCACCCCGGCCGCAGTGGACATGAAGCGGCTCACCGGCCGTGGGCTGACCCCGGCCCAGTGGCCGCAGGGTTACAACACCATGGAGGGCTGCGTGGCGCTCTGCGCGGGCCTGGTGGCCGAGAAATGTCCGTTGAGGTCAGCCAGCCTCGAAGAGTTCAGTGAAGACTGTAAGGTTCAGTATATGCTGACTCTTTCCTCTCTTGTGGAGGTGATGAACCGGTTGGGGCGGGCGATGGCCGACCCAACCCGGTCCCGAATCCTGTTGACCCTGCTGCAGGGCCCGGCCTATCCGGCCGAGCTGGCCCGGGACCTGGAACTGACCCGGTCGAATGTGTCGAACCATCTGGCGTGCCTGCGGGACTGCGGGATCGCGGTCGCCGTGTCCGAGGGCCGCCAGACCCGGTATGAGATTGCCGATGCGCACCTAGCGCGGGCGCTGACCGCGCTGGTCGATATCACCCTGGCCGTGGATGAGAGCACCCCGTGCCTGGACCCTGTGTGCTCGGTGCCCGGCTGCTGCCGCCCGGGGGTGGGTGCGTGATCCTGTCCTCGATCCTGCAGGCGGTCGGTCTGTTTTTGGTCACGAACATCGATGACATCATCGTGCTCTCGTTATTCTTCGGCCGCGGCGCGGGCCAGCGCGGGACCACCGCCCGGATCCTGGTCGGCCAGTACCTCGGGTTTGTCGGGATCCTGGGTGCGGCCGTGCTCGTCTCGCTGGGCGCGGAGGCGTTCCTGCCCCCGGAGGTCATCCCGTACTTCGGGCTCATCCCGCTGGGCCTGGGATTGTGGGCGGCCTGGCAGACCTGGCGCGGGGACGACGACGATGATGACGAGGCCAAGATTGAGGGCAAGAACGTCGCCGCCTGGACCGTGGCCGGGGTGACCTTCGCCAACGGCGGGGACAATATCGGCGTCTACGTCCCGGTCTTCCTCAGCGTGGGCCCGGGCGCCGTGGTCGCGTACTGCGTGGTGTTCCTGGTGCTGGTGGGAGTGCTGGTGGGCCTGGCCAAGTTCGTCGCCACCCGCCGACCCATCGCCGAGGTGTTGGAACGCTGGGAGCACATCCTGTTCCCCATCGTGCTGATTGGCCTGGGCGTCTTCATCCTCATCAGCGGCGGGGCCTTCGGCCTCTGACCGCGCCGGCCCTCGGCCACGCACTGCCCGCTCGTCCATGCCCCACCGGCCCGGTTGCCACACGGCGACCGGGCCGGTGGGGTGCGGGCGTGGTCTAGACGGGGGTGGTGAAGGTGCCGGCCAGGTTCTGCAGTTGGTCCATCCACATCATCCCCGGCATCCACAGCCCGGAGACCCTCAGGACCCCGACGAACACCAGCAGGGAGCCGCCGAGGATGTTGAACACCCGGATGTTGCGGCGGATGTAGCTCAGCGCGGCGGTGACCCTCCTGATCCCCGGCCGCGGCCAACTGGACAGAGGAGGACCCCGCCAGTACCGGTCATGCCCCGAGCTCAGCGCGCTGCAGAGACGCTTCGCTCCGCGTCGTTCTTGTCCTCAAGGTGAGGCAGGGCTCTACCGATCGCGGAGTACTCCTGGCGCCGTGCCCGCCAGGGCGTCCACCACAGCGGGGTGGGCACCCCGGCCAGTACCGGGGACAGCGGGGTGGCGTTGATGGCCATCCCCACCGCCCAACTGATCAGCACGGTGAGGACGAGCTTGGCGCCGTCGTGCAGAATACCGACGTTCACGAGGGTTTCCAGAGCCCACCCGTGGAAGAGGACCACCACGGTGCCGGTGCGCACCACGGCGCTGACCGGCCGGGACAACCCTCGCACGATCCGGTCCACCACGGTGCTGAAGATCAGCACGAGGCCGGCGGCGGTCAGGGCGCCCACTACCGGGGTGAGCAGGAAGGTGCCGAAGCCGGCGAACTTGATGTTCAGCGGTTCCACCCCGAGCCGGACGGCCAGCAGCCCGACGCCGACGCAACCGGCCCCGATCAGGGCCCGGTTGCCCTGGATCCGGGGCAGGACACCGCAGCGGAACCATTCGCCGGCCAGCACGAAGAACAGGCACGGCAAAGCCAGCCCAAGCCCCAGCGGGGTGCGGCCCAGCAGGGAGTCCGGGAGCAGAGCCAGGACGAGTCCGACCACCGAGACCGCCCAGGCCACCCACGCTGGGAACCGTTCCAACCAGCGGCGCAGCACAGTAACGAAGAACAGCACGGAAATAAACCAGAACGCCCACCACGGCGGGGCCTGGTCCGAGCCGCCATACCAACCGGTGGCCATCAGTGGCCAGAACCCGTCGGGGGCGTCTCGGGTCCACGCCCAGGCGGCCACGCTCATGATCACGGCCCAGACCAGGTACGGCACCGCAAGGTTCTTCCAGCGGGCCCGGAGCTCGAGCTCGAAGGGGCGTCCTCGGGTCCAGAAGTAGCCGGTGAGGAAGAAGAACAGCGGCATCCGCCAGATCTCCAGGTACTCCCCGCCGGGAAGCCGCGGCCCGTAGGCGTGGCCGGCGACCACGGCGACGATCGAGACGATACGCAGCACGTCCACGCCGGTGTTCCGGCGTGGACGGGGTTGCGGCGGTGCCGCGGGGGTCAGTGCGTAAGAGATATGGGCCTTTCGGTGTCAATGTCCCGCGGGGCAGGTCTCCGGATCCATGCCGGTGGGGTCGTTCGGTCCTAGACGGGGGTGGTGAAGGTGCCGGCCAGGTTTTGCAGCTGGTACATCCACAGCATCCACAGCCCGGAGACCATCAGGACACCGACGAGCACGAGTAGACAGCCCCCGATGATGTTGAACACCCGGATATTGCGGCGGATATAGGCCAGCGTGGTGGTGACCCAGTTGATGCCGGCCGCGGCCAGCAGGAACGGGATGCCCAGCCCCAGGCAGTACACGAAGCCCAGCAGCGCCCCGCGCCAGGGGTCCCCGGTGGTGGTGCTCAACGCCAGCACCGCGCTCAGGGTCGGGCCCATGCAGGGGGTCCAGCCCAGGCCGAACACCACCCCGAGCAGCGGGGCCCCGGCCAACCCGGTCCGCGGAGCCACGGTCGGCTTCACGGTGCGCTGAAGAAGGGAGAACTTGCCGACCATGACCAGGCCCATGACGATCACCAGCACGCCCAGGACGCGGATCATCGGGTCCTGCCAGCGCACCAGCCAGTGCCCGATGGTACCGAAGGCGGCCCCGTAGAGGGTGAAGACCGCGGCGAAACCCAGGATGAACAGCCCGACCCCGGTCAGCACCCGGCGGCGGTTGTCCGGGTGGGTGGGGTTGGACAGCCCGGAGACGTAGCCCAAATAACCCGGCACCAGCGGCAGGATGCACGGGGACAAAAACGAGACGATCCCGGCGATCATCGCCAGCGGGGCGGCGATGAGCAGCGCCCCGGAGTTGACCATCTCGGCGAAGTAGTTCCCGATGCTCACACCGGCCCCCGTCCGTTGGTGCGGCCCATCGGGTCGGCACAGACGCCATGGGGGCGTCGGCGGAGAACGGCCCCGGACCTCGTCATCGAAGGGGGCAGGGTGGAAGGACGGGGCACGACGGACAATCTCCAAAGATAGGGGGAGTGGGGTTCACCGGTGGGACCGGCGGCCCACCGCAGGCGCGTCACTGCTGCGGGCGCAGTGCAGCAGCACAGCTGGGTTGGTGGTGGTCACCGGGTGGTGGCGTGGTCCTGACGGTGCTGTCGGGCAGCAATGCCGTAGCTCGGGCACAGGGTCACCGCGCTGCCGGTGGCGGCCAGGAGGGCGTCGGCGGCGGCGAGCAGGTTCATCAGCTCCGGACGGGCCAGGGAGTAGTACACGCTGCGCCCCTGGGTGCGGCCCTGCACGAGCCCGCAGTCACGCAGGCACGCCACATGACCCGAGACGGTGGACTGGGCCAGGCCCAGGTCCCCGGCGAGATCCCCGACGCGGACCTCCCCCAGGGTCATCCGTTGCATGATGGCCAGGCGCCTAGGGTCCCCCAGGGAATGGAATAGGGCCGCAGCCGGATCCAGGTTGGGCCCGACACGGTCAGAGATCATCGCCATCTACCGATCATAGCAATGCGGTCAGCCGCCCCCGTGTCCCCGTTCAAACGGTGACCGGTCAGACGGACCGCGGCGCGGCAGGGTTGGTAACGGGTTGGCGCAGGGGCAGGGGTCGGGGCGGACCAGCACACTCTCAGCGAGGTCGTAACGCAGGATCGGCTGCACAAGGTTGGCCAGATTGTTCACCAACACGGTGTGAGCGCTGCCCGTCGGATACGGGCGCGTGGTCGGCAGCTACCGGCTCCAGGAACACCCGGTCGCCGTTGATACGCAGCCAGCCCTCGGTGCAGTTGTAGCTCAGGAAGGGGCAGTCAGTGGCGGCGTAGCTGTGGCGCACCGTGGCTGCGCAGGCCGGGCGGTACGGGCGTATCCGTCCTCGGCTGCGAGCATCACCAACCCCGGGTGGATGTGTCCAGCCGGCCCGCTTCCTGTTCGAATCTCAGTAGCTCCCCGGTGGTGGCGTAAGGGGCCAGCACGGCCGGGCCGAAGGCGTTGAGCTGTTCCACCAGCTGTGGTCAGGGGTCGTGCACCGAGAAGGTGCCGATGCGGGCGGTGGCCGACCCCGGTGCAGCCCCGCGGGCACTGCCCCGGACGCGTGGTGCCCGCCGGTGGCGGCCACCACGGCCAGATGCCCGCTCCGGGTCAGGATGCGCAGCAGGTCGGCCGGAGCGAGCCAGTCGTGGATCATCCGCCCGGCCATCGCAGCGGTCACGGCCAGGGACCGGCCGTCGAGCAGGTACAGCCCCCAAGCCCCGGTGGTGTCCGAGCTGGCGGCCACGAAGCCCGGACGTCGGCCAGGATGAGAACCGGATCGGTCACCCACTTGAAGTTGGTCATCAACTCGGCCTGGGTGGGACTCGGCAGCACCTGCGGGTCGGTGATGCGGGCCGGGAACCGCTGGTAGCGGCGGCGGTAACACAGGGGGCAGGTCCGGGCGTGCGCCACCATCACCGCCAGGCGGTCTCGTCGCCGGCGGACCAGGGCCTGGGGGCCGCCCTTGCGGGCGGCACGCGCATCGAGCAGCAATCGCAGGGCCCGTTTTTGTATGTCACCTCCACAGGCCGTCGGGGCGGGTGCCTCAGGGCGCCATGGGTGGTGGATGGCGGGAGTGCCGGCCCGGGGATCACCCATTGCGCTAATATCGCGCCATGACGATCACAAGCAACGCGGGCGCGATGCTGCCCCGGCGCGGTCCGGGCCCGTCCATAGCGGCCGGGAAGTCAACCGCATGAGCACTGCCCCGGCCCGCCCGGTCGGGACCCCGGCCCGCGGTCTGCGGCGGGCCAGGATCTCCCTGCTCCTGACGGCCCTTGTGCTGGCCGCAGTGGACCTGGTGGTCAAGGCCGCCGCGGTCGCCGGGCTCTCGGGCGGGAAGACGGTGGAGTTGGGGCCGGTCAATCTGCGTCTGTACTACAACTCCGGGGTGGCGTTCAGCCTGGGCGCCGCTTTGCCCTCCTGGGTCATCATCACCGGTACCGGGCTGATCACCGCCGGGCTGATCTGGTATCTGTGGTCCTCGGTTCCCACCCTCACCGCGCTCTCCCGCGCCGGAGGCGCCGTGGTGCTCGGCGGGGCCCTGGGCAACTTCCTCGACCGGCTCGACGGGGCGGGGGTGGTGGACTATCTGCACACCAGCTGGTTCCCCACCTTCAATCTCGCCGACGTCTTCGTTACCACCGGGATCATCGCCCTGCTGCTGGGGACGATGTGGAACCCGACCCCCAAACCCACCTCGGAGTTGTAGCAGCCCCCGGCCATGTCTGCTTCGAAGCCCAGTCGCCCGTGGGGCGCCACCGGCGATGGTACAAATTCTTCTGTACCATTTTGGGTATGAGCACCACGGTCCTCACGCATGTCTCGGCGTTGTCCCGGCTGGGCCATGCCCTGGCGGATGACACCCGGACCCGGATCCTGTTGATCCTGCGTGCCGGCTCGGCCCGGCCTTCCCAGCTGGCTCAGGAGCTGGGGGTCTCCAAGCAGGTGATGTCCAACCAGCTGGCCTGCCTGCGCGGCTGCGGGCTGGTGGCCACGACCGCCCAGGGCCGCCACGTCTGGTACACCCTGGCCGACTCCCGACTGGGCCAGGCCCTGGGGGAGTTGCTGGAGCTGACCGTGGCCATCGACCCGGACTGCTGCTCCGCCGGAGGGTGCACCTGCGCATGAGCACCCCGCCTCTGGCCCCCACGCCCTTCACGGTCGAGCGCCGCACTGCCTGCGCCTGCGGGGCGCACTGAGGATGTTTCCAGCATCCCCGGTCAGACTGACGAGATTAGGGGAGGGCCCATCGAGGGAAAGAGACGCTGGTGTGAGCGGACACGAACATACCCCTGCCCGGCCGGGGCCGGACCGGCGGGGCTGGCTGGCCGTGGTCTTCGACATCACCTCCAGGTCCTGGACCTGGAAGTGGTCCGCACCGGGCTGGGCCAGCTGTCATACGTGCTGGAAGTGCACAACCTGCACGCCTCGCGCATCGACTCCGACACTCCCGTGCTCTCGGCCCACCACCACTGACCCCCACCCGCGACCCGCCTGATCCCGACCCTGACCTGCACTGCCCGCGATTCCTGCCACCACCAGATTGGACCTCCTTGTGAGCACACCGACCCGCAATCCCACCCCCTCTAACTCGTCAACCCCGGGCACGACGTCCCGCAAGGCCAAGACCATCGTCTGGGTCGTGCTGGTCGCCGTGGTGGTCGCCGGGCTCATCGTCGGGGCGGTGGCCGTCAGCGGCGCCCGTGATGCCGCCCCGCAGGGGGCCGGGCAGACCGCTTCCGCCGGGCCCGGGCAGACCGCGGCCTCGGAGGCCGCTCCGGTGGTGCGCCCGGACAGCCGGGTGCTGTCCAAGGCCCCGAACGAGCAGGCCGTGCTGGTGGAGTTCCTGGACTTCGAGTGCGAGGGCTGCGGGGCGGCCTATCCGGTCGTGGAGGAACTGCGGGCCGAGTACGCCGACACGGTGACCTTCGTGAACCGCTATTTCCCGCTGCCCGGCCATCGCAACGCAATGCCCGCGGCCGTGGCCGTGGAGGCCGCCGCCCAGCAGGGACAGTATGAGGCGATGTACCAGCGGATGTTCGAGACCCAGGCCGACTGGGGCGAGGCCACCGAGGACAAGAGCGCGGTGTTCCGCGGCTACGCCGAGGAGTTGGGTCTGGACATGGCCGCCTACGACAAGGCGGTGGCCGACCCGGCCACCCGCGCCCGGGTCGAGGTGGACGTGGCCGACGGGACCGCGCTGGGCGTGAGGGGCACCCCGACCTTCTTCCTGGATGGTGAGATGCTCACCCTCACCTCCCTGGAGCAGTTCCGCGCCGAGATCGACGCCGCCGCCACGACGGACTGACCGGCCCCATGAGCACCCCTGTGACCAACACCGACTCACCCGTGAAGGCTGAGCCCCTCACCGACCTCCCCACAGAGCGCTCAGCCGATTCTGATCCGGGCGCACCGGCGGGGGTGCCGGCTGTTGCCCGGCACCGCCCGTTCGGTCTCATCCTGCTGGTCACCGGGGTGGTCGGCTGGGTGGCCTCGGCGATCCTGGTGCTGGAGCGCCTGGAGTTGTACGAGGATGCCAGGCACATCACCAGCTGTGACATCAATCCGTGGGTGTCCTGCGGACGGGTGATGGGCACCTGGCAGTCCGAGCTGTTTGGCTTCCCCAACCCACTGCTGGGCGTCGTGGCCTTCGCCGTGGTGATCTCGACCGCGATGGTCGTCCTCTCCGGGGCCCGACCTGGGCGCTGGTACTGGGCCGGCCTGCAGACCGGGGTCAGCCTCGGGGCGGTGTTCCTTCTCTGGCTGTGGTCCCAGGCGTTGTTCGTGATTCACATCCTGTGCCTGTACTGCATGATCGTCTGGGCGGCGATGATCCCGCTGTTCATCCTGCTCACCGCGCGCAACCTCGTCCACGGCGTGATCCCCGCCCCCGCCGCGGTGGTGCGGTTCGCGGCCGGCTGGGCCGGGACTCTGGTGGCTGTCACCTATGTGGTCGTGGCCGGCTCGGTGGTCTGGGCCTTCTTCCCCGCCCTCACCGGCATCGGCTACTGAGGCCCCGGCCTCACACCCACACCCTCAGCACGACCGCAGCGACCCGGAGGAGCCGACCAAACAGAGGCGGCCGGGCCCACGGGGACGACGAATTTCCGGGGCGCTGGCCCCGTGGCCGACGCCCAGTTCGTCCCGGTGCTGCGCGATAATACTGCTCACGTGCTCACCGTTTGTCCTCCCGCCCCCGACCCGCCGACGGCGTACCCGGGGATTGCGGGGCGGCAACGTGGGGACCTCAGGGGCCCGGATGTTCCGGGATGGTCAGCGGCGCCCCGCGATATCATGGAGTGATATGAGTTCCAGATCCCAGGCACCGGCAGATCCTGCGCCCGATAACAGCCTGGCGAACCGGTACGGACGCCCCCAAAGCTCGAGGCCGTCGTTCCCCGCCCGCTGGGGCAAGTGGATCGCCGCCGGGGCCATCGCCGCGGCCGTGGCCCTCGCGGTGTGGATCACCGCAGCCACCAACGCCCAGACCCTGGACTGGAAAGACGTGGGGTACAACATCAAGTCCCCCACCCAGGCGTCGGTGACGTTCCAACTCACCAAGGACTACGAAGACACGGTCGAGTGTGCCATCCAGGTGCTCTCTGAAAACTATGCCGTGGTCGGTTGGCGCACGGTCACCATCGACCCCGAGAAACCCCCCGCGGACAACACCCCGTCGGACAAGACGAAGTACTACGACGTCAACCTGCGCACCGATGCGCTCGGCGTCACCGGCGGCGTGAACTCCTGCTGGATCCCCGACCCTGCGTGACGTCCACGAGGCGGCCGGAACCCCCGCTGGGAAAGCGAGGCGGTCCTGCGCCAATCATCTTCGGAGCTTGAATCCAGGCACCACCGTCAACAGGAGCTCTGACTCAGCCACATCGATGGAGCCCCCGGCCACTTTCCGAGGAACTGCCCGGGCAGGCGCCGAGTCGGCTTGATCCGTGGGCGACAGGGCGGACGAACACGTCGACACTGTCAACGACGGTCGAATAGTGAGCAGGAGGCCTCCGGCTTTGGCCCCTCCGTGCGAGTTATCGGCCATTATCTGAGGTGCGCCGGCCCTCCTCGCCGTGGGGTGCCCGATGTTGGTTTTTCCCAAGCTCGTTCGTCCACACTCCCTCCCAGGGAGGGCACGATATGGGCAAGTGAGGAATGAGCATGGCGGTATCCCGACGACAAGTCATCCTGCTCGGCGGAGTCGGCATCATGGGCGCCGGGGCGGCCGGGGCCGCCGCGGTCCCGTGGGGGAGCGTGGAAGCGAAGTCCGCCAGCAAGCTCGACGACAGGCAGATGCCCCGGCCCTATGCGGCCGAGTTCACCCAACCTCCGGTCCTCAAGCCCACCTCGGTGGGGACCGATCCGGACGACGGGGCCCGCATCGAGCATTACACGGTGACCCAACGCGCCGCCACCGCCCGGATCCTGCCGCGCCTGGGCACCCCGATCCTGGGTTACGACGGCATCTTCCCCGGCCCGACCATCGAGGTCGAGCGCGGGACCAGGACCACGCTGACGGTGCGCAACCAGCTGCCGGCGACCCACCCCGCGCACGGACACGTCCTGGCGACCTCCACCCACCTGCACGGCTCCGCCTCGCTGCCCCAGTACGACGGCTACGCCAACGACGTGACCATGACCGGCTTCAAGAAGACCTACCACTACCCGAACTACCAGCCGGCGCGCACCCTCTGGTACCACGACCACAGCGCCCACTTCACCGCCCTGAACGTCTACTCGGGGCTCGCCGGCCAGTACCTGATCCACGACCCGCAGGAACGCGACCTGCTGCCGCAGGGCGAATTCGACGTGGGCCTGACGATCTCCGACGCCATGTTCGCCCGCGACGGGGCCCTGAGCTACGACGACAGGTCGCGTTCGGGCCTGTGGGGGGATGTCATCCTGGTCAACGGCGTGCCCTGGCCGCGCATGAAGGTCAAGCGGCGCATCTACCGGTTCAGGATGCTCAACGCCTCCATCTCCCGGTCCTTGCGGCCCTACCTGCGGTCGGGGGAGCCCCTGACCATCGTCGCCACCGACGGCGGGCTCATGCCCGAGGCCGTTACCGTCGACAACTGGCGTCACGCCGGGGCCGAGCGCTACGAGGTCCTGATCGACTTCTCGAAGTACAAGGCCGGCACCCGGGTGGAGCTGCGGAACCGCTCCAACGAGAACAACCGCGATTACGACCACACCGACAAGATCATGGCCTTCGACGTGGTGGACGACCCGTTCGACACCTCCGACCCCACCTGGAACACCCTGCCCACGGTGCTGGTCCCGGACAACGACGTGATGGGTTTGACCAGCTCGATGGCCGTGAAGAAGCGGACCATGCGGGTCAAGCGCAATGACAAGACGAACCTGTGGACGCTGGACGACCAGTCCTGGGGGCAGATCATCGCCAGCGGATTCCAGGACGTCTTCGCCCAGGTGGGCCTCAACACCGTGGAGGAATGGGAGTTCGAGAACAAGTCGGGCGGATGGTTCCACCCCATGCACATCCACCTGATCGACTTCAAGGTCATCAGCCGCAACGGCCGCGCGCCCTTCCCCTACGAGGTCGGGCCCAAGGACACGGTCTACGTGGGGGAGGGGGAAAAGGTCAAGGTGCTGATGCGCTTCGGCCCACACCAGGGCCGGTACATGATCCACTGCCATAACCTCCCCCATGAGGACCATGACATGATGACGCAGTTCCGGGTCGGACTGAAAGCCAACGAAGACGACCCATGGGATCCGATCCAGGCGGCCCGGCCCGAATTCGACGACGACTGATGACCGCCCAGCGGTCGACGGGACCGAATCCCGCTCGTCCCGCCCGGCTGGCGGGCGGAGCGCTGGTGGCATTTCTGCTGGTGCTCGGCGCCCTGCGGTGGTGGGTCATCGAACCCGTGCACATCACCTCCGACAGCATGGTCCCCGCGGTGCACCCCGGCGCCTACACCCTGGTGCTCAAGACACCCGCCGCCGTCGGCGGGCTACAGCCCAACGACCTGGTGGTCTTCGAGTCCCCCGATGACGGGGCGATGACGCTCAAGCGCGTCATAGCCCTGGCGGGACAGGACATGGCCATCAAAGATGCGGTGGTGTACGTCGACGGGGTCGAGCGGCCCGAACCGGCGATCGACGCCTCCGCCATCGACGGCACCTACTTCGGACCACAGCGGGTTCCCCCGGGCAGCGTCTTCGTGCTGGGTGACAACCGAGAGGCCTCGGTGGATTCCCGCCACTATGGCCCGGTTCCCGCGGACCGGGTCCGCGGCAGGGTCCTGTTCCTCTGGGACGGGCCCGGGTGATTTCCACGGGTGCCCCTCACCGACCAAAACGCTACGCGAAGCGACCTCACGGTCACCGACCGGCGCCCAAGCTTCAGTGATCCCGTGCTCTCCCGCCCCGGTCTGGCGATCTCCCGCGGGGGTGCCATCAGAGGTAGAACGCTGGAGAACCGCCGGCTCGCCACGCCGGTGGTGCACTACCGAACCCGGTAACCCCTCCGCTCAACTCGTGTGGTGGTCCGAGCCCATGCCCAGGCGCGCGGACCCCGGCCCCTGGAGGACGAGTTGGATGCTCTTGTTGGGGATCTCGAAGACCATCGTCACCGGCAGGGTCTCACCCCGGGCGATGCGATGTCGTTCGTGGCTGGCCCACAACGGCCCAGCCGTGAACCCCACGATTTCCTGCACGCTGTAGTCGGTCGCTACAAAGTCGATGCCACCGGGCTCGACGGCCGTCAGCTCCAGCAACAGTCGGACGCGGTGACCTCCAGTGGCGACCGGCTTCGCCAGGTTCGGAGCCGGTGTGGGGGGGAACCCAGGTGGCCGACTCCAGGGGAATGATGCCCTGGATCAACGCCATCCCGCCGGCCACGGTGGCAACGGCGCCCAACGGCGTCGCGGGGGTCGGCGGCGGGTTCAGCAGGCGGTGGACGCCGAGTCCCCCACCCATCACTCCGAGGGCGGCCACGGGAATCACGGCCAGGACGGTGCGGCGGCCAGGCCCGCGCCGTGGTCTCGTCTCGGTGTGGGTGTCCTTGAGGATCTGGGAGGTGGCCATGCCGCATTCTCGCGAGACGACCCTAGAAAAATCTTGATGGAAAGCCCGGCCATCCTGCCACGGGTACTCAACGCGCCAGAACCACCTGCACATGCCTCCGGGCATGGCCGACGTGACATCCCTCCGGTGGCATCCCATGCCGTTTAGGTCGGCCAGGGATACCGACATCGAGAAGGGTGTCCAGGTGGAAGGCCGCTGGACACACCTGTCCACCTCACACGATGTCATCACGCCCTCTGGGGGGACGGGTATACCTGCTGTGTGAGACTTCGTGGTGGCTGGTCTGCACCCCCACGGCATCCTGATCGCCCCAAGAAGAGGAGCCCCGGTCCGGGGCCTGTACACGATCGGCCGGTCATGGCAACGCACCCGCGGCTCGGCCCTGCTGGGATTCGTCTCCGCCGACGTCGCCCACTGGCCCCTGCATCACCCGGGCCCTGGCCAAGTCCTCCCTAGGCCCGTGGAGTTCTCCCCGACTGCCGCGGCTCGTCCCTCCCGCCAAAGAATAATGTTCGTGTATCTTAACTTTCCATGGCGGACGGTAGCGTACGGAACGGGTTCACTCAGGCGGTGGGGAGACCGTCGGGGGAGGAGTGGGTGCGCCGCCAGCCGCTGCCCTGGTTGCTGGGCCCGGCCTTCGTGGCCGCGGTAGCCTACGTGGACCCGGGCAATGTCGCGGCGAACCTGACGGCCGGGGCCCAGTACGGGTACCTGCTGGTGTGGGTGCTGGTGGCCGCCAACGCCATGGCGGTGCTGGTGCAGTATCTCTCGGCCAAGGTCGGGTTGGTGACCGGGTCCTCCCTGCCGGAACTGCTCGGTGACCGCTTGCCACGAGTGCGGCGGCTGGCGTATTGGGTGCAGGCCGAGTTGGTGGCCGCGGCCACGGACCTGGCGGAGGTGATCGGCGGGGCGATCGCCCTGCACATCCTCTTCGGCATCCCGCTGCTGGCCGGCGGGGTGATCATCGGGGTGGTCTCGATGCTGTTGTTGGCGCTGCAGTCCCACCGCGGTCCGCGGGTCTTCGAATTCGTGGTAACCGGGTTGTTGGTGATCGTCACCGTCGGGTTCGTCACCGGCCTGTTCTTCGGTTCCGTCTCGTGGTCCGAGGCCGCCGCTGGAATCGTGCCGCGGTTTGAGGGTCCCGAGACGGTGTTGTTGGCCGCGAGCATGCTCGGGGCCACCGTGATGCCCCACGCCATCTACGCCCATTCTTCTTTGGCCCGGGACCGGCACGGGCACGCGGTGCCCACCACGGCCCTGCCACGACTACTCAAGGCGACCCGGTGGGACGTGGTGCTGTCGCTGCTGGTAGCCGGTTCGGTGAACATCGCCATGCTGCTGCTGGCCGCCGGCAACCTCGCCGGGGTGCCCGGCACCGACACCATCGAAGGAGCTCACGCGGCGATCACCGCCGCCCTGGGCCCGGTGATCGGCATCACCTTCGGCATCGGCCTGCTGGCCTCCGGACTGGCCTCCACCGCGGTGGGCTCCTACGCCGGAGCAGCGATCATGGGCGGGCTGCTGCACCTGCGAATCCCGGTGTACACCCGGCGTCTGGTCACGCTGATCCCGGCCCTGATCATCATCGCCGCCGGGGTGGACCCGACCTGGGCACTGGTGCTGTCCCAGGTGCTGCTAAGCCTGGGCATCCCCTTCGCCCTGGTCCCGCTGGTACGGCTGAGCAGCAACCGCACCGTGATGGGCGCCTTCGTCAACAAGACGGTGCTGACCGTCATCGCCTGGGTGGTCGTGGCCCTGATCGTGGCCCTGAACCTCGCGCTGATCGCCCTGACCGTCACCGGCCAGGGCTGAGCCCCGGCCGCAAGCACACAGAGCGATAGCGTGGACCCCATGGACCTGGACACGATCACCCCCATCGCCCAGGACTACCTGAAGGCCATCTGGTCGGCCACCGAATGGGGGGACCCCCCGATCACCACCAAGGCCCTGGCCGAGCGGATGGGCACCACCGCCTCCAACGTCTCCGACACCCTCAAGCGGCTGGCCGCCCAGGGGCTGATCCAGTACCAGCCCTACAAGCCCGTCACCCTCACCCCGCAGGGAGCTGCGTACGCCATCGCCATGGTGCGCCGGCACCGGCTCCTGGAGAGCTTCCTGGTCACCGTCCTGGGGTACCGGTGGGAGGAGGTCCACGAGGAGGCCGAACGGCTCGAACACGCCGCCTCCGAGGCCATGATCGAGCGCATCGACACCCTGCTCGACCACCCAGCCGCCGACCCGCACGGTGACCCCATCCCCACCGCCACCGGACACCTCCACCGCCCCGCCGACGTCATCCGACTGAGCCACGCCACTCCGGGGTCCTACACCGTGGCCCGCGTCTCCGATGCCGACCCGCACCGGCTGACCCGCCTCCGGGAGAAGAACCTCGTGCCCGGCCAGGCCCTACACATCACCGATCGGCGCCGCGATGGCACCATCACCGGGCGCCTCGATCCACCGTACGGACCGATCCATCTGGGTCCCGAGGAGACCGGCGCCATCTGGGTGACACCCACTCCCGGCCCCCTGGAAAACCACACTTCACCAGCCATGCAGGCGAAGCCGTGTCAGAAGGTGACCAAAGGAGCGCCAGCAGCGTGATCCGAGTCCTCACCATGTGTGAACTTCGCACATGGCTAATCCTTTACTGGCGCCCCTGCGTCTCAAGTGAAGGCGTAATCTTGACCAGAGTGCAATTCCGGGACAGCTGTGGATTGCGACAGCCCTCGACCATCTGCCGCACCGGATGCAGCAGGGGCGCCGCGGCCAAAAAGACCACTCGATCCGCCTTATCGACCACCACGGTGCCTCTCACACGGTCTCACCAGATGAATGAAACTGTCATCGGATGCACCAACACGGCAGCAACCGAAATCCGGGTGCGGAGCCACCTGCCGTCTGCGGGTCGAAAACTTCCGGCATGTCACCTCAATCCTGACCGGCCGCCGACTCAACGGCAATGTCAGGGGCAGAGTTCGGGAAAGTGGAGGGGAGCGGCCACACCGTTATCCGTTTCTTCACGATGTGCAGGAAGTACAAAGCGTGAAGCATTTACTTGACGTAATCCTGGTTATCGGCGTTGATTCTTTGTTGCTTAGACGTTGATCTAGGCTTGCTTTGCCATGACTTGTCTGACATTGTCAAGCTATGGAATCCGCCACGCGCGACAGGGTCTTCCGCGACACCACGCGAATGAATATCCACGACCTGGTCCGGGAACTGAACGCCAATGTGGGCGTCACGGTGGTCCAGACCATGGCGGGGAGCAAAGACCGCACGTCACCGCACAAGTGGGCCAAACCGGACGGCCCGGAACCCAGGCCGGAAGTGGAAGCGAGACTGCGGCTGGGTTACCGGGTGTGGAGAACCCTGGAAATGACTGAAGGGCGCAACGTGGCCTTGGCGTGGCTGATGGGCGCCAACCCGCGGCTGGAGGAGAACCTTCCGGTGCTGTACATCCAGCAGCAACGCACCCGGGAAGTCCTCGGCGCGGCCGAAGCGTTCGTGAACGACGTCCACGCCTCGTGACCGAACGAACCTGTACCAAGACCGGCCTGCACCTCGTCGCGGCCGGCGGGCAGACGGCCTTCCGAGTCGCCAAGGACCGGTACGGGGCGCTGTCTGCCCGGCCGAACGACCACGTGGGGCCGCGGCCGGTCGGCTTCGACCCGGACGTCGGCGATGCCCGCGGCCGGTACGACACCATCGGGTCCACCCTTTACCTGGCCGAGGCCCGCCGGTGCGCGTACGCCGAAGTCCTGAACGGATTTCGGGCCGAACGCGCCCAGATCGCCCGCACCGCGCAGTTCATCGGGATGACCGTGGACGAGTACATCGAGGCGGTTATCGCGGAGGCCAAGGCCAATGGTGTCGACGTGCCGTGGGCGATCTCCGTGGATTGGCAACTGGAGCGCTCGATCTATGAGATCCGCTTGCCCCGCCAGGGTTGGTGGGTTCGGATCGACCACCCGGACACGCTGAAGGCTCTCGAGGAGCTGGCATCGGTAACGGCCGGCGCCATGGGTGAGGTCACCATGCTCACTGCCACCGAGGTCACCGGCCCGGACCGTGATCTGACCACCCTGCTGGCTCACGTCATCAAACGCCAGATGCTCGGCGACGGCCACGAGCCGCTGGGCATTGTCTATCCGTCACGAACCCTGACCGGGATCTGCTGAGCCTATTGGGACCGCCGGGCCGATGAAGGCCTGCCGCCGGGGCGCAACGACCTGGTGCAACTGACCTCTGAGAATGTCGCCCCCGACCCGGCCTTCGCCGACACGGCAGAGTATTACCGGCTCCCCATCCTGAGGGCGCGCTAGGTTCGCCCGGTCTTAACTAGGCTTACAGGCGCTGACGTCCGGTCTTCCTTCCCCCGCGAGCTGCCGGTCATCGTCGAGGCCCTCAGGCGAAACGCCGCGCCGGTCCCCTGAACCCCACATCACCCGGCTCCCGTGCACGCCGTCCGAGTCGGAGAACCCGTCGGTGGCGTCCGACCGGCCCGGGCGCTGCCCGGAACGGTACAACTCCGTCGTGCAGTTCGAGGAGCACACCGAGGATGAGGTGTCCGTCCCCGGTAGCAGGATGGGCTCAGGAGGAGGGATGGACTCTGCCCTGCGATAACCCGCCACTCATCTCTGCGCTGCGGCCACGCCCCGGAAGATAGTTCCGGTGGCGTTCAGAACGCGTTCAGGCTACGCTCCCCTGAGACACAAAAGAGGCGGCGGCTCACGCCACCGCCTCTTGTCAGATCTCCTGTCGATAGGCCCGTATCCCCCGGGCTTCGTCCATCTGATGATCCGCATGCACCGTCTCACTGGCCCCTTCACCGTAGTGAAGGGGCCCTCGGCGTCGGTAGTGGACTTTTGTCCATACTTTTCGGACGGCCGGCGTCCCGTCTTGCGTCAGCGTGAACGAGTCCAGCCGGTGCCCGACCGGCTCCCCCTAATATCACTGTGCTATCTATCCGCTATATGCTTGCTATTAGCGGGATAGCATCCTTCCACGTCGTAGAGGTCGAGGTCGCGGTAGAAGTACCGGGTCAGCCAGCTGATGGTGATCCCGAGCGTTGGGACTATCAGAATCCAGATGATGGGCAGGGCCGGGTTGCCGGACAGTGCGTAGTTCAGGGGCGTGTGCAGGGTGATGAGACAGAAGACCACCAGGCCGCCGCTCATCGCCAGGCTCCCTATCCTGCGCAGGGCGTGGCCCCTGGAGAAGATGCCGAAGGCTCCGGCGAAGCCTATGGCCAGTGCTGCCCAGCCGATCAGTTCCGCGGTGCTCATGCCAGTCCCCCTTGGCTCGTCCCCATTCCTTCACCCCACCCTGACATAGGCCGGGGACACCCCAGGGTAGAGGCACGCGCCCGGTCCTCATGTCAGCCCTCGGGCGGCGGTCGCCGCGCCCGGAGTGGCGTGCAGCTGGTAGGCGAGGGCCTGGTCCAGCTCCGGCTCCGTCGGCGTCCGCGGCATTGGTGATGGTGTTGATTTGGGTTCGGTGTATGGGGCCGTGGCGCGTTGGTAGACGTCCCCGGTGACCGTGGTGCCCGCCGGGACCGTGGATGCCTCCGGGGTTGCTGGCGTGGCCTCGGGGACCGGGGCCAGCCGCAGTTCGATGAGGCTGACCGGTTGGTCGGTGATGGTGGCGTGGCCGGGGGGCTGGGCCGGGACCTTCACGGTGTCCCCGTCGGCGGTTTCGATGACGAGGTGGTGCACGGTGATTCGCCGTCCCATCGCGCCGGGCTTCTGCTCCTGGACCACGCCGGTCAGCCGTCCGGGCACCAGCCCGCCGGGCACCTCACCCCCGTTGGGCAGATCCAGGAGGACGTGCTGGCCGGACGGCTCCTGCCGGGCCAGCTCGCGCAGCCCCATCCGGGGCGGCAGGTCCGCCTCGGGCCGGGCGAGGGCGAGCAGTTCGTGGCCGGTGAGGGCCCCGTGGGTGCGGTCCAGGACGGTGACCTCAGACTCGGCGCGTTTCTTGCCCTCCCCGCTGACGGTCTCGTTCCGGTAGCGGAGGTTGACGGTGGTGTCGCCGGTGACCTGGGTGATGGTGACGGGTTCCTTGGTGCGGGCGTGGTTGTCGATATCCGTGGCCGCCACGACGTCCCCGGGACGCAGGTCCTCCACCGACACCGTGAACTGGGGCTGCCCGTACAGGGCGGTCTTCTGCGCGTCGGTGAGCCGGACCGGGAGAATGGTCTTCCACTCGCGGGACTCGACGCGCCACGGGGTGCCCTCCCGGATGCGCCCGGTGTCCGGGCTGACCGCCACGGGCCGGAAGCTGCCGTAGCCGGAACGGTCCATTCGGACCACGTCCCCGGCGTGGCCGAAGTGCTCGATGTTCTCACCGAGCACTTCACCGGGGAGGAAGTCGTGGGCGGTGCGCTGCTTGGCTTGCTCGGCGGCCGCGGCGGCCTGTTCGGCGGCGATCTGCTCCGGGCTGGTGGCGTCGACCAGGATGATGCCCGGGGCGGTGTCCAGGTCGTGGACCCGGACCTTCTGTCCGGTGTCGGTGGTCAGGGCCTGCCGGTCGGTCATCACGCCTTCCACGATCTGCCCGTCCTGGCCCTGGATGCGGACGCGGGCCTGGGCCGGGACCTGCCAGAGGTGATCCACCTGCTGGTGCCGGGTGGTGTCCAGGTCCAGCATCTCCCGCTCCACGGGCTTGAGCTGGTCGGACATCCGGGCGATGAGCTTGCCGGAGCGCAGCACGGAGAACGCCGGGGTCGCCGTCGCCAGGTCGGTGGGCGCCTCTTCTTCGGCGGGCCAGCACACCGCATGAGACCTTCCGGTGCGTTCGTCCGTGTGGACGCCGACGCGCCAGTACGCCTTGCCGACGTTCCACACGTCGCCCTCGCGGTGGTCGGTGCGCTCCAGGTCTCCGAGCTTGGCCAACTGCTGCCCGGAGAGCTCCACCGGGGCAGCCTCGGCCTCGGTGGTCGGGGCCATCTCCTCGGCCAGTTCGGCGGCCTCGCGCTTGAGCCGTTCGAGTTCGGCGGCGTGCTCGAAGGGCTGGGTCAGGGCCTGTTCCACGGCAGGGATCGACTCGGTGAGCTTCGCGAGCTCCGCGCGTCGGCGGGACAGTTCCCCGCCCAGGCCGGCGACGAAGGCCTCGGCGGACTGCACGGCCGAGCGCGGCCCCATCTCCTCCCCAAGGAGCTTGGGGGCCGGCCAGGACTTGTGCACGGATGACACCTCCAGCGGGACCAGCTGCACGGTGTTGCCCGAGCGCACCACCCCGAGCTGAACCCCGCCCAGGGTGCCCACCCGTTCGGGATCGGTGGGGTCGCCCAAATCCGGAAGCCCGGTACGGGCCGCCTCGCGGCGCAGCGCCGCGGCGAGGACCTGTCCGGCGGCCATCCGGTCACCGGTACTCCTGCCGTCGGGTCGCGTGAACCGGAACTTCTCACCCTCGGTGGAGGTGACCCCCTCCGTGACGGTCTCCAGGGTTGGGAGCATCTGCCCCAGGTGGTGGACGCGGTTCTGGTTCATCCGCAGTTCGGCCCGGGTGGCGGAGCGTTGGCCCCGCCAGGAGGCCTCCAGGCTGGTGAGCTGTTCGATGCGCATCTGCATGGTGGCCAGCTGCTCGATCCGGGGGTCCCCGGAGAGTTCGGCGGCGGCCTTGGAGGCACTGAACTCCAGGTCCGCCACCGCGTCCTCGACCTGGCGGCCGGCCAGGTCGCCGCGTTTCATCTGCCCGATGAACCGGGCCTTGCGGGCGATCATGTCCCAGCTGGCCACGTCGAAGGTCTTCTCGGTGGCGTAGGAGTAGATCTCCACCTGGGTGTTCTGGTTGCCCTGGCGGATGATCCGGCCCTCGCGCTGTTCCAGGTCGGCCGGCCGCCAGGGGCAGTCCACGTGGTGCAGGGCGATGGCCCGGCGCTGGATGTTGGTGCCGGTGCCCATCTTCGCGGTGGAGCCGATGATCACGCTCAGCTGGCCCTCCCGGGCCTTCGTGAACATCTCCTGACGTGCCTCGTCGGTTTCGGCGTCGTGGATGAACGCGATCTTCTCTTCCGGCATGCCGCGCGCCACGAGCTGGTCCCGGAGCTCGTGGTAGATGTTCCACTGGTCTTCTCTGGGCGTGGATTGGTCGCAGAAGATGATCTGCAACCCGCCCCGGACCTCGGAGACCTCCCCGGTGGCGGTCGTGTACTGGCGGTCGTGGGTGCGTTCGTGGACCTCCATGACCTGCTCGGCCACGGCGACGGCGCGGCCGCCGTCCTCGTCCGGGTCGAGGCCGACGAGGCGGCCGTCGAGGGCGACCTTGCGCCCGTCGCCCATGATCTTGAGCATGTTGTCCGCCCCCGGCTCGGGGAACCCGGAGAGCTGGTCGATCCGGTCCGCAAGGTCGGTGATGTACTCGCGGACCTGGTCGGAGGGTTCGCGGCGCAGCAGGATCCGATCCCCGCCCAGCACGGTGGGCAGGGTCGCCTCGAGCTGGTCGCGCTGCACGGTGTCGGTGAAGGTCCGGTTCAGGCCCATCAGTTCGGGCATGTTTACGTACTTGCCGATCTTGGTGACCTGGTCGAACCCGTCCCCGGTCATCTTCGGCTTCAGGGTGGTCTGGGACTTGGTGAACTGCTGACCCCAGGCGGTGACCGTGTCCACGGAGGCGGCCTCCAGCAGGTCGGGGCGAAGGTAGTGCTGCATCACCCACATCTCCGACATCGAGTTGGACACCGGGGTGCCGGTGGCGAAGGTCGCCACCGCCGGCAGATAGGTACTGGTGGCGACCCCGGCGCGTTCGGCCGAGAGGGTCTTGCGTTCGCGCAGGGCGCGGAGCTTGAAGTCCAGGTCGGTGGCCCGGTTCGAGCCTTGGCAGGCCAGCTCTCCCAGGTCCGAGGTGCGCTGGAGGTTCTTGTAGTGGTGGGCTTCGTCCACGAACAGGTAGTCGATGCCGGTCTCCTCGAAGGTGATGCCCGGGTCGGTGATCCTCGTGGCCTTCTCGTAGGCGGCCTGGACGCGTTTCTTGGCGGCCTCGACCCGCTTGACCGACATCCCCGCCTCGGCATCCTTGACCAACTCGTCGAGTTCGGTGAGTTGTTCGGCGAGCCATTCGGCGCGTTTGGCCGGGTCGATCTCGACGCGTTCGAACACGGTCTGGGGCATGATGATCGCGTCCCAGTCCCCGGCGGCGGCCATCGCCATCCAGTCCCGCCGACCAGCCACCGTCAGCCCGGTGGGCACCGCCAGCACGTTCGCGTCGGGGTACCACTCCACGAACTCCCGGTTGATCTGCTCGACCAGGTGGTTCGGGACGACCATCGCCGGGCGGTGGGCGATGCCGGTGCGGCGCAGTTCCATGGCGGCCATGACCATGGTGCCGGTCTTGCCGGCCCCCACCACGTGGTCCAGCAGCACGGCCGGTTCGTTCACCGCCCGGGCCACGGCCGAGCGCTGATAGGAATACGGGATGCGGTCGGCTTCCAGTCCGGGCAGTTCCAGCCGCTGGCCCATCTGGTCGTAGTCCG
>ENA-UOUJ01000133-UOUJ01000133.1-activated-sludge-metagenome-genome-assembly--contig:-NODE-133-length-65314-cov-11.352227_pt1 | contig 65314 bp, 63 predicted proteins | sample MGYA00249839_ERZ747224 | MGnify/ENA primary metagenome ERZ747224 (study PRJEB28782, sample SAMN03220277) | activated sludge metagenome | biome: wastewater; feature: sewage sludge; material...
GGCGCGAACACGGCGTCGCTCGCCCGCGACCACGTCGCCCGCCCTGCGGCTGCTTTCGCGGCTGGCGCCGCTCCTACATTGCGCCGGGCCGTGACGCATCGTGTAGGAGCGCCGCACGCCGCGAACACGGCGTCGCTCGCCCGCGACCACGTCCGCCCGCCCTGCGGCCGCTTTCGCGGCTGGCGCCGATCCTACAGAGAGGTATCGCGCACCGCAGACGCTGGGTCCGATCCCGGCAGTTGCATGTCATCGGCAGCGCCGGGGCGGTCCCGACGCTGCGGCCTCAGCCCGCCAGCCCGCGGGCGAGGTCGGCCTTGAGGTCGTCGATGTCTTCCAGGCCGACGGCGATGCGCAGCAGGCCGTCGCCGATGCCGGCGGTGGCGCGGGCTTCGGCGCTGATGCGGCCGTGGGTGGTGGTGGCGGGGTGGGTGATGGTGCTCTTGGTGTCGCCGAGGTTGGCGGTGATCGAGATCAGGCAGGTGGCGTCGACCACCTTCCACGCCGCGTCGCGGCCGCCCTTGACGTCGAAGCTGACGATGGCGCCGCCGCTCTTTTGCTGGCGCATCGCCAGCACGTGCTGCGGGTGGGATTCCAGCCCGGGGTAGTACACCCGCGCCACGCCGGGCTGGGCCTCGAGCCAGCGCGCGAGCTCGAGCGCGCTCGCCGACTGCGCCTCCATGCGGATGCGCAGCGTCTCCAGGCCCTTGAGGATGACCCAGGCGTTGAAGGGGGACAGGGTCGGGCCGGCGGTGCGCAGGAACTTGAACACCTCGTCGGTGACCGCCTTGCTGCCGACCACCGCACCGCCGAGCACCCTGCCCTGGCCGTCGAGGTACTTGGTCGCCGAATGCACGACGACGTCGGCACCGAGCTCGAGCGGGCGCTGCAGCGCCGGTGTGCAGAAGCAGTTGTCGACCGCGAAGATCACCCCCGCCGCGCGTGCGATCGCCGCTACGCCGGCGATGTCGATGACCTCGGTGAGCGGGTTGGACGGCGTCTCGGTGAAGAAGAGCCGGGTGCGCGGGGTGATCGCGGCGCGCCAGGCGTCGAGGTCGGTGGCCGGCACGAAGGTCGTGGCGATGCCGAACTTCGACAGGATGCCGCCGAAGAGCTGCTGGGTGGCGCCGAAAAGGCCGTTGGACGCCACCACGTGGTCGCCCGCCTGCATGGTCGCCATCGCCAGCGACAGGATCGCCGACATGCCCGAGGCGGTGGCGATGCAGGCCTCGCCGCCTTCGAGCGCCGCGAGCCGGGTCTGCATCGCGGTCACGGTCGGGTTGGAGAAGCGCGCGTAGACGTAGCCCTCCTCCTCGCCCGAGAAACACGCGGCGGCCTGCGCGGCGCTGCCGAAGACGAAGCTCGAGGTGAGGTACATCGCCTCGCCGTGCTCGCGGAACTGCGTGCGCTCGGTGCCGGCGCGCACGGCCAGGGTATCGGGGTGAAGCTCGGGCGGAAGGGGTCGGTTCATCGTGATCGTGACTGGATTCGTCTGGAGCGGCTCAGTGCTCAACGCTCGGCGTCGGAGGCGAGGTTGAGGTCGAGCTGGCCGTCGTCCCCGTCGTCCTGGTCGTTCTTGTCCGGCTTGGCTTCGCTACGCTGATTCTCGACGCCGTTGAGGTACTCGACGGTGATGTCGCCGGTGATGTAGTGGCCGTCGAAACAGGATGTCTCGAAGAACTGCAGCGAGGGGTTGAGCGCGCGCACCGAAGCCTTGAGGTCGTCGAGGTCCTGGTAGATGAGGCCGTCGGCGCCGATCTCGCGGGCGATCTCTTCTTCACTGCGGTCGGAAGCGATCAACTCGCCGCGGGTGGGCATGTCGATGCCGTAGACGTTGGCATGGCGCACCGGCGGCGCGGCCGAGGCGAGATAGACCTTGGTGGCCCCGGCCTCGCGCGCCATGTTGACGATCTCCTTGCTGGTCGTGCCGCGCACGATGGAGTCGTCGACCAGCAGCACACTCTTGCCCTTGAACTCCTGGTGGATGGTGTTGAGCTTCTGGCGCACCGACTTCCGACGCTTGGCCTGCCCCGGCATGATGAAGGTGCGGCCGATGTAGCGGTTCTTGACGAAGCCCTCGCGGAACGGCAGGTCGAGCCGGTCGGCCATCTGCATCGCCGAGGGGCGGCTGGAGTCGGGGATGGGGATCACCACGTCGATGTGAACGTTGGGCATGGTGCGGCGCATCTTGTCGGCGAGGAACTCGCCCATCTTCATGCGCGACTCGTACACCGACACGCCGTCGATGATCGAATCCGGCCGCGCCAGGTAGACGAACTCGAACATGCAGGGCGCGTGCACCGTGCGCGCGGCGCACTGGCGGCTGTGGAAGCGGCCGGCGGTATCGACCAGCACCGCCTCGCCCGGCGCGACGTCGCGCAGCAGGCGGAAGCCGAGGACATCGACCGCCACCGACTCCGAGGCCACCAGCCATTCGGTGCCGGCCTCGCAGTCGTTGCGGCCGATGACCAGCGGGCGGATGCCGTAGGGGTCGCGGAAGGCGAGCAGGCCGTAGCCGGCGATCATCACCACGACCGCGTAGGCGCCGCGGCAGCGTCGATGCACGCCGGCGACCGCGGTGAAGATGGCCTCCTCGTCGATCTTGAGCCCCTTGCAGGCGGCCTGCAGCTCGTGCGCGAAGACGTTGAGCAGTACCTCGGAGTCGCTGCTGGTGTTGATGTGGCGCAGGTCGGACAGGAACATCTCGCGCTTGAGCGCTTCCGAGTTGGTCAGGTTGCCGTTATGCGCCAGCAGCAGGCCGAAGGGCGAATTGACGTAGAAGGGCTGCGCCTCGGCGGCGTTGTAGGCCGAGCCTGCGGTCGGGTAGCGCACGTGGCCGATGCCCCAGTTGCCCTCCAGGTTGCGCATGTTGCGCGTACGGAACACGTCGCGCACCAGGCCGGAGCCCTTGTGCATGTGGAAGCGCCCGCCCTCCGAGGTGGCGATGCCCGCCGCGTCCTGGCCGCGGTGCTGCAGCACCTGGAGGCCGTCGTAGAGCAGTTGGTTGACCGGGGAGGTGGCGACAACGCCGAGAATTCCGCACATGGATTGAGGCCTATCTGAATCGAATCTTGTCGGCCACCTCTGCAGGCAGCCAGGGTTTGGCGGCGATCACCGCAGACTCCAGCGGCGCCGAGAACAGCGCATCGCGCCACCACGGCTCCTTCGCGACTCCGGCAAGCCCGCCGATCAGCACCACCACGAAGGCAACCGCGAGCCCGCGCGCAATGCCGAAGAGCGCACCGAAGAAGCGGTCGGTGGCGCCCAGCCCGGCGGCGCGCAGCAGCTCGCGCAGCAGGTAGCGCAACAGCGCGGCGAGGATCAGCACCCCGACCACGACCAGCGCGCCACCCGCGACCTGGCGCCACATCGGCTCGACGATCATGCCGGTGAACACCTCGGCCGCCTCTCCGTTATAGCGCCACGCGGCGAAGAGCGCTGCCGCCCACGCCAGCACCGCCATGACTTCGCTGACCAGGCCGCGCCACATGCCGATGAGCGCGGAAAAGGCGAGCAGGCCGAGAAAGACGTAGTCGAAGACGGTCATGGTCGGGGAAATCAGCGCGCCTGCAAGACCGCCGCATGACCGGCGGCCTTGAGGCGGGCGGCTGTGGCGTCGGCGTCGGCGCGGCCGGCGACCGGGCCGACGCGCACCCGAGTGACGCTGCCGGCACGTTCGGTGTAGGCCGGGAAGCCGCGCGCGCGCAGGTCGTCGACGAGTTTGGCGGCCTTGACGGCATCGCTGAATGCACCGATCTGCAAGACATAGGAGTCACCGCGCGCCGGCGAGGCCTTGCCATCGATGAGGGCACGCAGGCGCGCCTCCTCATCGGAGGAGGGTCGGCGCGGCTCGGGCGTCGCGGCGGCAGCCGGCGGACGAGCCGGCGTGGCCGAAGGCGGCCGCGACGGCTCGCTGGCGGGCTTGGCCGGCACGTTCGAGGACGCCGGCGCGGGCTTGTCCGCAGCGTCCGGCGCCTTCTCCGCAGCAGTCGCAGGCTTGTCGGCGGCAACCACCTCGTCGTCCTCCGGCACTGCGACGGCGACCGGCGCACTCGCGCTCTCGGGCGTGCTCGCGCGACGGGCGGTGGCCGCCTTGTCTCGATCGGGGATCGAGACCTGGATGTCCTGGATCGATGGATGCGGTTCCTCGTCCATCATCATCGGCAGCACGATCGCGGCCAGCAAGGCGAGCGCAATCGCGCCAACCAGACGCCGGCGCGCGCGCTTCTTGATCTCGAGCGTATCTGCCTCACTCACCGCCAAAACCTCATCCGCGCCGGGCCGCCTTGATTGCGGCGAGTACGTCGGAAACCGTCAGGAAAGAACCGAAAACGACGATTCTATCATCCTCGGCGACCAGTTCTTGCGCCGCAGCATAGGCCTCGGCCGGCGTGGGGAAACAGCGGATGTCGGCCCCCTCCTTCACCTCGCGCACCTTCTCGGCGAGCGCCTCGGCGGAGAGGCCGCGCGGCCCCGGCAGGTCGGCGAGCAGCCAGTGGTCGACCCGGCCCGCCATCAGCTCGAGCACCCCTGCAACATCCTTGTCGGCAAGCATGCCGAGCACCGCCCAGGTCTCCGGGTAGAAGCCCATGTTGCCGAGATTGTCGGCGAGCACGCCAGCGGCCTGCGGATTGTGCGCCACGTCGAGCACCACCGAGGGCCGTCCGGGCTGGACCTGGAAGCGTCCAGGCAGCTCGACCAGCATCAGGCCCTGGCGGACGTGCTGCATCGAAACCGGGATGCGGTCGCGCAGGCACTCGAGCACGGTGATCACCGCCGCCGCGTTGAGCAGCTGGTTGGCGCCACGCAGCGCCGGGTAGGCCAGCCCGCCGCGGCGCACCAGCGTACCCTCGCGCGGCGGCTGGGCGTAGCGCCAGTAGCCCCACTGCTGGCGGTCACCGCCAAAGCCGAAGTCGCGCCCGCTGATCCACAGCGGGGCACCGATCGCGGCGGCGTGCTCGACCACGCTGGCGGGCGGCTGCGGATCGCCGCACACTGCCGGACGGCCGGCGCGGAAGATGCCCGCCTTCTCGAAACCGATCGCCTCCCGCGTGTCGCCGAGGTAATCCATGTGGTCCATCGCCACGCTGGTCACCAACGCGCAGTCGGGCTCGAACACGTTGACCGCGTCGAGCCGGCCGCCGAGGCCGACCTCGAGGATGATCACGTCCGGCTTCGCGTCGGCGAAGACCTGCCAGGCCGCCAGGGTGCCATGCTCGAAATAGGTCAGCGGGGTGTCGCCGCGCGCGGCCTCGACCGCGGCGAAGCCGGCCACCAACGTGGCGTCGTCGACGTCCTTGCCGTCGATGCGCACACGCTCGTTGTAGCGCAGCAGATGGGGCGAGGTGTAGCAGCCGACACGGTAGCCCGAAGCGAGCAGGATGCCCTCGAGCATCGCGCAGCACGACCCTTTCCCGTTGGTTCCGCCGACGGTGATCAACACGGCGTCCGACTCGACCGCCATGCGCGCGCGCACCGCGGCCACACGCTCCAGCCCGAGCTCGATGCGCTGGCCGTGGCGTTGTTCCAGCAGGGCGAGCCAGCCGTCCAGGTCGGCGGGCAATGCGGTGTGCTCCACCATCACCCGGCAACCACGTCCGCGGGCTGGCGATTGAGCATCGCGAGCAGCACCGCGATGCGGTCACGCAGCTCGCGACGGTCCACGATCAGGTCGATCGCGCCCTTCTCGAGCAGGAACTCGGCACGCTGGAAGCCTTCGGGCAGCTTCTCGCGCACCGTCTGCTCGATCACGCGCGGGCCGGCGAAGCCGATCAGCGCATTGGGCTCGGCGACGACGACATCGCCCATGAAGGCAAAGCTCGCCGATACGCCGCCCATGGTGGGGTCGGTCAGCAGGGTGATGAAGGGCAGCCGGCGCTCGGCCAGACGGGTGATCGCCGCGGTGGTCTTGGCCATCTGCATCAGCGAAAGCAAGCCTTCCTGCATGCGCGCGCCACCCGAGGCGGTGATGCAGATGAAGGGCCGGCGCTCCTCGAAAGCCGCACGCGCGCCGCGCACGAAGCGCTCGCCCACCACCGAACCCATCGAGCCGCCGAGAAAATCGAACTCGAAGCAGGCGACCACCACCGGCAGGCTCTTGATCGCGCCGCGCATCACCACCATCGCGTCGGCCTCGCCGGTGTCGGCCGCGGCCGCGGACAGGCGGTCGGGATACTTGCGCGAGTCCTTGAACTTGAGCGCATCGATCGGCATGACCTCGGCACCGATCTCGACACGGCCCTCGCTGTCGAGCAGCTGGTCGAGGCGGCGACGCGCGCGCAGGCGATGGTGGTGGTTGCACTTCGGGCACACGCCGAGGTTGCTGTCGAGGTCGGAGCGGTACAGCACCGACTCGCAGCCCTCGCACTTGCTCCACAGCCCTTCCGGGATCGACTTGCTGCGCGACGAATCGCCGCGCTTGATGCGCGGCGGGATCAGTTTCTCGAACCAGCTCATGCCTGCACTCCCTTGCCCGCCGCCAGCGCATCGAGCGCGACACGGATCGAACGCATGAAGTCGCGTACGCGCGCGACCTCCTCGCCCGGGTTGTTCTCGATCTCCTCGATGATCCGGCTGCCGATCACCACCGCGTCGGCGACCGCGCCGATGCGTTGCGCGCTGTCGGCGTCGCGGATGCCGAAGCCCACGCCCACCGGCATGCCGACCGCGGCGCGGATCTCGGGGATGCGGCGCGCGACCTCGTCGACGTCGAGCTTGGCGCTGCCGGTCACGCCCTTGAGCGAGACGTAATAGATGTAGCCGCTGCCGGCGCGCGCGACGTCGGCGAAGCGCTGCTCGCCCGAGGTCGGCGCGAGCAGGAAGATGGGGTCGAGACCGCCGGCCTTGGCGGTGGCAGCGAAGCTGACGCACTCCTCGGGCGGGTAATCGACCACGAGCACGCCATCGACACCGGCCTCGTGCGCCGCGGCGACGAAGCGCTCCTGGCCCATCGCCTCGATCGGGTTGGCGTAGCCCATCAGCACCACCGGGGTATTGGCGTTGGTGGCGCGGAAGGCGCGTACGGTCTCGAGCACCTTGCGCAGGCTCATGCCCTGCGCGAGCGCGCGCTCGGAGGCGCGCTGGATGGTGGGCCCGTCGGCCATCGGGTCGGAGAACGGCACGCCGAGCTCGACGATGTCGGCGCCGCCCTCGACCAGCGCGTTCATCAGCGGCAGGGTGAGCTCGGGCGCCGGGAAGCCGGCGGTGACGAAGGGGATCAGCGCCTTGCGGCCATCGGCCTGGAGGCGCTGGAAAACGGTCTGGATTCTCGACATGTCTCGATCACACTGCGGGCCGCATCAGCGGCCCGCTTCAGGTTCGGATTCGGGTTCAGAACTGGAGGCCGGAACGCTCGGCGACGGTGTGCATGTCCTTGTCGCCACGCCCGGAGAGGTTGACCAGCAGGATCTTGTCCTTGGGCAGGGTGGGCGCCAGCTTGGCGGCGTAGGCGAGCGCGTGCGAAGACTCGAGTGCCGGGATGATGCCCTCCAGGCGACACAGCTTGTGGAAGGCCTCGAGCGCCTCGGCGTCGGTGATGCCCACATACTCGGCGCGCGCGGTGTCCTTGAGCCAGGCGTGCTCCGGACCGACGCCCGGATAGTCGAGGCCGGCGGACACCGAGTGGGTTTCGATGATCTGGCCGTCCTCGTCCTGCAGCAGGTAGGTGCGGTTGCCGTGCAGCACGCCGGGACGGCCGGCGGTCAGCGACGCCGAGTGGCGGCCCGTGTCCAGGCCATCGCCCGCAGCCTCGACGCCGACGAGCCTGACGCCCGGCACGCCGATGTAGGGATGGAAGATCCCCATCGCGTTCGAGCCTCCGCCCACGCAGGCGAGCACGTAGTCGGGCTGGCGGCCGACCATGTCGGGCATCTGCACCAGGCACTCCTTGCCGATCACCGACTGGAAGTCGCGCACCATCATCGGATAGGGGTGCGGGCCGGCCACCGTGCCGATGATGTAGAAGGTGTCGGCGACGTTGGTGACCCAGTCGCGCATGGCTTCGTTGAGCGCATCCTTGAGCGTCTTCGAGCCCGACTCGACCGGCACCACGGTGGCGCCGAGCAGCTTCATGCGGTAGACGTTGGCGGCCTGGCGCTTGACGTCCTCCGAGCCCATGTAGACCACGCACTCCATGCCGTAGCGCGCAGCCACGGTGGCGGTGGCGACGCCGTGCTGGCCGGCGCCGGTCTCGGCGATCACGCGCGGCTTGCCCATGCGGCGCGCGACCATGGCCTGGCCGATGCAGTTGTTCACCTTGTGCGCGCCGGTGTGGTTGAGGTCCTCGCGCTTGAGGTAGATCTGCGCGCCGCCGAGGATCTCCGACCAGCGCCTGGCGTGGTAGATCGGGCTCGGACGGCCGACGTAGTGCTTGAGCTCGTACTCGAACTCGGCGATGAACTCCGGATCGTTCTGGCAGGCCGCGTAGGCCTCGCGCAGCTCGGCGAGCGCCGGCATCAGGGTCTCTGCGACGAAGATGCCGCCATAGGGCCCGAAATGCCCGCTCGCGTCGGGAAACTGGTAAGGCGTGTCAGCCATCTGCATGTCGAACTCCGGCGATGAACGCGGCGATCATGTCCGCGTCCTTGATTCCCTTGGCACTCTCGACCCCGCTCGACACATCCACCGCCCACGGGCGGATGCGGCGCACGGCGTCGCCCACGTTGTCCGCGTCGAGTCCGCCCGATAGCACGAGCGGACGCGTGAAGCCGGCGGGGATCAGCGTCCAGTCGAAAGTCTTGCCCCCGCCGCCATAGCCGTCGACGAAGGCGTCAACCAGGATGCCGCTCGCGCGCGGGTACGAAGCCGCAAATTCTAGCAGATCGACCCCGGGCCGCATTCGCGCCGCCTTGATCCACGCGCGCCCGTGACGGGCACAGTCGGACTCGCTTTCGTCACCGTGGAACTGCAGAAGTTGCAGCGGCACGCGCGCGAGTACCGCCTCGACCTCGCCGGGAGCGGGGTTGACGAAGAGTCCGACCGAGACGACGAAGGGCGGCAGCAGCGCGACGAGCTCGGCGGCCTGCTCGATGGAGACCGCGCGCGGGCTGGGCGGGTAGAACACGAAGCCGATCGCGTCGGCGCCATTGTCGACAGCCGCGCGCACGTCCTGCGGCCGCGTCAGGCCGCAGATCTTGATTCGGGTACGGGACATTCAGACGAGGGGTAGCTGGGGCAGCGCGATGATACGCCCATCACCGGGCAGCGGCCAGCGCGGCGGGTAGGCCACGCCGCACAGGTAGAGCCCGTCCGGCGAGAAGGTCGGCGCCGCGTGCGCGCGGTCGCGAGCATCGAGCAGTTCGCGCATCCACTCCGCCGGATAGCGCCCCTTGCCCACGTAGACCAGCGCGCCGACGAGGTTGCGGATCATGTGGTGCAGGAAGCCGTTGGCGCGGAAGTCGAACAGCAGGTACTCGCCTTGCCGGACGACGCGCGCCTCGCGCATCACCCGCACCGGCGTCTTCGCCTGGCAGCCGGCAGCGCGGAAACTGGAAAAATCGTGGGTGCCGACCAAGCACTCCGCAGCCGCGGCCATGCGCGCCACGTCGAGCGGAAGGTGGTACCAGCCCACCCGCCCGGCCAGCATCGCGGGCCGCGTCGGTGCGTTGTGCAGGATGTAGCGATACTGGCGCTCGCAGGCGAGGAAGCGGGCGTGGAAGTCGTCGGCCACCTCGGTCGACCAGCGCACCACCACGGCGGGCGGCAGCAGCGCGTTGACGCCGCGCACCCAGGCCGAGGCCGGGCGCACCGCGCCGGTGTCGAAGTGCGCCACCTGCGCGCTCGCATGCACGCCGGTGTCGGTGCGCCCGGCGCAGTGGGTGCGCACCGGCTCGCCGGCAATCCTGGAGAGCGCGCGCTCGAGCACGTCCTGAACGGTGCGGCCGTGGGCCTGGCTCTGCCAGCCGCAGAAGGCGTCTCCGGCGTACTCGAGGCCGAGCACGATGCGCTTCATGCCAGGCTCCACCAGAGCAGGCCGGCGAAGAGCGCGCCGGCCAGCAGGCCCTCGCCCAGCCCGAGGCGTTCGCGCGCCAGCACCACCGGAGCCACCTCGGCAGAGGCGTCGGCGGCGGACTCGTCGGCCAGCCAGTGGCGCCAGTCCACCGGCCCCTGCCCGCGCGGCGTGGCCTCGACGTAGCGCAGCACCAGCAGGAGGCGCAGCGCGAGACGTTCGGGCGCCACGCCGATCAGGCGCAGCGGGCGCGACAGCGCATAGAGGCCGCCGACCAGGCGCGCCAGCGGCAGGCGTTCGAGCAGGATGCCGACCGCGCACACCACCGCGAGCAGTCGCCCCGCATGCACCGCTGCGAGCGCCACGCCTTCTCGGGTCGGCCCGAGGCGGGGCCAGTCGAGCAGCGCCGCCTCACCCGGGGTGAACCAGGCGAACAAGACGGTGATTGCGATCAGGAGCACGCGGATCCGCCGCACCAAACGCCAGGTCCGCGCGCGCGCGAACAGTACGGCCATGAGCGCACAGGCCGCGACCGCGACGCTGAGCGCCAGTGGCGACAGGAGCTGGATGGCGGCGACCGCCGCGAGCCAAAGCAGAAGGACAAGACCGGAGTGCATCGGTAAACGGAAAAGGCCGCCGCGAGCCCGCGCTCGTGGCGGCCTGCCGGCGGGGGTGTTCAGCCCAGGCGCGCGATCATATCGCGGGCCGTGACCTGCTGTCTCGGTGACCCCTCGGAGACCACTTCCTCGAGCAATTCGAGCGCACCTTCCTTGTCGCCCATCTCCTCGTAGGCGCGCGCCAGTTCCAGCTTGGTCTCGGCTTCCTCGTTCACCGGCTCCGCCTCTTCCACGCCTCCACCGGCAGGCTGGTCGAACTGCGTTTCGGCCACCGAGAAAGGAACCGCGTCGAAGCCGACAGCCGCATCGGCAGGCTGGGCCTCCAGGTCGAGATCGATCGAGGTCAGGTCAAGCCCGGCCGGCATCGCGGCACTTGTCGGCGCGGCCGGCGCGTCGAGCTCGAAGTCGAAATCGAGCAGACTGGAGTCGAAGGCGGTCTTCTCGAGGTCGACCACGGCCTCCCCGGCATCGGGCGGGCTTGCAGGCTGCCGGACCGCGGGCTCGTCGTCGAGCGTTCCGGTGGAACTGACCATGGTGGCATCGAGATCGAAGGCCTCGCCGCTCGGCGCCTCCATGCCGGGCAGCTCGAACTCGAGATTGCTGATCGTGCCGGAGTCCTCCACGGAAATCGTCGGCGCGGAAGCGAACGCTTCCGCCGCGGCGTGCTCCGGCGCCATCGCAGGCGTCGTCTCGAACGCGGCCACGGGCCGGGGCTCGACCGGCGCGATGCCCTCGGCTTCGTCGGGCTCGCCGAGATCGAGATCGAAAGTCAGTACCCCATCATCGGCAGGCAAGGGAGCGGGCGGCTCCTCGTCCGGACTCTCGAGGGTGAGATCGAACTCTCGTCCGAGACCGGGCGTGGTCGCAGAGAGGTCCGGCATCGCGGTGGGCGTCTCGTCTGCAAGGTCGAGCTCGAAATCGAGCGCGCCCGTCTCGAACGGAATCTCGTCGGCCATCGGCTCGGACGGCGCGCCGCCTCCCGCGCCGGCCAGCGCCGCGGAGCCCTCGCCCGCAGCCGCGTCTCCCTCGCGCTCGCCGGAGGCGAGCTTGTTGAGCTCTCCCGGAAGCGTCCAGGTATCGCGCATCTGCGAATGGCTCGGCTGTGCAGCAGCGGCTGCAGTGAAGTCGAGCGAAGCCAACTCCGGCCCGGTCTGTGCGACGGCGGCAGCCGGAGCCGCAGCGGCCACAGCTGCGCCAGCCGCGGCGGCAACCGGCGCCGGCGCGGTCTCCGGCGGGCGCTGCGCACCGGCCTCGGCGCGCTCGGTATCGTAGAGGGGATTCTCGGGATCGAGCCGGCGGCCGAGCGCCGCGGCCTTCTCCCAGTCACGCCCCTGTCCGCCGGTGCGTGCGAAAAGCTCGCTGGCAATGGTTTCGAACTGGCGCGTACTGCGGCGCTGGGCGTAGATCTCCAGCAGCTTGAGGTGGATCGCGGCACGTCCGGGGTCGGCCTTGAGCGCATCCTGCAGGATCTCTTCGGCCTGGGCATCGCGGCCGTAGGCCATATAGACGTCTGCTTCGGCCACCGGATCCACGCCCTCGTCGGTGTCGATCGAGGACAGCCCGGAGTGGCTGAAGTCGGTGTGCATGATGCTGGTCGCGCCGGTATCGACACTCTGTCCGCCGGTGCCGGCGAACACACTCTGGCCGCCGGTGCCCACCGAGGCGGCACCGAGGGCGGCCTCCGCCGCGCGGATCTCCTCTTCCTTGCGGCGCTGGCGCGCCTTGAGTCCGGCGTAGGCGAGGAGGAGCGCGAGGATGCCCCCGCCCCCGTAGAGCAGGGTCGGATCCTCCATCAGGGTGTCGACGAAAGTCGGCTCGACCACGGGCTCGGCGGCCGCAACGGGCGCGGCGACGGGCGCTGCGGGCGGCTTGGGCGCAGGCACCGGGGCCACGGCGGCGGGCGCAGCCGCCGGGGCTGCAGGCGTCGGAGCCGCTTCGGTCGCGGTGGCGGGAGCACCTGCCGGAGCCGAAGCCTGAACCGGCGGCGCATCGACGGGCTGTGCGGGAGCGGGCGCTTCGGCAACTGCCGGGCTTTCCGCAGGCGCGCCCGCCGCGGCCTGCAACTGGCCCATGGTGCCGCTCTGCACCTCGAGCAGTCGCTGCAGGTCGCGGATGCTGCGCTCGAGCTGGACGAGGCGATCGTTGGCCTCCTCGAGCGCCTTCGAGCGCGTCGTGAGTTCCTCTTCCAGCACTTGCAGGCGCGCCTCCGCGCCGGCGTCGGCACCTGCGCCGGCATCGCTGCGCGAGACCGTGACCTTGTCACCCGCGGCAGTCGCCGCAGCGGACTCCTGAACACGAGGCACGATGCGCCCACCGCTCTCCTGCACGGCCGCCGCCGCGGGTGCGGGGGCGCGACCGGCAACCGAAGTCGCGAGGCCGCGCCGGTAGGCGTCGAAGTCGGCCGCCTGGGCCCGGATCTCGCTGCGCGCCTCGGCAACGTCGATCGCGCGCACCGCATCGGCGCCCGGCACGTTGAGCACGGTTCCGGCACGCAGGCGGTTGATGTTGCCACCATCGAAGGCCTGCGGATTCGCACGCAGCAGCGCGATCAGCATCTGGTCGAGGGTGGTGCCGGAATGCGCGGTCGCGCTGGCGATCCGGTGCATGGTGTCGCCGCGCCGCACCGTCCAGGTGTCGGCGGGCGCACGCGTGACGGATGCGGCACGCGTCGGAGCGGACACGGCCGCGGAGGGGCGTGCCGCACCGCGTGCCGGTCGCACCGCAGGGGCTTCGACCGCCGCCGCGAGCGGGCGCGGAGCCGAGAGCTCCACCGGATCGAGCAGGAAGGTGTATTCGCGGACCAGATTGCCGCCCGCCCAGTCGAGTTCCACGAGCAGGTCGACGAAGGGATCATTGACCGGACGATCGCTGGTCAGACGGACGACCGGACGCGAGGCACGCGTGTCCACGCTCACCCGGATCGCATTGACTGCGGAGCCATAGCTCAGGTTCGCACGCCGGAAAGCCTCGGCGGAGGCGATCCGGGCGCTCAGCGACTGCAACTCCTGCGCGGTGGCCGAGATCTGGATCTCGGCGCGCAACGGCTGGCCAAGTCCGCTGAACACGTTGATCTGACCAAGGCCGGCCGCCTGCACCGACAGCGGAAGCGCGGCGATGGAGAGGGCGAGCAGGGAAGCCTTGGCCGACGTTGTCATTTTGGATTTCAAAACTCGTTCCCCCGCAACGGAGCATCACGGACTACTTCACCGTATCTGGCCTACGAATCTAGCATTTCCCGGCCTGCGTCGCATTAGCCGGGGCTGATTGCTACTTGTCCGGCGTGAAGAAATACCGCGTTTCGACGCGAGTTCGCAACAAAAAGGGGGGCTCCAGCCCCCCTTGCTCCCGAACTACCGCGAAACGCGCTCAGCGCTCGAGCAGGATCCGCAGCATGCGGCGCAGCGGCTCGGCCGCGCCCCACAGCAGCTGGTCGCCGACCGTGAAGGCGCCGAGGTACTCGGGGCCCATCGCCATCTTGTGCAGGCGGCCGACCGGCACGGTCAGCGTGCCGGTGACGGCGGTCGGGGTGAGCTCGCGCTCGGTGGTCTCGCGATCGTTGGGGACGACCTTCACCCAGGGGTTGGCGCCGGCGATGATCTCGGTGATCTCGTCGAGCGGCACGTCCTTCTTCAGCTTGATGGTCAGTGCCTGCGAGTGGCAGCGCATCGCGCCGATGCGCACGCACAGGCCGTCGATCGGGATCGAGCCCGGGGTGCGGAAGGCCGGGTTGCCGAGGATCTTGTTGCACTCGGCGCCGCCCTTCCACTCCTCCTTGCTCTGGCCATGCTCGACCGGGACGTCGATCCAGGGGATGAGGCTGCCGGCGAGCGGGGTGTTGCGGAAGTTCTTCTTCGGGAAGGCGTCCGACCGCATGGTCTCGGCGACCTTGCGGTCGATCTCGAGGATGGCCGAGGCCGGGTCGGCGAGCAGGTCCTTGACCGAGTCGTGGATGGTGCCCATCTGGCTGATGAGTTCGCGCATGTTCTGCGCGCCGGCGCCCGAGGCCGCCTGGTAGGTCATCGCCGAGATCCACTCGACCAGGCCGTGCCTGAACAGGCCGCCCAGGCCCATCAGCATCAGCGACACGGTGCAGTTGCCGCCAATCCAGTTGCGGCCGCCCTTGGCGAGCGCGGCGTCGATGACGTTGCGGTTGACCGGGTCGAGGATGATCACCGCGTCGTCGTTCATGCGCAGCGCGGAGGCGGCGTCGATCCAGTGGCCGTTCCAGCCGGTGGCGCGCAGCTTGGGGAAGACTTCCTTGGTGTAGTCGCCACCCTGGCAGGTGATCACGATGTCGCAGGACTTCAGCGCGTCGATGTTCATCGCGTCCTGCAGCGGCGCGGCGGCTTCCTTGCCGCCGAAGGACGGTGCCTTGCCGCCGGCGTTCGAGGTGGAGAAATACACCGGCTCGATGAAGGCGAAGTCGCCCTCTTCCACCATGCGCTGCATCAGCACGGAACCGACCATGCCACGCCAGCCAACCAGACCGACTCGATTCATGTTCATCACTCTCAACTAAGACGTTCTTCGAAAAACCGCTTCAGACGCAACAGCTTACAGCGCCGCGAGCACCGCGTCGCCCATCTCGCGCGTACCGACCCGCTTCGTGCCCGGCTCGAAAATGTCGCCTGTGCGATAGCCCTGGGCCAGCACCTTCTTGACCGCGCGCTCGATGCGCTGCGCGGCCGCTTCCTGATTGAAGGTATAGCGCAGCATCATCGCCGCCGACAGGATGGTGGCGAGCGGGTTGGCGAGGTCCTTGCCGGCGATGTCGGGCGCGGAGCCGTGCGAGGGCTCGTACATGCCCTTGTTGTCGGCGTTGAGCGAGGCCGAGGGCAGCATGCCGATCGAGCCGGTGAGCATCGAGGCTTCGTCCGACAGGATGTCGCCGAACATGTTGCCGGTGACCATCACGTCGAACTGCTTCGGGTTGCGCACGAGCTGCATCGCTGCGTTGTCGACCAGCATGTGGGTGAGCTCGACCTCGGGGAAGTCCTTGCTCACCTCGATCGCGATGTCGCGCCACAGCTGGGTGGTCTCGAGCACGTTCATCTTGTCGACCGAGCACAGGCGCTTGCCGCGCTTCATCGCCGCCTCGAAGGCCACGCGCAAGATGCGGCGGATCTCGTACTCGGCGTAGATCATGGTGTTCCAGCCCACGCGCTGGGTCTCGCCGTTGACCTCGCGCAGCTCGATGCCGCGCGGCTGGCCGAAGTAGATGTCGCCGGTGAGCTCGCGCACGATCAGGATGTCCAGGCCGGCGACGATCTCGGGCTTGAGCGTGGAGGCGTTGGCCAGCTCCGGATACAGGATCGCCGGGCGCAGGTTGGCGAACAGCGCGAGCTCCTTGCGGATGCCGAGCAGGCCGAGCTCGGGGCGCTGGTTGCGCGGGTGGCTGTCCCACTTCGGCCCGCCGACCGCGCCGAGCAGGATGGCGTCGGCCGCGCGCGCGAGCTCGAGCGTGGCCTCGGGCAGCGGGTTGCCGGTGGCGTCCACCGCGCAGCCGCCCACCAGGGCCTCTTCCATCTCGAACGGGAGGTCGAGCGCGTTCAGCACGCGTACGGCCTGCGCCATGATCTCGGGACCGATGCCGTCACCCGGCAGCACGCAAATCTTCATCGAATCGTTTTCCTTGGTTCGGTGAGCCGGGCTGGCTCAGGAATAGTAATAGGGGTGTTCGGCGCGGCGCCGGTCTTCGAAGGCGCGGATCTTGTCGGCGTGGCGCAGCGTGAGGCCGATGTCGTCCCAGCCGTTCAACAGGCATTCCTTGCGGAAGGGGTCGATGTCGAAGGCGATCGACTTGCCGTCCGGGCGGGTGATGGTCTGCGCGGCAAGATCGACGGCCAGGCGGTAGCCCTCGGTCGCCTCGCACTGGCGGAAAAGCTCGTCGACCTCGGCGGCGTCGAGCTTGATCGGCAGCACGCCGTTCTTGAAGCTGTTGTTGAAGAAGATGTCGGCGAAGCTAGGCCCGATCAGCACGCGAAAGCCGTAGTCCTCGAGCGCCCACGGCGCGTGCTCGCGCGAGCTGCCGCAGCCGAAGTTGTCGCGGGTGAGCAGGATCTGCGCGCCCTGGTAGCGCGCCTGGTTGAGCACGAAGTCGGGGTTGAGCGGACGCGTGCTGTTGTCCTGGCCGGGCTGGCCGACGTCGAGGTAGCGCCACTCGTCGAAGGCGTTGGGACCGAAGCCGCTGCGCTTGATCGACTTCAGGAACTGCTTGGGGATGATCGCGTCGGTGTCGACGTTGGCGCGGTCGAGCGGCGCGACCAGGCCGTCGAGCTGGGTAAACGGCTTCATTATTTCACTGCCCTCTGGATGGCCTCGCCACCCCTTTCGATGTCCTTGCCGACGCCCTGCACGGTGTTGCAGGCCATGGAGACGAAGCCGGCGACGAGCGCGGCGGCGATCAGTGCGAATTTCCTCATTGCCTTCTCCTCTGTCCGGAATGCCCGCTCAGAGCGCGCGCACGTCGGTGAAGCGGCCGGTGACCGCAGCCGCCGCGGCCATCGCCGGGCTCACCAGATGTGTGCGGCCACCCGCACCCTGGCGGCCTTCGAAGTTGCGGTTCGAGGTCGAGGCGCAGCGCTCGCCCGGCTCGAGGCGGTCGGCGTTCATCGCTAGGCACATCGAACAGCCCGGCTCGCGCCACTCGAAGCCGGCGGCGAGGAAGACCTTGTCCAGCCCCTCTTCCTCGGCCTGACGCTTCACCAGCCCCGAGCCCGGCACGACCAGCACGCGCTTGACGCTGGGCGCCTTGCTGCGGCCCTTGGCCACCGCGGCGGCCTCGCGCAGATCCTCGATGCGCGAGTTGGTGCACGAGCCGATGAAGACCTGGTCGACCGGGATGTCGGTGATCGGGGTGTTCGCCGTGAGGCCCATGTACTTGAGCGCGCGCTCGATGCCCTCGCGGCGCACCGGATCGGCGATGGCGGCGGGATCGGGCACGCGGCCTTCGACCGTGGTGACCATCTCGGGCGAGGTGCCCCAGGTGACCTGCGGCAGGATGTCCTCGGCCCGGAGCTCGACGACCTTGTCGAACTCCGCGCCTTCGTCGCTGTGCAGGCTGCGCCAGTAGTCGGCCGCCTGCTCCCACTGCTCACCCTTGGGCGAGAACGGCCGACCCTTCAGGTATTCGATCGTGGTTTCGTCCACGCCGACCAGGCCGGCGCGCGCGCCCGCCTCGATCGCCATGTTGCAGATGGTCATGCGACCTTCCATCGACAGCGCGCGGATGGCGCTGCCACCGAACTCCATGGCGTAGCCGGTGCCGCCGGCGGTGCCGATCCTGCCGATGATGGCGAGCACCACGTCCTTGGCGGTGACGCCGCGGCCGAGCTGGCCATCGACCTTGATCAGCAGGGTCTTCGACTTCTTCTGCAGCAGGCACTGGGTGGCGAGCACGTGCTCGACCTCGGAGGTGCCGATGCCGTGCGCCAGGCAGGCGAAGGCGCCGTGCGTGGAGGTATGCGAGTCGCCGCAGACGACGGTCATGCCAGGCAGCGTGGCGCCGTTCTCCGGGCCGATGACGTGCACGATGCCCTGGCGCGCATCCTTGAACGGGAAGTAGGCGAGCGAGCCGACCTCGCGGATGTTGGCGTCGAGCGTCTCGACCTGCTGGCGCGACACCGGGTCCTGGATGCCCAGGTCCCAGTGATCGGTCGGCGTGTTGTGGTCGGCGGTGGCGACGATGGAGCCGATGCGCCACGGCTTGCGCCCGGCGAGCTTGAGGCCCTCGAAGGCCTGCGGGCTGGTCACTTCATGCACCAGGTGCCGATCGATGTAGATCAGCGCCGTGCCGTCGGCCTCCTGGTGGACCACATGGCTGGACCAGAGCTTTTCGTACAGCGTTTGAGCTTGCATCCCGGAGTGTTCCGCGTCTGAAAAAGGAATCGATTATTTCACAAAGCCTGCAAAACTGTGTAGGCGGGCCCGGCCCTCAGCGCCGCACGCCCTGGTAGAGCGGCATCACGCGCGCGGCGTACTCGGCGAGATCCTTCTGCCGCGTCGCGTGCGACGGGTGGGTGGACAGCCACTGTGGCGGCGCGCCGGCCGATTGACCCGCCATCTTGTTCCACAGCGTCACCGCGGCGCGCGGGTCATAGCCGGCGCGTGCGGCGAGCTCGACGCCCATGCGGTCGGCCTCGGTCTCATGCTCGCGCGAGTTCGGCAGCTCGAAGCTCACCTTGGCGACCTGGCTCATGAGATCCTGGCCGAGCTGACCCACACCGAGCAGGGCGCCCGCCACCGAGATTCCCAGCCCGGTCGCCATCGACTTCGACACGCGCTCGCGCGCATGCTCGCGCAGCGCGTGGGCAATCTCGTGGCCCATCACGGCGGCGATCTCGTCGTCCGTCAGCGCGAGGCGCTCGATCAGCCCGGTGTAGATCGCCATCTTGCCGCCGGCCATGCACCAGGCGTTGAGCTCGTTCGAGCTGAACACGTGCACCTCCCAGGCCCAGGACGGCGCATCGGGCCGGAAGGCGCCGGTCTGCGCGGTCAGGCGCGACACGATGCGACGCACGCGCTGCACGGTGGCGGGGTCGCGGTCGAGCGCGTTCTTGCGCCGCGCCTCGGCCACCATCTGCTGGTACTGCTGGCTCGAGGCCTGCTCGACCTCCTGCGCCGACACCATCATCAGCTGCGAGCGCTGCACGCCCACCGCACCGCCGTGCGTGGTCTGCACGGTCTGGCAGGCGGTGGTGATGGTGCCGGCGAGCAGCACCGGCAGGGCGATCTTCAGGATGGATTGCATGCGGGGATCACCTCCTTTCTTCGTGGAGTGCATGCGCGGCGCCGGGTTCCCCTTTCCAGCCCAGCGACAGCCAGAGCAGGCCAGCAAGCGCGAAGCCGGCGCCGATGGTATAGGTCCATGCCGGGCCGATACCCTCCCAGGTGTAACCGCTCAGCAAGCCGCCCAGCATGCCGCCCGCGCCGAAGGAGATGCTGCCGTAGAGTGCCTGGCCGCGCGACTGCAGCCGGCCCGGAAACCATTCGTTGATCACCGCGATCGCCGCCGCGTGGTAGGCGCCGAAGGTGGCGCCGTGCAGCACCTGCGCGAACAGCAGGATCGCCAGGCTCTGCGCGCCCCAGCCGATCATCAGGAAGCGCGCCGCCGCGCAGGCGAAGGAGAACAGCAGGATCGCGCGCAGCGAGAAGCGCTTGGTGAGGCGCGGCATCCACATGAAGACCACGATTTCGGCGACCACGCCCAGCGTCCACATCCAGCCCACCACGCCCTTGTCGTAGCCGATGTCGACCAGGTAGATCGAATAGAACACGTAGAGCGCGCCGTGCGCAGCCGACATCAGGAAACAGGCGCCGAGCAGCGCCCGCACCTGGGGGCGGCGCAGAGTGTCGCCGAAGCTCGCCGCGTCGCGCTGCAGCGGCGGACGCGGCGCCTCGGGAACGATGAAACTGCACAGCACGATGCCGGCGAGGATGGACGCGGTGACCCACAGCACCGCCTCGATCGGCAGGCGGTCGAGCGAATGCCCGAGCGCGAGCACCGCGACGATGAAGCCCACCGAACCCCACACGCGGATGCTGCCGTAGCGGTGCGCCTGCTCGCCGAGATGGGCGAAGGCCAGGCCCTCGATCAGCGGCAGCACCGCGCTCCAGAAAAAGGCCATCAGCGCCATCGCGGCGAACAGCCCGGCGAACTCGGTGGTCAGGAAGAACACCGAGAAGCCCGCCAGGCTGGCGAGCGCCGACAGGCGCACGATTGCGATGCGCATGCCCAGGTGTTCCGCCAGCCAGCCCCACAGGTTGGGTGCGAGCACGCGCATCAGCTGCATCAGCGACATCAGCAGCGCGATGTCGGTCGCCGACAGCGCGATCGACTGCAGGTAGAGCGTGAAGTAGGGCGAGAACGCGCCGACGAAGGCGAAGTAGAAGAAGTAGTAGGCCGACAGGCGCCAATAGGGAATCATCGCGTCCGCTCCGGGCAGGAACCCGCTCCAGCCCCGGCTCCCGGGCGGCGCACCGCGCCGCCCCACCCTGCCCGCATCGCCTCAGCGCGGCGAAGGCAGGCGCTGGCTCCCTTCGGGCGCGAGCGCGGGGATGCGCGGGGTGTCGGTGCGCACGTCGCCGCACTGCGCGCGATGGCGCAGCGCATGGTCGATCAGCACCAGCGCCAGCATGGATTCGGCGATCGGCGTGGCGCGGATGCCGACGCAGGGATCGTGGCGGCCTTCGGTGGCGACCATGACCGGGTTGCCGGCGCGATCGATCGAGCGGCGCTCGAGGCGGATGCTCGAGGTCGGCTTGATCGCGATGCTGGCGAGGATGTCCTGCCCGGTAGAGATGCCGCCGAGCACGCCGCCGGCGTGGTTGGACAGGAAGCCCGCGGGCGTCATCTCGTCGCCGTGCTCGGTGCCGCGCTGCGCGACCGCAGCGAAGCCGGCGCCGATCTCCACGCCCTTGACCGCGTTGATGCCCATCATCGCGTAGGCGATGTCGGCATCCAGGCGGCCATACACCGGCTCGCCCCAGCCCACCGGCACGCCGCTGGCGACCACGTCGATGCGCGCGCCGATGGAGTCGCCCGACTTGCGCAGCGCGTCCATGTAGGCCTCGAGCTCGGGCACGATCGCGGCGTTGGGGGCGAAGAAGGGGTTGCCGTCGACCTCTTCCCAGGACACGAAGGGAATCTGGATGGGACCGAGCGCGCTCATGCAGGCGCGGATCACGATGCCGTGGCGCTCCTTCAGCCACTTCTTCGCGATCGCGCCGGCGGCCACGCGCACCGCGGTCTCGCGCGCCGAAGAGCGCCCGCCGCCGCGGTGGTCGCGCAGGCCGTACTTCTGCAGGTAGGCGTAGTCGGCATGGCCGGGACGGAAGGTGTCGGCGATGTTGCCGTAGTCCTTGCTGCGCTGGTCCTGGTTGCGGATCAGCAGCGAGATCGGGGTGCCGGTGGTGACGCCCTCGAACACGCCGGAGAGGATCTCGACGGTGTCGGGCTCGCGGCGCTGGGTGACATGGCGCGAGGTACCCGGCTTGCGGCGGTCGAGCTCGGCCTGGATGTCGGCCTCGCAGAGCGCCAGTCCCGGCGGGCAGCCATCGACGATGCAGCCGATCGCCGGCCCGTGGGATTCGCCGAAGGAGGTGACGGTGAAGAGCGTGCCGAGGGTGTTGCCGGACATGGGTTGCCTGCCTGATCTGCAATGACGGAACGGGGATGGGACGCGAGTCTAGCACGCGTCCCGTCCCCTTCTAAGCCGGCGCCGGAGCGCCGGCCCTCAGTGGAAGAAGCCCTCCAGGCGCTCGAAGACCTCGTGCTCGGCGCCGTGCCGGCGCACGTTGAGCACGTCCTCGAGCTTCTCGAGCTGGCGCACCATCTGCTCGAGGCGCTGGTCGTCGAACACCAGCAGCCAGATGCGCGAACGCGTGCCGTCGGACACCGGCATGCACAGGATGCCCTCGACGTTGAACGCGCGACGCGCGAAGAGATTGCAGATGTGGCTCATCACCCCGGGGTGGTTGTTCACATCCAGTTCCAGAACGACCTTGGCGTAGCCGGCTTGCGGCAGCGGGTCGGAAACCTGTTCGATCATCATCAGCCTCCGATCATCTCGGTGTTGGCGGCACCCGGCGGCACCATGGGATAGACGAATTGTTCGCGGTCGATCGTCGCGTGGATCAGGCACGGACCGGGACGATGCAGCGCCTCGGCGAGCGCGGCACGCGGGTTGTCGGCGAGGTCGAGGTCCACCGCCGGCACGCCGAAGCCCTCGGCGATCTTCACGAAGTCCGGCTCGGTGCGGTACTTCGAGGCGAACAGGCGCTGGCCGTAGAACAGCGTCTGCTGCTGGTACACCAGGCCGAGCGCGTTGTTGTTCATCAGCACGATCTTGACGTTGAGCCCCTCCTCCGCCAGCGTCGCGAGCTCCTGGATGTTCATCTTGAAGCTGCCGTCGCCGGTGAAGCAGATGACGGTGCGATCGGGCTCGGCGAGCGCGGCGCCGATCGCGGTCGGCAGGCCGAAGCCCATCGTGCCCAACCCCCCCGAGGTGAGCCACTGGCGCGCACGGCGGAAGGGATAGGCCTGCGCCACCCACATCTGGTGCTGGCCGACGTCAGTCGCGACGATGGCGCGGTCGTCGAGGGCTGCGGCCACTGCGTGGACGAGGCCATAGTGGGTGCGCGGATCATCCTGGCCCGGAAACTGCATCGGGAAGCGCATCTTCAGGCTGTCGACATGCGACAGCCAGCGCTTGCGCAGCGTGGCCTGCAAGCGCGGCAGCAGCGCCTCGAGCGCGCACTTGACGTTGGCGTGGATGGCCACATGGGCGTTCTTGATCTTGTGCAGCTCCGAGCGGTCGATGTCGATGTGCACGATCCTCGCATTCGGACAGAACTGCGCGGCACGGCCGATCGCACGATCGTCGAAGCGCGCGCCAACGCACACCAGCACGTCGGCCTCCTCGAGCACGAAGTTGGTGTAACGCGCGCCGTGCATGCCGAGCATGCCGATCGACAGCGGGTGATCCATCGGCATCGCGCCGAGCGCCATCAGCGTCATCGTGGTGGGAAGCCCGGCCTGTTCGGCCAGCTGCACCGCGAGCGGCGCGGCGCCCGAGGCGACCACCCCGCCACCGAGGTAGAGTACCGGCCGCTCCGCCTCGTTGATCATCTTCGCCGCCAGCTCCACCGCTTCCAGGTCGAGCTGCGGGGCGGGGTCGGCCACCGCCGGGGCGGGAAACTCCGCGACCGTGACGAGCTGGTTCTGCACGTCCTTGGGCACGTCGATCAGCACCGGGCCGGGGCGGCCGGACATGGCGATGCGAAAGGCCTCCGGGACCACCTCGAGGAGTTCCTGCGCAGAACGCACGAGGAAGTTGTGCTTCGTGATCGGCACCGTGATGCCGTAGATGTCGACCTCCTGGAAGGCGTCGGTGCCGATCATCGCCTGCGGCACCTGGCCGGTGATGACGACCATCGGGATGGAGTCGAGGCAGGCATCGGCGATCGCGGTGACCAGGTTGGTCGCGCCCGGGCCGCTGGAGGCGATGCAAACCTGCGGCGCTCCCGAGACGCGCGCCATGCCCTGGGCGATGAAGCCCGCGCCCTGCTCGTGGCGGGCGAGCACGTGGTGGATGTGCTCGCTGCCCGACAGCGCGTCGTAGAAGGGCAGGATCGCGCCGCCGGGAATGCCGGCGACGGTGCGCACGCCCTGGCGCTCGAGAAGGCGCACCATCAATTGCGCGCCGGTCATTTGCATCATGTTGCTCTCCTTGGCTTCGGGTTCGACGGCCGGACCGGCGGGTACAAAAGCAAGACCCCCGCCGGGCTTGCGCGCCGACGGGGGTCTGGGGTTTCCTGAGTCTCGAGTGTCCGGTCCCGTTACGTCGCGCGCATGCCTACGCCTACTACGCGTACTACCAGTACCAGCGACAGGAGCGAGGAACGGCGGAAAAGTGACATCAGAACGAATCTGCTCGAAAACGAAAACGACGTGGCTCGGAGTTTAATCACGAAAAGCTGCACCGCACAAGAAGAATCTCGCGCGATTCCCGCGCGCCGATGCGGATCCGGCGTCGCGCGGGGAGGACGCCGGCGCCCTCCCCGCGCGCGCGCTCACTTCGGCCGCAGCTCGCGGCGCAGGATCTTGCCGACGTTGCTCTTGGGCAGCTCGTCGCGGAACTCGACGTGGTGCGGCACCTTGTAGCCGGTGAGGTTCTCGCGGCAGAAGGCGATCAGGGCCTCGGCCGTCAGGTCTGGATCCTTGCGTACGACGAAGACCTTCACGGCCTCGCCGCTGCGCTCGTCGGGCACGCCGATCGCGGCGACCTCGAGCACGCCAGGGTGACCGGCCACCACGTCCTCGACCTCGTTCGGATACACGTTGAAGCCGGACACCAGGATCATGTCCTTCTTGCGATCGACGAGGCGGACGAAACCCTGCTCGTCGACGGTGGCGATGTCGCCGGTGCGCAGAAAGCCGTCGTGCGTGAAGATGCGCGCGGTCTCCTCCGGGCGCTGCCAGTAGCCCGGCGTGACCTGCGGGCCGCGCACGCACAGCTCGCCGCGCTGGCCGAGCGGCACCTCATGGCCGGCATCGTCGCGGATGCTGATCTCGGTGGAGGAAACCGGCAGGCCGATCGAATGATTGAACTCGGCGAGGTCGAGCGGGTTGATCGTCACCGCCGGCGAGGTCTCGGTGAGGCCGTAGGCCTCGACCAGCGGCACCCCGGTGACCTTCTTCCACTTCTCGGCGACCACCTGCTGCACCGCCATGCCGCCACCCAGACTCACGCGCAGGGTGGAGAAGTCGAGCTTGGCGAACTCGGGATTGTTGAGCAGCGCGTTGAACAGCGTATTGACCCCGGTGATCACGGTGAAGCGGTGCTGGCCGAGCTCCTTGATGAAGCCCGGGATGTCGCGCGGGTTGGGGATCAGCACGTTCTTGGCGCCGATCTTCAGGAAGGTGAGGCAGTTCGCGGTGAGCGAGAAGATGTGGTACAGCGGCAGCGCGGTGATGATGATTTCCCTGCCTTCGCCCACATAGGGGGCGATCCACGCGTGCGCCTGCTGCAGGTTGGCGATGATGTTGCGGTGGGTGAGCATCGCACCCTTGGCGACCCCGGTCGTGCCACCGGTGTACTGCAGGAAGGCGATGTCGTCATGGCCGACCGTCGCCGGCTGCAACTCGTGGGCACCGCCACGCTGCAGGACCGCAGAGAAGCGCAGGTGGCCGTCGAGCCGCCACGCCGGCACCAGCTTGCGCACCTTGCGCACGACGAAGTCGACGATCGTCCCCTTCACCAGGCCGAGCATCTCGCCCAGGCTGGTGACCACGATGTGGCGCACCGGCACCTGCGCACGAACGTGTTCGAGGGTGTGGGCGAAGTTCTCCAGGATCACGATCGCTTCGGCGCCGGAATCCTTGAGCTGGTGTTCGAGCTCGCGCGCGGTGTAGAGCGGGTTGACATTGACCACCGTGTAGCCGGCGCGCAACGTCCCGAACAGCGCGATCGGGTACTGCAGCACATTGGGCATCATCAGCGCCACGCGGCCGCCCGCGGGAAGCTTCAGCTCGCTCTGCAGCCATGCACCGAAGCGCGCGCTGAGCACATCCAGCTCGGCATAGGTGACCGATTTCCCCATGCAGTGATAGGCAGGCTTGTCCGCGAAGCGCTTGACGCTGCGCTCGAACAGGTCGCCCAGGGAACGGAACTCGTTGACGTCGATTTCCGCCGGAATGCCCGGGGGGTAGCTCTTCAGCCAGATTTTTTCCATGTCTCTCCTCCTTTTGCTGGAAATACTGCCGGGGCGCCGCCATGGCGCTCCGGCTCCGCCCTCCCGAGGCGTCGGACGCGCAAACGGCCCGTCCGTTCATTCCAACCATGCCGCACCCGATCTTGGTGGGGGTGTCGGCGGAACGGGCATTGCCCGCTCCTGGAGGTGCAGCGGTCTGCCCGCCGCGGCCGGGCACGAGGCCCGGCCCTGCTGCTTACTCTTCGCCCTCGCCCGCGGGCCAGTTGCGAATATAGTTCTTGAGCATGCGGTTCTCGAAGCTCTGCTCCTCGAGCACCGCCTTGGCGACGTCGTGGAAGCTGACCACGCCGAGCAAGGTGCTGCCGTCCATCACCGGCAGGTAACGCTGGTGGTGCTCGACCATCAGTCGGCGCAACTCGTCCATCTCCATGTCGGGCGCGGCGACCCGCGGTTCGCGCAGCATGACGCCTTCGACCTGCAGCGACTGCCAGTCCGCCCCGCCCTTCTGCACCGCCTGCAGCACCTGCCGGAAGGTGAGCATGCCGACCATCTCGCCGCGCGAGAACACGACCAGCGAGCCGACGTCCTGCTCGTTCATGATCTCGACCGCCTCGGCGATGGGTCGATTGGGGCCGATGGTGAATAACACCTTGCCCTTGATCGCGAGAATCTCGCTCACCAGCATGTCGGTCTCCGTGCCGTTTCGCTAACAGATTTGATGACGCTCACCATCTTAGTGCATCGCCGCGTGCGCGCAAAGCCGGCCACGGCGGGCGTTCAGCGCTTCAGCTCGCCGAGCTTGCCCTTGATGCGGGCCCAGTGATCGGCGTCCGGCAGCGGGTCCTTGCGCTCGACGATCGGCTTCCATTGCTTCGCCAGTTCGGCATTGAGCGCGATGTAGCCCTTCTGGTCGTCCGGCACGTCGTCCTCGGAGTAGATCGCCTCCACCGGGCATTCGGCCACGCACAAGGTACAGTCGATGCACTCCTCCGGATCGATGACGAGGAAGTTGGGCCCTTCGCGGAAACAGTCGACCGGACAGACGTCCACGCAGTCGGTGTATTTGCAGCGTATGCAGCGCTCGGTAACGACGTAGGTCATTTCGACTCTCCAGGCAGGGCCGGCCGCCGCCCGCTGCGGCTGGCCGAAGGTCGCACAATATAGACCAGCCGTTTGCTTTTTTGCCACGGCAGGCACCAAAGCATGCCCTCTCCGTCCGCGATTTCCTTGACGTCGCTCCCGGCTTCGCATAAGTTTCGGAAAAATTTCTTTACGGAAGGGCTCTCCTTCCGCTGGTTCGTCGTGCATCGCCGCAGCGTTTTCCGCGCGCGGCGAGATCGCAGGCGATCCAATCCTTCCCGCACGCAGCACCCGTTACCCGGCAACGAGGGCTTCCGTCTTCGTCACCACCCCCTGCCAGCCTTAGTGAGGAATCATGAGCGAGCACATCCACCATGTGACCGACGGCAACTTCGACAGCGAAGTGCTGCAGTCCCAGATCCCTGTCCTGGTCGATTACTGGGCCGAGTGGTGCGGCCCCTGCAAGATGATCGCGCCGATCCTGGACGACGTCGCCAAGGACTACGCGGGCAAGCTCAAGGTCGCCAAGCTCAACATCGACGACAATCAGGACACGCCTGCCAAGTACGGCATCCGCGGCATTCCGACGCTGATGCTGTTCAAGGGCGGCAATGTCGAGGCGACCAAAGTGGGCGCCCTTTCCAAATCTCAACTGACCGCCTTCATTGACAGCAACATCTAAGCCGGACCAGGCTCCGGCCCGTTCCCGCGGTTCTTCGCGCGCCCGTCGCCGCGGCGCGCGCAACCGGGACGGCAATTCCCCCCAGAATCCGCAGACCGAAGACGATCTGTTCGACGTCGAGAACGGCGGCGAGGAAGCTTCTTCCACGCCGCGCGACCCCGACGCGCCCGCGCTCCACCTGTCCGAACTCAAGGCCCTGCACGTCAGCCAGCTGCTGCAGATGGCGATGGACGCCGGAGTCGATGGTGCGAACAGGCTGCGCAAGCAGGAACTCGTCTTCGCGCTGCTGCGCAACCGTGCCCGCAGGGGCGAACCGATCTGTGGCGATGGCGCACTCGAAGTGCTGCCTGACGGCTTCGGCTTCCTGCGCTCTCCCGACACCTCGTATCTCGCGGGAACCGACGACATCTACGTGTCGCCCTCGCAGATCCGGCGCTTCAACCTGCGCACCGGCGACACGATCGAGGGCGAGATCCGCACGCCGAAGGACGGCGAGCGCTATTTCGCGCTGACAAAGCTCGACAAGATCAACGGTCGGCCACCGGAAGAGTGCAAGACCAAGATCCTGTTCGAGAACCTCACGCCCCTGCATCCGCAGGAGTGCCTGAAGCTCGAGCGCGAGGTCCGTGGCGAGGAGAACGTCACCAGCCGCATCATCGACATGATCGCGCCGATCGGCAAAGGCCAGCGCGGCCTGCTCGTCGCCCCGCCCAAGAGCGGCAAGACGGTCATGCTGCAGCACATCGCGCACGCGATCACGGCCAACCATCCGGACGTCAAGCTGATCGTGCTGCTGATCGACGAGCGCCCCGAGGAAGTGACCGAGATGCTGCGCTCGGTGAAGGGCGAGGTCGTGGCCTCCACCTTCGACGAGCCTGCAACGCGCCACGTGCAGGTCGCCGAGATGGTGATCGAGAAGGCCAAGCGCCTGACCGAGCACAAGTACGACGTGGTGATCCTGCTCGACTCGCTCACCCGCCTGGCGCGCGCCTACAACACCGTGGTGCCGGCCTCCGGCAAGGTGCTCACCGGTGGTGTCGACGCCAACGCGCTGCAGAAGCCCAAGCGCTTCTTCGGTGCGGCGCGCAACATCGAGGAAGGCGGCTCGCTGACCATCATCGCCACCACGCTGGTCGACACCGGCAGCCGCATGGACGACGTGATCTACGAGGAATTCAAGGGCACCGGCAACATGGAGCTCCACCTCGACCGCCGCATGGCGGAGAAGCGGGTCTATCCGGCGATCAACGTCAACCGCTCGGGCACCCGCCGCGAAGAGCTCCTGCTCAAGTCCGACGTGCTGCAGAAGGTGTGGATCCTGCGCAAACTGCTGTACGGCATGGACGACATCGACGCGATGGAATTCCTGCTCGACAAGGTCAAGGCCACCAAGAGCAACGCCGAGTTCTTCGACGCGATGCGCACGGGCCGCGGCTGATCCCGCGCCCGACAGCAAAACGCCACCTTGCAGGTGGCGTTTTTTCTTGTGCGGCCCCGGCGCGCCAGGCGCGGCCGGTGCCTGCGCTTACTTGTAGTCGTAGAAGCCCTTGCCGCTCTTGCGGCCGAGGTAGCCGGCCTCGATCATCTCGACGAGCAGCGGCGCAGGACGATACTTCGGATCCTTGGTGCCCTCGTAGAGGACCTGCATCACCGCCAGCTCGACGTCCAGGCCGATCAGGTCGCAGAGGGCGAGCGGGCCGATCGGATGGTTGCAGCCGAGCTTCATCGCCTCGTCGATCTCGGCCGCGGTCGCCAGCCCCTCGCCGAGCGCGAACACCGCTTCGTTGATCATCGGGCACAGCATGCGGTTGACCACGAAGCCCGGGCTGTTCTTGACCTTGATCGGCGTCTTGCCGATCGACTTCGCCAGCGCCTCGACCTCGCCATAGGTCGCCGCAGAGGTCTGCAGGCCGTTGATCAGCTCGACCAGGGCCATCAGCGGTACCGGGTTGAAGAAGTGCATGCCGATCACCTGGCCCGGGCGCTGCGTGCCAGCGGCGAGACGGGTGATGGAGATCGACGAGGTGTTGCTGGCGAGGATCGCTTCCGGCTTCACGAGGCGGTCGAGGTCGGCGAAGATGCGCAGCTTGAGATCGACGTTCTCGGTCGCCGCCTCGATCACCAGGTCGCAGTCGCCGAGCGCGTCGAGCGAGGTCACCGTGGTGATGCAGGCCATCGCCGCCGCCTTCTGCTCCACGCTCATCTTGTCCTTCTTGATCAGGCGGTCGAGGCTGGCCGAGATGGTCGCGAGCCCGCGCTGCACCTGCGCCTCGCCGACGTCCATCATCACCACCTCGCGGCCCGCGACCGCGAACACCTGGGTGATGCCGTTCCCCATCGTGCCCGCACCCACCACACCGATCTTGCCGATAGTCATCGCCTTGGTTCTCCAAACAGGATTTTGATCGACGCAGCCGGCGGACGACGGCCTCCATACCGCTGCGTATGCGCGGCGACTTTAGCGGATTCCGCGAGCGGGTGCCAGCGCGGAGCGACCGCGAGGGAGGGCTGCGGGAGGGCAAATTTCACGCATTTTTCTCGATGTTCATAGACAAGATTGGACTCGATGATCAAGACTGAATTTTCATCATTTCTCGATATTTTCCTTGTGAGCCTTCGGAGCAGCGGCTACATTACGCAGGCCGCCAATCCCCACCCTTTCTTGCCACACTCATGTTCCAAACCTCGCCGCCCTACGCCATCCGCCAAGAAAACGAGGTCGCCGAACCGAAGACGCTGGTCGAGGCAGCCTACCGCAGCCTGCGCCGCAACATCATCGAAGGCCGGCTTTCGCCGGGCGAGAAGCTGCGCATCGAGCACATCAAGAACGACTACGGCGTCGGTGGCGCGACGCTACGCGAGGCGCTCTCGCTGCTCACCTCCGATGCGCTGGTGGTTTCGCAGGGTCAGCGCGGCTTCCGCGTGGCACCGGTCTCGCTCGAGGATCTCGCCGACATCACCGAGACGCGGGTGATGCTCGAGTGCACCGCGCTTCGCCAGTCGATCGCGCTCGGCGACGAGGCCTGGGAGGCCGAACTCACCGCAGCCTTCCACCGCCTCACCCGCGCCGAAGAAAGGCTCGCCGAAGGCAACAATCGCGAGCAATGGGAAGAACGCAACCGCATCTTCCACGAGGTCCTGATCGCCGCCTGTCCGTCGCGCTGGATCAAGCACTTCCTTTCCATCCTCTATCACCAGGCCGAGCGCTACCGCCACCTCTCCCTGCGCCGCAGCGAAGGCACGCGCCGGCTCCACGACGAGCATGCAGCCCTGTTCGAGGCGGCGATGGCGCGCGACGCCGATACCGCCACCCACCTGCTCGGCGAACACATCCGCCTGACGCTGCAGTCGGTCAGCCTCGACAACGCCTCCACCGCCAGCCACTGAGCCTCCCCCGGGAGCCGCCGCCGCGCCGCGGCGAGCAGTCAAAAAAAGGCCCGCCGAAGCGGGCCAAACCCGAAATCGCCTCTGCGCGGACGCGCAGAAGGCAACCACGACGAACTGCTCGATTTCGGGGAGGGAGAGCCAGGAGCGCAGACGGCAGGGGCGCTCGAAGCGCCCTCTTCGCAATGCGCGGGCCGCGCGCCCGCCTGCGCTCGAGTCGTGTCAGCCGCCGAGCCCGACGGGCGCCGGAGCGGTATTGACGATCCGGGTGAACAGCGCCGCGTACTTGCCCGCCGGTCCCTGCCAGGGGTTGTCGTTGGCAAGGAAGGCTGCGTCGATCTGCGCCCAGTCCTCCGCGCTCAGGTGCTTCCGGGCGAGCGGGAAGATCAGGTGCTCCTCGGTATTCATGTGCTGCCACTCGTGCTCGACGTAGGTCTTGAGCGCGGCCTGGAAGCCCGCCATGCCGGGCTCACCCTCGCGCCGGTAGGCCTCGAGCGCGGCGCGCAGCGTGGCGATGCGCGCATCGCCCTCGCGGTGCTCGGCCTCCAGGCGTTCGATGATGGGCAGCGCTTCCGCGCTGCGCTCGCGCAGGCGGGCGAAGAGGTAGGTATCCTCCTTCGGGTGGTGCACCTTCTCGGGGACCATCTCGATGTACTCGATCATCGACGCCATCAGCTCGAAATCGGGCTTGAGCCGCCCAGACTCGATCGAGGTGACGAGCGTGCGCAGTCCGCTCAGCATCGCAGCGAGGGCGCGATGCTCATCGTGGATGATGTCCAGCGACTTGTTGCTCATGTTTCGGTTCCTCCTTGGACTCAGACGCCGAGGTGCTTCTGGATCAGCTCAGGCTGGGCGCGGATCTCGTCGCTCGTGCCGTCGAACACCACCTGGCCCTTGACCAGGATCATCGCGCGGTCGCAGATGCTCGTGACCGCGCCGTGGTTCTTGTCGACGATTACGGTGGCGATGCCGGTCTTGCGGATCTCCTTGACGATCCGCCAGATCTCCATCGCGATCAGCGGTGCGAGACCTTCGGTGGCCTCGTCGAGGATCAGCAGGTCGGGGTTGGTCATCAGCGCGCGGCCGATGGTGAGCATCTGCTGCTCGCCGCCCGACAGCTGCCAGCCGCCGTTGTTGATCCGCTCGCCCAGGCGCGGGAAGGTCGCCATGACACGGTCGAAGGTCCACTCGCGGCGACCATCGATGCCGGCGCGCGCCGACATCAGCAGGTTCTCGCGCACGGTCAAGCTCTTGAAGATGCCGCGGCCCTCGGGCACGTAGGCGATGCCCTGCTGCGCGGTCTGGTAGGTGCGCGCCTTGGTGTAGTCGTCGCCACGCACCAGCACGCGACCGTGCCTGGGACGCACGATGCCGAGCATGCTCTTGATCAGCGTCGACTTGCCCATGCCGTTGCGGCCCATGAGGGCGATGCCCTCGCCTTCGCGGATGTTGAAGTCGATGCCGTGCAGGATGTGGCTGGCACCGTAGTAGGTGTGGATTTCCTTGCCTTCGAGAAGCGTGTTAGACATGGAAGCTGTCCTCCGTACCCAGATAGGCCTGCTGGACGGCCACGCTGGCCTTGATCTGCGCGGGGGGCCCGCACTCCAGCAACTGGCCGTTGACCATCACCGTGATCATGTCGGCGACCGCGAACACGGCGTCCATGTCGTGCTCCACCAGCAGGATGCCGCGCGTCTGGCGCAGGCGCTTGAGCACCTCGACCATGCTCGCGGATTCCTCCGAACCCATGCCGGCGAGCGGCTCGTCGAGCAGCAGCACCTGCGCATCGGTGGCCAGCACCATGGCGATCTCGAGCTGGCGCTGTTCGCCGTGGCTCAGCACGCCCGAGACCCAGTCGACCCGCTTGCCCAGCCCGGCCTCCTCGATGCAGGCGCGCGCCTTCTCCAGCGCCCACTTCTGCTCCATGGCCTTGCTGAAGATGCTCCACGGCTGCTGGCGGCGAGACTGCGCGGCCAGGCGCACGTTCTCGAGCACGGAGAACTGCGGGAAGATGTTGGTGCGCTGATAGCTGCGCCCGATGCCCACCTGCGAGCGCTGCGCCGCGGTCAGGCCGGTGATGTCCTTGCCCATGAAGTGGATCCTGCCCTCGGACGGCGGCAGGTCACCCGACAGCATGTTGATGCAGGTGGACTTGCCCGCGCCGTTGGGGCCGAGCAGCACGTGGATCATCTGGCGCTCGAGCGTCACGCTGATGTCCTGGTTCGCCACCAGGCCGCCGAAGCGCCGGGTAAGCTTGTCGGCCTGGAGCAGGACTTCGTTCTTCGTCGTTGCGCTCATTTGGCGTCACCTCCTTGCAGGGCGCGCTTGATGCGACCCGGCACGCCAGCCAGGCCACCCGGCAGGAACAGCACGACGGCGACGATCACGCCCCCCATCAGCAGCTGCCAGTACTTGGTGATGTCGGCGAAGATCTCGCGCATCGCCTCGAAGGCGAAGGCGCCGGCGATCGCGCCAGTCAGGTTGCCCATGCCGCCGAGGATGACCATCAGCAGCACGTTGCCGGACTCGTGCCAGGACAGCAGCTCCGGCGTCACGAAGCCGAACAGCACGGCGTACAGGAAGCCCGCCAGCCCGCCGAGCGCGCCGGCCAGCGTGAACGCGCCGAGCTTGTAGCGGAAGGTGAAGTAGCCGAGCGACTGCATGCGGTGCTCGTTGCTCTTGATGCCGACCAGCACGCGGCCGAAGGGCGATTGCAGCACACGGGCGAGGAACAGATAGACCAGCACCAGCATCGCGAGGATGAAGTAGAACATGTGCACTTCGTTGGTGAGGTCGAACGGCTCCCAGCCGAAGATGGAGGCCGAGGGCTTGTTGTTGAGGTACTTGCCGTCCGAGCCGCCGCCGAGCGGGGTGTCGTGGAAGATGAAGTAGGCCATCTGGGCGAAGGCCAGCGTCACCATGATGAAGTAGATGCCCTTGGTGCGAAGCACGAAGAGCCCGATCACGAAGGCGGCCAGCGCCGACAGCCCGATCGAGGCCGGCAGCACGTACCACAGGTTGGCGGCTTCGTACTCGGGGCTCAGGATCGCGACCGCGTAGGCGGCGATGCCGAAATAGGCCGCGTGGCCGAAGCTCACCAGGCCCGTGAAGCCCACCAGCAGGTCCAGGCTCATGGCGAAGATCGCCATCACCAGCACCTTGCCGACGATCTCGATGTAGAAGGACTCGCCCGACAACGGCACGCAGGCCACGATCGCGAGCGCGACCAGCTTGGGAATGAGAGAAGCTTGTGCGTTCATGGTCTCAGCCTTTCTTCAGGATGCCTTCGGGGCGCCACAGCAGGACCACCGCCATCACCACGTACACGACGATGCCGGAGAGCTCGGGGACCAGGACCTTGCCGAAGGTGTCGGCGAAACCGACGATCAGCGCGGCGACGAGCGCGCCCCACACCGAGCCGATGCCGCCGATGACCACGATCACGAAGGAGATGATCAGCACGTGGCTGCCCATGTTCGGGAACACCGAGGAGATCGGCGCGGCGAGCATGCCGGCTAGCGCGGCGAGCGCGACGCCGAGCGCGAACACGACGCGGTAGATCATGTTGATGTTGATGCCGAGCGATTCGACCATGCCGCGGTCGTCGTTGCCGGCGCGGATCATCATGCCCAGGCGGGTACGCTGGATCACGTAATAGAGCGCGACCGCGAGCACGATGCACACCACCGAGATGGCCAGCCGGTACACCGGGTAGCTCATGACCTCGGTGAGCTGGATCGAGGCGTCGAGGAAGGCCGGGATGGCGACGCCGTGCACGTCGTCGCCGACGAGCAGGCTGCGCAACTGCTCGAAGATCAGGATGAGGCCGTAGGTCAGCAGCACCTGCTCGAGGTGGTCACGCTTGTAGAGATGGGAAAACAGCGCCCACTCCAGGAATGCGCCGAAGACCAGCGCGAGCGGAATGCCGAGCACGATCGCCATCACCAGGCTGCCGGTGGCGCTGGTAAGGACGAAGGCCAGGTAGGCGCCGATCATGTAGAAACTGCCGTGCGCCAGGTTGATGATCCCCATGATGCCGAACACCAGCGTCAGGCCGCTTGCCACCAGGAAAAGGAGCAAACCGTACTGCAGCGAGTTCAGCGTCTGGATCAGGAAGCTTGCGAAATCCATGACACTCCCCCTCCCGGCAGGCACGCGCCTGCCAGGATCGATTAGGGTTCAATAAGAAGCGGGATCCGGGAGCGACCCGCGCGAGCGTCCGCCGAGTCCCGTGGCCCGTTGGGCTATCCACGGAAACCTCGGCGGACCCTGGCGGGCCGCTGGAGCGACCCGGCGGGTCGCCCAGACCGGTTACATCTTGCAGCCGCGGGCGGGATCCTCGAGGCCCTTGGAGACGACCTCGAGCATCACGTTCTGGTCGCCCTTGACCTCGCGCATGTAGATGTCCTGCACCGGGTTGTGCGCCTTCGACAGGGTGAAGGCCCCACGCGGGCTGTCGATCTTGGCGGACTCCATGCCCTTGATGACCTCCTCCTTCCTGGCGGGATCGCCACCTGCGGCCTTGAGCCCGGCCTCGTACATCTGCGCGGCGTCGTAACCCTGCACCGCATAGACGTCGGGCTGCATCTTGAAGCTCTGCGCGTACTTGGTGCGGAAGGCCGTGTCCTTGGCGCTGGCGAGGCCGTCGGCATAGTGCAGCGTGGTCATCAGGCCCTCGCCGGCCCCGCCCATCGCACCGAGGTTGCCGTCGGTGAGGAAGCCCGGGCCGTAGAGCGGGATGCTGTTCTTGAGGCCCGCCGCGGCATAGTCGCTGACGAACTTGGCGGCGCCGGCACCGGCGAAGAACACGAACACCGCGTCGGGCTTGAGCGAGGCGATCTCGGTCAGGAAGGGCTGGAACTCGACGTTGGGGAACGGCAGGGTCATTTCCTTGACGAGCTTGCCGCCGCCCTTCTCGAACGCCTCCTTGAAGCCGGCGACCGACTCTTCGCCGAAGGAGTACTTCCAGGTCACCGTGGCGACGTTCTTGATGCCCTTCTTCGCCAGCGCCTCACCCATCGCGTAGGAAGGCTGCCAGGCCGAGAAGGAGGAGCGGAACACGTAGGGCGAGCACAGCGGGCCGGTGAGATCGTTGGCGCCCGCGTTGGGGACGATCATCAGGGTCTTGGTGTCGCGGGCCACCTTGGCCATCGCCAGCGCGACGCCGGAGTGGACGGTGCCGACGAGCACGTCGACCTTGTCGCGCGACACCAGCTTCTTGGCGTTCTCGGTGGCCTTGGCGGGGTTCGACTCGTCATCGACCACGGCGTATTCCACCTCGCGGCCGCCCAGCTTGCCGCCGTTCTCCTCGACGTACTGCTTGAAGCCGTTGGTGATGGCGTTGCCGAGCGCGGCGTAGGTCCCGGTATAGGGCAGCATCAGGCCGACCTTGACCTTGTCTGCAGCGTTCGCGGCGCCGATGCCGGCGGCGGTCAGCGCGAAGGTCAGGGCGAGGTTGCCGGCGAGCTTGAAGGTGTTCTTCATGATGTCTCTTCCTTTCAGGTGGAGGGTGGGCGTGTGTCTTCTGGACGACACATCGCCTTGCTGCTGCAATCGGGCCCGTCGAGGCGCGTGCTGCGCCTCGACGGTCAGGGGAGCGCGGCCGCCTCATGGCGACCGCGGCACGACGAGGCGATGAACCTCAGATGAAGCGGGTGCTGACGCTGCCGAGCGACTGGATGCGCAGGTTCACGCTGTCGCCGGCCTGCACCGCAACCGCCTCGGTGACGCCGCCCGACAGGATCATCGTGCCGGCCGGGATCTCCTCGCCGCGCGCGCCGAGGTGGTTGGCCAGGGCCGCGATTGCCGCCGCCGGGTGGCCGAGCACCGCCGCGCCGGCACCGACCGCCACCGGCTCGCCGTTCTTCTCGAGCACCACGCCCAGGGTGCGCAGGTCCAGGCCGGCCACCGGCGCGGCCTGGCCGCCGAGCACGAAGCGGGTCGACGAGCAGTTGTCGGCGATCACGCTCTTGAGGTCGAACTTGAAGTCCTTGTAGCGCGAGTCGATGATCTCGATGCCGGGCATGACGAAGTCGGTGGCCGCGAGCACCGCGCCGATGTGGCAGCCGGGGCCCTTGAGCGCGCGCTTGGTCACGAACACGATCTCGGGCTCGACCTTCGGGTGGATCAGCTCGCTGGTCTTGATCTCGCCGCCGTCCGGCACGCTGAAGTAGTCGACGAGCCAGCCGAACACCGGGGTGTCGACGCCCATCTGCTTCATCTTGCCGCGCGAGGTCAGGCCGGCCTTGAGGCCGACCACGCGGTTGCCGCGCGCCAGCTTGCGGCGCAGGATCTCGGCCTGGATCGCGTAGGCGTCGTCCCAGTCCATGTCGGGGTGCGCCTCGGTGATCTTCACCACTTCGAAGGCCTGCAGCTCGGCGTTCTCGAGGTGTTCGGCGAGTTGTTCGATGGTTTGCTGATTCAGTTTCATTGGAAGTTTCCTGTTGGATTGGGGACGGGGACCGGGCGGGTCAGACGAAGCGCACCGAGCAGCCGCCGATGCCGCCGATCGTCATGCGCAGGTTGTCGCCGCGCGCCACCGGGACCATGGCGCCCATCGCGCCGGAGAGCACGATGTCGCCGGCCTTGAGGGCGATTCCGAGCGAGCCGAGCATGTTGGTCAGCCACACCATGGCGTTGACCGGGTGGGCCATGGTGGCCGCGCCGGCGCCGGTGACGACGATCTCGCCGTTCTTCTCCAGCACCATGCCGGCGAGCGCGAGGTCGAGGTCGGCGATGTCGACGAGCTGGTCGCCGAGCACGAACACGCCGCAGGAGGCGTTGTCGGCCACGGTGTCCTGGATCTTGATCTTCCAGTCCTGGATGCGCGAATCGACGATCTCGAAGCAGGCCATCACGCCTTCGGTGGCGGCGAGCACGTCGGCCGCGGTCACGCCCGGGCCCTGCAGGTCCTTCTTGAGCAGGAAGGCGATCTCGCCCTCGGCCTTGGGCTGGATGAGCGTGTCCATGTCGACCGACTCGCCCTCGTTGAAGACCATGCTGTCGAGGAGGTAGCCGAAGTCGGGCTGGTGCACGCCCAGCATGTTCATGACCGCCTTGCTGGTGACGCCGATCTTCTTGCCGATCACGCGGTCGCCCTGCTCGAGGCGGCGGGCGATCATGCGCTGCTGCACGTGGTAGGCGTCCTCGATCGTCATGTCGGGATGCGCGGCGCTCAGCGGTGCGATCGGCGTGCGCGCGACGAGCGCGTCGTAGAGCGAATCGCCCAGGGCTTCGATGGTTTTCTGGTCCATATACGGTCTTCCTATTACAGCTTGATGCAGACGTTCTTCAGGTCGGTGTAGAACTCGAGCGAGTGCACACCGCCTTCACGGCCGATGCCCGACTGCTTGGAGCCACCGAAGGGGGTGCGCAGGTCGCGCAGGAACCAGCTGTTCACCCAGGAGATGCCCACTTCCATCTTCTGCGCGACGCGGTGCGCGCGCGAGACGTCCTGGGTCCAGATCGCGCAGGCCAGGCCGTACTTGTTGTCGTTGGCCTTCTCCAGCACTTCGTCCTCGGCATCGAAGGGGGCGATGTGGCAGCACGGCCCGAAGATCTCTTCCTTGATCACGCGGGCGGTTTCCGGCAGGCCGGTCCAGATGGTGGGCTGGACCCAGCAGCCCTCGGCGAGTTCGCCCGGCATGTCGGGCACGCCGCCGCCGGTGACCACGGTCGCGCCCTCTTCCACGGCGACCTTGTAGTACGACAGCACCTTCTCCTGGTGCTTCTTGCTGACCAGCGGGCCGAAGTTGGCGGCCGGATCATCCGGCACGCCGATCTTCATGCCTTCGGCGCCAGCCTTCAGGGCGGCGACGAACTTGTCGAAGATCGGGCGCTCGACATACACGCGCTCGGTGCCCAGGCAGACCTGGCCGCAGTTCAGGAACACGGAGCGCAGCGTGCCTTCGATGGCCTTGTCGAAGTCGCAGTCGGCGAACACGATGGCGGCGTTCTTGCCGCCCATCTCCAGCGACACCGGGCGCGAGCCGTTGGCCGCCGCCTTCATGATGACCTCGCCGGTGCGCGTCTCGCCGGTGAAGGTGAGCGCGTCGACGTCCGGGTGGGCGGTCAGGAAGGCGCCCGCGGAGTTGGCGCCGAAGCCGTTGACCACGTTGTAGACACCCTTGGGGATGCCGACCTTGTTCATCACTTCGCCGAGCAGCGCGGCGGTGCGCGGGGTGTCTTCCGAGGGCTTGACGACCACGGTGTTGCCGCAGGCGAGCGCCGGGCCGACCTTCCAGGTCATCAGCAGCAGCGGCAGGTTCCACGGGCAGATCACGCCGACCACGCCGACCGGGCGACGGTAGCCGTAGTTGATCGCCTTGCCGCCGTCGGGCGTGGTCATCTCGAAGAACTCGGTCGGGACGTTCTTGACCATGTCCGCGAAGACCTTGAAGTTGGCCGCACCGCGCGGGATGTCCACGTGCGAGGCCATGCTCTTCGGCTTGCCGGTGTCGGCGCACTCGGCCTCGAGGAAGTCGTCGAAGCGGTTGTTGATCTCGACCACCAGCGCCTCGAGCAGCTCGATGCGCTTTTGCAGCGACATCGAACCCCAGGGGCCCTTCAGCGCAGCCTTGGCGGCCTTGACTGCGGCGTCGACTTCCTTCTCGCCGGCTTCGGCGACCATGCCGATCACCTTGTTGTTGATCGGGTTGCGGTTCTCGTACCACTTGTCGGTGGCGACGTATTCGCCGTCGATGAAGTTGAGGATCTTGTCAGCGATCATGATTTCTCCCGTTGCATTCTTGAACGTGTCTGGATTGTGGGGCCGCTTTTCGTCGTGGCCTCGTCGGGCGGGCGGCGTCGGGGATGGGGTCGGGGGTGGATCGGGCGCCAGCGGCCCGGCGCGAAGTTCGCGCCGGGCCGCCAGACCGGTCAGGTCACCACGGTCAGGAAGCGCTCGTTGAGCTTGCGGTCGTGGTAGAAGATGCCGGCACCGACCTCGTCGAAGGTCCAGGTGATCGGCGCGTGGTCGGGGTAGGTCTCGTAGCCGCCGCAGAAGGTCTCGAAGCGGTTGCCCGAGGGGTCGAAGGCGTAGATCGTCGAACCGCGGGTAATGCCGTGGCGGGTCGGGCCGATGTCGATCGACACGCGGTTCATCGACATGATGTCGGCGGCGCGCAGCACCTTTTCCCAGCTGTCGAGCAGGAAGGACAGGTGGTGCAGCTTGCCCGGCTCGGGGTGGGCCACGAAGGCGAGGTCGTGCGCCTTGTGCGAGCACGAGATGAAGGTGGCGAGCAGGGACTTGCCATCCTCCAGCAGCACGCGCTCGACGAGGTGGAAGCCGAGCACCTCGGTGAACAGCTTGAGGTTCTCCTCGAGGTTCGGGCCGTAGAGCAGGCAGTGGTCGAAGCGGTGCGGGGCGATGCCGTGCTCGGAGGCAGCGATCCACGGATCCGGGTTGGTGTAGGGCTGGCCGTTGCCGACGTCGGTCTTGTCCGCATACAGCTCCATGACGTGGCCGGTCGGGATGGTGAAGCGCACGCGCTCACCGGTCTCGAGCAGTTCGCCGGCCGGGATGCGTTCGGTGGCGACGCCATAGGCCTGCAGGTCCTTGTCGAGCTGCTCGAGCGTGGCCTTGTCCTTGACCTTGAAGCCGATCAGATCCACGCCGGCACGGTCGGCCTGGCGAAGGATCACGCTGTTGTGGTCGCGCTCGTCCCAGGCCTTGAAATACACGCGGCCGGCGGCGTCGCGGCCGGTCTCGACGAGGCCGAGCACGTTCTTGTAGAACTCCACGCTCTCGTCCAGATCGAGCACGCGCAGCTGGATGTGGCCGGGACGCATCACTCCGGTGGTTGCCATTGTCTATCTCCTCTTCGGGTCATGAACGGGGACACGGGTTTCTGCTTTCCCTGCGATCCCCGGGGGGTTGCTTATGCGGCGGGACATCGCCCGCCTGTTTCTACGGCTGCCTTGCGTCCGCGTCCGCCGCTGGCGGTGTCGCGCACACGTTCTTCTTCATCTTGCCGACCACCGCCAGGCGGATGTCCGACCGCGGCTTCACACGGCAGGCGAGGACGATGCCGGCGGCCTCCTCCTCGGCACTGACGTAGGCCCGGCTCATCACGCGCTTGCTGTACTCGCCGGCCTCGACCTGCACCTTGCACACACCGCAGCCACCGCCACGGCACCCCACCGGGATGCCGCGCTTGCCGAGCCGCTCCATGCCTGCGAGCAGGGTCTCGTCCTCGCGGCAGCGGTACACCTCGCCGGTCTCGACGAGGGTGACCTGGTGGAAGACCTTGGGCGCGGGGACGTTCATGTCAGGCCACCTGCCGTTCCTGCTGCGCCTCGTTGAAGGCTTTCAGGCGCGCCGCCTGCAGCTCGCGGGCCGCGGCGAGGTTCTTCTCCTTCACGTGGCCGAAGCCGCGGATCTCGTCGGGCACGCTCGCCAGCGCCACCGCCGCGGCGTGATTCACCGGGCTGAGCTTGGCGAGGATCTGGTCGAGCAGCTGGATGTACTCCTCGACCAGCTGACGCTCGGTCCGACGCTCTTCGGTCTTGCCGAACACATCGAGCGAACTGCCGCGGAAGCGCTTCAGGCCAGCCAGGCGCTTGAAGGCCTTGAACATCCACTCGCCGTACTGCTTCTTCTGCGGATGACCGGTGACCGGGTCGGTCTTGGACAGCAGCGGGGGCGCGAGGTTGTACTTGACCGAGTAGCCATTCGGGAACTGCGCGTCGAGCTCGGCGAGGAAGGCCGGGTCGGTGTGCAGGCGGGCGACCTCGAACTCGTCCTTGTAGGCCATCAGCTTGTACAGGAAGCGGGCTGCCGCCTCGGCGAGCCTGGACGACGACACCGCCTTCTGCTCGCCGGCGACCACGCGCTTGACGACCTCGGCGTAGCGCCTGGCGTAGGCCTCGTCCTGGAAGGCGATGAGCTCGGGCACACGGATCTCGACCAGGCGCCTGACCTCGCCGTCGGCGCCGATCGAGTCGACGATCGCCTTCGCGGCCGGCGAAAGCTGCGGCTTCTTGTGCAGCGTGATCACACTGCCGCCCGGCTTCTGGCGACCGACCTCGGCTTCGACGAAGGCACGATCGACCACCGCCATGCGGCCCCAGCGGAAGGCCGCCAGGCTCATGTCGACCGCCACGCCCGACAGGCGGATGGCCTCTTCGATCGACTCGGCCTCGAGCGGGATGGTGCCGGCCTGGAAGGCCACGCCGACCATGAAGTTGTTGGTCGCCATCGCGTCGCCGAACAGGCCCGCGGCCAGCGCCTCGCCATCGAGGAACACGTTGTGCTCCTGGCGGGTGACGCGGTCGATGCCCGCGGTGAGGCCGTTGGTCGCCGGGAACAGCGCCTTGCGGTTGGTCACCATCTGGCCGGTCGGGGTCTGGGTGGTCGACACGACCGCGATCGTGCGCTCAGGGTTGCACTTGTCGAGGTTCTTCGGGTCGGTGGCGTTGAGGATGTCGAAGCCCAGGTACAGGTCGGCACGGCCGTCCGAGATCTTGTTCGAACCCTTGAACGGGGCGTGGGTGATCTTGATGTCGGAGATCACCGCGCCGCCCTTCTGCGCCAGGCCGGTCTGGTCGAGGCCGATCACGTGCTTGCCCTCGAGGCGGGCGGCACGCGCCAACGTTGCCACCACGGTCACCGAGCCGGTGCCGCCGATGCCCATGACGTGGATGCCGAAGCCCAGGCTGTCATCGACCTTGTTGACCGGCGCCGGCAGCTCGCGCTCGAGCGCCGGGATGCGGCCCTTTTTCTTCTTGGGCGCGCCTTCGCTCTCCGGAGCCGGGTGCGGGGTGATGGTAAGGAAGGAGGGGCAGAAGCCCTTCACGCAGCTGAAGTCCTTGTTGCACGAGGACTGGTGGATGCGGGTCTTGCGGCCGAACTCGGTCTGCACCGGCTCGACCGACATGCAGTTCGACTTCTCGCCGCAGTCGCCACAGCCTTCACACACGCGCTCGTTGATGACGGTGACCTCGACCGGCTCGTCGGCCTTGCCGCGGCTGCGCGCGCGGCGCAGCTCGGCGGCGCACTCCTGGTCGTGCAGCAGCACGGTACAGCCCGGGGTGGCGGCGAGCTCGCGCTGCGCTTCCTCGATGCGGTCGCGGTGCCAGACCTCGGTGCCGCCGGGCAGCTGCACGCCGTTGAAGCGCGAGGGGTCGTCGGTGGTGACGATGATCTTCTTGACACCGTTGGCGAGCAGGTCGGAGACCATGTTGGTCACCGGGACCTCGCCCTGGATGGCCTGGCCACCGGTCATCGAGGTGTGGGCGTTACGCAGCAGCTTGAAGGTGATGTTCACCCCGGTCGAGGCCGCATAGCGGATCGCCAGGCTGCCCGAGTGGGCGTAGGTGCCGTCACCCATGTTCTGGAAGATGTGCTGCGCCTCGGTGAAGGGCGCCATACCGATCCACTGCGTGCCCTCGGCGCCCATGTGGGTGCCCATCACCACGTTGCGGCCCATCCACATCGCCATGGTGTGGCAGCCGATGCCGGCCGACACGATGCTGCCGTCGGGGGCCTGGGTGGAGGAGTTGTGCGGGCAGCCCGAGCAGAACCAGGCGGTGCGTACCGCGGTCGGCAGCTTGTTGCGCGAGTGGATCTCGTCCAGGCGCTTGAGCCAATTCTCGGCCGACTCGATGCGGGTCTTGCGCGACAGGCGCTTGAGCAGCGCACGCACGATGACGTCGGATTCGAACTCGCCGTAGTGCGGCAGCAGCTCCTTCTCTTCCTCGTCGAACTTGCCGACGATGCGCGGCGCGTTGGCCATGCCGTAGAGCACCTGCTTGGCGAACATCTCCAGGAAGGGGCGCTTTTCCTCGATGACGAAGATCTCCTCCAGACCCTGCGCGAACTCGCGCACGATGGTCGGCTCCATCGGGAACAGCATGCCCATCTTGAGGATGCGGATGCCGTAGCGGCGCAGCGCCGCGTCGTCCAGCCCCATCTCGAGGAAGGCCTGGTTGAGGTCGTTGTAGGTCTTGCCCGCGGTGAGGATGCCGATCCAGGCGTCGGGGTTGGGGAAGACGACGTTGTTCAGGTTGTTGGCGCGGGCGTAGCGCTTCACCACCTCGAGGCGGCGGGTGTACAGCGACTGCTCCATCTCCAGCGCCTCGACGCGCACGTTCATGCCCAGGTTCATGTTGGGCGTGAACAGCTTGCCGTCGAACTCGAGGTCGGGGGTGACGAAGTTCAGGCGCTCGGGCGACACGCTGGCCGTGCCGGTGCCGTCGGCGACGTTGGTGACGATCTTCATGCCCATCCAGACGCCCGCCAGGCGCGACATCTGGTAGCCATGCAGGCCGTAGTCGAGGATCTCCTGCACGTTGCCCGGATACAGCGAGGGGATGCCGACGTGGAACAGCATCGGCTCGGACTGCGAGCACAGCGAGGAGCTCTTGCAGCTCGGGTCGTCGCCGGCGATCGCGAGCACGCCGCCGTTCTTGGCGATGCCGGTGTAGTTGGCGTGCTTGAGCGCGTCGCCCGAGCGGTCCACGCCCGGCGCCTTGCCGTACCACATGCCGGTGACGCCGTCGAACTTCTGCTTGCCGACGGTGTGCAGCATCTGGGTGCCCCACACGGCGGTGGCGGCGAGGTCCTCGTTGATGCCGTCGACGAAGTGGATGTGGTTCTGCACCAGCAGCTTCTGCTGCTTGATCAGCGCGGCGTCGAGCATGCCGACGGGCGAACCGCGGTAGCCGGAGACGAACATCCCGGTCTTGAGCCCGCGACGGGCGTCGGTGCGCACCTGGTCGAGGGTCAGGCGGACGATCGCGTCGATGCCGCCGAGGTGGATGTCTCCTTCTTCCTGGGTGAACGTGTTGGAGATTTGCTTGCCGGATGACATGAGTGTCCTTCCCCTTTTATCAGCCCGTCGCCAGGCGTTTTTTCCGTCTCGCCCCACTCTCGCCGGGCGGCATGGCGGAACGATCTGGGGCGCAGATTAGGGGGAGCGGCCTGAGCGCAATATCCACTTCGTGCACAACCGCTATCCGCTTTGTGCAGCGAAGACAGTACTGCAGAGAGTGGATAGTGATGTTGCAAGAACTGGATATTTCACGCCTTTTGTCCTCCCTACGATGCGAACTCCGCGCATCAGACAACACAGGAGACTCTGGCGATGATCACCACGGAATATCTGGACTCACTGATTGAGAAGGACAAGGAAAAGGGCCTGTTCCGCTGCAAGCGTGAGATGTTCACCAGCAAGGAACTGTTCGATCTCGAGATGGAGCACATCTTCGAAGGCAACTGGATCTACCTCGCCCACGAGAGCCAGTTGCCCAAGATCAACGACTACTACACGACCAAGATCGGTCGTCAGCCGGTGTTCATCACCCGCAACAAGGACAACCAGCTCAACTGTTTCATCAACGCCTGCGCCCACCGCGGCGCCACGCTGGCGCGCTTCAAGCACGGCAACAAGGCCACCTACACCTGCCCGTTCCACGGCTGGACCTTCAACAACTCGGGCAAGCTGCTGAAGATCAAGGACCCGTCCGAGACCGGCTACCCCGAGAGCTTCAACTGCGAGGGCTCGCACGACCTCAAGAAGATCGCGCGCTTCGAGTCCTACCGCGGCTTCCTCTTCGGCAGCCTGAAGGCCGACGTCCAGCCGCTCGAGGACTTCCTCGGCGAGTCGACGAAGATCATCGACATGATCGTCGACCAGTCGCCCGAGGGCCTGGAAGTGCTGCGCGGCTCCTCGACCTATGTCTACGAGGGCAACTGGAAGCTGCAGGCCGAGAACGGCGCCGACGGCTACCACGTGACCGCCACGCACTGGAACTACGCCGCGACCCAGGCGCAGCGCAAGAGCCGCGACGCCGGTGACGACATCAAGGCGATGAGCGCCGGCGGCTGGGCCAAGAAGGGCGGCGGCTCCTACTCCTTCGAGAACGGCCACCTGCTGCTGTGGACGCGCTGGGACAACCCCGAAGACCGTCCGCTGATGGAACAGCGCGACCGCCTGGTCAAGGAATTCGGCGAAGCCAAGGCCGACTGGATGATCGGCAACTCGCGCAACCTGTGCCTGTACCCGAACGTGTACCTGATGGATCAGTTCAGCTCGCAGATTCGCGTGTTCCGCCCGCTCGACGTCAACCGTACCGAAGTCACCATCTACTGCATCGCGCCCAAGGGCGAGTCGGCCGAGGCCCGCGCCCGCCGCATCCGCCAGTACGAGGACTTCTTCAACGCCTCGGGCATGGCCACGCCGGACGACCTCGAGGAGTTCCGCGCCTGCCAGGAAGGTTTCATGGGCCGTGCGCTGGAGTGGAACGACATGTCGCGCGGCGCCACGCACTGGGTCGAAGGCCCGGACGACGAGGCCGACAAGATCGACCTGAAGCCCATCCTGTCCGGCGTCAAGACCGAAGACGAGGGCCTGTACGTCGCCCAGCACACCTACTGGCTCGAGCAGGTCCGCGAGGCGCTCGAATCCAAAGCCAAGAACGCATAATCGGAGACCCACGAGATGAGCATTTCCTACGAGAACCTGTGCGCCTTCCTGTACCGCGAGGCCCGTCACCTCGACGACCGCGAGTGGGACGAATGGCTGGCGATGTACGACGAGAACTGCACCTTCTGGATGCCGGCCTGGGACGATGACGGCGAGCTGACCGAAGACCCGCAGACCGAGATCTCGCTGATCTGGTACGGCCGCCGCGCCGGCCTGGAAGACCGCGTGTTCCGCATCCGCACCGAGCGCTCGAGCGCGACCATCCCCGACACCCGCACCAACCACCACATCAGCAACGTCGAGGTGGTCGAGCAGAGCGGCACGACGGTCAAGCTGCGCTTCAACTGGCACACCATGAGCGTGCGCTACAACCACACCGACCACTTCTGCGGCACCAGCTTCTACACCCTGGACGTGTCCGGTGCGAGCCCGCTGATCAAGGAGAAGAAGGTCGTCCTGAAGACCGACTACATCCGCCACGTCATCGACGTTTACCACGTCTGACAACGAGGGCGGGGCACCGCGCGCCGGCAACGGCGCAGGCGACCCCGCCCCAACCGGGAGAGACAACCATGACATTCAAGATCGCGCTGAACTTCGAGGACGGCGTCACCCGCTTCATCGACTGCAACGCCACCGAGACCGTGGCCGACGCGGCCTACCGCCAGGGCGTGAACGTCCCCATCGACTGCCGCGACGGCGCCTGCGGCGCCTGCAAGTGCAAGGCCGAATCGGGCAAGTACGAGCTCGGCTTCTACATCGACGACGCCATGAGCGAGGAAGAGGCCAAGCTCGGATACGTCCTCACCTGCCAGATGCACCCCAAGAGCGACTGCGTGGTGAACGTGCCCGCCTCGTCCGAGGTGTGCAAGATCAAGCACGCCACCCTCACCGCCACCGTGGCCGAGGTGCGCCAGCTCTCGCCGAGCACGCTCTCCCTGGTGCTGCAGGGCGAAGGCATCGGCAAGCTCGCCTTCCTGCCCGGTCAGTACGCCAACCTCACCGTGCCCGGCACCGAGCAGACGCGCGCGTACTCGTTCAGCTCGATGCCCGCCGAGAGCAAGGTGAGCTTCCTCATCCGCAACGTGCCCAACGGCCTGATGAGCGGCTACCTCACCGGCGCCGCCAAACCCGGCGACACCATCAAGCTCGCCGGCCCGATCGGCAGCTTCTACCTGCGCGACGTCGCCCGCCCGGTGCTGATGCTCGCCGGCGGCACCGGCCTCGCGCCCTTCCTCGCCATGCTCGACAAGCTCGTCGCCGCCGGCGGCAGCGCGCACCCGGTGCACCTGATCTACGGCGTCAATACGGACGCCGACGTGGTCGAGCTCGAGCGCCTGGACGCCTTCAAGGCCGCGCTGCCGAACTTCAGCTACGACGTGTGCGTGGTCGCTGACGACAGCAGCTGGCCGAAGAAGGGCTACGTCACCGCCCATATCGAGCCCACGCATCTGAACGAGGGCAACGTGGACATCTACCTGTGCGGGCCCCCGCCCATGGTCGAGGCCGTCGCCCACGACCTGCGCGAGCGCAAGGTCGAACCGAACAGCTTCCACTACGAGAAGTTCGCCGCCAGCGTGTGAGCGCCACCACCCCAGGAGCGACAATGGCAAACCGTTTCAAGAAGAAAGTGGCCGTGATCACCGGCGCCGCGCAGGGCATCGGCAAGCGCGTCGCCGAGAAGATGGCCAAGGAGAAGGGCACCCTGGTGCTGGTCGACCGCTCCGAGCTCGTTCACGAGGTGGCCAAGGAGCTGTCCGGGAAGGCCGAGGTCCTCAGCCTCACCGCCGACCTGGAGAAGTTCGCCGAGTGCAAGCGGGTCATGGAGTCGGCGGTCGAGAAGTTCGGCCGCATCGACATCCTGATCAACAACGTCGGCGGCACGATCTGGACCAAGCCCTTCGAGCACTACGAGGAAGACGAGATCGAGTCCGAGGTGCGGCGATCGCTCTTCCCCACGCTGTGGTGCTGCCGCGCCGCACTGCCCTACATGCAGGAACAGGGCAAGGGCGCAATCGTGAACGTGTCCTCGATCGCCACCCGCGGCGTCAACCGCGTGCCCTACGGCGCGGCCAAGGGCGGTGTCAATGCGCTGACCGCCTGCCTGGCCTTCGAGAACGCCGAGCGCGGCATCCGCGTCAATGCCACCGCGCCCGGCGCCACCGAAGCCCCTCCACGCCTGATCCCGCGCAACACCAAGGAACAGAGCGAGCAGGAGAAGCTCTGGTACAAGCAGATCTACACCCAGTCGATCGACAGCAGCCTGATGAAGCGCTACGGCACGCTCGACGAGCAGGCCGATCCGATCCTGTTCCTCGCCTCGGACGACTCCGCCTACATCACCGGCACCATCGTGCCGGTGGGCGGTGGCGACCTGGGCTGATTTCCCGCGTCCTCTCCCTCCCCTCGGACGCCTCAGCCGCGCTGCAGTGATGCTGCGCGGCTTTTTTTCGTTCACCCGGATCGTCCTGCCTGCTCGGCATCAAAAAACTTTATACATAGAACCATAGACAGGGCTTTTCCATCCAAATAAAATCGAGATTCTTAAGTTTCTCGAAGAACGGCCCACCAAGAAGCCGACTTCGTCCGACAGAGAGCGAGACAGCCTGCACGCCAGGCGGAGAGGAGAAGCGCATGAGCAAGGAACGCCGGTTTCAGACGCACGTGAGCAAACCCGATTGGAGGACCGCGTGATGCCCATCCGCTTCCTCAACGGCCAGAGCAATGTCTTCGCCGCCGCCAACCCCTTCGAGGTCTCCGAGTACGTGCGTGCCAACGTGGGTTCGCACAGCCTGCGCCTGCCGCACGCCAGCGACGCCAGCGCCTCGCTCAGCCACCGCCGCGCCGGCACCCTCGACCTGTGCCGCCTGAGCTACGGCGCGCAGGCCCGCGTGCTGTCCGAGAGCCTCGGCGACATCTACCATGCCCAGTTCATCCTGCAGGGCTACTGCAGCTATACCCTGGCGAACCGCACCCTCGACCTTCCCGCCGGCCACGTGCTGGTGCTCAACCCGGACGAGCCGGTGGACCTCACCTACTCGGACAACTGCGAGAAGTTCATCGTCCGCATCCCCTCGGCGATGCTCGACGACGCCTGCACCGAGCACCGCTGGTTCAAGCCCAACGAGCGCATCAAGTTCAGCCCCGAGCCGCAGCGCTTCGAGGACATCGACAGCCTGCTGCTGCTGCTGCGCCTGCTGTGCGAGGAGGCCGAGTCCGAGCTGGCGACGCCGCAGATGCTGCAGCACTACTGCCGCGTGGTCACCACCAAGCTGATGGTGATGCTCAAGCACAACGTCAGCATGGTCGCCCCCACCCGCCACGCGCCCAGCTTCGAGCGCCTGGTGAACTACATCGAGCGCAACATCAAGCTCGAGCTCGGCGCCGACGAGCTCGCCCACTACGCCGGGCTGAGCCTGCGCTCGCTCTACCTGCTGTTCGAGAAGAACGTCAAGACGACGCCGAAGAACTTCGTGCGCCAGAAGAAGCTCGAGAAGGTGCATTCGATCCTGAACGACCCCGCCCAGGCCTGTCCGAACGTCACCGCGGTGGCGCTCGAGTACGGCTTCTCGCACCTGGGCCGCTTCTCCGAGCTCTACAAGTCCACCTACGGCGTGCTCCCCTCGCAGTCGATCCGCTGCCGCCAGCCCCAGGCCGGGCGCTGAACACCGCGCGGCGTCCACCGCCGGGCGCCGCATGAACCCCTCCCGCCCCGCACCTGCCCTCCTCCGGGCAGGCGCGGTCACGACCTCATCAGGAGAAATCCGCCATGGAACGCATCGCGATCAATCCCCCAGAGCTCTTCAGTGGCAAGGCCTTCAGCCAGACCTTCTCGATCAGCACGCCGCAACGGCTGATTTTCGTGTCCGGCCAGGTCGACTGCGACCGCGAGGGCAAGGTGCGCAATCCCGACGACCTCGAGGCGCAGCTCAAGGGCACGCTCGACAACCTTGAGATCGCGCTGCGCGCACAGGGTGCGAGCATGCGCGACCTGGTGCAGGTCACGATCTACGTCGTCGGCCTGCGTCCCGAGGACACCACGCGCATCCGCGAGATCCGCTCCGCCTACTTCGACGCCGAGCGCCCGCCGGCGGTCACCCTGCTCGGCATCGAGCGCCTCGCCTTCCCCGGGCTGCGGGTCGAGATCGACATCATCGCGGCGCAGTGACGCAGCGGTCCGCTGCGCGGCGGCGAAGCTGCGCCGGGCGCGGTCTGCCGCCTCCCGGGCGCGGCACCGCCACGGCACGCATCGCGGGCCACAGCGGAGAACGCCCGCTCAGCCCTTGCGCGGCGGATTCAGAAAACCGCGCAGCAAGCGGGTGAGCCGCGGCATCACCACCCAGGTCATCGTCACCACGATCAGCGCGGTGAGCACCGCGGTGCGCGGCAGGAAGGGCAACGGCTGGATCCAGGGCAGCACGAACCACAGGAAGAAGGACACCGTGGGGAAGATGCCCAGCCAGGTCACCAGCGCCATGCGCGCGCGCGGCGGGTGCATCGTGGCCGGCACCACCGCGGGCTCGAACCAGGCCTCGAGCCCGCTCAGCTTGCGGAATTCGGGCTCGCCTTCGGCGACCGCCTTCATGCGCTCGAGCAGCGCGCCACGGGCGTCGCTCATGTCCCAGGCCTGGAGCTCGGCCTCCGAGGCGAAGCGGACCACGAGCTGATACTCCTCGCCCGCCGCCTCCGGCGGGATCAGGTCGCCTCCCAGAAAACCCTTGTGCTCGCGCATCTTGGCGAGCATTTCCCGCAACATCGCTTCGTACTCGGCCTCGTGTCCGGGACGGGCCCGACGGCGGGCGATGCGGGTGACGCGGGCGGGAGCGGCTGCAGGTGCGGCGGCGGGGGCATTCATCGAGGACTCTCCTGTTCTGACGGGGCGGTGAAACCGAACGGGAAGCTCACCGCAGGTAGAGCGCTACTCTAACGCATATTTCTCGAGATTTTTATAAATAATCGTGATTATGTTTTGGCATGATCACGATCTCCCATGTGGGAGGAGCCGCAGACGAAGAACCCCGGCCACCAGAACGGTGCACCGGGGCTCTGCTCGAGACGCCGGGTTGCGACCCGCCGGGCCTTACAGCGGCATGATCAGCTTGACGATGAACTTGTCGCCCTCGAAGCGGTTCTCCGTCTTGGTCTCGTGGTTCCACTGCGCGGTGAGGTGTACACCGCCCTTGGTCGTGTAGCTGACCGTGGGGCCGATGGCGAAGACTTCACCCTTGCGTCCGTCCGACCACGGCCCAAGCATGGATGAAATCGTCTGCCCGTCCAGTTTGTCGTTGGTCGTCTGCTTGAGGTAATAGCCGGAAAGGCCCACCCCCCACGGCCCGAATCGCTTGCCGACAAGATAGTCCAGGTGGAACTCGTCACCCGATTCGTATTCCATCTTCGGCGCACCAGGAGCCGGACGAAAATCCTTGTTCGACCTCTTGATGTTGTACATGATCTTGGACGACACCTCCCAGCCGGTGTCCCCCATGTAGCTGAACGCGAACAGCGGCTCCAGGCTCCAGTAGTTGGCCCCGATGCTCTGGCGCGGCTCGCCCGACTTGTAGGCCCCGACCGGCAGGTTGATGTCGAGCCCGATCGCCCAGTGCCAGTTCTTCGAGTGCCACGACACGATGAAGGGGTCGATGGTGATGTCGCCGAGGCCGAACTTGGACTTGGAGCCCGCGCCCAGCGCCACGTCCTGATGCACCAGCGGCACGATCACGTGCCAGCCCCAGTTGCCACCCAGGATCTTGTGTTCGCTGGTGTGCACGAAGCGGAAGGCGTTGAACCAGGCATCGACGCCGGCCCCCGCAACCTTGTTGCCGCTGCCGTCGACCAGATCCCCGCTGTAATAGCCGAAGTAGTTGATGAAATAGTTGCCCGGCGGCGGCACCGCACCGCCCAGCCAGGTCTCGGCCCCGTTGGGGTACTGGTCGCCACCTTCCTTGGCGTGGGCGCCGCCGATCGCGAGCGCGCCGAGCGCGACCGCAGCCGCAATCTTGCTGATCTTCATCCCTTCATCTCCTCCTTGATTGGTCTTGCGACGAGTGTGCTGCTCCTGGACCGGCGCCCTCTGCGGGGCGCGCGGTGAATTCCTGCTTGCGGCTACGCGGGCTTCAGCGCCCGAGGTCCTTTGCCGACACCCCGCCGATGCCCCAGTTGGTCTTGGGCACCTCGCGGATGACGACGCGCACGCTCTCGATCGGGGCGCCGACGGCCTCGACGATCGCCTGCGTCACCTTCTGGATCACTGCGCGCTTCTGGTCTTCGGTACGGCCTTCCATCATGGTGATCTCTGCCAGCGGCATGCTCTCTTCCTCCGGTTGTCGAACTGCTGCGGGCCACCGCGCGGTGGCGGCCGGCCCTCGGGAAACGACCGGTGCGGACCGCGCCGCACCGGGGGCGACTCACACCGCCAGGCCGCGGGCCTTGGCGAGGTTGAGCGCGGTGTCCTCGATCATGTCTTCCTGGCCGCCGACCATGCCGCGCTTGCCCATCTCGACCAGGATCTCGCGCGCCGGCACGCCGTACTTCTTCTCGGCGCGCTTGGCAAACAGCAGGAAGGAGCCATACACGCCGGCGTAGCCCAGCGTCAGCGCGTCGCGGTCGATGCGGATCGGGAAGTCCATGATCGGCACGACGAGGTCTTCGGCCACGTCCTGGATCTTGAACACATCCACGCCGGTCTCGATGCCCATCAGGTCGCACACCGCGATGAAGACTTCGAGCGGGGTGTTGCCCGCACCGGCGCCCAGGCCTGCCGCGGCGGCGTCGATGCGGGTGGCACCGACTTCGAGTGCGGCCAGGCTGTTGGCCACGCCCATGGCGAGGTTGTGGTGGCCGTGGAAGCCGAGCTCGGTCTCCGGCTTCAGGGCGTCGCGGACCGCGGCCAGGCGCGCCTTGACCGTGTCGGGCAGCAGGTGGCCGGCCGAGTCGGTGACGTAGATGCAGTTGGCGCCGTAGCTCTCCATCAGCTTGGCCTGCTTGACCAAGCCTTCGGGGCTGTTCATGTGCGCCATCATCAGGAAGCCGACGGTGTCCATGCCGAGCTTGCGGGCCATGCCGATGTGCTGCTCGGAGACGTCGGCCTCGGTGCAGTGGGTGGCCACGCGGATGGTGGAGACACCGATCTCGTGCGCCATCTTCAGGTGATCGACGGTGCCGATGCCGGGCAGCAGCAGCGCTGAGACCTTGGCCTGCTTCATCAGCGGGATCACCGCGCCGAGGTATTCCTCGTCGCTGTGCGCCGGGAAGCCGTAGTTCACCGAGCTACCGCCCAGGCCGTCGCCGTGGGTGACCTCGATCAGCGGCACGCCCGCTGCATCGAGCCCGGTGGCGATGGATTTCATCTGCTCGAGCGTCATCAGGTGGCGCTTGGGGTGCATGCCGTCCCGCAGGGTCATGTCGTGGACGGTGATCTTTTTGCCGCGAAGTTCCATGTTCATCTCTCCTTGTGCCCGGGGCGCTCAGGCCACCAGGGTGGCGCGATTGGATTCGAGCTTCAGGCGTCCGGCGAGGATCTCCTCGGCGAACATCTCGGCGGTGCGCGCGCCGGCCGCGGTCATGATGTCGAGGTTGCCGGCGTACTTGGGCAGGTAGTCGCCCAGGCCTTCGACCTCGAGGTACACCGAGACGCGATTGCCGTCGAACACCGGGCCATTGACCAGGCGGTAGCCGGGCACGTACTTCTGCACTTCCTGGATCATGGCGTGGATCGAGGCGGTGATCGCGGCCTGGTCGGGCTCGGTCTCGGTGAGGCAATGCACCGTGTCGCGCATGATCAGCGGCGGCTCGGCCGGGTTGAGGATGATGATCGCCTTGCCCTGCTTGGCGCCGCCCACCTTCTCGACCGCGCCCGCGGTGGTGCGGGTAAATTCGTCGATGTTCTTCCGCGTGCCGGGGCCGGCACTCTTGGAAGACACGGTGGCGACGATCTCGCCATAGGCCACCGGCTGCACGCGCGACACCGCCGCGACCATCGGGATCGTGGCCTGGCCGCCGCAGGTGACCATATTGACGTTCATCTCGCCCTTGCCGACGTGCTCGACCAGGTTGACCGGCGGCACGCAGAAGGGGCCGATCGCGGCCGGGGTGAGGTCGATCATCAGCACGCCGAGCTCGTTGAGCTTGCGGCTGTTCTCGGCGTGGACGTAGGCGCTGGTCGCGTCGAAGGCGATCTGCACGCCGTCGGCCTTGACGTGCGGCAGCAGGCCGTCGACGCCGTCGGCGGTGGTCTTGAGGCCGAGCTCGCGGGCGCGCGCCAAGCCCTCGGAGGTGGCGTCGATGCCGACCATCCACACCGGCTCGAGCACCGGGCTACGCTTCAACTTGTACAGCAGGTCGGTGCCGATGTTGCCGGGGCCGATCAGCGCACACTTGATCTTGTTCATGCCTGTCTTCCTTTGGGGTTGAGTCGTTTCCAGGAATGCAGGCCGCACGGCGATCCGGGGAGGGAAGAGGATCGGACCGCCGCACGACTGCAACCGGGAGATGCCCGCAGCGCGGACGGAAAAAAACTCGCCGTTCAGGGCTCGACGTCGTCGGCTCCGATCGCGAGCAGCCCTGCGCGCGCGCAGATGCCGTCCTGCTCCTCGGAGGCACCCGAGACGCCGATACCGCCGACCAACTCGCCGCCGACGCGGATCGGCAGGCCGCCGCCGAAAACGACCAGCCGCGGCTGCGCAGAGAAGCCCAGCTTCATGCCCTCGTTGCCCGCGCACACGTCCATCCACTTCCCGGTCGGGAAGCCGAATCCGCCGGCGGTGTAGGCCTTGTCGATGGCGATCGCGATCGACTGCGGGAAAGCGCCGGGCATGCGCAGGAAGGCGACCAGGTTGCCGGAGGCGTCGGCAACCCCGACGTTGATCCGGACGCCGAGCGCCTCGGCCTTCTGGACCGCGGCGGCGACGGCGGCATGCGCCGCCTCCCAGCTGATGGTGGCCTGAGGAACAGCGACTTTCATCGAGTGAGCTCCTGTGGTTCAGGTTTGATTTGTAATGGATTTGAAGGTAGACCAGGGCAATGTCGACGTCAAGGATTTTTCTCGAGATTTATAGAAGAAGCTAATTCAATCACGCTGGGATAGAATCGCGAACCCGGGTGCATTCAACATCATTGCGATCATGAACGAAGTGGTTCCGCCGAAAACACCGGAGGCCGTCGAGCCGAAAACCCTCGTCGAGGGCGCCTACCAGCGCCTGCGCCGGGACATCATCGAGGGCGTGCATGCACCCGGCGAGAAGCTTCGCGTCGAACATCTCAAGGACCGCTACGAGGTCGGCGCAGGCACCCTGCGCGAGGCCCTCCTCCTGCTCGTCACCGATGCCCTCGTGGTCGCACAGGGACAGCGCGGCTTCCGCGTGTCACCGATCTCGATCGAGGATTTCGAGGACATCACCCGCACCCGCCTGCTTCTCGAGACCGAGGCCCTGCGCCAGTCGCTTCAGCTCGGCGGCGAGGACTGGGAAGCCGCCGTGGTCGCCGCCTTCCACCGCCTGTCGCGCGCGGAGCAGAAGCTCGGCGACAACGACTCGCTGGCAGCCGAGGAATGGGAGCGCCGCAACCGCGCGTTCCACGAGGCGCTGATCGCAGCGTCACCCTCGCGCTGGATCCGTCACTTCCAGCACATCCTCTACCAGCAGTCCGAGCGCTACAGGCGCCTGAGCCTGTTCAGCCACCCCATCCCGCGCGACATCCACGCCGAACACCAGGCCCTGTTCAACGCCAGCCTCGCGCGCGACACCACGCGTGCGACCTCCATCCTCACCGAGCACGTGCTGCGCACGCTCGACGCCGTCAAGCTGCTGCCGGCGGAATTCTTCGCCGGCAAGCAGAAATCCTGAGCCGGCAGGTCCCGACATTTCCGGGCATGCGCCCCGCTTCACCGATCGGCACATCCAAACGCCCGCCCACCGGCGGCCCTGCCCGACTGGCAGGGACCGCCGGCGCGGCCAGGCTCAGGACACCACGCTCAGGAAGCGCTCGTTGAGCTTGCGGTCGTGGTAGAAGATGCCGGCGCCCACCTCGTCCCAGGTCCAGGTGATGGTCTTGTAGTCGGGGTAGGTGTCGTAGCCGCCGCAGAAGGTCTCGAAGCGGTTACCCGAGGGGTCGAAGGCATAGATCGTGGTGCCGCGGGTGATGCCGTGGCGGGTCGGGCCGATGTCGATCGAGATGCGGTTCATCGACATGATGTCGGCCGCGCGCAGCACCTTCTCCCAGCTGTCGAGCTTGAACGAGATGTGGTGCAGCTTGCCCGGCTCGGGGTGGCGCACGAAGGCGATGTCGTGGGCCTTGGTCGAGCACGACAGCCAGATCGCCAGGTCGGTCTTGCCGTCTTCCATCACCACGTGCTCGACGAGGTAGAAGCCGAGCACCTTCTCGAAGATCTCCTGCACCTTCTCGATGTCCGGCCCGTACAGCAGGCAGTGGTCCATGCGCGAAGGCGCGATGCCGCGCTCGGCGTCGGGGATCCAGGGGTCCGGGTTCACGTAGGACTGGCCGTTGCCGATGTCGGTCTTCTCGGCGTAGAGCTCGATCAGGTGACCCGAGGGCACCTCGAAGCGCACGCGCTCACCGGTCTCCAGCATCTCGCCGGCGGGGATGCGCTCAGTCTTCACGCCGAAGGCCTGCAGGTCGGCGTCGAGCTTGTCGAGCGTCGCCTTGTCGGCGACCTTGAAGGCGAAGAAATCCACGCCGGCGCTCTCGGCCTCGCGGATCAACACGCTGTTGTGCTCGCGCTCGTCCCACGCCTTGAAGTAGACGCGGCCCTGGCCGTCGCGACCCGTTTCCACCAGGCCGAGGGTGTTCTTGTAGAAGTTGATGCCTTCCTCGAGGTCGAGGACACGCAGGGAGATGTGCCCCGGACGAAGTACGCCTGTCATTGCCATGTTGTCTGCTCCTCTCTTGATGTGCCCGGAACGGAACCCCCGCCCGGGTTGGTTTGCTCGATCTTCATCCGTCGCGAGACGGATCCTGCCGTGGCCCGCGCCGACCTGCAGGCGCGCGCCACGAATCCCTTTCGCACCGCCTTCAGCCTTCGCCCTCTTCGCAGAGGAAGTCGCCCACCAGCCGCACGAAGCGCGCCGAGTGCTCGATCTGCGTCCAGTGCCCGCAGCGGCCGAACACGTGAAGCTGCGAGCGCTCGATCCAGCCTAGCAGGGTCTCCGAGGTCTGCAGCGGAATCACCTGATCGTCGCGGCCGTGGATGATCAGGGCCTCATGCGGCAGCGCGCGGATATCCTGCTCGCGGCTGGCGAGCGCATCCACCCAGCGCTGGCGCGGTGCCGGAAACATGCTCGCGAAGGACTCCTGGAAGCCTGGGCGGCTGCTGGCGCGATAACGCAGCTCGGCCAGCTCATCGTTCACCAGGCTGCGGTCCCACGCGAAGTAATCCAGGATCCGGCGCATGTTCTCGAACGAGGGCGTGTAGCCCCACACCGCGTCCAGCCCCGCGGTGATCGGAAAGGGCACCCCTACGCTGCCCATCAGCACCAGCCGGCGCACGCGCTGCGGGTGGCGGATCGCCAGCGCCAACGCAAGCGCCCCGCCGAAGGAGTTGCCCACCAGGTCGGCCTGTCCGATGCCGAGCGCATCCATCAGCCCGAGCGCCTGCGCCACCCAGGTGTCCATGTCGTAGCGCACGTCGGCGTGCCGCTCGGTGAAACCGAAGCCCGCCATGTCGGGCGCGATCACGCGCATGCGCTGCGCCAGCGGCGCCAGCACCAGGCGCCAGTTCGCCCAAGCGGATACCCCAGGGCCGGAGCCGTGGATGAACAGCGCGGGAAAGCCCTCGCCGAGGTCGTGGTAGTTGGTCAGGATGCCGGCCGCGCGGATGCTGCGGCCGATCTCCGGATCGCCTGCGGCGGGCGCAGGCGCGCCCGGTTGCGCTGTGGCCGTGGTGCTCATTCGCCCTTCCTCACGCGCCTCAGATCTTCTTGAACAGCGGGCTGCGCACCTGCTGCACGTCCGCGGCGGAGAAGAACTTCTCCATGAAGATGTCGCGCTCGAACAGCCGCCCCTGCATCAGCGCGGTGATGCACGCATCGATCATCAGCGGCGGACCGCACAGGTAGGCCTTGCGGCCGCGGAAGTCGTTGTCGAAGTGCGCCGTCGCCGCGTCGTGGACATAGCCGCGGAAGCCTTCCCAGCCCGAATCCGCGGGCTCATCGGACAGCGCCGGCACGTAGCTGAAGTTGGGATGCTTCGCGGCGAGCGCGAGGAACTCGTCGTGGTAGTAGAGCTCGGCGCGGTTGCGCTGGCCGTAGACCAGGGTCATCGGCCGCGTGTCGCCCGCCTCGAGCAGGTCGAGGATCATCGAGCGCGGGCTCGACAGGCCGGAGCCGCCGGCCATGAACAGCAGCGCCTCGGGCGCCGACTTGCGCACGAAGAAGCGGCCGTAGGGGCCCGACAAGCGCACGCGCTCGCCGACCTGCAGCCGCTCGTGGATCCAGGTGGTGCCGCGACCGCCGGGCACGATGCGGATGTTGAGCTCGACCTCGCGACCGGTGGACGGCGGGTTGGCGAGCGAGAAGGCGCGGCTGTACTCCCCGCCTTCGAGGAAGAAGTTGATGTACTGGCCGGCCTGGAAACGCATCGGCTCGTCGGTCTCGATGAAGACCGCCTTGATCGTCGGCGTCAGCGCCTCGATCCGCGTCACGGTGCCGGGGAAGTCGCGCACGGGGATGGACTCGGCGTCGGGCTCCTCTTCGATCTCGGCCTCGATCGTCACGTCGGACTCGAGCCGGGCGCAACAGGCCAGGGTCTTGCCCTCGTCGCGCTCGAAGTCCATCAGCGCGAAGCTCGAGGCCTCGCCGTGATCGATCTCGCCGTCGAGCACCTGCACCTTGCAGGTGGCGCACAGGCCGTGGCAACAGGCGTGGGGCAGCCAGATCCCCGCGCGCAGGGCGGCGTCGAGGATGGTCTGGCCCTCCTCCACCTCGATCGTCTGGCCGATCGGTTCAATCGTCAGTTCGTAGCTCATGGTGCGCTTCCGTTCTTGTGCGTTCTCTGGCGGGGTGCGCGGGGTGCGGCGCGCGCCGCACCCCGTGGGGCGATCAGCTGCAGGAGCCCTTGATGCCGGTGAGGCCGGGCGTGCGGAAGCGGATCACGTCCTTGTGCTTGAGGCCGTTCTCGGCCAGCGACTTGTCGAAGTCGAGCTTGACCGGCTTGCCCGACTTGAACCACTCCGCCTTCGCCCAGTCGATCTGCGCGTAGTCGGGGTGATAGCCAAAGGCAGCCTGCATCGGCCCGGCGACGACGTCGCCGAAGCGCATGGTCGGCGGGAAGGGGAAGGCAAAGGGTGCGCAGAACAGCAGGTGGTCTTCCCAGCCGATGTACAGCAGCTGGGCGCCGTGGAACTTGTCCTGGGTGTCGGCGGCGGGGAATTCGTAGGCCTTGAGGGCGGCAACGCTCATGTCGTGTCTCCTGGTGTCTGGTGGAAGGCCGCGGGCCGGGGCCGGCCCGCGGCAGCGCTGGCTCAGATGTTCTTCGTGGCCTGGCCGCGCCACTCGGCGAAATTCTTCTTGTCCTCGGAGATATCGAAGTCGAGGTTGTCGCGGCCGTGCTCGAGGTTGTAGTACTTCAGCACCGCGGCGAGCGGGTCGAAGCCCTCCACCGTCGGGTCGGTGCCCTCGGGGAAGCAGTTGCCCTGGTAGATCTGGTGCACCGGCAGCCAGGCCTGGACGTACTTCTCCGGCTCGTGCTCGAAGATCTCCTTGCAGTGGTCGGAGCAGAAGTGGTATTTGTCGCCCTTGTAATCGACCTCCCGGTAGCAGATCTTGGTCGCGTCGCCCGGCTCGGTGAAGATCATCGGGATCTGGCAGGTCTGGCACAGCATGGGCAGCGTCTTGTTGTAGAAGCGGTTGCCCTTGGCGGCCTGCTCGCGCCAGAACTCGTAGCGCGGGCGGTAGTGCTTGTCGAAGCTGTTCGGGTATTTGGCCGCCAGCCACGCCATCTCGTCCTCATCCGGCATCCAGGTGTGGAAGTTGGCCGCCGCGGCGTAGTTGTAGAAGGTGCTCCAGGCCTGGTGCGACAGGTGGTCCTTCTCGAGGGCGATCTGCTCGGCGCACTTGGGCATCTTGATGCCGTAGCGCGCGAGGTCCTTGAACAGCGCACCGCCGTTCTCCTCGAAGTACACCTCCCAGGCCTCCTTCCAGCTCATCGTGCGCTTCGGCAGCATGTAGTCCATCATCATCGCCACCAGGGTCAGCACGCGGTAGCCGCGCCAGGTCCACTTGTCGATCCAGCGCTGCACGATCGGCACGTTGGCCGGGTCCTGCTCGAGGATGAACTTGATCACCTCCAGGCCCAGCGTCATGTGGCGCGCCTCGTCGGACTGCGCCGAGAAGCCGAAGGTCATCGTGCCCATGTCGCCGTTGTAGGCAGCACCCGAGACGAAGGGCACGAACAGCAGGTTGGTCAGCACGTACTCGAACGAGAAGCCGATCGAGACCATGAACTCGAACGGGCCGGCGGTGATGGCGTCGTCGAAGAAGCTCTTGGGCACCGACAGGAACCACACGCGGTCATGCGCATGATGGAAGTCGTGCATGCCGTTGTAGTACTTGTTGTAGTTTGAGATCGAATGCACCTGGGTCTGGGCATGGCGGATCTCGTCGAGCGACTGCATCAGGCAGGCGACGCGCGGACCGGGGCCGGGGAAGGCACGGCCGGCGTGGGCAAAACCGCGGTGGGCGACGTACTCGAGCGGGCTGATACCGCTGATGAAGAGCTTGACGGTGTTGATGTAGCGCGCGTCGGTGACGTTCAGATGGCCGTTGTTCTGGTTGAAGGCGTCGATGATCGCGTACAGCTTGCGCTCCTTCTCGGCCTGGTACTTCCAGTACGCGTCCATGGTCAGGCGGAAGGGGTCTTCCCACTTGTCCCAGTCGTGGATCTTGATCCCCTCGTAGGCGATGTAGGGGTAGATGTCTTCCATCTTCTGGTAGGACGGGGTCCAGTCCAGGCCCCGGGTCATCACGGCATAACGTTCTTTCAGGCCCAGCTTCTTCTTGGCGACTTGCATGTCCATTGTCTTGTCTCCTCGGGGTCTCAGGATTTCCAGAACAGGGTGATCTCGTCGTCGGTCTGATCGAGGTTGCCCGACATCGTGATCATGTTGACCTGCATCTCCTGCAGGTCGTATTCGCGACCGATGATCTCCTCGATCGTCTCGCGGCGAACCACGAGGCGACCGTCGGCGTTGATCTTCACCATCGCCGGCTGCTCATCGACCACGGCGTTCGGGTTGTCCTGCAGGATCGCCTCGATGATCGGGCGGGTTTCTTCATTGGTCTGCAATGCGAGAAATACGGTCGACATGCGGGATTCCCCTCAGAGGGCGACGCCGGCCTTGGCCATGCGCGCGTTGAATTGCTGGACGACCTCGGCGGTCAGTTCATCGGAACGCTCGCCGACGGCGATGCGGGCCACCGGCAGCAGCGCGGAGGCCGCGCGGTCGCGCCAATGCGTCACCCACTTGCCGAGCACCTCCTTGTTGTCACCGGACTCGGCAGCGGCGGTCTTCATCGTCGCGTCGGTCCACTTGCGCGTCTCCGCGTGCCAGTCGGTCATGAACTGGGTCAGCATCGCCACCGGCGTACCACCCTGCGCGGAGAGCACGTCGTCGATGATGGTTTCGTATACCAGCGGGTAGAGCAGGCCATCGAGTGCCACGTTCTGCGCCACGAAGAGCTCGAACGGGTCCTTGAGCACCATGGTGTCCTCGACGTAGCGGCGCAGCCCCTGCCAGGTGTCGTCGTCCATCCACGACTGCTTTGCGGTGTCGAGCACTTCGACGTCGCCGAGCAGCAGGCCGACGCGAGTGAGGTATTGGGCGATGCCGAGCTGGTCCATCGCCTGATAGATGCAGGGCTGAGTGAAGGCGGTGCCGTAGCCATAGGCACAGACCGCGGCGTTGTTCATGTTTGCGCCCCAGGCCACGTGGCGAAGCGGCAGCAGCAACTGCAGAACCGTCGCGCGCAGGTCCTCGGGCAGCGTGGCGGCGAGACCACGGTTCTCGACGAAGTCGAAGTTGGCTTCGGCGGTGTCCTGCTGCTTGGCACGCGCCAAGGTGTAGGCGCCGTAATAGAACTGGCGCGGATCCTTGAAGCTGTACCAGTCCGCCATGCGGATGGCGGTACGGTCGCGGTCATAGATCAGGTGATCGGGATCCCAGGTCGGACGATAGTGGTAGTTCGCCTCCTGCTGCATGTCCAGGGTGCCTTCCTGGTAACGCGAAGCGGGCTTGTCCGCGCCGATGCGGCGGGCGATGTTGTCGAACGTCTGCCGGAGCGGCTTGATGGTGACGGTGCGCAGATCGATCTGCATGGAATCTCCTCCTTATTCGTCGTCTGTCGGCGCTTGGCGGAAGCGCTGATGGGTGGCTTGATGCAGGTTCCAGTTCCAGTCCCCGGCCTCGTCACCTTCGTTCACCGCCTCGTCGCGGGGCTCGAGGAAGATGACGTGGTTCGACTGGCAGAAGGATTCGTAGGCCTCGGACGGCAGCAACATCTCCGCGAACAGCTCGGGATCGCCGATGGCGAACTCGAACTCCACGAAGCCATCCGCGCGGCGCTCGATCAGGCGTACGAACTTTCGGTTCAGGTCCACCGCGGGCTCGCTGTTCTTCATGCCCCACTCTCCTTCGGATTGATCAACACGGGCTGGCCGCAGGGGACTACCTAACAAGTTCCGTGCCAATTTCAGAAAACCCAGGCTTATGGCTGAATTCATCCTCTTTCTCGATATTCACCCCACTGAAGCGGCGACCTCCGACTTCACCAAATGATCAAGTCCTGCATTTTGTTGATTATTTGATTTAGTCTATTTATTGCCCTGCAGCACGGAGCGCTGACCGGGAATCCTCGCGCCCCTCCCACGGATCGGACCGAGCATCGGGCCACCCACACGGATGGCAATGAACGACAGGATCGTCTGGATGGCGAACGATCGGACCTCTTCGGACAAGCCGAATTCTTTTCTCGAGATTTTTGCTGAATTCTGTAGAATTGCTCGCCGACCGAAGCGCCATCGCCTGAGGTAATCTAGCTGCTTCGCCCGGACACCACGACGACCCCGGAAACCAACCGCCGCAGAGCGGAAGCGAAACCAGCCTGGAGGAGACCCCTTGGCCACCATCCAATACCCGGAGAACGCCGACCTGCGCAGCCTGCTGCGCTTCGCGGCGGAGGACGGCCTCATCTGGCTCGGCGAGCACCGCATGCTGCTGCTGCACGCAGGCGCGATGGCCGAGCTGCGCAAGGAATTGATCGAATCGGTGGGCCGCGAGCAGGCGCGCCGCATCCTCACCCGCATGGGCTTCGCCTCGGGCATGCGCGATGCCGAACTCGCACGCAAGACGCGCAGTGGCAGCGACCTCGCCGACGCCTTCGTGATGGGGCCGCAACTGCACATGCTGGAGGGCTGCGCCCGGGTCGAGCCGGTCCGACTGGAGTTCGGCGGCCCCGAGGACAGCTTCTACGCCGAGTTCCTGTGGGAGAACGCCTGGGAGGCGGAAGCTCACGTGCAGGCCTTCGGCGAGTCCGCCGAGCCGGCATGCTGGATGATGATCGGCTACGCCTCGGGATACACCAGCGCCTTCACAGGGCGTTTCATCCTGTTCCGCGAGACCGAGTGCGCCGCGACCGGGCACGAGCGCTGCCGAATCATCGGCCGGCCTGCCGAGGACTGGCCGGACGCGGACACGCTGCTGCCCTACTTCCAGGCCGACTCGATCGTCGGCCGCCTGCTCGAGTTGCGCGAGGAGATCGAGGCGATGCGCCGCACGATTTCCTGTCCTCGCCGCACGCCCGATCTCATCGGCAGCTCCACAGCCTTCCTGCACGCCTACGATCTCATCGCCCGTGCCGCGGCGACCAACGTCTCGGTATTGCTGCTCGGCGAGACCGGGGTGGGCAAGGAGCGCTTCGCACGCACCCTGCACGAGATGAGCGCGCGCAAGGACGAGGCCTTCGTCGCGGTCAACTGCGCCGCGCTGCCCGACGAGCTGATCGAATCGGAGCTCTTCGGCGTCGAGCGCGGCGCCTTCACCGGCGCGCACGCCTCGCGCGCCGGCAAGTTCGAGCGCGCCCATGGCGGCACCCTCTTCCTCGACGAGGTCGGCGAGCTCCCGCTGCCGGCGCAGGCCAAGTTGCTGCGGGCGCTGCAGGAGGGCGAGATCGAGCGCCTTGGCGACGAGCGTACCCGCAAGGTCAACGTCCGCCTCATCGCCGCGACCAACGTCGACCTGCAGAAGGCGGTCAATGCGGGCACCTTCCGGCGCGACCTGTATTACCGCCTCAACGTCTACCCCGTCACCATTCCGCCGCTGCGCGAGCGCACGGGAGACATCCCCGCCCTCGTCGATGCCATGGTGCGCCGCTTCGAAACCCTGCACGGCAAGCGCATCGCCGGCATCAGCGACAAGGCGATGCACGCCCTCAAGCTTCATGCCTGGCCGGGCAACGTCCGCGAGCTCGAGAACGTGCTCGAGCGCGGTGTGATCCTGGCGCCACAGAATGGCCAGATCGAGGTCGAGCATCTGTTCATCGGCGCGTTCGAGGAACCTGCACGGGAGCACTCGCTCAGCGCCCAGGGCGGCCTCGAGACCGCGCAGCGCGCGCAGCTCGACCTCGCCTCCGCAGTCCTCGACTCGGGCATGTCGCTCGATGCGTTCGAGCAGCGCCTGCTTCAGCACGCGGTCGCGCGCTCCAACGGCAACCTGTCGGCAGCGGCACGGCTGCTGGGGATGACCCGGCCGCAGCTGAACTACCGCATCAAGAAGCAGGGGGCGGGCGGGTGAGGCGTAAGGGGTGAGGAAAGGGGGGCGCATGAGCGCCCCTCGAGGACGGACCGGAGAGCTCGACTGCGATCTCGGACGGAAAAAAGCCACCGGACGGAGACCGTACGGTGGCTTTTTTGGTGGCGGAGTGGACGGGACTCGAACCCGCGACCCCCGGCGTGACAGGCCGGTATT
>ENA-UOUJ01000134-UOUJ01000134.1-activated-sludge-metagenome-genome-assembly--contig:-NODE-134-length-64341-cov-15.194724_pt1 | contig 64341 bp, 65 predicted proteins | sample MGYA00249839_ERZ747224 | MGnify/ENA primary metagenome ERZ747224 (study PRJEB28782, sample SAMN03220277) | activated sludge metagenome | biome: wastewater; feature: sewage sludge; material...
GTTTACGGCGTGGACTACCAGGGTATCTAATCCTGTTTGCTCCCCACGCTTTCGCGCCTCAGCGTCAGTAATGAGCCAGTATGTCGCCTTCGCCACTGGTGTTCTTCCGAATATCTACGAATTTCACCTCTACACTCGGAGTTCCACATACCTCTCTCATACTCAAGACACCCAGTATCAAAGGCAGTTCCGAGGTTGAGCCTCGGGATTTCACCCCTGACTTAAATGTCCGCCTACGCGCCCTTTACGCCCAGTAATTCCGAGCAACGCTAGCCCCCTTCGTATTACCGCGGCTGCTGGCACGAAGTTAGCCGGGGCTTCTTCTCCGGGTACCGTCATTATCGTCCCCGGTGAAAGAATTTTACAATCCTAAGACCTTCATCATTCACGCGGCATGGCTGCGTCAGGCTTTCGCCCATTGCGCAAGATTCCCCACTGCTGCCTCCCGTAGGAGTCTGGGCCGTGTCTCAGTCCCAGTGTGGCTGGTCATCCTCTCAGACCAGCTACTGATCGTCGCCTTGGTGAGCCGTTACCTCACCAACTAGCTAATCAGACGCGGGCCGCTCTAAAGGCGATAAATCTTTCCCCCGAAGGGCACATTCGGCATTACCACCCGTTTCCAGGAGCTATTCCGAACCTAAAGGCACGTTCCCACGTGTTACTCACCCGTCCGCCACTAACCCCGAAGGGTCCGTTCGACTTGCATGTGTTAGGCCTGCCGCCAGCGTTCGCTCTGAGCCAGGATCAAACTCTCAGGTTGAGTTGACTTCTGACCTAAGCATGACAGCGCCGAAGCGCCGTCTGGCATTAGTTCTACGTATTCTTGACGAGATCCCACGTTCACCGATCCGAAGACCGGTTACATGGTATGTCTTTTCAAAAAGACCGCAGATGTCAGTGTCGATGATAACCTCTAGGGTTATCGCCAGGACACCGCCGCCTGCGTTTCTCTTTCCAGATCAACGATTTCAAAGACCTCAGGAACCGGAGACCGACCCCACCGTTTAGCGCCCGGTTGCGGCGGAGGCGGCGATGTAGTCGCCTCAGTGTTTCGTGTCAAGCGATCTTCCGAAGAAGTTTCTCTTTTTCACGACCCCGCTTGGCGGCGAGGGAGGCGCTGTTTAGCGCCTCGATTTTCCTAGTCAAGTCGTTCTTTTCAGAAAAGAACTTCTCGGTTCGGAGCCACCCCGGAGGGCGGCGGAGGCGGCTACCTAAAGAGGCGACCTCTCCGTGTCAACCGGGCCTTTCGACCTTTTTTGCAATCACCGAAACCGAAGTTTCCGAGGCCGCAAAAAACCGTCCCAGGAAGCCGGAGGGGCTTCCCTCAGTTCGTTTGGACGATTCGATTGAAGCGCGGAGACTAGTCGGCGGCGTTTCGAAAAGCAAGGGGCCGAGGCCGTCTTTCTTTCCTGTGGAGCCTGGGAAACTGATGTCTCCGCGGCCCCGCCGTCCAGCCCGTCTCCGAGCGAGGCGGCGGTATACGGAGGGGCTCCGAAGACCGCAAGCGGCTTTTTCGTGGCCGGACGGTTTTTCTCGCAGACTCCGGGTCCGCGACCCCGCTCAGCCCGCCGCTATATAGGTTCTGAGGCTTTCGGCCTCGCGCGATGCGGCCGCGATCTGGCATTTCACCACGTCGCCGATCGACACCACGCCGCACAGACGCTCTTCCTTCAGCACGGGCAGATGGCGGATTCGCCGATCCGTCATGCGCGTCATCAGCACATCGACCGTCTCGGCCGGCTGGGCGAAGACCACCTCGCGGGTCATATAGTCGTCGACCGGCCGGTCCAGCGCGCCCTGCCCGTCGCGCGCCACGGCGCGAACCACGTCGCGTTCCGACATGACGCCGACCACCCGGTCGTCCTGACAGACCATCAAGGCGCCGATGCGTCTCTGCTCCAGCTCGCGACACGCCTGGCCGACGGTCAGTTCGGGCGGAATGGCGAAGACGGCGTCGCCCTTGGACTTCAGGATTTCGGCGACCAGCATGGCGACGCTCCTTCTCTATATATAGAGAGCGCGGCCGCGGACGGGGCCGCTTCAGTCGACAGGGTCGCCCAGACGCGGCGTCGAATCAAATCCCGGCTTCGTGTTCGCGAACCAGCGGATCAGCGGGCCGATAGCCAAAAGCCCGACAACATAGCCGAAGGCGTGCGCTTCCCAGGCGATGCGGCCGCCCGAAACGCCGGGCGCCAGGCCGATCAGGCCGATGACCAGATTCGCCGCCATCCAGCCGGCGCTGGACTGAATCACCCGCCGATCCGTCAGCGGCATCAGCCGCCCGGACCCGATCTCCAGCCGCATGGCCGCGCCGATCAGGCCGAACACCCCGCCCGAGGCGCCGACCAGCGCATCGCTTGCCCCCCAATGCACCAGCCCATACCCCAGGGCCGCCAGCATGCCGGACACTATATATAGGCACAGAAACGCCCCCGCCCCGCGCAGACCCTCCAGCCGCCGCAGAATCGGCGCGCCAAAGGCCAGGGCCCCCACGGCGTTCATGATGGCGTGCATCCATCCGGCGTGCAGCAGCATCGAAGTGAACAGGCCGGTCCAGCGCCCCTGGGCCAGATCCGCCGGCGAAAAGGCCCAGCCCAGGCCGCCGTCGGCCAGGCGCACCTGAAAGGCATAGAGAATCGGCATCGACGCCGCCAATGCGACCGCCAGCAGCGGCGCATTGAACAACGGCTGGCGCCGGGACGGTTCGATTCGCGGATCTGACCAGGGCATGGCGTCCAGATGCGGGGGGAACGCCGCGATCTCAAGCGGTTCTTAATAACCTTAATCGAGAGTCACCCATCGACCGCCCTTGCGGCCGCGTGAAACCGGAGTCCGTCAACGCCATGTCGCGGCATCTGAACAGCCTGGCCTGCGCCGCCATTCTGGTTGTCGGCGCCCTGCCGTGCACCGCCTTCGCCCAGTCGGCCGGATCATCCGGCGCCGGCGCCTTTCAGGTCGGCTATGGCGGTTCGCGCTACACCACCGCGCGCCAGGCGACCGGCTCGACCCGCGACGCCAACGGCAACCGGCTGGTGATCGACGGCATCATCCAGACGGGGGCCTCCAGCTATTCCAGCGCCTCGGGCGGCGTGGCCAGCGCCTATTCCGGCGCGGGCGGCAGCGGAAACGGCCAGACCCAGATCGGCGGCGCCACCGCCATCGGCAACAGCCTGAACGTCGTGGTTCAGGGCAACAACAACACGGTGATCGTGAACTCCAACCAGACCAACACCGGCAATGTCACCGCCGGCACGGCGCTGAACGGGAATCTGAGGCTTCCATGATCGCTCGTCCGTTGAAGATCGGCGCGGCCCTGTCGGCCCTGGCCCTGCTGTCCGGGTGCGTTTCGACGACCGCCGGGCCGTCGGGCCTGTATGCGACACCCATCGGCAATGCGCCGGTGACGGCCAATCCGACCCCCTATTCCACCGGCCTGTATTGCTTGGCCGACTATGCCCGGCGCTACAATCTGCCGTCGCCGCGCATCGCCGTGGGCCGGATCAGCGACTATACCGGCACGGTGTCGGCCGATGGCGGACGCCAGATCACCGGCGGCGCCTCCCTGATGGCCTATTCGGCCCTGGCCAAGGCCGGCGCCCGCATCGTGGAGCGGTTCGACACCTCGGTGTCGGAACTGGAGCTGCGCTACGCCAACAACAAGCTGATCGGGGACGCGGGCCAGGGCGGCCCTGAAGACGCCCAGTATCGCCGCATCCTGGCCGGTCAGGTGCCGGGGTCCGACTTCTATATCGTCGGCGGCATCACCGAGGTGAATTACAACATTGGCTCGGCCGGCTTCGACGCCGGCATGGGCGAGGTCGATTCCAACCGCGGCGGCTCGGGCGTCATCACCGGCAAGGTGTTCGTGATGAACGTGGCCATGGACCTGCGCCTGGTCCAGACCACCACGCTGGAGGTGGTCGACGTCATCTCCTACCAGAAGCAGATTGTCGGCCGCGAGATCTCGGCCGGGGTGTTCGACTTCCTGAACGGCAATGTCTTCGACATCTCGGCCGGGCGCGGCGGCTTCGAGCCGGTGCAGCTGGCGGTCCGTTCGGTCGTCGAGCGGGCGATCATCGAGATGATGGCCAATCTGTACGGCGCGCCCGGACCCGAGGCCTGCCTGGACACCCGCAACGAGCTGCTGCGCGACACCACCGTGGGTCCGACCGGCGGCTATTACCCGGCCTACGCCAATACGGAAACGAACAATGGCCAGACTCGCGCCGACCCGTCTCGCTGGCATGATCGCCGCGACGGCGATGTGCGCCGCAGCCGCTACTGAGGCCGCCGCACAGACCGTTCCGCCGGGATCGCTGGTCCTGAACACCCAGTTGCAGCTGGGCGATGTCGTCGCGGGCGAGACCCTGAACGTCGTGGATGTGCGCGAACAGGTCACCGTGACCAATTCGGCCCACGGCAATGTCCTGATCGGGGCCGTGCAGAACGATTCGCTGACGCTCGGCTCGACCCAGACGCTGCGTGAGGATGTGCAGGCGCAAACCGTTCTGACCCTGGGCGGCGACACCGAAGGCGTGGTCAGCGCCACGACCCAGGCGCGGGGCAATTACCTGGCCGCCGGCGCCTATGACGCCGATCTGACGCTGTACGCGACGCAAGAGGTGGACGAGGTCGAGATCACGGCTTCTTCCACCGTCACGGACGAGACCGCCCGCCTGATCGGCGGCGCCTATGTCCATTCCGCCGCCATCGCCAATACGGTCGCCGTCGGCGGCGAAGGCGCGACGGTCCAAGGGGTGGTCGACCAGACCTCGGCCGCCACGGTGCGCGCCCACAACTTCCTGGGCAGCCAGTACATTCCCAACCAGGCCGAGTTCACCAGCCAAGCCATCGCCAACGCCGTGGCGGTCAACAGCGATCAAGCCTCGAACCAGGACCTGTCGGTGCGCCAGCGCGCCCGCGGCGTCATCGTGGAGGCGGACACCAGCGCCAACTCGGGCAACGCCTGGGATCTGGCGGGCCGGGCCAACGCCGCCGCCAACCAGACGGTCCTGGCCAATCAGGGCGGATCGCTGATGGCCCGCACGGACCAGGGCAACGACGCCCGCGTGCGCGCCGCCACCATCGTCACCGCCTATGATTTCGGCGCCGCCACGGCCCAGGCGCGCGGGGTCGGCAATGAGGTGTCCGCCGGCAACAACGACATCTATCTGGAACTGGACAACACCCAGCTGAACAACGGCCGGATCGACGCCACGGCCCAGTTTTCAGGCGCGAACGGCTATGACGCCTATGTCGGCGCCGATGCGGCGGGAAACGTCGTCACCGGCTACGCCTGTTCGGAATGCCAGGGCGTGATCGACGCCCGCAACACCCAGACCAACACCGCCAACATCACCGCCACGACCAGTGTGACCACAACCGGCGCCAGCCGCGCCGTGATCGCCGGAGCCAACGCCACCGGCAATTCGGCGACCTTCTATGTGTCGCGGCCCGGAAATTAACTTCCGTTAACTTGCGGCCTGGCGACATGTCACCTAGAGGTGACACAAGGGGCGTCGGCAAGGTCGGGGCCCGTGTGTCATCGCCTGGCCGGTTGATCGGCAGGCTCTAGGAGACTGCCTGATGCGTCCTGTCCGCCGACTGCTACTTGCCGCCGTTTCCGGCCTGGCCCTGGGCGCCGCCGCCCTCCCCGCCATGGCCCAGACCGCGCCGTCCTGGACCCAGGCCACCAGCGACATTCCCGCCGACGCCAATGTCCGGTTCGGCCAGCTGGAAAACGGCATGCGCTACGCCATCCTGCGTAACGCCACCCCCGCCGGCCAGGCGTCGCTGCGTCTGCACATCGCCGCCGGTTCGCTGATGGAGAACGAGGAACAGCTGGGCCTGGCGCACTTCACCGAACACATGCTGTTCAACGGCACCGAAGAGGTGCCCGAGAATGAGCTGCTGCGCACGCTGGAGCGTCTGGGCCTGTCGTTCGGCGCCGACACCAACGCCATGACCGCCTTCGACCAGACGGTCTATATGCTGGAGCTGCCGCGCACCGACGACGAGACGGTGGACACCAGCCTGCACATCATGCGCCAGCAGGCGTCGGCCGCCCTGATGACCGCCGAGGCCATCGACGCCGAGCGCGGCGTCATCGTCGGCGAACAACGCACCCGCGACACGCCGGGCCTGCGCTCGCTGATCGCCCAGCTGAAGCTGCTGGCGCCGGGTCAGCGCCTGCCCGACCGCCTGCCGATCGGCGATCTGGAGGTCATCCGCACCGCCCCGCGTGAGCGTTTCGTGGACTTCTACACCTCCTATTACCGGCCCGAGCGCGCCACCTTCGTGGCCGTGGGCGACTTCGACGTGGACGCCATGGAGGCCAAGATCCGCGGCGCCTTCGATTCGTGGCGCGGCGTCGGCGCGGCCGGCCCTGATCCCGACCTGGGCCAGGTCGCCCCGCGCCAGACCGAAACCAAGATCCTGCTGGAGCCAGGCATCCAGTCCAGCATCCAGCTGAACTGGGTCCGCAATCCCGACCTGGACCCCGACACCCGCGCCGAACGGCGTGAAGAGACCCTGGAATCGCTGGGCCTGGCGGTGCTGAACCGCCGCCTGGGCGAACTGGCCCGCGCCGACAACCCGCCCTTCCTGGGTGCCGGCGGCTCGACCAGCGACCTGTGGGATACCGTCGGCGTCGGCGGCGTTTCGGCCGCCTTCAACCCCGGCGGCTGGAAGCGCGCCCTGGAGACCATCGAGCAGGAGCAGCGCCGCCTGATCCAGTTCGGCGTCAGCCAGGCCGAACTGCAGCGCGAAATCACCGACGTGCGCACCGCCATGGAGAACGCCGTGGCGCGCGCCGCCACCCGTTCGACCCCCGCCCTGGCCAACGGCCTGGTCGGCGCGGTCAATGACGACCGCGTCTTCGCCAGCCCGGCGACCAATCTGGAACTGTTCAACGCCGTCGTCGACGGGCTGACGACCGAACAGGTCAACGCCGCCGTCCGCACCGCCTTCCAGGGCCAGGGCCCGGTGATCCTGGTCATCACCCCGGTCGAGATCGAAGGGGGCGAAGCCGCCGTCACCTCGGCGTTCGAGGCGTCGCGTCAGGTCGCCGTGACCGCCCGTGCCGACGAAGCCGCCCTGGAGTGGCCCTATGCCGACTTCGGAACCGCCGCCGCGCCCAGCAACCGCACCGAGGTCGCCGACCTGGGCGCCACCCTGGTCACCTTCCCCAACGGCGTGCGCCTGACGGTCAAGCCGACCGACTTCCGTGACGACCAGATCCTGGTTCGCGTGCGCACGGGCATCGGCGACCTGGCCATGCCCAGCGACCGCGTCACCGAAGCCCAGCTGGTCGACAATGTTCTGACCGCCGGCGGCCTGGGCCGCCTGACGGTCGATCAGACCAACCGCGTGCTCAGCGGCCGGACCTACAGCGTCAACGCCTCCATGGGAACCGACGCCTTCCAGCTGAACGGCGCGACCAAGCCCGAAGACCTGGATCTGCAGATGCAGGTTCTGGCCGCCTATATGACCGATCCGGGCCTGCGCGCCGCCCCGTTCGAGCAGATCAAGTCGCTGTACCCGCAGCTGATCAGCCAGGTTCGCGCCACGCCGGGCGGCGCCTTCGGCCTGGACGCGGGCGCCCTTCTGGCCAGCGGCGACCGTCGCGCCGCCACCCCCACGACCGAAGAGGTCGCGGCCATGCAGCTGGACACCCTGCGCACCATCGTGCGTGACGGTCTGGCCCACGGCCCGATCGACATCGTCATGGTCGGCGACGTCACCGTGGACGACGCCATCAAGTCGGTGGCCTCGACCTTCGGCGCCCTGCCGGCGCGCGGCGCCGCCGCCACGCCCCCGGCCGGCTCGGACCAGCGCCGCTTCCCGGCCGGGACGGCCGCGCCGGTGCGCCTGACCCATACGGGCCAGCCCAACCAGGCCATGGGCTATGTCGCCTGGCCGACCGCCGACGCCATCGGCGACCGCACCCTGTCGCGTCAGCTGGGCATCCTGTCCGACGTGATCCAGCTGCGTCTGAACGAAGTGATCCGCGAGCAGATGGCCATCGCCTATTCGCCGCGATCGGGCAGCTCGTCCTCGACCACCTTCCCCGGCTACGGCTCCATCTCGGTCCAGGCCGATGTGAAGCCCGAGGATCTGCCGCGTCTGTTCGAGGCGGTGGACGCCATCGCCGCCAGCCTGCGCGACACCCCGATCGAGCAGGACGAACTGGTCCGCGCCCAGCGGCCCTCGGTCGAGGCCCTGCGCCGCAGCCGCAACGACAACGCCTACTGGCTGGGCCAGCTTCAGGACGCCCAGAAGGACCCGGCCAGCCTGGACGAAATCCGCAACCACGTGGCGGACCTGGAATCGGTCACCCCGGCCGACATCCAGCGTCTGGCCCAGACCTATCTGAAGTCCGCCAACGCCTGGCGCGCCGAGGTGGTGTCGGAAACCCCCGCCCCGGCCCAGTAAGGCCGTCGGCAGGACGAACAAGAAAGGCCCCGGCGTCGCAGGACGCCGGGGCCAGTTCGTCAGTCGCGTCGACGGAGGATCGACGTGTCCAATCTAGAGAATCGCATCTGACGCCCGGCTGAACGCGGAGTTCACGTCTTGGGGGGTCAGAAAACCCGGCCGCCGACGCCGCCGTCCAGCATCATCGAGGCGCCGGCCACGGCGATTCCCTCGCGCTCGACCACTTCCTCGCGATACTCGGTGTATTCCTCTTCCCGATACAGGGTCAGGATCTTGATCCCGGCGCCATAGCGGCGCAGCAGCGAGCGCTCGTTACAGTCGCGCTCGGCCTTCTGGACCCGGCATTCGACGCGGCCGCCGCGTCCGTGCCACAGGGCCTCGCCCTTGCGACAGGCCAGGGTCTCGCCGTGGTCGAACCGCACTTCGCCGTCATAGTCGGCGATGGTCAGCTGCAGCCAGGTGCCGGCCAGGCAGCGATACAGTTCGCCTTCGTAGTCCTCGTTCACGTCGCGATCCGGCCGGACCTGCGACGCCGGGTGCGGGCGGCTGCGGTCGTCCAGGCAGACGGCCTGGATCACCACCCGCTTCTGCATGCGGCGCATCGAGGTATAGGGCACCCGCACCGTCTGGCGCACGCGCGCGCCCTCGACATTCAGGCCCTGGATGACGGTGGGATAGGGCTGTTCCACATTGACGTAGGCCGAACCGCCGCCCTGGACATAGACCGTGCCGCCCGCCCGGGCGTTGATCGCCGAGCGCGCGCCGGCGTTGGCCGAGGCGTTGGCGTTCACATTGACGTTGACGTTGATGTTGGTGTTGCCAGAGCCGCAGCACGGCGGCGGCGGCGGGCTTTCGCAGCACGGATTGGGCGGCGGCGGGGGCGGAGGGGGCGGTGGCGGCGGCTCGCAGCACGGCGGCGGCGGCGGTTGGCAGGTCACCGGCCCGCACTGGGCCGACGCCTCGTCGGCGAAGGCCGTCAGGGCCAGAAAGCCCACGCCCGCCGGCAGCCAGGTCTTGATGCTGAGCGGCATTCGCCCGCCCTCCACAGAGATCTTCAGCCTGGCATCTGACCCGCAAACCGTTGCGTTTCCGTTTCCGTGGCCGGCGGCCCGGCCCTTGCGCAGACGGGGGCGGAGGGACCGTCGATGTTCCATCACGGCACACAGACGCTGATCGACGCCTGGAACCGCCTGCCGGATGCGCAGCGGATTCCGTCGCGCGTCTCGATCGATCCCGCCGCCTTCGGACCCCTGCTGCCGCAGGTGTTCGTGGCGGACCGCACCGAGGTGGGGGCTAAGGTGCGGTTCGCCGGCGGCTGGGTCGAGGCCTTCCATGGCCATGCCCTGTCCTGCCAACCGTGGCTGCAGTTGTGGGGCGACGACAGTCGGCCGCTGGTCGCCTCGGCCATCCTTCAGTGTTTCCGAGAAGCGCGGCCCGTCGCCGTGGTCGCCCAGGCCGGGACCGAAGGGCTGGAGATCGCCATCGCCCCGTTGCGAGGCCCCGATGGCCGCCCCAGCCGCCTGCTGGGCCTGTATCAGCCGACCACGGCCCTGGCGCGGGTGATGACCGATGCGCCCGCCCTGAGCGCCCGCGTCACCATCGGCGTCGGTGATTTGCGCCGCGCGCCCCTGGCCCTGGCCTGTATCGACGGGCGACGGGTGGCCTAAGCCGACGTCAGGTCGGTCGCATAGCGGCGCCAGTTCTGGACATAGTGCTGGGCCGACGCCTTCAGCGCCTCGATGTGGCCCGGCTCAAGCTGCCGCACCACCTTGCCCGGCTGGCCCATGACCAGGCTGTTGTCGGGAATCACCTTGCCTTCGGTGACCAGCGCGCCCGCGCCGATCAGGCAGTTGTTCCCGATCTTGGCCCGCCCCAGGATCACCGCGCCGATGCCGATCAGGCAGTTGTCGCCGATCTCGCAGCTGTGGATCATGGCCATATGGCCCACGGTCACCCCGCGGCCGATGGTCAGCGGTTCGCCCGGGTCGGAATGCAGCACGCTGCCGTCCTGGATATTGGTGTCGGGACCGATGGTGATGGGATCATTGTCGCCGCGAACGGTCACGCCGAACCAGATGCTGGCGCCGGGATGCAGAATCACATCTCCTATGACGACAGCATTCGGCGCGATCCAGTATTCGCCTTGGGGCGGAAGCTGCGGTTTCTTGTCCGCCAACGCATAAACCGTCATCGAAACATCACCTTATCTCTAGAAAACGAGCGCTTTAAGCCCTCGTAAACCACGTTAGCATCAGACTGTCTGAAGCGATTCGAGGCGCCCATTTGCGCCCCGGATCCGAAGCCGGATCAAGCCCGGTCCGGCCTGTAATCGTGGAGCACGCGCGTGCTGCGTTCCTGTCGGCGGCTGTTTCCGCTGAGCATCGATCCCGCAGACGACCCCGGCGGTCGCGTCGCGCGCCCTTCCCTTTTCGCCCTCGTTCGAGGCGACGTCATTCCGGCGTCGCCTTTTTTCATGCCCTGGAGGCGTCCATGACCAAGCGTTCGACACTCAAGCGCCAGACCCGCGAATTCGGCGTCCTGGATACGCGCCAGTTCATCGATGACGCCAAGGTCCGCCAGATGCCGCGCAACGCCGGCGGCGGCGGAAGCTGGTCGCCCTATCCGTCGAACGACGAGCGGGACCAGGGTTATCTGAAGACGCTGAAGCCCAAGTCGGACGGCCAGGCCGAACTGATGACGGCCATGGATACGCACAATCTGGTCATGGCCCTGGGGCCGGCGGGCACGGGCAAGACCTATCTGGCCGTGGCCAAGGCGGTCGAGGCGCTGGAAGCCGGCAAGGTCGGCCGCATTGTCCTCAGCCGTCCGGCGGTCGAGGCGGGCGAATCGATCGGCTTCCTGCCCGGCGACATGGAAGACAAGCTGGCCCCCTATCTGCGGCCCCTCTACGATGCCCTGTCGGACCGGCTGTCGATGAAGCGGGTCAAGGCGCTGATGGCGGAGGGGCTGATCGAGATCGCGCCGGTCGGCTACATGCGCGGCCGCACCCTGAACAACGCCTTCATCGTGGTCGATGAGGCCCAGAACTGCACCTATGTGCAGCTGAAGATGCTGCTGACCCGCCTGGGCTGGCATTCGACCATGGTGGTTACCGGCGACCCGCACCAGTCGGACCTGCTGCCGGGCGTGTCGGGCCTGTCGGACATCTCCGAGCGGCTGGAGCAGGTGCCGGACATCGCCGTGATCCGCCTGGCGGAACGCGACATCGTGCGCCATCCGCTGGTGGCCTCGATGATCGGGGTGCTGTAGGCGCCTAGACCATTTTCGGTTCAGTCGGAATCGACTGAACCCAGAACAATGGTCCAGGATTCAGCTGGAGCGAAGATCTGGGTTCCGTTGGACCTGCATCCAACGGAACCGATTTCGCTCTACACCACGTCCTGAAGACGCGGCGGGCCGTCGGGGGAAACCTCGGCGGCCTTTGCTTCGGGCGGCTTGGGTTTGCCGCCGATCCGGTCGATCAGGGCGAAGACGAACGGGTGCAGCGAGATCGACAGCAGGGCGCCGGCCAGGATCAGGTCGCGCGTCTCGGCCCGCATGGCGCCTTCGGCCATCGACAGGGCGGCCAGGATGAAGCTGAACTCGCCGATCTGGGCCAGGCTGGCGGCGACGGTCAGGCCGGTGGCCTTGTCCAGCTTGAACTGGTGCGTGATGACCAGGGCGGCCAGCGACTTGCCGATGATGACGATGAACAGCACGCCCAGCACGCCCAGCGGCTTGTTCACCAGAACCATCGGGTCGAACAGCATGCCCACCGAGACGAAGAACAGCACCGCAAAGGCGTCGCGCAGCGGCAGCGACCGCTCGGCCGCATTGTGGCCCAGGGGCGAGCCGTTCAGCACCAACCCCGCCAGGAAGGCGCCCAGCGCAAACGAATGGAACAGGGCATAGGCCACCCAGGCGATGCCCAGAGCGATGGACAGCACCCCCAGGGTGAACAGCTCGCGCGAGCGCGTATGGGCGATCCGCACCAGCAGCCACGGCAGCACACGCCCGCCGACCACCAGCATGCCGATGACGAAGGCCACCACCTTGACCAGGGTCCAGCCGACGCTCAGCGCCAGGGCGCTGGGGTCCAGAACCTCGCCCGGACGCACCAGGATCATGGGCAGCATGACCAAGGCGATGACGATCACCAGGTCTTCGACGATCAGCCAGCCCACGGCGATGCGGCCGATCTCGCCCTTGTTCTGCTTGCGCTCCTCCAGCGCCCGCATCAGCACGACGGTGGAGGCGACCGACAGCGAAAAGCCCAGCAGCAGGGCCTCGGTGTCGTTCATTTCCAGCAGGAACCGGCCCAGCACCCAACCCATGCCGGTCGCGGCCGTGATCTGGGCCAGGGCGCCGGGCACGGCGACCTTGCGTACCTGCATCAGGTCCTTGGGCGAGAAATGCAGCCCGACCCCGAACATCAGCAGGATCACGCCGATCTCGGCCAGTTGCGGCGCCAGTTCGGTGTCGGCGACGAAGCCGGCCGTATGCGGCCCAACCACGATGCCGGCCACCAGATAGCCGACCAGGGGCGACAGCTTGAGACGATTGGCGACCATGCCGAAGACGAAGGCCAGAACGAACCCTCCGACGAGGGTCAGGATCAGGCTGTCGGCATGGGGCATCGGCGCTCCGTGTCGGGTTGGGGGGCGGATTTAAGGCTTAACGCACTAAATGACGGCTGGTTGTGTCCACGGCAAGGCTTGCGGCCAATTGGTCGCATGAAAAAACCACGACAGCGGACGCCCGATCAGGCCCTGACCGCGCCCTTGGCCGCATCGACGCCCAGGGCCGACAAGGCGGCGGCAGCGATGTGTTCGGCGTTCAGACCGGCGGTCTGATACATGGCGAAGGGGCTGTCCTGGTCCTGGAAGACATCGGGCAGGTGCAGGGTGCGGACCTTCAGCCCGGCGTCCAGCGCGCCCTTTTGCGCCAGCAGTTGCAGCACGAAGGCGCCGAAGCCGCCCATGGCGCCCTCCTCCACCGTGATCAAGGCCTCATGCTCGCGCGCCAGGCGCAGGATCATTTCCGCGTCCAGGGGCTTGGCGAAACGGGCGTCGGCGACCGTGGCCGAAACCCCGCGCGCGGCCAGGGCCTCGGCCGCTTTCAGCGATTCCTGCAAGCGGGTGCCCAGGCTCAGGATGGCGACGGCCGTGCCTTCGCGCACGATCCGGCCCTTGCCGATCTCCAGCGGGGCGGCCAGCTCCGGGATCTCGACCCCCACGCCGTCGCCGCGCGGATAACGGAAGGCGCTGGGCCGGTCGTCGATCTCGCAGGCGGTGGCGATCATGGCCGCCAGATCCGCCTCGTCGGCCGCAGCCATCAGCACCATGTGCGGCAGCGCGCCCATATAGCCGATGTCGAACGATCCCGCGTGGGTCGCCCCATCGGCGCCGACCAGACCCGCCCGGTCCATGGCGAACCGCACCGGCAGCTTCTGGATGGCGACGTCGTGCACCACCTGGTCATACCCCCGTTGCAGGAAGGTCGAATAGATGGCGCAGAACGGCTTCATCCCATCGGCCGCCAGACCGGCGGCGAAGGTCACCGCATGCTGTTCGGCGATGCCGACGTCATAGGTTCGGGTCGGAAACGCCTGGCCGAACAGGTCCAGCCCGGTGCCGGACGGCATGGCGGCGGTGATGGCGACGATGGACGGATCGCGCTCGGCCCGCTTGATCAGCTCGGTCCCGAACACCTTGGTGTAGCTGGGGGCGTTGGAGACGGCCTTGGACTGTTTGCCCGACACCACGTCGAACTTGACCACGGCATGCAGCTTGTCGGCGCTGCTTTCGGCCGGGGCGTAGCCCTTGCCCTTCTGCGTCACGACGTGGACCAGAACCGGCTTGTCGGTGATGGCCGCCGCCTTTTTCAGGATGGGGACCAGATTCTCCATGTCGTGCCCGTCGATCGGCCCGACGTAGTAGAAGCCCAGCTCCTCGAAGAAGGTGCCGCCGGTGACCATGCCGCGGGCGTATTCCTCGGCCTTCCTCGCCGCATTGCGGAACGGGCGCGGCAGGTGCTCGACCACCGACTTCCCGAGGCGACGGACGTTCTGATAGGCGCCGCCCGACACCAGGCCGGCCAGATAGGCGCTCATGCCCCCCACCGGCGGGGCGATGGACATGTCGTTGTCGTTCAGCACCACCATCAGCTGGCCCTGGGTGGCCTCGGCGGCGTTGTTCATGGCCTCATAGGCCATGCCGGCGGACATCGACCCGTCGCCGATCACCGCGACGATGCGGTTCTTCCCGCCCTTCTGGTCGCGCGCGGCGGCGAAGCCCAGGGCGGCGCTGATCGAGGTCGAGGCGTGGGCCGCGCCGAACGGGTCGTATTCGCTCTCCGCCCGCTTGGTGAAGCCCGACAGGCCGCCGCCCATGCGCAGGGTGCGGATACGGTCGCGCCGCCCGGTCAGAATCTTGTGCGGATAGCATTGGTGCCCCACGTCCCAGATCAGGATGTCCTTCGGCGTCTCGAACACATGGTGCAGGGCGACCGTCAGTTCGACCACGCCCAGGCCCGCGCCCAGGTGCCCGCCGGTCACCGACACGGCGTCGATCGTCTCGGCCCGCACCTCCTGCGCCAGCTGCTTCAGCTGGGCGATGTCGAAGCCGCGCGTATCGGCGGGGAAATGGACGGTGTCGAGAAGGGGGGTGTCGGGCATGGCGTCAGTCTCTACCGGCTCTTCTCTACTCCGTCATCCTCGGGCTTGACCCGAGGATCAGACCCTCCGCGCGCTCGCAGGCGACGAGGAGGCAGGAGCGTAAGCCTTTGCAAGACCGTGCTGTTCCAACCTCTGATCCTCGGGTCAAGCCCGAGGATGACGCATGAAGACGGTCTCAGGACTTGCGGCTTAGCACGAAATCCACACTGGCCTTGAGGATTTCGGCCTCTGCGCCGAACGGGTCCAGGTGGGCGCGGGCCTGATCGGCCAGGTGCGCGACGCGATGCCGCGCCTGATCGACGCCCAGAAGGGTGACGAAATTGGTCTTGCCCAGGGCCGCGTCCTTGCCCCCCGCCGCCTTGCCCATCTCCTCGGCCGAGCCTTCGGCGTCCAGCAGGTCGTCGACGATCTGATAGGCCAGGCCGATGTCGTGGGCGAAGCTGATCAGGGCGTGCCGGTGCGCCTCGCGCGCATCGGCGATGATCAGCGGAATCTCGAACGCATAGGCGAACAGGGCGCCGGTCTTCAGCCGCTGCATCCGCGCCACCCCGCCCAGGTCGTCGCGCACCCCCATCAGGTCGATCATCTGGCCCCCGGCCATGCCGCGCGCGCCCGACGCCATCGACAGCCGAGCCGCCAGTTCGCAGCGCACGGCCGGGTCTTCGTGGGTGTCTTCATGCAGCAGGATGTCGAAGGCCGCCGTCTGCAGCGCATCGCCCGCCAGCACCGCCGTCGCCTCGTCATAGGCCCGGTGCAGGGTCGGCCGGCCCCGCCGCATGTCGTCGTCGTCCATGCACGGCAGGTCGTCATGCACCAGCGAATAGGCGTGCACGCATTCCAGGGCGCAGGCGGCCCTCAGCACGGCGCGTTCATCCAGCTCGAACAGCCGCGCCGATTCCAGGGCGAAGAACGGCCGCAGCCGCTTGCCCGGCCCCAGGGCGGCATAGCGCATCGCCTCGGTCAGCCGCGTCTCCGGCCCATCGGCGCGCGGCAGCAATTCATCCAGCGCCACCGTCACCAGATCGGCGATCTCGGCCGCGCGATCAATGACCGACTGTTCGGGCGAATTGGCGGCGATAGGCCGGGTCAGAACAGCCTCCCGCCCACGACAGCGTCGCGGTCCACGCCGACCAGCACCACCTCGCCGTCCGCATCGGGAAAGCCCAGGGTCAGGACTTCGGACATGAAGGGCCCGATCTGGCGCGGCGGAAAGTTGACCACGGCGGCCACCAGCCGGCCGTCCAGCTGTTCCAGCGTATAGTGTCTGGTGATCTGGGCCGAAGACCGCTTCGTCCCGATCTCGGGGCCGAAATCCAGGGTCAGTTTGTAGGCGGGCTTGCGCGCTTCGGGGAACGGCTCGGCCTTCACGATCCGGCCGATGCGGATATCGACCTTCAGGAAGTCGCCAAAGGCGATCTGGGGCGCGGGCGCGGCCATGTCAGTTGAACTCCGCCGGTTCGGCGCCCCTGGCCTGGCCGTCGGGGCCGACCACGATCTTCTCGACCCGCAGTTGGGCGTCCTTCAGCCGTGCCTCGCAATGGGCTTTCAGGGCCGCGCCCTGTTCGTACAGGCTGATGGATTCCTCCAGCGGCGCCTGGCCCGATTCCAGACGCTGGACGATGCCTTCCAGGCGCGCCAGGGCGTCTTCGAAGCTGAGATCGGCGGGGATGGCGGCGGGAACGTCGGTCATGGCGCGCGACCCTAGAGGCGCCGGGCCGCCGCTTCAACGGCCGGGGACTATTCGACGCGACGCGCCGTGCGGATCTCGATCTTCGGCTCCAGCATCTGGCCGACCATGTCGCCTTCGCCCGCCGTCGGCGAACGCGGCGCGGTCAGGATAGCGCGCGCAATGTCCAGGCCCTGGGTCACCCGCCCAAAGGCCGCAAAGCCCACCGGATCGCGCGCACTAGCGTCCAACGACGTCAGTCCGGGCCCCAGGATGATGAAGAAGTCGCCCGTCGCCGTGCCCGGATCGAACCGGGCCATGGAGATTGTCCCCTCGACGTGGCTCAGCCCCGTCTGGCTGGTCGGCTCATGGGCGATGGGCGGCAGGACGCGGGCCGGATCGCCATTTGTCCCGCCCTGGATCAGGCCGCCGGGCGCCCCCATGTCCAACGCGCGGTAGAAGCTGACGCCATCAAGCCGCCCCTCATCGACGTAACGCAGAAAGTTGGCGACCGTGACCGGCGCGCGCGGGTCCATCTCCAGCACGATCAGACCGGCCGAGGTGTCCAGCGCCACGCGGACCGGAGCGGGCGTCGTGTCCTGGGTCGTTTCCTGCGCCGCAACAGGCGCGGCCATCAGCAGGCACAGGATCAGGCCGAACAGCGAACGACGGATCATCACGGCCTCCTGGGTTCGGGACGTCAGCGCTTCTCGTAGCGGCGCTGGGACCAGTATTTGAAGCCCTGATTGTGCACCAGCCGCCAGCCGGCCGCCTTCAACCGCTTGCCGACCATATGGTTGAAATAACCGTGGGCCAGAACCAGCACGTCCTGGCCCGTCACTGCGCGCGCGATCAGCGCCTGGGCCGCCTGTTCGGCGCGGGCCTCGGCCTCGCGGCGGGTCTCCTGGCCGTCGTGGTGATCGAAGGCGTGCCACCAGAAACGCGACACCACGCCCCAGAAGCGCGGCGACAGCTTGAACCAGGTTGGGAATTTCGGCGGCGGCAACGGCGCCTCGATGAACAGGGCGTCGACCATCACCTCGCGGCCCGCCGACACGGCCTGGGCCGTCTCCATGGCGCGCGGCCGGGTCGAACAATAGATGGCGCCCGCCCCCTCGGCGGTGCTGAGCAGGGCGGCGGGCGGGGTCTGGCCCGCGCGCAGGCCGCCGACCTCATATCGGCCCCACCAGTCGCGATACTGGTCCGAGGTGATCAGGCATTTGCGCGACAGGGCCGGCTCGCCATGGCGCGCCAGGGTGATCGCGCCCGGCCGAATGACCGCGGGCGCGGCCGTCGACGGCAAGGTTTCGGGGCGATCGGTGGGTTCGGTGGTCAGGGTCATCTCGCCGGGAACGGAAACCTGGGCCGTGGCCCGCTCTACGTTCCTCACATCTCCCCAGCATGACAGCGTGGCCCGGCAAAGGCCGAGTCTCTTGTCATGGTCGTAAACGCACCCGTGCCCCCCTGCAACCTCGCCCACGGCGCACACGGGCGCTATGCAGGGATCATGACCGAGCTTCCGGCCCCCGCCCTCGTCCGCAACGCCCGCCCCGAAGACGCCCCGGCGCTGGCCGCCCTGGGCCGTCAGACCTTCATCGACACCTTCGTGACGGGTTTCGGCATCCCCTATCCGCCGGACGACCTGAACGCCTTCATGGAGAGCAGTTTCAGCCCCCAGGCGCTGGCCGACAAACTGACCGAACCCGGCGCCGCCTGGTGGGTGGCCGAGCGGGACGGGGAGCTTCTGGCCTTCGCCAACGCCGGGCCAAACACCCTGCCCCATCCCGAGGCCCGACCGACGCACATGGAGCTGCGCCGCCTGTATGTCGCCAAATCAGCCCAGGGCCTGGGTCTGGGAACGCGGCTGCTGGACCTGGCGCTGAACTGGATGCAGGCCCACACCGACGGCCCCCTGTGGATCGGCGTCTGGAGCGGCAATCTGAAGGCCCAGAAGCTCTACGCCGCCTACGGCTTCGACAAGGCGGGCGAGTATCAGTTCCCGGTCGGCGCCTGGCGCGACGACGAGTTCATCCTGCGGCGCGGATGAGCGGAAAGGCCCAGACACGATGCTGATCCCCTTCTTCACCGCCCTGCGCGATCATCGGGTTCCGGTGTCGATGAAGGAATGGCTGCATCTGATGCAGGCCATGGATCGGGGCGTGGCGTCCGGCCGGGTCGAGGACTTCTATCACCTGTCGCGCGCGGTGCTGGTGAAGGACGAGAAACACTATGACCGCTTCGACCAAGCGTTCGGCCAGGCGTTCAAGGGGGTCGAGAGCCTGGGGCCGGGCGAGGAGGTTGCGGCCGAGATTCCGCACGACTGGCTGCGGCTGCTGAACGAAAAATACCTGACCGACGAGGAGAAGGCCCAGATCGAGGCCCTGGGCGGGTTCGAAAAGCTGATGGAGACGCTGAAACAGCGTCTGGAGGAGCAGACCGAACGGCACGAAGGCGGGTCCAAATGGATCGGCACGGGCGGAACCAGCCCCTTCGGCCACGGCGGCTATAACCCCGAGGGCGTCCGCATCGGCGGCCCCGGCCAGCATGGCCGCGCGGTCAAGGTGTGGGAAAAGCGCGAGTTCCGAAACCTGGACGACACGGTCGAACTGGGCACCCGCAACATCAAGGTGGCCCTGCGTCGTCTGCGCCGCTTTGCGCGCCAGGGGGCGGCGGACGAGTTGGACATGGACGGCACCATCGACGGCACGGCGCGCCAGGGCTGGCTGGACATCCGCATGCGGCCCGAACGGCGCAACACCATCAAGGTACTGCTGTTCCTGGACATCGGCGGGTCGATGGATGCGCACGTCAAGCTGTGCGAGGAGCTGTTCTCGGCCGCCCGCACCGAGTTCAAGAACCTGGAGTTCTTCTACTTCCACAACTGCCTGTACGAAGGCGTGTGGAAGGACAACCATCGCCGTCATTCCGAGCGGATCGACACTTGGGATCTGATCCGCAAATACGCCGCAGACTGGCGCGCGATCTTCGTCGGCGACGCCTCGATGAGCCCCTATGAAGTCACCATGCCCGGCGGCTCGGTCGAGCACTGGAACGAGGAAGCTGGCGCCGTCTGGCTGAAGCGCGCCCGCGAACAGTGGGACCGGTCGGTCTGGCTGAACCCGACGCCGGAACAGTATTGGCGCTACACCGCCTCGACCGCCATCATTCGCGACCTGATGGACCAGCGCATGTTCCCGCTGACGCTGGACGGGCTGGATCGCGCCATGCGCGCGCTGACGCGATGATCGTGCTAACCTGTTTTCAAGTTTGAACAGGAGGCCATGATGACCCTGACGGCGATGATGGTGGGATTGCTGATGGCGCAATTGGCGCCCGGCGCCGTCGTGTGGGAAACGCCTTCAGCGCCGGTCGTGGCCACGACGCCCGATCGCGCGGCACGCGATCTGCCCGACTGGGCCAGGGCCGACCCCTTCGCCTGGGAGCGGTCGCAGTGCAGCCCTCTGGTCCGCGGGGATGAACCGATGCAGACCTGCCAGTCCCGGGTGCGGGGCGATCTGTACGCCGCCCTGGGCGACAACCTGCCGGCGGGTCTCAGGCCCGCGGCGGAACTGACCGACTGCGGTCCGCAGCCCGACGAAAACTACGCCACGGCCTGCAATTCGCTCCGCCGGGAGCCGGCCATCCGACCGACCCCCGAACAGGACTGCCGCAGCCGGCCCCAGCGTCAGGGCCAGGGCGTCGCCTGGACCCAGGACTGTCGCCCGCTGAGAGAGGACGAACGCGAAACCCTGCGCCTTCGCCTGGGCGGCAACGACTGACTTCAGTTCTTGTCGCGCAGGGCGTCCTTGACGCCGCCGACGGCGTTCTGAACCTTGCCTTCGATCTGGTCGGCCTTGCCCTCGGCCTTCAGCTTCTCGTCGCCAGTGATCTTGCCAGCCAGTTCCTTGGCCTTGCCGCCCAGGTTCTTGGCGGCGCCTTCGATACGGCCATGATCGGGCATTGGACTCTCCTTGCCGTGACATCGCCAGAGGCGGCGACGCTTCGGCTGTAAGAACCCTCGGGGCGTTCGCAGGTTCCTGCGACAGTTCAGCCGTTTGCGCGCATCCACAGCACGACGGCCCAGGCATGCGCCTCGTGTCGCAGACCGGCGATGGCCTGGGCCGGGCTCAGCCAGACCAGGGCGTGATCCGGTTCGCACTGCAGGCCCGGATCACGCTCCAGAACTTCAACCGACCAGAAGCCGCCGCGGTTATTGACCGGATCGCCGTCGCTGCGGCGGAAATACTGCGCCGCCTCTCCCAGACGCCGGACGGGGCGCACCCGCAGGCCCGTTTCTTCGCCGAATTCGCGCGCCAGGGCCTCAGGCTCGGTCTCGTCGCCATCGACCGCTCCGCCGGGCAGATCGAAATAGCCGCCGCCGTCCCGATCCACCCGCACGCAGGCGATCCGGCCGTCGTCGTCCACCGCCAGTCCGAACACGGCGTGTCGCAACCGATAGTCGGCGCCGGGGGCGGCCTGGCCGAACTGCAGCATGGTCAGAGATCGAACAGCAGTTGCGCGCGCACGCCGCTGTGGCCCGGATCGAACTCCACCGCCGAGCGCAGGCCGCCGGCCATGGCGGCGATGATCTTGCCGCCCAGGCCCGTTCCCTTGGGTTTGCCGTCGCCCAGGCCCGGTCCGTCATCCTCGACCGTCAGGCGCGCGCGGTCGTCGCCGTCGGCTTCCAGACTGACCCGGATTTCGCCTGCCTGGCCGGGTTCATAGGCGTATTTGACGGCGTTGGTGACCAGTTCGGTCACCACGACGCCCAGCGACACCGCCTGGTCCGTGGACACCCGCAAGGGGCAGGCCTTCAGCACGATGGACGGCCCCTGGCCCTGCGGTCCCAGCGACTTGGACAGTTCGTCGATCAGCCCGGCCAGATACTCGTCCATATCCACCCGCGCCATGTCGCCCGAGGTGTAGAGCCGCCGGTGCACATGGGCCACCGCCTCGATCCGCGCCTGGGCCTCGCGCAGGGCGGCGCGGGCGCCTTCATCCGCCAGTTGCCGCTGTTGCAGCGACATGAAGCTGGACACCAGTTGCAGAGAATTGCCGACGCGGTGATTGACCTCTCGCAGCATGGCTTCGGCGCGGTCGCGGGCCAGGCGAACCTCTTCCTGGGCCTCCTGATTGGCGCGCTCCAGCCGGCGACGCATCAGGGCGTCTTCCAGCGCCGAGCGCAGCAGGGCGGTGAAATCCTCGGACACGTCCTTGATGACATAATCCGCCGCCCCGGCGCGCAGGGCGGCTACCGCGACGCGCCCCTCCTGGGTGCCGGTCACATAGACGACCGGCGGCGGATCGTTCAGCGCCAGGATGTCGGGCAGAACCTCCAGCCCCTCGCGACCCGGCATATAGTGATCCAGGGCGCAGACATCGAAACTGTCCCGCGCCAGCGCCTGCAGGCCCTCGTCCCCGCTGTTGGCCACGGTGACGGCGTAACCGTGACGGCCAAGCTCCTTTTCGACCAGACGCGCCAGCGCCCGGTCGTCGTCGATATAGAGCAGGCGGATGGGGGCGTCGTTCAAACCGGTTCCGATCAGATAATCTCGGGCGCCTGCATGACAGACAGGAACAGGCCCAGCTGTCGGATGGCGTCGGCGAAGGACTCATAGTCCACCGGCTTGGTGATGTAGACGTTGCAGCCCAGGTCGTAGCAGCGCTGGATCTCCACCTTGTCGTCGGTGGTGGTCAGCACCACGACCGGCGCCCGGCGCAGGCGCTCGTCCGACTTGACCTTCTCCAGGATGTCGGTGCCCGACATGTCCGGCAGGTTCAGGTCCAGCAGGATCAGCAGCGGACCATTGGCGATGATCTCGGGGCTGAACAGATAGTCCAGCGCCGCGCCGCCTTCGTCGAAATGCATGATCTCATTGGCGATATTGGCCCGCCGGATGTTCTTTTCGATCAGCTTGGCGTGGCCGTGGTCGTCTTCGACCATCACGATCTTGACGGCATTGCTCATAGTCGGTCTCCAGCCTCGGTCACCGTAAGGCGTTTCGGGAATTTCAACACGAAAACCGAGCCTTCGCCTAGCTCGGATTCAATATCAATGGTTCCGCCCAGGCGGCGGACGCTGTTGCGCACGAAGGCCAGGCCCAGGCCCTCGCCCGGCCGATCCTGGCGGCCCGAGCGGCGGAACAGTTCGAAGATGCGTTCGTGATCCTTGGGCGCGACGCCGCGTCCGTTGTCGGCGATGCGATATTCCACGCCGTCCGGCCCCAGATCCTGCCCGGTCACGTTGATGCGGCCGGGCCGCGAGGGGTCCAGATATTTCACGGCATTGTCGATCAGATTGCCGAACACCTGCTCCACCGACAGGCGGTCGCTTTCCATCCCGGGCAGGTCGCCGACCTCGATCACGGCGTCCGCTGCATCGGTCTGGTGACGCACGCTGTCGGCGATGGCCTGGACGATGGCGGTCATGTCCATGGCCTCGGGCGTCAGACCGCGCCGACCGTCGCGCGACAGCTTCAGTATGGCGTTGATCAGCCGGTCCATCTTGGCGGTCGAGGCGCGGATGAAGCCGATGGCCTCGGGCACGTCCTCGCGCACGGCGACGACCGCATCCTTGTCGACCAGATCCGGCGCCTGGGCCTCGATCGTCGTCAGCTGCCGTTCCAGCACCCGGCCGACCTGATCCAGTTCCGAGGTATAGCCCATGACATTGACCAGCGGCGCCCGCAGGTCGTGGCTGACGATATAGGCGAAACGCTGGATCTCTTCGTTCGCCTGGGTCAGGGCCGAGGTGCGGTCGCGCACCGTGTCCTCCAGCCCCTGGTTCACGCGATCCAGTTCATCGCGCGCAGCGTGAATCTCCAGCAGATAGCGCCGCACCATCCACAGCGAGATGCCCGCCAGCACCACGATCATCAGGCCCGCCGCCGCATTGACGGCCACCGTCACCCGCGACGCCCATTCCGAGTTGCGCCAGGCGCGCTCCAGACGGTTCTGCTGGATCTCGTCGATGGCGCGCACTTCCTCGCGCAGACGGTCCATGACCCGCTTGCCCTCGCCCGACCGGACCAGCTGCATGGCCTCGCCGATGCGGCCGCTGCGCGCCAGGGCCAGGCTGCGCTCCAACTCGTCCATCTTGTCGTGCGCCAGTTGATCGACCACGCCAGCCCGCACCACCATGTCGGGATCGGGGTCCATATAGTGGTGCATGCGTTCCAGCAGGCCGGGCAGAGTCTCGCGGGTTTCGGTATAGGGCGCCAGATACTGCGGCTGGGCCGCCAGCAGGAAGCCGCGCTGGCCGCTTTCGGCGTTCAACAGGGCCACCAGAACGCTGCGCGCGGCGCGCCGAGACTGCTGATACTGCTCGACCTGCTGATTGTACTGGGCCGTGCGGGTGATCATCACGAAGGTGGCGACGTTGATCGCCATCAGCAGGGCGATGGCCGCGGCCAGCAGCAGCGCCACCGACCGACCCAGGGTCGGCGTGCGCAGAAACAGGATAAAACCCTGCCAATAGTCGCGGATCGCGCCCCTCATCACGCGCAGTGATAGACGCACAATCGGTCGCCGCCAACACGCAACAGGAGAACAAGCTGCGCATTATCCATATCTTGCGCTAGGTTGGTCCCGCGAAGGGCTGCTGGAGGATGAAATGATCTGGTGGTGGTGGATACTGCCCGCCGTGGTCGGCGGGCTGGGGCTGGTGTTGCTGGTGTCCGGCCTGACGGGCCTGTTCCGTGGGCGGATCTTCAGCGGATTCTTCGGAACCGCTTTCGGCGGGGCGGCGGTTTTCGCCGGCGCCGTGGCCGCCCTGGCGGGGCTGAACATCCAGACCTATGGCCGACTGACCTATGAACGGCCGGTCGCGACCCTGCAGCTGAAACAGCTGGGCCCGCAGTATTTCGAGGCCACAGTCATCCAGCCCGCCATGGGCGAGGGCCAGCCCGCGACCACGGCCGTCTATCCGCTGCATGGCGATGAATGGCGGGTGGAGGCCCAGGTTCTGAAGTGGAAGCCCTGGGCCAATGTGCTGGGCCTGGATTCCCAATATCGGCTGGACCGCCTGTCGGGCCGCTATCAGTCGATCGAACAGGAAATCAACGGCGCGCGCAGCGTGCATTCCCTGCGCCCCGTCGAGGATGTCGGCCCCCTGCCCTGGCGCATCGACGTCTGGGACTCGGCCCGCAAATACCGCAAATGGGTCGACCCGGTGGACACCCTGTACGGCGGGGCCGCCTATATGCCGATGGCCGAGGGCGCGCGCTACGAGGTCTGGCTGACCCAATCCGGCCTGATCGCCCGGCCGGCGAACGAACAGGCCCGCGCCGCCAGCGCCGAGGGCTGGGTCCAGGTGCGCTGAACCGGCCTCAGACGCTGCCGATGGTGCGCAGGCGCGCCTTGGGGTGGATTTCGTTCTGGCTCATGACCACCGTCTGCCCCCGGAAGCGTTCGATGATCGAGCGCACATAGGGCCGGATCTGCGGGCCGGTCAGCAGCACCGCCGTCTCGCCCGCCATGGCCGCCCGCTCGAACACGTCCCGCACCGCGCGGATGAAGTCCTGAAGCCGCGACGGCGCCATGGCCAGCTGCTTCTCCTCGCCCTGGCCGACCAGGCTCTCGGCGAAGGCGGCCTCCCATTCCGGCGACAGGGTGACGATCGGCAGGGCGCCGTCGTCGGCCTTGTGTTGCCAGCACAGCTGGCGCGCCAGCCGCGCCCGCACATGTTCGACCAGTCCGGTGACGCTGGTGGTGTGCGGCGCCGCTTCGGCCAGGCCTTCCAGGATCGCCCCCAGGTCGCGGATCGAAACCCGCTCGCGCAGCAGGCTCTGCAAAACCCGCTGCAGGGTGGTGGTGGTGACGACCGTGGGGATCAGCTCCTCGACCAGCTTCTTCTCCTCGGCCCCGACTTCCTTCAGCAGCTTGGAGACCTCGGCATAGGACAGCAGGTCCGCCATATTCTCCTTCAGGATTTCGGTCAGGTGGGTGGTCAGCACCGTCGACGGATCGACGATGGTGTAGCCGCGGAAGGTCGCCTCTTCACGCAGGGAATCGTCCACCCAGGTGGCGGGCAGGCCAAAGGCCGGTTCGCGCGTATGTTCGCCGGGCAGCTCGACCTGGCGGCCCGCCGGGTCCATGGCCAGAAGCTGGCCCAGCCGCACCTCGCCGCCGCCGGCCTCCATCTCCTTGATGCGGATCGCATAGCCCTGGGTCGGCAGACGCATATTGTCCAGGATGCGCACGCTGGGCATGACGAAGCCGTACTCCTGGGCCAGGGATCGGCGCAGGGCGCGGATCTGGTCGGTCAGGCGACGCCCCTCCAGGTCGTTGATCAGCGCCAGCAGCGAATAGCCCAGCTCGATCTTGACCTCGTCGATGCTCAGTGCCGTGCCGATGGGTTCTTCGACATCCTCCTTGGGACCGGCCGCGCCGGCGTCGACCTCTGGCGCGGGCGGCTTCAGCCGATCCCGGCCGACGCGCCAGGCCATCAAGCCCGCCCCGATGGCCAGGGCCGCAAACGGGATCAGCGGCATGCCGGGGATCAGGCCGATCAGGCCGGACGCCGCCGACACCACGCCCAGGCTGACCGGATTGCTGGCCAGCTGGCTGACCAGGGCCTTGTCGGCCGTGCCCTCGACCCCGGCCTTGGACACCAGGAAGCCCGCGGCGATCGACACGATCAGGGCCGGCACCTGGGTCACCAGACCATCGCCCACCGTCAGCAGGATGTAGGAATTGGCCGCATCACCCGCCGCCATCCCATGCTGCAAGGTGCCGATCAGAACGCCGCCGATGGCGTTGATGAAGGTGATGATCAGGCCCGCCACGGCGTCGCCGCGCACGAATTTCGAGGCGCCGTCCATGGCCCCGAAGAAGGTCGATTCCTGCTCCAGCTCCTTGCGGCGGAGCTTGGCCTGATCCTCGTTGATCAGACCCGACGACAGGTCGGCGTCGATGGCCATCTGCTTGCCCGGCATGGAGTCCAGGGTGAAGCGGGCCGACACCTCGGCGATGCGGGTCGAGCCCTTGGTGATGACGACGAAATTCACCACCAGCAGGATGGCGAAGATGATGATGCCGATGATGAAACTGCCGCCCATCATCAGATTGCCGAACGCCTTGATGACCTGACCGGCGGCGTCCGGCCCTTCGTGACCGTGGCTCAACACCAGGCGCGTCGAGGCCAGGTTCAGCCCCAGACGATACAGAGTCGCCACCAGCAGAACAGTCGGAAAGATGGCGAAGTCCAGCGGCCGCTTCATCATCACGGCCGTCATCAGGATCAGGACCGACGCAACCAGCGAGATCGCCAGCAACAGGTCCAGCAGCATCTTGGGGATCGGCAGGATCAGCAGCAGGATGACCCCGATCACCCCCACCGCCATGGCCACTTCGCCGCGCGCCAGCCAGCCGACCACGTCGCGTCCCGTGGGGCGCGCCAGGCCGTCCTTCATCAAGGCTGCATCGGTCATCGGCCGCTCCTCCCCCACCGGGGGAGGGGGACCGCGAAGCGGTGGAGGGGGCCGGCCCAAGGCGCCGGCGTGCGTGTCCATGCTGCGCATGGTCCCCCTCCCCCGAGGGGGGAGGATTTAGACGGCGAGTCGGCCCGTTCAGCCATGGCCCAGAGCCTTCAGCGCCATGCGCGTCGCCTCGGCGATCACCGCCTCATTGGCGTCGTCGTCACGGGCGGCGTGATAATAGGCGGTCACCACGATGGGCGCGCCGGTCGGCGGATAAAGAACGCCGATGTCGTTGACCGGGCCATAGCCGCCCGTGCCGGTCTTGTGCGCCACGCGCCAGCCGGTCGGAACGCCCGCCTTGATGCGGCCCATGCCCGTGGGGCTGTCGAACATCCATTGCAGCAGCAGGCTCTTGGACCCGGCGCTCAACGGCGTATCGGCCGACAGGAACAGGTGCTGGATATTGTCGGCGGACTGCAGCGGCTGGATGGTGTCCTTGTCGCCGTCCAGACGGTTCATCTCGGGTTCGAAACGGTCCACGCGCGTCGTGGCGTCGCCGATGCCGCGATAGAAGCCCTGCATGGCCTCCAGCCCGCCCATGGCCTTCAGCAGGATGTTGGCCGCCGGATTGTCGCTGACCTCGACCGTGCCCTTCATCAGTTGCTTGACCGTCAGGGTCGAGCCGATGGCCGGTTCGGTGACCGGCGCATGGTTGATCATATCGGCGCGGGTGATCGGCACGGCGCGATCCAGCCGCTCCTGCCCGTCCTGGATGCGGATCAGGGTCGCGGCCGCCAGATACATCTTGAAGGTCGAGCAATAGACGAACCGCTCGTCCGGCCGCCACGCCAGGGTGCGCCCCGTGCCGGTGTCGCGCGCGACGAAGCCCATGCGGCCGCCCCGGCTGCGCTCCAGCCCGGACAGGTCGAACACCTCGGACGCCGGGGTCGCGGCGACGACATCCGCCTGCTCGCGCGCGGAACAGCCCATCAGGCCCAGGGCGCCGATGGCCGTCAGAACCGTTCTGCGATCCGCTCCCGCCATCGTCGTCAGCCCATGCCGATGGCGTAGCCGGCCGCCACGCCCGACTGGGGCGCCGGGATCGGCGTGCCTTCGTCGGCGTATTCGTTCAGCTTGTTGCGCAGGGTGCGGATCGAGATGCCCAGGATGTTGGCCGCGTGGGTGCGGTTGCCCAGGCAGTGGCCCAGGGTGTCCAGGATCAGCGCCTTCTCCATCTGGGCGACGGTCTGGCCGACCATGGATCGCGTCATGGCGTCGGCCGCCTGGGCCGCACGGCCGGCCGGCCCGGCGTCATAGGTTGCGGGCGTCGTGGCGCCCATCAGCGGCTGGCCGTCCGGCATGCGGATGGCCTCGACGTCGATCTCGGCCCCGGTGGCCAGCAGCACCGCGCGGTGCATGGCGTTTTCCAGCTCGCGCACATTGCCGGCCCAGCGGTGGGCGACCAGGGCGCGGCGAGCGTCGGCCGACAGGGGGCGCAAGCCCACGCCGTTGGCGGCGGCGTACTTCTTGATGAAGTGATCGGCCAGCACCGCGATGTCGCCCGGCCGCTCGCGCAGGGCCGGCAGGCGCAGGTTCACGACGTTCAGCCGGTAAAGAAGGTCTTCGCGGAACACGCCTTCGGCCACGGCCTTGGCCAAGTCGCGGTTGGAGGTGGCGATGATGCGGATATCCACCTTGACCGGCTTGGTCCCGCCGACGCGGTCGATGACCCGCTCCTGAATGGCGCGCAGCAGCTTGGCCTGCAGGCGGGCGTCCATCTCGCTGATTTCGTCCAGCAGCAGGGTGCCGCCGTCCGCTTCCTCGAACTTGCCGATGCGGCGGGCGACCGCGCCGGTGAAGGCGCCCTTCTCATGCCCGAACAGTTCGGATTCCAGCAGATTGTCGGGAATGGCGGCGCAGTTGACGCTGATGAACGGGCGTTCCGCGCGGCGCGAGTTCTGGTGCAGGTAACGGGCCATCACCTCCTTACCGACGCCGCTTTCGCCGGTGATCAGGATCGAGGCTTCCGACCGCGCCACCTGATCGGCCAGCTGGATCACCGCCTTCATCGACGGGTCGGCCGAGATCATCGGCCGTTCGTCGTCGGCCACGGCCGACAGCACCGCCGCGATCAGGTCGGCGTCGGGCGGCAGGGGGATGAACTCCTTGGCCCCGGCCTTGATGGCGGCGGCGGCGTCAGAGGCGCCGGCGTCCACGCCGCAGGCCACCACCGGCACATGGATGCGTTCGGCGTCGTTGGCCGCGATCAGGGCGCCGATGTCGATGCGGTAATCGACCATCAGCAGATCCGCCCCCTGCCCCCGGCGCAGTTGCTCGGTCGCCTGGTCCGCGCGTTCGACGTGCTGGACCTTGGCGCCGTGGGCCATGGCCATCTTCACGGCCTGGGCCAGTTGCCCGCTCAGTCTGCCAACCACCAGAAGCCGCATGGGTCTTCTCCTTTAAATCTCTACAGCCGGTCGCCGATCAGGCGCCCGAATCCTCGGTCTTGATGATTTCCGTCATGGTCACACCCAGACGGTCCTCGACCACCACCACCTCGCCCCGCGCCACCAGGCGGTTGTTGACGAAGATGTCGATGGCCTCGCCGACCTTGCGATCCAGCTCCAGCACCGATCCGGCGTTCAGCTTCAGCAACTGGGCCACCGACATGTGCGCCTTGCCCAGAACGGCCGAGATGTTCACCGGCACGTCGAACACGGTCGACAGATCGGCGGCGGACTTTTCGCCCGCATCATCGGTGGTGGTCAGGGCGGTGGAGTCCGGGAACTCTTCCAGGGCCAGGTCTTCGGGCGTGCTCACAGGTCGCTCCCATCCATCAGGGGTTCGGCGTGTCCGGCCTCGGCGGCCAGGGCGGCGATCACGGCTTCGGCCATGCGCCGGGCGCAGGCGTCGGGATCATAGTCGGCCCGGCCATCGGCCCATTCCAGGGTGAAGGCGGCGGGGGATGCGCCGGGCGCGTCGCGGAACATCACCGACCCGGCGTAACCGGCGTCGGCGCACAGCCCCTCGATGACCCGGCGGCCCTCGTCATCCAGTCCGGCGGCGTGCACCACCAGACGCGGCGAGGCGTCGATTTCCTGGGCCAGGGTCTCCAGCGCCGACTTCAGCGGACCCTGCGGAAAACGGTCCAGCGCTGCGGCGGCGATCACGCGCCCGGCGGCCAGCGCCAGTTCGGCGGACTGTTCGCGATGCGCCTGGGCCACGGCGCCCAGGGCCGGCAGGGACTGGGCCAAAGCCTGGGCGATGGTCGACAGGGCCATGGCGCGCACGGCGTCCGCCTCGGCCAGGGCCGCCTGACGCGCCTCCAGACGCGCCTGGGCCATCATGGCCTCGACCTCGGCCGGGGCGTAGGCGCGCTTCATCGGCCGGAACTCGGTCGTGCGCAGCACGCGGCCGTCGGCGGCGAACTCGGTGTCGAAGGCGAAGGGGCGGGAGGTGGCGAGGTGCGCGGTCATGTCAGTAGATCAACTCGTCGTCGCCGCCCTGGCCGACCAGCATGATCTCGCCCTTGGCGGCCAGATCCTTGGCCACCTGGACCATGGCCATCTGCGACGTGTCGACGTCCTTCAGCCGCACCGGCCCCATGGCCTCCATGTCCTCGCGCATGATCTTGGACGCGCGTTCGGACATGTTGGAGAAGAACAGTTCGCGCAGGGATTCCGAAGCGCCCTTCAGCGCCAGGGCCAGCTGGTCCTTCTCGACCGCGCGCAACAGGGTCTGGATGCCGCCAGGGTCCAGCTTGGCCAGATCCTCGAACACGAACATCAGGGCGCGGATGCGTTCGGCCGCCTCGCGATTGCGTTCCTCCAGCGCGCCGATGAAGCGGGCCTCGGTCTGGCGGTCGAAGCTGTTGAAGATCTCGGCCATCATCTCGTGGCTGTCGCGCTTGGAGGTGCGAGCCAGGTTCGACATGAATTCGGTGCGCAGCGTCTGCTCGATCTTGTCCAGGATCTCGCGCTGGACCGGCTCCATCCGCAGCATCCGCTGGACGCATTCCAGGGCGAAGTCCTCGGGCAGGCTGGTCAGCACCCGCGCGGCGTGGTCCGACTTGATCTTGGACAGGACCACCGCGACCGTCTGGGGGTATTCGTTCTTCAGATAGTTGGCCAGGACCGCTTCGTTCACATTGCCCAGCTTGTCCCACATGGTCCGGCCGGCCGGACCGCGGATCTCCTCCATCAGGCCTTCGACGCGGTCGGACGGCATGAAAGAGGCCAACAGACGCTGGGTCTGTTCGAAACTGCCCAGCACCGAGCCCGAGCCGCTCATGCCCGAGACGAACTCGATCAACAGCTCCTCGACCACGGCCGCCGACACCGAGCCCAGGCCGGCCATGGCCTGAGACACCTCTTTCAGCTCGTCATCGTCCAGGTTCTGCCACAGGCGGGTATGCTCCTCGCCCAGGGACAACAGGATGACGGCCGCCTTTTCAGGCCCGGTCAGCTTTCGGGGATCGTCGACCGCCGCCTTTTTGTTGATCAGGCGCGCCATCAGCCTTCATGCACCCAGCTGCGCAGGATGGCGGTCGATTCCTCGGGGTGTTTCTCGACGAACTCGGCGACCTTCTTGATCGAGGACGCCTTCACCTGGCCTTCGATGCGGGCGATGTCCAGGCGCTGGTCCATGTCGGACGGGCCGCCCAGATGGCCCGCCACCTCGCCGCCGCCGGCGCCGCCGACCAGCGAGGTCTGAAGCTGAGTGATCTGCGCCCCGCCCGCGCCGCCGGTCATGCCGGCCAGGGCGGGCACGCCGCCCGCGCCCGTCGCCGTCTTCAGCAAGGGCCGCAGCACGAAGAAGATCAGCAGCAGGCCGGTGACCAGCAGCACCAGCAGCTCGACCCCGCGCATGATGTCGTTCTTGTTGAAGTCGAACAGCGAGCCCTTGGCCTCGGCGCCGCCTTCCAGACCCGACGTGTCGCGGGCGAAGCGGGTTCCGACGACCTCGATCTTGTCGCCCCGTTCGGTGTTAATGCCCACGGCGGCGGCGACCAGGGCCTTGATCTGTTCGATCTCCTGGGCCGTGCGCGGGGTGAAGGTCGGCTCGGCCCCATTGGCGCCCGGCGCATATTTGCCGTCCACGGCCACCGAGACCGACAGACGCTTGACCTCGCCCGGTTCGCGCACCGTGGTCGTGGTGGTGTTCGAGATTTCGTAGTTGGTCGTTTCGGTGTTCTGGGTCGAGCGCGAACCGACCGGCGTGGTGTTCGGGGCCTGGCCGCCGGGGATATTGTTGGTCGCGGTCGCCGCGCCGTCCGAAACGCCCGTCGTGTCCTGGTCTTCCGTGCCGTTGGTCGAGGTCGAGCGCACGACCTGGCCGTCGGGATCGAACTTCTGCTCCTGGGTGGTCTGGCGGCTGTGGTCGATCTCGGCCGTCACCTGAACCCGCGCGGCGCCGGCGCCGACCACGCCCTCGACGATGTCCTTGATGCGGGCCTGCATCTGGGCCTCGGTGGTGGCGCGCGCCTCTTCGGCCGAGGCCGTGCTGAACGCCCCGCCTTCGGACCCGGCGGCCAGGGTGCGGTTGGCGGTGTCGGTGACCGTGACCTTCTCGGGCTTCAGGCCAGGAACCGACGAGGCCACGACGTTGCGGATGCCTTGGACCTGTTCGCCGCTGAGGGCGCGGCCGCCCACGCCCACCACGACGGCGGCGGTCGGCTCGGCCGCCTGGGCCTGGAACATCTCGCGGCGCGGCATGACGATGTGGACCCGCGCGGTGTTGATGCCGCGATAGGCCAGGATGGTGCGGGCTAGTTCGCCTTCCAGCGCGCGCTTTTCGTTCAGATTCTGCTGGAACTCGGTCTGACCGAGGACCGACTGGTTGTCGAAGATCTCGTAGCCGACCGACCCGGAGGTCACCAATCCCTTGGACGCCACCAGCATCCGCGCCGTGCCCACCTCGTCGCGATGGACCATGACGGTCGAGCCGTCGCCCCGGCTGGCGTATTTGATGCCCGCCTGGTCCAGGGCGGCGGTGACTTCGCCCGCCTCGGCCAGGTCCAGGTTCGAGAACAGCAGGGCGTCCGGCGCCTGGCCCATGCGCAGCATGACGGCCACCAGCACGGCGGCCACGCCCGCGGCCACGCCCAGCACCACGGTCAGGCGACCGATACCGAATCTCTGCAACGCCGCCGTAAAGCCGCCCACGCGCCCCGCCCGAAACTACTGACGGGAGACACCGTGCTGCCCGCTAGGCAGAAAGTGCCGCCCCCATGGTAAACGGGGCGTTAAGCGGCCTTAACGAAACGACGCGGAACGCCGAAATCAGGCCGCCTTGCGAGCCTCGGCCTTCTGGTCGGCGGCGGCGCGGATGCGGGCTTCGGCGATGGCGTCGGCGATCTGGTGCGTCGGGCGTTTTTCGGTCGCCGAACGGTCCAGGATCTCTTCCAGCGTCTGCATCAGGCGCACCAGCTTGCCCTCGACCCAGTCGGCGTCATAGGCGCCGCCGGTCTGACGCGCGGTCATTTCCGAGGCCACATTGATGATGCCGCCGCCATTGATGACATAGTCGGGCGCATAGAGGACGCCGCGGTCGAACAGGGCCTGGCCGATGTCCGCCGTGGCCAGCTGGTTGTTGGCGGCGCCGACCACCGCCTTGACCGTCAGACGATCCAGCGTTTCCGGGTTCAGCGTCGCGCCCAGGGCGCAGGGGGCGTAGATGTCGGCCTTGACGTCATAGATGGCGTCGGGGGCCACGATCTCGGCGCCGGTGCGCGAGGCGACTTCCGACAGGACGGCGGTGTTGACGTCGGTCATGACCAGCTTGGCGCCGGCCTTGTGCAGCTTGTCGGCCAGATAGCCGCCGACGTGGCCCACGCCCTGCATCGCCACGGTCAGGCCGGTCAGGTCGTCCTGTTTCCACAGGCGGCGCGCCACGACCAGGGTCGAGCGGAACACGCCTTCGGCCGTCACCGGGCTGGGATCGCCCGAGGCTTCGGGCCCGTCTTTCAGGCCCAGAACATAGGGGGTTTCCTTACGCGCCTCGGCGATGTCCGCCACCGACACGCCGACGTCCTCGGCCGAATAATAGCAGCCGCCCAGGGTGTTCAGCGCGCGGCCGAAGGCGCGGAACAGCTCCGGCGTCTTCTGGGTGCGGCTGTCGCCGATGATGACCGACTTGCCGCCGCCCATCTCCAGATCGGCGATGGCGTTCTTGTAGCTCATGCCCCTGGACAGGCGCAGCACATCCTCCAGCGCCTCGGCCGAAGAGGCGTAGTTCCACATGCGGCAACCGCCGACCGCCGGACCCCGCGCGGTCGAGTGCACTGCAACAATGGCCTTGAGGCCTGTCTTTTCATCGAAAAAGCTGTGAACGCCTTCGTGGTTCGCGAAGGACGGGGAATCGAACAGCGTCATGCCCAAAACAGGCCTTTCCTGGGGTTTTATTTTTCTTGGCCGCCAAATACGCCCGAAGGAAGACCGGGGCAAGCTGGGCCTTTAGCGGCGCAGCTGGTCCAGCACCCCCGGCGCCGCCGACGGCAGGGCCGCATCGGGAGCCAGAAAATAGGCCAGGGCGTCGCGATAGACGGTCTGGGCCTCCAGGTCGCGGTTCAGCAGATGGCGCCCGTTCGGATACCAGGCGGTCCGCAACGCCGGGGCCGCCCCCGCCCGCTCCAGCGCCATCCGCATCGGCCTGCGTGCAATCACATGATCCGCGGCGCCATACATCAGCAACGCCGGCCGACGCATCGCACCGAGGTCCAGCGAGGCCGTCTCCATCAGGTCCACCAGCCCCGACACGGCGTCGAACCGCGTTTCCATTATGCTGGACGGATCGCGGCCGTTGCGGATCAGCTCGATCAGATTGTCCGAGGCCATGACCCGGCGCGCCACGAACTGGGGCGTGCCCACCGGCCGGTCGCCCATGGCCCGCGCCGCGACCCACAGGGCGGCGCCGTTGATCGGACCCTGGCTGGACCAGCCCCAGACGCCGGGCGCCAGCAACAGCACCCGGTCGGCGTCGGGCGGACGGTCCGAGGCGAAGGCGGCGATGGCCACCGATCCGCCCATGCTTTCACCCGCCACGATCACCGGAACCCCCGGCCGCGCGGCGCGGACCAGGGCGACCACGTCGCGCAGGTCGTCGGTCATCGCCCCCTGCCCGGCCCAGACGCCGCGCCCCGGCGCCCGGCCGAACCCCCGCTGGTCATAGGCCCAGGTCTCGATCCCCTGCTCGGCCCACCAGGGTCCGGCCAGGCGGAAGGAGGCGGCCGAATCGTTCATGCCGTGCAGGGCCACCACCACGGCCCGGGGCGCCCCGTCCGGCGACCAGCGCAGATAGGGCAACCGCCCCCCGTCGCGCACCACAAAGGCCTGGTCCTCGATCCGGGCGCCCGCGAACCCGGCCGGCGGCGTCAACGGCGCCTGCACCATCGGCGTGGCGCAGGCCGACAGCATCAGGGCCATCAGGATCACGGCCCGTTTCACGCCAGCATCTCGCGCACCCGCGCCCTCAGATGCGGAACCACTTCGGCCTCGAACCACGGATTCCGCTTCAGCCACGCCGTATTGCGCCACGACGGGTGCGGCAGCGGCAGGATGGCCGGGCCATAGTCGCGCCAGGCGCGCACCGTCTCGGTCATGTTCGACTTCATCCGATCCTTCAGCGCCCACGCCTGCGCATAGCCGCCGACCAGCAGCGTCAGCTCGACCCGCGGCAGACTGGCCAGCAATCGCGACCGCCACAAGGCGGCGCAGCGCGGCGGCGGCGGATAGTCGCCGCCCTTGGGCGCCGTGCCGGGATAGCAAAAGGCCTGGGCCGCCACCCCGATGCGCGGATCGGCATAGAAGGTGGCGAAATCCACCCCCATCCAGTCGCGCAGCCGGTCGCCCGACGGATCGGTGAAGGGCAGACCGCTTTCATGCACCCGCCGCCCCGGCGCCTGGCCGCAGATCAGCAGTCGGGTTTCGCCTGCGACCATGACCACCGGGCGCGGCGTATGCGGCAACTCGCCCGCACAGGCCCGGCAGGCGCGGATGTCGTCCAGAACGGCTGAAAGATCAGCCATCATCCTCTTCAGACACCGGAGGCAGGGCCGCCCTGGCCGCCGTCGCCTCTTCGGGCGTGGGGTGACGCAGGCGGATGACGCCTTTCATCTGGGCCGGGTCGATCGGCTTGCCCTTCTTGGTGATGGTCAGCCGACCCTCACGCATCAGGCCCAGGGCCGTGGCCTTCACGCGCGGCAGCATGCGCTGCCACTGTTCGGGCTGCAGCGCCTTGGCCACGTCGGACGGCTCGATGCTCTTGCCGTTGTCGCCCCTGGGGTCGACGGCCGACAGTTTTTCGAAGATGGCGGATTCGATGGGGTCGCTCATCGTCCCTATATGCTGCATTGCGAGAGCGGAAAGAAGGCGGATCCCGCCTCAAGCAGCGCGACTGCGCGATAGGCGAAAGAAAAAGGTCATGGTTGCGAAAGTCACGGTCACCGAGGGCGAGTTCACCGGCTGGGAGACCTATGACCTGCACGGCACCTTCGATCAGGTGGTGGGGCCCTTCTATTTCCGGCCCGACCCCGACGGACGCATGCGCTGCGCCTTCCGGGCCGAGGCCAAGCACATGAACGCCGGCGGCCGCATGCATGGCGGCTGTCTGATGACTTTCGCCGACATCGCCCTGTTCCAGACCGCCTATCAGGAGATGGAGGGCAAGAACGGCGTGACCGTTCAGCTGGATTCCACCCTGGTGGACGGCGTCTATGAAGGCGAACTGGTCGAGGCGACCGGCGAAGTGGTGCGCGCGGGCGGCTCGCTGATCTTCGTGCGCGGTCAGATCACGGTGGAGGCGCGCACGGTGATGACGTTTTCGGGAGTGATCCGGAAATTCGGGCCGAGGTGAAGTCTGAAGTCCCGCTGAGGGCGGATTGAGACCTAAGGCTTCCGGCGAATGGACCTGCGTATGGCTCGCCAGTAGACGGCTAAAAGAACTCCAGACACGCCGATGGCCCAGACGGCGCTCAGACCGAGCCCCACATACCATATGGCGTTACGTGACCAGCCGAGCTGGTCGGAGACGATGATCGGAAGAAACGGCGCGAAGGCTAACAGCAAGAATTTGGCATCAACCCGTTCCGACCTTGAATAGCCAGAAAGGCGCTGGCCGGCGTTCTTGCCCTCGCCCATCTGCAACAAGGCCGTCTCTTTCTGACGCGCCCAGTCGGCCAGCAGCTTTTGAAGAGACGAGAACGGCGTCAACATCGCCCATCTATCCGATCAACCGCCCCTGTCCGCAACAGGACTTAAGCCGTCCGCGATCCTAAACCCCCGCCCCCGCCGCCGGTCGCGCCCTGGCGGCGCCCAGCCAGCGGTTCAGGTGCGTCAGTTCCTCCGGCGGGCGGTATTTGATCAGGCGGGCGAAATCCAGACCCACGGCCGCCACCACATCGGCGATGGTGAAGCGGTCCGCCGCGATCCATTCCCGGTCGGCCAGACGCCGGTCCAGCGAACGCATGTATTTCTCGGCCGCCAGCCGGTTGTAGTCGGCGACCTGGGGCATGGGGGTGGCCTCCAGCGCGGCCAGGGCCGGATGGGTGTGCCGCACGCTCAGCATGATCGGATTGGCCAGATAGAATTCGCACCGGCGGGTCCACATCTCGATCATCGCCTGTTCGGCGGCGTCATGGCCGAACAGGTTCGGTTCGGGATACAGCGCCTCCAGATAGCGGCAGATGGCTAGGGATTCGGTCAGGCAGGTTCCGTCGTCCAGCTCCAGCGCCGGAACATGCGGCACGCCGAATTTGGCGCGATAGTCGGCCGTGCGGTGTTCGCCGGCCAGAAGGTCGATCTCGACGATCTGGACCCCCTCGATCCCCTTCTCGGCCATGACCCAGCGGACCCGGCGCGGATTGGGCGCGCGATGCGAGGTGTACAGCTTCATGGGGAGCGCTCCGTTGCTTATCGCAACGGCTATCAGGCGAAGACCGCCGGGGGCAAGGCGCCGACGACGCAGGCGGCCATCAGGGTGGCCAGGAAGCCCGCGAACAGCGCCTTCCACACGAGGCCCAGCACCTCCTCGCGCCGCTCGGGCATCAGCACCGACAGGCCGGTCACCGTGATGCCGACCGAACCGATGTTTGCGAAGCCGCACAGGGCATAGGTCATCAGCATCCGCGTGCGCTCGCTCATCTCTCCGGCCGGAACCTTGCCCAGTTCGATGAAGGCCACGAACTCGGTCAGGGTCAGCTTGACCCCCAAAAGCCATCCGGCCTTGCCCGCCTCGGACCAGTCCACACCCGTCAACCACGCCACCGGCATGAACAGCCAGCCCAGCAGCCGCTCGACCGTCACCGGCCCGTCGAACAGCCAGAACCCGCCCAGCATGATGTTCACCAGCGCCACCAGCGCCACGAACACGATCAGCACCGCAGAGATGTTCAGCACCACCATCAGGCCGTCGGCCGTGCCTTTCACGATGGCGTCGATGGCGCTGTCGTACTTCAGGGCCGAACCGTAATCGGCGTGGGCGCCGCCCTGGCCCGGCGTCTCTGGGATGATGATCCGCGCCAGCAGAACCCCCGCCGGGGCCGAGACGATGGAGGCCACCAGCACATGGCCCGCCGCATCGGGCAGCACCGGCGCCAGAATGGCCGCATAGGCCACCATGGTGGACCCCGCCACGGTCGCCAGTCCGACCACCATCAGCAGGAACAGTTCGGACCGCGTCAGCTTGTCCAGATAGGCGCGGATGACGATGGGGCTTTCGATCATGCCCAGGAAGATGTTGGCCGCCACCGCCAGGGCCGAGGCCCCGCCCAGGCCCATGGTCTTCTGAAACAGGAGGCCGAAGCCGTGGGTGATCCACTTCAGCACCTTCCAGTGCCACAAGAGGGCCGACAGGGCCGAGATCACCAGGATCAGCGGCAGCACTTGAAATGCGAAGGTGAACAGGGCGCCTTCATTGGCCACGGCGTACGGCTGGTCCCCGCCCGCCAGATAGCCGAACACGAACTGGGTCCCGCGATTGGTCGCCGCCGCCAGGCCATCGACCGCCCCCGTCACGGCGGCCAGCACCCCCTGCGACCCGGGGATGGCGAACAGGGCCAGCACCAATCCCGCCTGCACCGCCAGGGCGCCCAGGGCCAGCCGCCACGGGAAGGCCTTCCTGTTCTCCGACAGCCCCCAGCAGGCTGCAATCACGACGAGCAGGCCCAGCAGGCTCTGCAGGTTCAGGATGCTGAACATGGTCCCCTCCGCGTTCGGCCCAGTCCTGCACCGCGTCGGGGAGGGTGTCGAGAGGTCTTAAACCTGCCCGCGCACCATCCGGTCATACGCTTCCATCAGGCCCAGGCTGATCTCGCCGGGGATGAAGCGATAATCGCCGATCTCGCTGACGGGGGTGATCTCGGCCGCCGTGCCGCACAGGAAGCATTCGTCGAAGTCCGCCAGTTCCTCGGGTTTGATGGGGCGCACCTCGACCTCCAGCCCGCGCGCGGCCAGCATCTCCAGCACCGTCTGGCGCGTGATGCCGTTCAGGATGGCGCCGTCGGCCGGCGGGGTGATCAGGCGGCCGCCCTGGACGAAGAAGACATTGGCCCCCGTCGCCTCGGCCACATAGCCGCGCCAGTCCAAGAGCATGGCGTCGGCGTAACCGCGCGCGTCGGCGTAATGGCGGTTGATGGTGCCGATCATGTACAGGCCCGCGGCCTTGGCCTCGGTCGGGGCGGTTTCCGGCGACGGCCGCTTGTACGGCGCCCAGCACAGGCGGATGCCCTTGCGCTTGGTTTCCGGGTCGAAATAGCTGGGCCAGTCCCACACGGCGACGGCCACGTGGACCGTGGTGTTCTGGGCCGGGACGCTGACCTGTTCCGAACCGCGCCAGGCGATGGGGCGCACATAGGCGTCGGTCAGGCCGTTTCTGGCGCAGGTTTCCTTGCAGGCCTCGTTGATCTGCGCCACCGTGAACGGAATCCGGAAGTCGAGAACCTCGGCCGAGCGGAACAGACGGTTGGTATGCTCCATCAATTTGAATATCTGGCCATTGTACATCCGCGCGCCCTCGAACACCGAGGAGGCGTAGTGCAGCGCATGGGTCAAAACGTGCACGCGCGCCTCGCGCCAGGGCACGAATTCGCCGTCCATCCAGATCCAGCCGTCACGATCGTCGATAGGAACGAAGGCCATTGAACAACATCTCCTACGTCGTCATGTCGGTTAGAGCCGTCCCGACCGCCTCCGTCAACGCCGCGCGCGTCGGAGGCCGGGCATGAGCGCGCCCGCCTATGGACGCTCCGGCCCCATCGCCGGGGCGGGCGAGGGCCGGCATCTGCTGGTCGTGGACGACGACGACCGCATCCGCGAGCTGCTGAAAGAATATCTGACGCGCGAAGGCTATCGCGTCACCGGCGCGGCCCATGCGGCGGCGGCGCGGCGTCTGATGGAGCTGATCGACTTCGATCTGGTGGTGCTGGACGTCATGATGCCGGGCGAGAGCGGGCTGGACCTGACCAGCTGGGTTCGGAACAAGGCCGAACTGTCCAAGACGCCGCTGATGCTGCTGACCGCGCGGGGCGATCCCGATGACCGGATCGAGGGCCTGTCGCGGGGCGCAGACGACTATATGTCCAAGCCGTTCGAGCCGCGGGAACTGTCGCTGCGCATCGACGCCATCCTGCGGCGCACGGGGGGCAAGCCGATGACCCCGCGCGAGATCCGGCTGGGCGCCGCCACCTTCGACATGGAGCGGCTGGAGCTGTCGCGCGACGGCAAACCGCTGCGCCTGACCGAGGCCGAGGCGCAACTGCTGAAGACCCTGGCCATTCACGCCCATTCGCCGGTCGAGCGCATGACCCTGTCGCCCGATACCGCCGACATCACCGGCCGGGCCGTGGACGTGCAGGTGACGCGCCTGCGCCGCAAGCTGGAGTCGGACCCCAAGAACCCGCGCTATCTGCAGACCGTGCGCGGCGTCGGATACATGCTGGCGCCGGACTGATGAGGACCGTGCCGTCAAATCCTCCCCCGCCGGGGGAGGTGGATCGACGCGACAGCGTCGAGACGGAGGGAGCCCGGCATGACGTCAGCCCCCTCCACCGCTTCAGGCTTCGCGCTGCCCTTTGGGTCGCGGTCCCCCTCCCCCGGTGGGGGAGGATTTCATGAGACTTCTGCCCGCGTCGCTGTGGCCGCGGTTTCTGAAGCGGCGCGTGCCGACCAGCCTGTGGGGCCGGTCGTTGCTGATCATCGTGTTGCCGGTGCTGGTGATGCAGGCGGCCGTGACCTGGGTCTTCTTCGACGCCCACTGGCAGACGGTGACCGCGCGCCTGTCCGAGGGGCTGGCCGGCGACGTGGCCTGGGCGGTGGAAACCTATGCCGACGACCCGTCGCCCAAGACCCTGGCGGTTCTGGCCGACCGGGCCGAGCGGACCATGTCCCTGTCCATCGCCCTGCAGGAAGAGGCCCAGCTGCCGCGCGAGCAGCAGCGCGGGACAATCGGCGTGGTCGACCGCGCCATGGAGAAGGCCCTGAGCGGGCGGTTGGATGCGCCCTACTGGTTCTCGACCACCCGTTATCCGGCCTATGTCGACATCCGGGTGCAGCAGCCGCAAGGGGTTCTGCGCATCATCGCCCCGCGCGAGCGGGCAGTGGCGACCCAGGCGCACATCTTCGTCCTGTGGCTGATGGTGGCGACCGTGCTGCTGCTGGGGGTGGCGGTGCTGTTTATCCGCAACCAGGTGCGGGCTATCGAGCGCCTGGCCGACGCGGCCGAGGCGTTCGGGCGTGGCGAGACCGTCCCGCGGTTCAAGCCGCACGGCGCGCGCGAAGTGCGGGCCGCGGCCACCGCCTTCCTGGCCATGCGCGACCGGATCCAGCGCCATATCGACCAGCGTACGGCCCTGTTGGCTTCGGTCAGCCACGACCTGCGCACGCCCCTGACGCGCCTTCGGCTGGAACTGGCCCTGGCGCCCCCGTTCAAGCGCCAGGCGGCGATGAAGGGCGACCTGGACGAGATGGAGCATATGATCGACGAATACCTGGCCTTCGCGCGCGGCGAGGCGGGCGAGGCGGCCCAAACCGTCGATGTCGGCGACCTGCTGCGCGCCGCCGGCGACGACGCCCGGCGCACTGGGGCCGAGGTGGACGTGCTGGCGCCCGATGATCTGACCGCCGCCCTGCGTCCCATCGCCTTCAAGCGCGCGCTGATGAACCTGGCCGGCAACGCCGCATCCCACGGCGAGCGTGTGCGGCTGTCGGCGCGCGCCCTGCCCTCCGGCGGGCTGGAGATCGCGGTCGAGGACGACGGCCCCGGCATTCCCGAGGACATGCACGAGGAAGCCTTCCGCCCCTTTTCCCGGCTGGACGAGGCGCGCAACCAGAACCGCAAGGGCGTGGGCCTGGGCCTGGCCATCGCGCGCGACGTGGCGCGCGGCCACGGCGGCGACATCACCCTGGATCGCAGCGATCTGGGCGGGCTGAAGGCCGTGGTCCGCCTGCCCGGCTGAAGCCGTCGCCGATCACGTTTTGCGGCGAGGTCTGGCGAAGGCCGATCCGCGACCGCATCTTTAAAGGATCAGATCAAACGGAGGCCCCCATGCGCCCTCTCGCCTTCATCGCCCCCTTGGCCGTGGTCACGGCCGTCGCCGCCAGCGCCCAGGCCCTGACCGGCCTTCAGCCCGCGAGCCAGCCGCGCGTCTCGGTGGTCATTGCGCCCGCGGTTCAGGCCCAGGCCGACGATCTGGGTCAGCGCGAGGTCCAGGCCCAGGCCGACCGCCTGGTTCAGGTGGTGTCGCGCGCGCTGGAACGGTCGTCGGCGCTGGACGGCGCTCAGGTGCGGCTGACCCTGACCGACCTGAAGCCCAACCATCCGACCTTCGAGCAGGTCGCCCGCAACCCCGGCCTGTCGGCCATCGAAAGCCGCAGCATCGGCGGAGCCACGGTCCAGGTCGAACTGATCGGCGCCGACGGCGCGCGCCAGACCGGCGAAGTCCGTTATTACTCGCACAGTCTGGCCGAGGTGCGGGGTTACTCCACCTGGCAGGACGCGGACCGGGCCTTCAATCGCGTGGCGTCCAAGGTCGCCGCCGGCCGGCTCTGACGGTTCAGCGCGACAGGGCTTCGGCGCGCCGCCGCGCCGCCGCCACGGCGGCCTTCACCGCCTGATCCAGCCCGGCCTCGGCCAGGGCCGCCAACCCCGCCTCGGTGGTGCCGCCGGGCGAGGCGACGCGGGCGATCAGGGCCTGGACATCTTCCGCCCCCTCCAGCCCCGCCGCCGCCGAGCGCACCGTGGCCCGCGCCAGATCGGCGGCCACGGCGGGCGGCAGACCCTGCGCCTCGCCCGCCTGGGCCAGGGCGCGGGTAAAGGCGAAGACATAGGCCGGGCCGGACCCGGCCATGGCGGTGACGGCGTCCATCATCGCCTCGTCCGGGATATCGACCACGGCGGCCACCGGCGCGAACAGCGACCGGGCGACGGCTGCCGCACCCGCATCCGCGCTCCACAGGCCCGCCGCGCCTTTGCCCACCGCAACGCCCGTCGTCGGCATGACCCGCACGACCGGCCCGGCGAAGACATCCGCCAGGTCCGCCCCCCGCACCCCGGCCATGACCGAGATCACCGACGCGTCGCCGATCCTGGGCGCCAGTTCGGCCGCGACCTCGCGCCATCTGGCCGGCTTGACCGCCAGCACCACGGCCCGCGCGCCGCCCAACGTCTCGACCGGCGGATTGACGCGCGCGCCCGCGGCCCGCGCCGCCTCGGCGGCCGGCTTCTGCGACGGCGTCAGAATGATCAGATCGCGCGGATCGACCGCCCCGCTGGCCAGCCACCCCTCGACCATGGCCGAGCCGAGACGACCGCAGCCGACGAGGATGACGGGGCCCTGCGCCGCGCCCATGGGATCACGCGCTGCCGACGGTCTCGAACAGGCAGGCGGCCAGGGCGTCTTCGGGCTTCTTCATGCCCTTGGTCAGGAAGCGGAAGGCCGGATAGTAGCGGTCGGCCGCCTCGATCGCCGCATCGATCATCGACGCCGCCTGGCCCAGGGTCGGGCGTTCGCCGTGCGGCAGGGCCAGGGCATGGCGGAAGACGATCTCGCCCTCGTCAGGCCAGACCTCGAAATGGCCCAGCCAGCTGCGCTGATTGATCAGGCCGGTCAGTTCATAGGCCGCCGCCCGGCGCGACTTGGTGATCCGCAGGTCCAGCGCGCAGCACAGTTGCAGACAGTCGCCTTCGGGCCGCCAGGCGAACCACAGCTCGTAATCCTTCCAGTCCCCGGCCAGGGCGAAGGCCAGATCCCCGTCGTCGGTGCGATCGAACGGCAGGTTCTCCGCGTTCAGGACGTGTTCGACCACGTCCAGCGGGTCCATGGGAACGTCGATCTCTTCGGGGCGGGCGGCGTCCATCAGGCGACGATCCTTGGGAAAGGGCGCTTCGGCCGCGACTCACGACCGATGCTGGGACGGTAGGCGTGTTCGCGGATTCGCCTCAACCGGCTGCGTCCGCGGCGGGAGTCGCGCCTGTGGACGTTCCCTTTTTTGGTTTGGAGGCGGACGCTTTCAGCGTGGCGATTTCCGCGCGCAGCGCTGCGATTTCGGCCTTCAGGGTGTCGAATTCGTCGCGCCGCACCAGATCCAGTTCGGCCACCATGCGATCCGTCTGGGCGCGAAAGGCCGCCTTGGCCTCTTCGCTCGCCGACTGGGCCAGGCCCATGGCGCCGGTCGCCATCTTGGAGAATTCGTCGAGAATGGGGTTGCGGGTCTGCATCTGGATACTCCCGACTCGGCGGCGCCGAGCGTCGTTAACGAAGGTCTGACGGATATGGTGAACGCCGTCTTAACCGCCATGCGTCGCATCGTCCGCCACGCCCGGTTCTGCACAGCCATCTTCATAGGCGACGCGCGCGGCGACGCTTGCTAAAGCAGGCGTCCGAAGGCGTAGACGCAACCTCCTGGAGGCCCCGTGGTCTTTCCCGAGTTCGATCCGGTCCTGTTCTCGATCGGCCCCCTGCCCATCCGCTGGTACGCCCTGGCCTATGTCGCCGGCATCGTCCTGGGGTGGTGGTACGCCTCGCGCCTGGTGAAGACGCCGCGCGTCTGGGCGCCGGGCCGCCCGCCGATCAATGGCGTCCAGCTGGACGACCTGGCGCTGTGGATCACCATCGGCGTCATCCTGGGCGGACGTCTGGGCTACGCCCTGTTCTACAAGCCGGTCATGTTCGCCCAGCTGTTCACCGGCCAGGGCTGGGGCGAGCGGCTGGAGCTGTTCCAGATGTGGACCGGCGGCATGAGCTTCCACGGCGGCTTCCTGGGCGTGGCCCTGGCCATCGTCTGGTTCGCGCGCCGCGAAAAGACCAGCCTGCTATCGCTGGGCGACCTGATAGCGCCGGTCGTGCCGCTGGGCCTGTTCTTCGGGCGTATCGCCAACTTCATCAACGGCGAGCTGTGGGGCCGCGTCACCGACGTGCCGTGGGCCATCCGCTTCTGCAACATCCGCATTCTGGAGGCCTATGGCCAGTGCCCGGCCGGCGACCTGCCGCGCCACCCCAGCCAGCTGTACGAGGCGGGGCTGGAGGGCCTGTTGCTGTTCGTCATCCTGTCGCTGGCGATCTGGAAGGGACGGCTGCTGACCAAGCCGGGCTATGTCACCGGTCTGTTCCTGCTGGGCTATGGGCTGTCGCGGGCGGCGCTGGAGAATTTCCGCCAGCCGGATCTGGGGATGGAGAATTTCCCCCTGGGCCTGACCATGGGCATGATCCTGTCGATCCCCATGATCGTGGCGGGCGCCTGGCTGGTCTGGCGCGCCTGGAGCCGCCCGCCCGTCCAGGGCTGACGGCATGTCGCTGAAGGCGCGGCTGGCGCGCGAGATCGCCATCGGCGGGCCGATGACGGTGGCCGACTATGTCACCCGCTGCCTGCACGACCCGGACGGCGGCTATTACGCCACCCGCCCGGCCATTGGCGAAGGCGGTGACTTCATCACCGCCCCGATGGTCAGCCAGATGTTCGGCGAACTGATCGGCCTGTGGGCGGCCGAGCTGTGGTCGCGGCTGGGCGCGCCGGACCGGTTTCGTCTGGTCGAGGTGGGGCCGGGCGACGGCACCCTGATGGCCGATGCCCTGAAGGCCGCGCGGCTGGCGCCGGGGTTCCTGGAAGCCTGCGACCTGGTGCTGATCGAGCCGTCCGGCCCCTTGCGCCAGATGCAGGCGTTGCGCCTGGCCGACGGCGACCTGGCGCCGCGCTGGGTTTCGGGCCTGGACCGGGTTGAGACGGACGCCCCCATCATCCTGATCGCCAATGAGGTGCTGGACTGCCTGCCCGCGCGCCAGTTCGTGAAGACCCAGGACGGCTGGGCGGAAAGGCGCGTGACGGTGGGCGACGACGGCGAACTGGCGTTTGCCCTGACCCCGCCCAGCGCCGGTTTCGTGCGGCCCGCCTTCGACATGGCGCCGGGTCAGGTGATCGAGATCTCGGCCCAGCAGGCGGGCTTCGGTCACGCCCTGGGCCAGATGTTGCGCGCCGCGACCGGCGCCGCCCTGTTGATCGACTATGGCCGCGCCCGGCCCGAGGCGGGCGATACGCTGCAGGCCCTGTATCGGCACCGAAAGGTCGATCCCCTTGCCGAGCCGGGCCAGGCCGATCTGACCCAATGGGCCGATTTTCCGACCGTGCTGGAAGCCGCCGTCCACGCCGGGGCCGATGTGACCGGCTGCCTGGGCCAGGGCGAGTTTCTGCACCGGCTGGGCATCGCCGCGCGCGCCGATGGACTGAAGGCCGGACGGCCCGATGCGGCGCCGATCATCGACCGCCAGCTGGCCCGCCTGACCGCCCCGGACCAGATGGGTGAACTGTTCAAGGCCGCGGCCGTTTTCGCCCCGCACGGCCTGGTCGTTCCGGGCTGGGAGGACTGACCTCATGAGCCTGGCGCCCCTGACCCATCCACTGCTGGACCGGGCGGGCGTGCGCCATGGCTTCTTCACGCGCGAAGGCGGGGTTTCGCAGGGGCTGTATGCGGGCCTGAACACCGGCGTCGGCTCGAACGACGATCCGGCGGCCGTGACCGAGAACCGCCGCCGCGTCGCCGCGGCCATGGGTGGCGCACCCGACGATTTCGCCGCCTGCTATCAGATCCACTCCGCCGTCGCCTGCGTGGCCGAGGCGGGCTGGAAGGGCGAACGGCCCGAAGGCGACGCCAGCGTCACCGCCGCACCGGGCGTGATCTGCGCCGTGCTGACCGCCGACTGCGCGCCGATCCTGCTGGCCGATGGGGAGGCCGGAGTGGTCGCCGCCGTCCATGCCGGATGGAAGGGCGCCCTCAACGGCGTGGTGCACAGCGCGGTCGCGGCCATGCAGGCCCTGGGCGCCGACCCGGCCCGCACCGTCGCCGTGGTCGGGCCGTGCATCGCCCAGTCCAGCTATGAGGTCGGCGCCGACTATCAGGACCGGTTCGAGCACCACGATCCAGGCAGCGGCCGCTTCTTCGCGCCCGGCGCCACGGCCGACAAACGCCAGTTCGACCTGCCGGGCTTTGTCCTGTGGCGGCTGGAGCAGGCGGGCGTGGGCCAGGCCGCCTGGACCGGCCACGACACCTGGGCCGACGAGACGCGCTTCTACTCCAACCGCCGATCCTTCCAGCGCGGCGAGCCGGACTTTGGCCGGATGATGAGCGCGATCAGGGTTTCCTGATCCCTCTCCCGGCGGGAGAGGGCTTGAACGCCCAAGAGCGCGTCAGCGCGATTGGCTGCGTGAAAGGGTGAGGGGCTATTGCCAGATGGGTGAGAGCCGACCCTCACCCTTTGACGCTTCGCGCCGCCCGTCGGGTCGGCTGGCGCATCGCTTCGCTCTGCGAGCCTCAAGCCCTCTCCCATCGGGAGAGGGTCGCTAACCCGCCTGGGCCAGTTCCGGCACGCGGGTGACCCGGCGCCAGGCGTCGGGCTGGGCCAGCAGGGCGCGGACCAACTTGTTGTTGATGGCGTGGCCCGCCTTGACGCCCTCGTAGCGGCCCAGCAGCGGCGCGCCCAGCACATACAGGTCGCCGATGGCGTCCAGCGCCTTGTGCCGCACGAACTCGCGTTCCATGCGCAGACCGCCGGGATTCAGAATCTCGTCGCCGTCGATGACCACGGCGTTCTCCAGGCTGCCGCCGCGCGCCAGACCGGCCTGGCGCAGGGCCTCGACCTCATGGGCGAAGCCAAAGGTGCGGGCGGCCATGATTTCGCTGCGGAAAGTGTCTTCATCAACGACGAAGTCGACCACCTGATTGCCGATGACCGGCGTCGGGAAATCGATCTCGAACCGCATTTCGTAACGGTCGCAGGGCAGTAGCAGGGCCGACTTGTCGCCCTCCTCGACCCGCACGGGCTTCAGGATCTCGACATAGCGCACCGGCGCCGCCTGGGGCCGGAAACCGGCCCGGTCCAGCAGCTGCACAAACGGCAGGGCCGACCCGTCCAGGATCGGCAGTTCCGGCCCGTCCACCTCGACCACGGCATTGATGACGCCCAGGGCGCAGAAGGCGGCCATCAGATGTTCGATGGTCGACAGGCGCACGCCCGCCGCATTCTCGATCATGGTGTTCAGGCGCGCATCGACCACGGCCTCGCCCGACACGGGGATACGGTTGTCGCGGTCGGAAATGTCGGTGCGCACGAAGACGATGCCGGTTCCCGGCGCGGCCGGACGCACGGCCAGACGCACGCGCTGACCCGTGTGCACGCCGACGCCGGCGATGATGGCCGGGGCGGTCAGGGTCTTTTCGTGATGATCGACGATACGCGGCACGCTTGGAACACTCGCTTCTGCAAGACCTTGGCGCGCGACTTGGCGCACAGCGACGGCCCTTTGATTTCCTAACGGGCCGCCGGCAAGCGAGAAATGAAACTCAAGTTTCGGATTGTTTCGTTTTGATGCGGTTTTCAAAACGAAACCCCCGCCGCCTGCATGGCGACGGGGGTTCGATGGTTTCCGCCCTTAGGCCTAGTTGGCCAGGCGCCGCAGGAAGGACGGGATCTCCAGATCGTCGTCTTCGGCAGAGGCCAGCCGGGCCTCGTCCGGCGAAGCGGGCGGCGGCGCCAGCGGTTCGCGGGTCGCGGCGGGCCGGGGCGCATAGGGCGACGGCGCCGCGGCGGTGCGCTTGCCGCGCCCGAACAGGCTCCACCCCGACTTGCGGTGGTGGTCGCCCTCGTCGTCATAGGCGTCGTCGTGCGGCGTGGCCGTCGTCTGGTGCGTCGTGCGGGCGTTGTCACGCTCGGCGTACAGGTCGCCCTGGGTCGGGGCCGCCGCGCGGGCCGGCGCCGGAGCGGCTTCATATTCCTCGACCCACGGATCGACGATCGGCCCCAGCTGGCGATCCTCGGCGGCGTGGATCACCGGCTCGGGGCGCGCTTCGGGCAGGGGCGCGGGGGTGAAGCTGGGCTGGACCACCGGCGCCTCGGCGCGCGCGGGTTCGGAACGGAGGGGTTCGGGCGACCGTTGCGGGGTCGTCGGCGTCTGCATCAGGGGCGCCGGGCGCCGGGCGTCCAGCGGACGCGCGGTGGGGGCCGGCTCGATCTTCTGCATCGAGGCTTCGTCCATGCCGGTGGCGACCACCGAGACGCGGATCTTGCCGTCCAGGGCCGGATCGAAGGCGGCGCCGAAGATGATGTTGGCGTCGGCGTCCACTTCCGCGCTGATGGCGTTGGCGGCCTCGTCGACTTCCAGCAGGGTCATGTCCATGCCGCCGGTGATGTTGACCAGCACGGCCTTGGCGCCCTTCAGGCTGGTTTCGTCCAGCAGCGGGTTGGCGATGGCGTTCTGGGCCGCCAGCAGGGCGCGGTCGTCGCCGGACGCCTCGCCCGTGCCCATCATCGCCTTGCCCATCTCGGACATGACGGCGCGCACATCGGCGAAGTCCAGGTTGATCAGGCCCGGCAGGATCATCAGGTCGGTGATCGAACGCACGCCCGAGTGCAGCACCTGATCGGCCATGCCGAAGGCGTCGGCGAAGGTGGTCCGCTCATTGGCGACGCGGAACAGGTTCTGGTTCGGAATGACGATCAGGGTGTCGACATAGCGTTGCAGCTCGGCGATGCCGGCATCGGCCAGACGCATGCGGTGACGGCCTTCGAAGGTGAAGGGCTTGGTCACCACGCCGACGGTCAGGATGCCGCGGTCGCGCGCGCATTTGGCGATGATCGGCGCGGCGCCGGTGCCGGTGCCGCCGCCCATGCCGGCGGTGATGAAGATCATGTGCGCGCCATCCAGGTGCGCGTGAATCTCGTCGGCGGATTCCTCGGCGGCGTTCATGCCGACCTCGGGGTGGGCGCCAGCGCCCAGGCCTTGGGTGATGGTTTCGCCCAACTGGATGCGGCGGTCGGTCTTGGCGAAGCTCAGATGTTGAGCATCGGTGTTGGCGACCACGAACTCGACCCCTTCCAGGCCGGCGTCGATCATGTTGTTGACGGCGTTACCGCCCGCGCCGCCCACGCCGAACACGACGATCCGAGGTTTCAGTTCCGTGGTTTCCGGACGCACAAGAGAAAGAGACATATTCGTTCCGACCTTCCGACCCAGCCCCAGGTTCCGCTGAAAAATCCCGCCGATTCGCCAGTGGTTACGAGCGTCTTAAGGAAATCCCACCGGGGTTAAGGGAAGGTTACCGGATAGCTTGAGTCGGACCGCTCGGAAGCGATTTCGTTAACCTTGGCCGCAAATTTCCACATCTGCGTCCGCCTTTAGGTCGCGCGTGAACCGACCGGGTTCGGACCAAGAGACTGGTGCGGCGACATAGCCAAGGCGTCGTCGGTGATCGTGACGGATCACACAAAGAAGAAGGGGCGGCTCTTGCGAGCCGCCCCTTCCGTCAGGTTCATCCTGTTAGGACTTACCAGACCTTGTAGTTGAAGTTCACGAAGAAACGACGGCCGAACAGGTCGAAGTTGTCGTTCGTGTGACGGCCCAGCCAGTTGGCCGACTCGGCGTCGAAGGCGTTGACCACACCGGCCCGGACCCGCAGGTCGTCGGTGACCTGATAGGCCACGGTGAAGTCGTGCTGGTGGAAATCACCGGTTTCCAGGTACTTGGCGTACTCGCGGACGTCCGGGTTCGAAACCAGCGCGTCCTTGTCGCCGATTTCCTGGCTGCCCTGCCAATCCCAATCCCACGACACGGTCAGACGGTCGGTCGGGGCCCAGGAGACGGTCGACAGGAAGCGAACCCGCGGCAGACCGACGGTGTCGGCATAGATCGTCGGGAACGTCGGGTCGGCGATGTTGGTGTAGTCGTTCTGCTCGATGGTCCACGAACCACGCAGACCCCAGTTCACGCGGCCCCAGTCACGGCCAATGACATCGACCAGATCGAAGCGGTAGCGAGCCGAGAAGTCCACGCCTTCAGCCGTCAGCTTCGCATAGTTCAGCGAGCCTTGGATGAAGCCGGTGACCATCCAGGTGGTCGGGTCGCGCGTGATGGTGTTACAGGCGGCCGAGTTGATGGTCGGCTGGTTCACGCACTGGTTGGCGTTCTGTTGGGCCGTCGTGGTCGCGATCGCGTCGGTGATCTCGATCTTGTAGTAGTCCAGAACCATCGAGAAGTTCGGGAAGACGCTCGGGGTCCACACCACCGAGGCGGTGAAGGAGTCCGAGGTTTCCGGGATCAGGAACGGGTTGCCGCCGTCCAGACCCGGGATGCCGCCCGTGCCGTAGGTCGGCTGGAAGGCGTCCGGAGCGGTCTGGTCGTTGAACGAGAAGTTGAAGCCGGCCGCCAGCGACAGAGCGCGGCAGTTGGCCCGACGGTTCGCCGCGATCGAGGCGTCGGTCAGCGCGTTGATGTTGGTGACCAGGCAGGGGTCCGCGAAGCCGTTGGCGAAGGTCTGGCCCGGGGGCTCATACAGTTCGCCCAGGTTCGGCACGCGAATGGCCGTGTTCTGGGTCACGCGGAACAGCAGGTCGTCGATCGGACGCCAGGAGCCCTGGATCGAGTAGGTGTCCTGCAGGCCGACAGTGGTGTAGTCGGCGGTGCGGTACGAACCCGAGATTTCGGCCGAACGGCCCAGCCAGTGATCCTGGAACAGCGGCACGCGCAGTTCGATGAAGGCTTCACGCGTCTCGTAGGACACGGCCGGGAAGTCCGGGCCTTCGTTCAGGAACAGCATGCGACCGCCGGTCGGACCATCGCGGCCGGTGCCCGAGGTGGTTTCCTTGCGGCTTTCGACACCCACGGCGAAGCCGATGGCGCCGGCGCCCCAAAAGTCCCACAGCTCGCCCGACATGAAGCCGAGGAAGTCCTGCTGCGAGTTGCGGTCGGTGACGTAGATCTGAGCGCCCACGAATTCACGAGCAGCGTCCGAGAAGCCGCCTTCACCAAAGATACGGACCGGCACGCAGCGGCTGATCATGTCGTTGGTGATGCCCTGGTAGCCCAGCAGCGCCGAACCCGAGGTCGGGATCGGGAAGCCCTGAGCGCGACGCAGTTGCGTGCGGCAGACGATCTCGCCCGGACGGCCGTTGACGATACCGGCGGTATCGACGACGGCGTCGGCGGCCATCTGCATTTCATCGTAACCGTCGGCGGTTTCCCAGTTGCGGTTGTTCATTTCGCCGTAGGTGTAGCCGACTTCCCAGGTCAGGTTCTTGATGAACCCGACATCGCCGGCGTCGCCGCGCATGCCGATGACGTAACGCGCCAGGTCACGCTCGTTCAGCTGGTTGCGGACGGTGGGGTACAGCTTGTGCTGGGCCCGCGGGTCGGCGACCGTCGAGGTGACCACGCCCGCCGCGTTGTAGATCGAGCGGATGTTGTTCTGGATGGCGGTGCGCACCGCGGCCGGCAGATAGGCGTTGTCCAGGCCGATCTGCAGCTGACCGCCCGTGGTCACGACCGGCGGCGAAGCCGGGTTATACGGGGCGATGTTGAAGTCGTAGAAGGTGCGCTGACCTTCGTCGTAGGTCTCTTCTTCGGCGTATTTGGCTTCACCGAACAGGGTGACGTTGTCCGACAGATCCCAGGTGAAACCACCCTGGACGCGCCACTCTTCCGAGTGCGGCAGACGCGAGGTGCCGCCTTGTTGGGTGGTCAGCGACTGGCCGTTGCCGCCGTTCGAGGTGATGCGGTTGCCGGTGCCCTGACGGATCGAACCGAACTGCAGCGCCTGCGGGTTGCCGCTGGCGTCATAGACGTACGAGTTGTTCGGGTTGTTGTCCGGCGCGATGTAGAAGCAGCCCGCGCCGAACGAGGCCAGCGAACAGCTGACCGCCGTCACGTCCGGGTCGCTAGACGGCGACGGACGCACGCCGGTAGCCAGGATGGTGATGCCGCCGAAGTTGGTGCCGCGGATGAAGGTGCGGGCGTTGTTGATCAGGATGGCGTCCGGGATGCCGTCGGTCGGAGCCGAAGCCGGGTCGGCGTCCCAACCGATCAGAGCCCAGCCTTCGCGCAGCCAGTCCATGTCGGCGTCGGTGACCTGATCGTTCTCTTTGTACTCACCCGTCAGGTAGACGTTCAGGGTGTCGTCAAAGAAGTTTTGGCCCCACAGGAAACCGATACGGCTGGAAGACTGGCCGTCCTGGTTGATCTGCGAATAGGCGCCGTCGATTTCCAGGCCTTCGTAGTCGTCCTTCAGGATGAAGTTGACCACGCCCGAAACGGCGTCAGCGCCGTAAACCGAGGCGGCGCCGCCGGTGATGACTTCGATGTTCTCGATCAGCAGACGCGGGATGGTGTCGACGTCGACCGACAGGCCGCCCGGCAGCGAACCGACGTGACGACGGCCGTTGACCAGCACCAGGGTGCGGGCGGCGCCCAGGGCGCGCAGGTTCAGCAGCGACAGGCCGCCATCGTTCAGGTTCGAGCCGGTGGTGTCTTCCGGAACCTGCGAGAAGGTCAGGGCGGGGATGTCGGCCAGATAGTCGACGACGTTGGCTTCACCCGACTGCTCGATGTCTTCCCGGCTGATCTGGATCAGCGGGGTCGGAGCGGTGGTCGGGTCGCGACGGATGCGCGAACCGGTGATGACCACTTCCTCGACTTGGGTCGCGCCAGAACCGGCGTCCTGAGCGTAAGCCGGCACGGCGGCGACGGCCATAAGGCCTGCCAGCACTGTCGTGCCGAAGAGATAGTTGCGCTTCAATTGCATTTCGATAATGGCCCCAACCTTGAAGTGATGCGGACATGCAGCGGACGAGTCGCACGCTGCACTTGTGACAGAACGCTAACCGCACCCCCCCTCGCGCTGCAACAGAAATGCCGTAATTGCGGCAACGTAAGCCCTCCGTTGTAACACTGCGGACACACTTCCGACGCACACGCGACAAAGACGGGGCCGGGAAGCCCGTCAAATTTGGTCGGAATCGTGAAAGATTACAGGTTGTCGCGCAGCCAGCCTGCGGCGCGGGCGACCAGGCCGCCGCGATGCACGCGCGGGGCGTCGGCCGCCCCAATCTGGCGCGACATCAGCTTGCGCGCCGACACCGCTTCGCGCGGGCCATAGGCGGCGCGCAGCAGCACCCCCGCCGAGGCGCAGAAGGCCGGACCCGAGGCGGCGTCGGCCAGGTGGGGCGCACGCTGGGGCTTGCCCAGGCGCACCGGACGGTCGAACACGCGCACCGCCAGTTCGCGCACACCGTTCAACTGGCTGGCGCCGCCGGTCAGAATCACGCTGGCGCCCGGATCGACCAGGGCGCCCTTTTCTCGCAGGCGGTCACGCAGCAGCTCCAGCGTCTCCTCCACGCGCGGCGCGATGACGGTCTTCAGCATGGAGCGCGGCACCACCACGGGGCCGGCGGACGGGTCCTCGCCGCGGGGCGGCGCCTCGATCATCTCGCGGTCCTCGTTGGCCGACGCCATGGCCGAGCCGTGCAGGGTCTTCAGCCGTTCGGCCCCGGCCCGGCTGGTCGACAGGCCCCGCGCGATGTCGGCCGTCACATGGTCGCCGCCGACGCCCAGGCTTTCGACATGCAGCAGCGAGCGCCCGCCCCAGACCGCGGCCGAGGTGACCCCGCCGCCCAGGTCGATGCAGACGCAGCCCAGGTCCATCTCGTCGTCTTCCAGCGCCGCCAGCGACGACACCACCGGCGCGGCCACCACGCCCTGAAGGTCCAGGTGCGCCAGCTCCAGACAGTGGCTCAGCGTGGCGAAAGCGCTTTCGGCCATGGAGACCACCAGCAGATCCAGGCCCAAAGAGCCGCCGCGCATCGAGCGCGGGTCGCGCACGCCGCGCGCGCCGTCGATGGACCAGGCGATGGGCAGCACATGGATCGGCCGACGGTTCGGCAGCTTCATCTGCCCCAGCGCCAGGGCGATGGCCCGCGCCAGGTCGCCGTCATCGACCGGACCGGCGCCCAGCGACACCTTGGCCTGCAGGCGATGGCTGGCCATCTGGCCGATGGAGGTGGAGACGACCACGCCCGACACCGGCGATCCGGCGGCGCGTTCGGCGCGCTCGACCGCATGGCCGATGGCGCTGGCGGCCTCGTCCATATTGATGACGGCCCCGCCCTTGACGCCCTTGGACTGGACATGGCTGGCGCCGGCGACGCGGATGGTGCGGTCGGCGTGACGCACGCCGTCGGGCTTCATGATGAAACACGAGACCTTGGAATGACCCAGGTCCAGCGCGGCCACGGCCGGCGTGCGCGCGGCGGCGCGGCCGGCTTCACCCTGATTGTCACGCGACCGTCCGGCCATTCCCCTACGCCCTCAGTCTCATGCTTCGCCGCCTTCGGAGGGCCGGACGGCGACCTCTTCGGGCGTTCTCAGGTCCACCCGGGCGAAGCCCAGGTCCAGAAGCCGCTCGCGCTGATCCAGGGCGTCCAGGCGGATCAGCGCCTCTTCCTGGCCCACGGCCGGCAACTGAATCAGCGATCCGTCCTTGAGACGCAGGTCCCAGCGGCGCTCGTCCACCCGCACCAGGGCGTCGACGCGACCCATCAGGCGCGGACGCTGGGCCAGCAGCGGCAGGATGTCGGCCGCCGCCTGATCGGCGCCCAGGCCCACGACCAGCGGCAGTTGCGGATAGCGCGCGGCCTGGGCGCCGGCGATCACCTGGCCCTGGCCGTCGATGACATGGACGCGGCCCGCGTTCTGCCACACCGCCAGCCGGTCGTGTTCGGTGATCTCGACGATCAGGGTGTCGGGCAACAGGCGCACCACCCGCGCCTCCTTGACCCAGCCGACCGACTGCGCCCGCTGCTGAAGTTCATCCAGGTCCAGCCCCGCGATCGGCATGCCGGTCTGTAGTTGCAGCGCCCGCTCGATCACCGGCTTGGCCTCGGCCGAGGCCCCGGTCACATGCACCCGGCGCAGCTTCAGCCCCAGGCCGGTCGTCACCCCATCCACACCGTTGGAGAAGGCCGCGCCGATCCGTTCGGCCCGCGCCCCGGTGGCCAGAACGGCCGTCAGCACCAGACAACCGGCCGCCATGCTGATCATCACCGCGCGCGGCGACAGATCCATCCGTCCCAGGGCCGAAACCTTGGCCGGGGTGGCCGGGGCGTTGCGCGGACCCTTGCCGCGCGCAGATCCGCCCGCGCCGCGACGCGGCGTCTGGGCATTCTGACGTCTGCCGCCACGGACTACCGCGGGCATGAGGCGTCCTCCACCATCCATCGGACCAGGGCCGGATAATCCATCCCGACGAAGGCGGCCTGCTCGGGAACGAGCGAGGTGGGCGTCATGCCGGGCTGGGTGTTGACCTCCAGCAAGACGAGATCGTCCTTAACATCGTCATAACGAAAGTCGGACCGCGAAACCCCTCGACAACCCATGGCGACATGGGCCGCTTCAGCCAGGCGCAGCGCCCGCTCGAACACCGCCGGCGGCAGAACGGCCGGCAACACATGACGCGAGCCGCCCGGTGCATATTTGGCCTCATAGTCATAGAAGCCCTTGGTCGGGGTGATGTCGGTGATGGTCAAGGCGCGCGGCCCCGACTTTTCCCCAAGAACCGTGACGCACAGCTCGTGCCCGGCGATGAAGGGTTCGACCATCACCTGTTCGCCATGGGTCCAGTCGGCGGCGCCGACGGCGGCCACCGGCCCCTCGCCTTCGCGCACCAGATAGACCCCGACCGACGATCCCTCGGCGTTCGGCTTGATGACATAGGGCGGGGCGATCACATGGCCGGCCGCGACCGCATGACGATCGAACAGGCCGCCGCCCGGCACCGGCACGCCCGCCGCCTTCAGCACCGCCTTGGACTTGTCCTTGTCCATCGCCAGAGCCGAGGCCAGGACGCCGGAATGAGTATAGGGCAGGCCCAGCGTCTCCAGAACGCCCTGAACACAGCCGTCCTCGCCCCAGACGCCATGCAGGGCGTTGAACGCCACATCGGGTTTCAGTTCGCTCAAGACCTGGGCCAGGTCGCGCCCGGCGTCGACGCGGGTGACGTGATAGCCGACGGTCTCCAGCGCCGTCGCGCATTCGCGCCCGGACGACAGCGACACCTCGCGCTCCGACGACAGCCCGCCCATCAGGACGGCGACATGAATCTCTGACGGTCGGCGGGCCATGGGACGCTCAAGGACGGACGCGAACCGCCTTGATCGCCGAAGGTTGGTTTACGCGGGGTTTACCAACGGGCTGGGGCGCGACGAATTCAGCCCGACCGTCCGATCCGCTTGATCTCCCAGTCCAGTTGGACGCCAGTCTTCTTCAGGACATCGGCGCGCACCGCCTCGCCCAGGGCCTCGATGTCGGCGGCGGTCGCCTCGCCGGGGTTGATCATGAAGTTGGAATGAAGGTCGCTGAACATGGCCCCGCCGCCGGTGACGGCATGCAGTTTTCCGCGCCAGCCCGCCTCGTCCACCAGCTTCCACGAGGAATGACCGGGCGGGTTCTTGAAGGTCGAGCCGCCGGTCTTTTCTCGGATCGGCTGGGTCTGTTCGCGACGGGCGGTGATTTCGTCGATCCGGGTCTGGACCGCCTCGGGCGCGTCGGGGACGCCGCGATAGACGGCCTCGACCCAGATGATGTCGACCGGCGCCTGGGAATGGCGATAGGTGTAGCCGAAGTCGGCCAGGACGTAGTCGATCCGCTCTCCCGCCCGGTTCAGGCCCCAGGCCGAGACCAGCACGTCCTTGGTCTCCGACCCATAACAGCCCGCGTTCATGGTCAGGGCGCCCCCGACCGCGCCGGGAATGCCGGCATAGAACTCCAGCCCCGCCAGACCGGCCTTGGCGCTGGCGCGGGCCACCATGCTGTCCAGCGCCCCGGCCCCGGCGGTGATGGTGTCGCCATCAGCGGTCACCTGACCCCAGGCGCGGCCGGCCAGGCGGATCACCACCCCCTCGATCCCGCCGTCGCGCACGATGACGTTGGAGCCGACGCCCAGCACCGTCACCGGAACCGCCGGGTCCAGCGCCTTCAGAAAGTCCGCCAGATCGTCGGCGTCGGCCGGAATGAACAGCATATCCGCCGCCCCGCCGACCCGGAACCAGGTGTAGGGCGCCAAAGGCTCGTCCCGCAGCAGCTTGCCGCGCACGGGGGGCAGCGCGTCGCGCCAGCTCATGCCAGCGCCTCCAGCTGATCTGGCAGGGCATAGGCCCACTGGGTGATGTCTCCGGCGCCCAGCAGCACCACGACATCGCCCGCCCGCGTCTCCGCGCCGATCACCCCGGCCAAGGCCGCCGGGCCGTCCAGGGCCTGGACCTGGCGGTGGCCGAAGCGGCGCACCCCTTCGACCAGGGCGTGTTTGTCGACCCCCTCGATCGGCGCCTCCCCGGCCGGATAGACATCGGCCACGATGACGGAGTCCGCTTCCGAGAAACAGGTCGAGAAGTCATCCATCAGGTCGCGCAGGCGGGTGAAGCGATGCGGCTGGACCACCGCGACCACGCGGCCGCCCACATCCTCGCCCTGAACCACCTCGCGCGCGGCCTTCAGCACGGCGGCGATCTCGACCGGGTGGTGGCCATAGTCGTCGATGACCCGGACCCCGTTCACGACGCCGGTGGTGGTGAAACGCCGCTTGACGCCGCCGAACCCGGCCAGGCCCGCGCGGATGGCGGCGTCATCGACCTCCAGTTCGCGCGACACGGCGATGGCCGCCAGGGCGTTCAGCAGATTGTGCGTGCCGGTCATCGGCAGGCGCAGACCCTCGATCCGATACGTCTCACCGTTCTGGATCACCACGTCGAACCGGGCGCCGTCGGCCCCCATGGTGACGTTCTCGGCCCGGACCATGGCCTGGGGGTTCAGCCCATAGGTGACCAGCCGCCGGTTATCGATGCGCGCCACCAGCTTCTGCACCTCCGGGTGGTCCAGGCAGACCACGCCGAAGCCGTAGAAGGGAATGTCCTCAATGAAGTCGCAGAACGCCTTACGCACCGCGTCGAAGTCGCCGTAGTGGTCCAGGTGTTCGGGGTCGATGTTGGTGATGATGGCGACCGTGCATTTCAGGCGCAGGAAGCTGCCGTCGCTCTCGTCCGCCTCGACCACGATCCAGTCGCCGTCACCGACCTTGGCGTTCGTGCCATAGGCGTTGATGATGCCGCCGTTGACCACGGTCGGGTCCAGGCCCGCGGCGTCCAACAGGCTGGCGACCATCGAGGTGGTGGTGGTCTTGCCGTGGGTGCCGCCCACCCCGATCGAGAATTGCAGCCGCATCAGCTCGGCCAGCATCTCGGCCCGGCGAACCAGGGGAATGCGGCGGCGGCGCGCCTCGACCAGTTCGGCGTTGTCGGCCTTGACCGCCGTCGAATAGACGACCGCCGACACCCCTTCGCCGATGTGTTCGGCGTCATGGCCGATGAAGATGCGCGCGCCCAGCCGTTCCAGGCGTTCGGTATTGGCGCTGGCCTTGGCGTCCGACCCCTGAACCCGATAGCCGATCTTCAGCATGATCTCGGCGATGCCGCTCATGCCGATGCCGCCGATGCCCACGAAGTGGACGGGGCCGAGGTCGAAGGGGACGGGGCGAAGGCGCTGGATCATGGGGGCGTCTTAGCGAGGGACTTTGCAGATTGCACGAGGACGCGGAGACCCTCTCATCAGATTCCGTCATCGCCGTCGTCTTTCCACCGCTGTAACCTCAGTGCCTGAACCTGAAAGGATCAGCGCATGCGTCTGAACAGACTCGTCTCCGCAGCGGCCTGCCTGACGGCCCTGTTGATCGGCCAACCCGGTCTCGCCCAGACGCCGCAGCCTGCGCAGAGTCCACGCCCTGCGCCAACGCCACTTGCCTTGCCGCTCGAAGGCCTGAGGGAAGTCGCCTGGGGCGATGATGCGGGCCACTTCATCGACCGCATGGCCTCGGTCGACGGATCGATCGTGGTCTGGGTCTGGATGTTCAAGCGGGACGAGATGACGGTCGCAGGCCACGTCCACAATACGACGGCCTTGCATAATGTGTTCAACTGCGGCGCCCGGACACGTGCGGTCATACGCTCCGAGCTCTACAACGACGGCCGCTTCCTGGTCGGCGCCGGCGGCTCCCGGGTTCTGCAGTATCCCACAAATCCTGATAGCGTGGACGGACGCATCTGGGCGGCGGTTTGCAAAGGTGAATTCCCCGTCGGCGCCCGCACCTTCACGACGCTGGACGCGGCCCGGGCCGCCGTGGATTCGCACTTCGCCGCTACCGGTCGATGAGGGGAGCCGCCTTCTTGGTTACCCGGCCTTAACGCTGAAGATTCACAGTCGGCGCTCAACCATCGGGGCGCCTAAGTGACTGAGCTGAAAACCGACGTCATCCATCGCGGCGACTGCATCGAGGTGTTGCGGTCCCTGCCCGACGCCTGCGTCGACATGGTCTTCGCCGATCCGCCCTATAATCTGCAGCTGGGCGGCGACCTGCTGCGGCCCGACAACTCGCGCGTCGATGCGGTCGACGACGACTGGGACAAGTTCGCCAGCTTCGCCGAATACGACGCCTTCACCCGCACCTGGCTGACCGAATGCCGCCGGGTGCTGAAGCCCGAAGGCTCCATCTGGGTGATCGGCAGCTATCACAACGTCTTCCGCCTGGGCGCGGCGATCCAGGATCTGGGGTTCTGGGTGCTGAACGACATCATCTGGCGCAAGTCGAACCCGATGCCGAACTTCAAGGGCACACGCTTCACCAACGCCCATGAGACCCTGATCTGGGCCGCCAAGTCGCGCGAGCAGAAGCGCTACACCTTCAACTATGACGCCCTGAAAGCCTTCAACGAAGACACCCAGATGCGGTCCGACTGGACCTTGGCCCTGTGCACCGGCGAGGAGCGGATCAAGGACGCCGAGGGCAAGAAGGCCCATCCGACGCAAAAGCCCGAGGCCCTGCTGCACCGGGTGCTGCTGGCCGCCACCCGGCCAGGCGACGTGGTGCTGGACCCCTTCTTCGGCACCGGCACCACCGGCGCGGCGGCCAAGCGTCTGGGCCGCCATTTCATCGGTATCGAGCGGGATGCCGCCTATGCCGATGTGGCCGAAAAGCGCATCGCCGCGGTGATCCCCGCCGCGCCCGAAGACCTGGCCGTCATGGGGTCCAAGAAGAACGAGCCCAAGGTGCCGTTCGGCGCCCTGGTCGAGGCCGGGCTGCTGCGTCCCGGCGACCGGCTGTACACCCCCGATGGCGAGCGCGAGGCGCGGGTGCGGGCGGACGGCTCGCTTGTGCACGGCGCCATGACCGGCTCGATCCACAAGCTGGGCGCCCTGATGGAGAACGCCCCGGCCTGCAACGGCTGGACCTATTGGCGCTTCAAGACCGACCAGGGCATGAAGCCCATCGACGCCCTGCGCGCCGAAATCCGTGCGGGCATGCAGTAGCCTTACGCCCATGGCGGCCGATTGGACCCTTCGTGACGAACAGCGGCGCGATGCGGCGGCGATTGGCGATCTGGTCCGGGCCGCCTTCGACGGCGCGCCGCACAGTGACGGGACCGAAGCCGCCACACTGGACGGCCTGAGGCGCGCGGGCGCCCTGAGGCTGTCGCTGGTCGCAGAACAGGATGGCGCCCTCGTGGGCCAGGTCGTCTTTTCCCCGGTGACGGTGGACGGCGCCGACATGGGCTGGCTGGGTCTGGGGCCTATCGCGGTTCGGCCGGATCGGCAGGGTCAGGGGATCGGCGACGCCCTGGTGCGTCAGGGACTGGCGCGCATCGCGGTGGCCGGAGCGGCCGGCTGCGTCGTGCTGGGCGATCCCGGATACTATCGGCGCTTTGGCTTCCGGGCCGAGCCGGGACTGATGCTGCCGGGACCGCCGCCGGAGTATTTCCAGGCCCTGATCCTGAACGGACCGGCGGCCACCGGCGTCGTGGCCTATCACCCGGCCTTTTCCGCCCCGGCCTGAGCCAGCGCCCGCTCCAGCGCCTTTTTGAACACTGTCGGCAGGATGTCTCGCGCCTCCTGGACCGGCCGCCAGTCGAAATCGCCCCGTCCGCGCGCCGTCATAACGGTCAGGGTCAGGCTGAAATGGGTGAAGACGTGCTCGACCGCCCCCGCCTCCGTCCAGTCGGCGGCCATGGGCGGCGTGGGATCGGGCGTATCGGACCAGTCCGAGGTCGGCAGGCCCATCATCCCGCCCAGCAGACCGCTGTCCGGCCGCCGCACCAGCGCCACACGCCCTGCGCCATCGGACAGCACCCAGGCGAAGCCAGACCGGCGTGGCCTTTGGGCCTTTTTCGCTTTCAGCGGATAACGGGCCGGATCACCGGTCTTCAGCCCTTCGCAGCCGAAGGCGACCGGACAGGCGTCGCAGACCGGCGATTTCGGCCGACAGACGGTCGCGCCCAGGTCCATCAGCGCCTGCGCCCAGTCGCCGGGCCTCGCCTCGGTCACGAACCCGGCCGCCAGACGTTTCAGCTCGGGCCGGGCCTTCGGCAGCGGCGTCTGCACCGCGAACAACCGCGCCATGACCCGCTCGACATTGCCGTCCACAACATTGGCAGGCCTGTCGAAGGCGATGGCGGCCACGGCGGCGGCGGTATAGGCGCCGACCCCCGGCAGGGCCAGCAGACCCGCCTCCGTATCGGGAAAGACGCCGCCGTGATCGGCCGTCACGGCGCGGGCGGCCTTCAGCATGTTGCGGGCGCGGGCGTAGTAGCCCAGCCCCGCCCAGGCGGCCATGACCTCGCCGTCATCCGCCCCCGCCAGGTCGGCGACCGTGGGCCAGCGGCCGGTGAAGGCGTGGAAATAGGGCGTGGCGTGCGGAACGGTCGTCTGTTGCAGCATCACCTCGGACAGCCAGACGCGATAGGGGTCGGTCCGGGTTCGCGCCCCCGGCGGCGCTCGCCAAGGCAGGGTGCGCGCGCGGGCGTCATACCAGGTCAGCAGGGCGGCGCGAATAGCGGGGATGTCCATGCCCCCTCCCCCTAGCGCGCCATGGGGTCTAGAAGAAGCGCATGCGCCGCCCCCTGCCCACAGACGCCGAGGTCCGCGAGATCCTGTCGCGTCGCCGCACGCGCCCGGCCCCGCGACCGGCGCCCAAGGCCGGGCGGCATCTGCAGAAGCTGGTGAAGGGTCTGGACGAGACGTTCGGACGCGGGGCAGGCGCGCTGGAGCCGCGCTGGCGCGAGATCGTCGGCGACCAACTGGCCCGCGTCACCCGGCCGCAGAAGCTGACCAAGGGCCGGGGCGGGGCCGGCGGCGTGCTGGAGCTGCGCGTGGCTGGGCCGGCGGCCCTGCTGGTCCAGCACCAGTCGGCGGAAATCCTGAGCCGGGTGAACCTGTTTCTGGGCGCGGGGTCGGTCGACAAGCTGCGCATCGCCCAGGGACCGGTGAAGCCGCTGACGGAGACGGCCGCCAAGCCCCGCCGGCCCGGCAAGCCCCCGCCCCTGCCCGCCCAGACCGAGGCGGAGCTGGCCCGCGCCGTCGAACCGGCGCCGGAGGGTCTGAAGGCGGCGCTGAAAAAGCTGGGCCGGGCGGTGCTGGGACGCGCCGAATAGATGATCGACCACAACTACCTGGCCCTGAGGTTCGGCCACCGGTTGCCGCCGGCGCTGAACCTTGCGGTCAATCTCGCATGGTGGGCGCTTTTCTTGCTGACGATGGCGTCGATCAGCGGTCCGCCATACTCGCGATTGCAAGACTACACGGCGAAGTGGCTGGGCGTGGGCGACCTTCCGACCAGCACCTGGCTGGTGCCGATAATGGTCTTCTTCACCTGGGCGCAGCTGCTTCACCGTGAAGCCGTCAAGCGACGCGAGGCGCTTCAACAAGAGACGACCCGCGATCACCCTTCCCGTTGACAAAAAGTCGCCACGCCTGTTCTCGACTGTTGGAACCTTGAGCGCGCGCGTCCGTGGGGGAATCGCGCGA